>FWPV01000927.1_pt1 | contig 86925 bp, 75 predicted proteins | sample 2228371 | NCBI WGS metagenome assembly FWPV01 (sample SAMEA103939776, study PRJEB20133) | metagenome
TGTTCTCTGGTCCCCGGCTTCAACCACCATGGCCATGATTCCACTCTCACCCACACCATCCTCCTTTGAGAACTTACCTGTCCTCCGGGCGCATCCGACCCGCAGCCTGTGGTAATCTGATGGACATTCAACCAGTTCAACGGCATCAAGGAGGTCATCTATGTCTCCGACCCTACGACGTATGAGGTCCTGTACGTCAACGAGCACGTGAGGGAGCTGCTGGGAAAGGACCCGACAGGCGGCCTCTGCTACAGGGAGTTCCAGGGTCTGGAAGGCCCATGCGACTTCTGCACCAACGAGATAATCCTCGGACTCGGCGGAGATCCTTACAGGTGGGAACATCATAACCGACTCCTCGACAGGTACTACTCCATCACTGATCGCATAGTAACCTGGCCTGACGGTCGCAAGGTCAGATTCGAGCTGGCCATCGACATAACAAATCGCAAGAGGGCCGAGGAGGCCCTGAGAGAGAGCGAGGAAAGATATCGGACCCTGGTAGAGGAGAGCTTCGACGGGATCTTCGTCCAAAAGGGGCCGAGGATCGTCTTCGCCAACCGTCGCCTGCACGAGATGCTGGATTATGCCGAGGGAGAGATGGAGGGCATGCACCACTGGCTCGTCTATCATCCCGACTATCAGGAGCTCACCAGGGAGCGTGCGAGGGCGAGGATGCGGGGAGAGGATGTGCCCGCCAGATACGAGGTCAGACTGCAACGCAAGGACGGCTCCGCCTTCGATGGAGAGATCCTGGCCCGAAGGATCATGTTCGGGGAAGATCCCGGAATCCAGGTCTGGGTCAGGGACATCACAGAGCGCAAGAGGGCAGAGAAGGCCCTCAGAGAGAGCGAGGAGAAATACCGGTCACTGGTGGAGGGATCGATCCAGGGTGTGCTGGTCCTCCAGGACTTCCGCATCGTCTATGCCAACAGGAGGTGCGAGGAGATCACAGGGTACAGCGTAGAGGAACTCCTCTCATTGCCTTCGGAAGCGGTGGTGAACTTGATTCACCGGGAGGATCAGGCCATGGTCTGGGGGAGATTCAGGGACCGTTTGCAAGGAAAGGATGTCACCCCGGCCTACGAATGCCGGGGGATACGGAAGGATGGATCGGTGGCATGGATCGAGATGTACGCGAGCCTCATCGAGTTCCAGGGAAGGCCGGCGGTCCAGGCCGCCGTCGTCGATATCACCGAGAGGAGACTTGCGCAGGAGTCGGCGACGAGGGCCCTGGATATCATAAGGAGCAGCCCTGCTGTAGCCTTCCTTTGGAAGAACGAGGAGGGTTGGCCCGTGGAGTTCGTCTCGGAGAATGTCGGAGACGTCCTGGGTTACTCCGCAGAGGATTTTCTATCCGGCAGGGTCAAGTATGCCGAGATCATCCACCCCAAGGACCTGGAACGGGTAGCCCGGGAAGTTTCCGGATACTCAGAGGAGGAGAGAAGGAGCGACTTCGTCCACAAGCCCTACCGTGTGCTTCACAGAAACGGCAAGGCGAGATGGCTCGACGACCGAACGAGGATCGTTAGGGACGAGGCCGGAAGGATTACCCATTATCAGGGGATCGTCCTGGACATCACCGATAAAAGGAGAGCGGAAGAGAAACTGAAACTGTCGGAGGAGAGGTTCAGGCATTTCTTCGAGAACGCCCCGGTTTACTGTTACATGGTCTCCCCGGAAGGGGTAATCCTCGACGTCAACAAGGCGGCCCTAGGGGCACTGGGATATGAGAAGGAGGAGTTGGTGGGCAAGCCCATCATGACGATCTACCCGGAGGATCAGCTCCCGAGGGTGAAGGAGAACATCGAGACCTGGAGGAACACCGGGAGGCTCGAGGAAAGGGAGATAGAGGTGCTCACCAAGGGCGGGCAGAGAAGGACCGTGCTCCTGAGCGCCAGCGCCGTGAGGAGCGGCAAAGGAAAGATACTCCATTCCGTGTCCGTCCAGAGGGACGTCACGGAACGAAGACATCTCGAGGAGCAGTTCCGGCAGGCCCAGAAGATGGAGGCCATCGGGAGGCTCGCGGGCGGGGTCGCCCACGACTTCAACAACCTCCTCACCGTGATCAAAGGGACATCCCAACTCTTGCTCCTGGACCTGAGGGAAGCCGACCCGTTGAGGAAGCACGTAGAGGAGATACTGGAGGCAGCGGACAGGGCCGCGGCCCTCACCGCGCAACTCCTGGCCTTCAGCAGAAAGCAGGTGATGGAGCTGAGGGTCATTGACATGAACCGGATCGTGGAAGACCTGGAGAAGATGCTCCGCCGGATCATCGGGGAGGACATAGAGCTCGTCACCTTCCTCCAAGAAGGTATCAGTAAGGTGAAGGCCGACCCGGCACAGATCCAACAGGCCATCATCAACCTCGCGGTCAATGCCAGGGATGCCATGCCCGAGGGGGGGAAGCTCACCATGGAGACGGCCAACGTGGATCTGGACGAGGAGTATGCGAGACTGCATACCGGGGTCGAGCCAGGGCCTTACGTGATGCTGTCCATGAGCGACAACGGGGCCGGGATGACCGCGGAGGTCAAGGAACGAGTCTTCGAGCCCTTCTTCACCACCAAGGAGATGGGAAAGGGGACGGGCCTCGGTCTTTCCACGGTCTACGGGATCGTCAAACAGAGCAACGGGCATATCTGGGTCTACAGCGAGCCCGGGCGGGGGACGACATTCAAGATCTATCTACCCAGGGTGGAGGAGCCGCTCGACGGGGCGGAAGGGAGGCCTTCGGATGAGGTGGTCCCGAGGGGAAACGAGACGATCCTGGTCGTCGAGGACGAGGACGCGCTTCGAGAGCTCGCCGTGAGGATCCTCAGGAGACAAGGCTACAAGGTCCTCGAGGCCTCGGACGGTGGAGAGGCCCTCATGCTATGCGAGAAGCACAGGGAGCCCATCGATCTCGTCCTGTCAGATGTGGTCATGCCAGGGATGAGCGGCCGCGAGGTGACGGAGAGGATCCAGGCTATCCATCCCGAGGCCAAGGCCCTGTACATGTCAGGGTATACGGACAACGTCGTCGTCCACCACGGCGTCTTGGACAAGGGGACCAGGTTCATCCACAAGCCCTTCACGATAGACGGCCTGGCTAGGAAGGTCAGGGCGGTCCTGGACGAGTGAAGGCGCGATGCGACCGATGGCGGCTTTCGGATATCGCCCCCAGGTGGGGAGGGCCTGATGGAGATCCTGAAGGTCGAGGGGATTCACACGTATTACGGGGTGATCCACGCCCTCCAGGGGGTCTCCCTCACGGTCTGCGACAGGGAGATCGTGACCCTGATCGGGGGAAACGGGGCCGGCAAGACCACCACCCTACGGACGATCTCGGGCCTCATCAGGCCCAGGGAGGGGGCCATATACCTCAGGGGGGAGAGGATAGACGCGCTGCCCCCCCACCGGATCGTTGCCAAGGGGGTCTGTCAGTCCCCGGAGGGCAGGAAGGTCTTCACGAGGCTGAGCGTGGAGGAGAACCTGGAGATGGGGGCCTTCGTGCGAGGGGACAAGGCCGGGATCCGTCGCGACATGGAAAAGGTCTACGCCCTGTTCCCGAGACTCAGGGAACGCAGGACCCAGGTCGCCGGGACCTTGAGCGGCGGGGAACAGCAGATGCTCGCCATCGGCCGCGCCCTCATGACCAAGCCGCAACTCCTCTTGCTGGATGAGCCCTCCATGGGGCTCGCCCCGGTGATCGTGGAGACCATCTTCGATGTCATATCAGGGATAAGCTCCCATGGCACGGCCATCCTCCTGGTGGAGCAAAACGCCCAGATGGCATTCCTCATCGCCAGCCGAGGATACGTCCTGCAGTCGGGGAGGATCGCCCTCGAGGACACGGTGGCAAACCTCATGGAGGACGAGACGGTCCGGAGGCTTTACCTGGGTGAGGAGCCTTGATGCGCGCATACGCCCACAGGGCGGCTCCCATCGCCGGATTGCTCCTCTTCCTCCACTTCTTCGCCCCCCACTGCGATGCGGGGGGATACGGCGAGCTAGTCGTGAAAAGAGAGGAACCGGTTCGCATCGGCGTCGCGACCGTCCTGTCGGGTCAGGAGGCCTTTCTGGGCAGGGAGATCCTGGAGGGGGCCGAGGCCTTCGTGAAGGACCGGCGAATCGTCCTCGACCATCCCATAACCCTGGTTCCCCTCGACGACGGATGCCGACCCGCCACTTCCGTGGAGGCGGCGAGGGAGTTCTGTGCCATGGACCCCAGACCCGTGGCGGTGGTGGGATACATCTGTTCAGCGGCCGCCATCGAGGCAGCCAAGGTGCACATCCAGTGCGGCCTTCCCCTCCTCAACGTGAGTTCTCCGCACCCGCTCCTCACGGCCCAAGGGTCGGGCTGGGTATTGCGTCTGTGGGCCTCTCACCGCAGCCAGGGGATCCTCCTCTCCAAGTGGATCCAGGCCAAGCCGTTTCGCCATCTTCTCCTCTTGCACGGAAGGGACCCTAGCTCCATGGCCATAGTCGGTGCGGTTGAGGAGGCGCTCTCCAGGCACTCCCCCCGACCTCAGTTGCGGGTTGTGCCCGCGGAAGAATCCCTTGGGGGCACGGGCAAGCTGGTCCAGCCCAAGGACCCGTTTCACCTGGTGTACTACGTCGGAGAGGGGTGGGACCTGGCGGATCTCTGGAAGGGCCTGCCCAAGGGCCTCCTCAACATCCCGTGGCTCCTGGACGCCAGGGCCGTTGCAACCTTCAGCCTGTCCAGAGAGGCCCCTCAACCCAAGGACATCTACTGTTTCTCCTTCCCTCCCCCCTCGGGGGACCCCCGTCGCCCCGACTTCCTCTACTTCATGGGGAGGTTCGGGGAGCCAGGCTACTACACCCTGGCCGCCTACGATGCCATGTCGGTCCTTGTGGACGCCCTGCAGCGATCAGGGAGGGTGCTCCAGGATGGGACCTCCTGGGACCCGCAGGCAGTGGTCAAGGCCATGCGAGAGACCCGGATCCACGGGCTGACAGGCCCCATATCCTTCGACCTGCGTGGGGACCGCAGGGAGGTCTTTGCCCAGATCCGGCAGTGGAAAGGCCGCCACTGGGAGCCAGTGTGGGAGGCCAGGATCCAGTAGGCCCCCTGACTCGCGGCAAGACCGAAGCAGCGAGCCGAGTTTCTTGATTTTTCAGGTCAACCCTGCTATAAGACGCAGGACAACCTCTCAGAGTACCCCACGGGAGAGACGCATGCCCCACAAGATCTTGGTAGTGGACGACGAGCCCCATATCCGGGAGACACTGGAGAAGAGCCTCACCATGATGGGCTATACCTGCCGAACCGCCAAAGACGGTGAGGAGGCCCTGGAGTGCCTGGCCTCGGAGTTCTTCGACATCGTGATCGCCGACATCCGCATGCCACGAATGGACGGGATGGCCCTCCTGAGGGCGATGCGGCAGGAGCACCGAGACGTGGACGTGATAATGATGACCGGGTTCGGACAGGAGCACACCTACATGGAGGTCATAGAGGCCGGGGCCACGGACTTCATCGCCAAGCCTTTCAGGCATGAGGAACTCCAGGCCAAGGTCAAGCGCGTCTCCAGGGAGAGGACCCTGAGGGCGGAGCTGCTGTATCTGTCGCTCCACGACAGCCTCACGGGCTTGTTCAACCGGCGCTTCCTCTACCAGAAGCTCCAGGAGGAGGTGGAGCGCGCCAAGCGCCAGAAGCGCGACCTGTCCATGATCATCCTGGACGTTGACCATTTCAAGGAGTACAACGACCTCAAGGGTCACCTCGACGGAGACCAGCTCTTGGCCGGCCTGTCTCAGATCCTGACTTCCAGCATCCGTCAGAACGTGGACACGGTCTACAGGTACGGAGGCGACGAATTCGCCATCCTCCTCATCGAAACCGACATCTCTCAGGCCCGCAGCATCGCAGAGCGTATCAGACGGGCCTTCGAGGCCAGGCACATCGACCGCTGCACCCTCAGCCTGGGTGTGGCTCAGCTCCAACCCAAGGGCAGCCCCGAGGACCTCATCCGAATGGCGGACGAGGCTATGTACAGGGCCAAGAGGGCCGGTGGAAATCGTGTAGAGGAGTTCGGCCTTCGGGCAGACACACCGTGACATCGGAAAGGCCCGCATGGCCATTGTCATGATCCTGGTCGACGGGCTCGGGATACCCCCGAATACGGCCTCCTCTCCCCTGGATCAGGGCATCGCGTTCCTTCACGGCCTGCGCCCTGATGGGCCGGTACCCCTGCCCGGAGGCGGGTGGGCGGCCCCTACCAGTGCTGATATGGGCCTTCCTGGGCTTCCGCAGAGCGCCACAGGGCACACGGCCATCCTCACCGGCGTCAACGCGGCCCGGCTCCTGGGCAGGCACCTGCCCGGTTTCCCCACGGCCACCCTCAAGGCCATCATACGATCAGGCAACATCTTCGGCGGGCCTACGCGATGCGGTCTCAGGGCACTCTACGCAAACGCCTACCGGCCGATCCATCCCGTGGCCGTCAAGCGAGGCCTCCGTGGCGCCGCCGCCTTGGCCGCTGAGGCAAACGGCCAGAGGCTCATGGGAGTCATGGACATCCTGGATGGGCGGGCCCTCCACCACGACTTCACCAACGGGATCCTCATCCAACACGGGGAACGGCTCCCATCCTACACCCCGCGTCATGCAGGGAGGGTCCTGGCAAGGATGGCCCGGACTCTGGACCTGACCTTCTTCGAGTATTTCCTCACGGACCTAGCGGGCCATACCCGGGACCCTGCAGAGGCCCGTGAACAGCTCAGGAGGGTGGGCGAGTTCCTGGAAGGCGTCGTGGAGGAGGCAGACCTCGGTCGCACCCACATCCTGGTGTGCAGCGATCACGGAAACATCGAGGACCTCTCCGTCAGGACCCACACGAGAAACCCGGTGCCCACCCTCGTGTGGGGCCCCGAGGCAGCGGAGATCGCCTCCAGGGTCACGAGAATCGAGGAGATCGCCCATGAGGTGATGCGGCTCCTGGGGTGCGTTTCCCCACAGGGCCCCCTTTCGGGACGTAGCCTAGCCCTGGACTCCATTGCCCCGACCCGGGACCCCTCCACGGGGGCTTGGCCATGAACGCCGTGGGTGTGCTGTGTGCCTGTCTCTCGGGCCTCCTCATGGCCCTCTCCTTCCCCCACTGGGACCTCTGGCCCCTGGCCTGGATAGGGATGATCCCCCTGCTTCACGCCCTGAACGGGAGGACCCCGAGGGAGGCCGCGGCCCTTGGCTGGATAGGGGGGACCCTCCATTACTGCATCGTCCTCTACTGGCTGGTGGAGACCATGCAGGCTTACGGCAACCTGCAGTTCCCATTGGCAGCGGCGGTCATGTCCTTGCTGGCCCTGTATCTCGGCATGTACTGGGCCTTGTTCGGGGCCGTGGTGGCCCTGGTGCGGTCAGCGACACGCACGGGCTTGATCTGGATCGCACCTCCCCTTTGGTGCGCCCTGGAGGCCCTGAGGGGTGTGTTCCTCTCTGGTTTTCCTTGGGCCCTGATCGGTTACTCCCAGTGGAGGCTCACGCCTCTTATCCAAGTGGCGGACCTGACGGGTGTCCTCGGTCTTAGCTTCTTGCTCATGTGGACCAACTGCTCCCTCTGGGAGCTCTCTGGGGGGTGGCGTCACCGAGGCTTGCCTCATGGTCGAAGGGCCCTGTGGTGTTTGGGGGCGTCGGTGGTCATGGCAGGCGCAGCCCTCCTGTACGGGGCATGGAGGGTCCCATGGGTGACGGCCATCTCCCGAGAGGCACCACATGTGACCGTGGGTATCGCCCAGGGCAACATCGAGCAACACCTCAAATGGAACCCTGATTTCCAAGAGACCACGTTCCGGATATACCGCGATGAGAGCCTGGAGTTGGCGAGAAGGGGCGCCCGGCTCCTGGTCTGGCCAGAGACGGCCGCCCCGTTCCTGTTCCAGGAGGATGCGGTTTGGCGAGGCCGCCTCCTGGCCCTAGCCGCGGAGGCCGGGGCGGACATCCTCTTCGGCGCCCTTGCCAAGGGTGAGGGCGGGGGGTTCTACAACCGTGCCTATCTCATCGGACCGGACCGCCAGGTTCGGGGGTCGTACGACAAGATGCACCTCGTCCCGTTCGGTGAGTACGTACCGCTTCAGAGGTATCTTCCATTTGTGCGCCGCATGGCCCACATGATCGGGGATTTCTCCGCTGGGCAGGATCCTCGGCCCCTGCCTTCCTCCACCGGCGCCTCGGTGGGCGTGATGATATGCTTCGAGAGCCTCTTCCCGGAGATCTCGAGGGCCTTCACCCGAAGCGGCGCCAACGTCCTGGCCAACATCACCAACGACATGTGGTTCGGGGATACCGCTGCCCCGCACCAGCACCTGACCCTCCTGACCTTCAGGGCCGTGGAAAACCGACGCTGGATCGTGCGGGCGGCCAACACAGGCATCAGCGCCTTCATCGACCCAGCGGGGCGGATCGTCGCGAAGGCCCCGTTGTTCGAGCCCGCAGTGCTCGTTGACAACATCTCGACCCTTCGGGTACACTCCTTCTATAGCCGCTACGGAGACCTCTTCGCCCATGCCTGCTGCCTATGGTCGGCTGGGATGGTCCTCGTGAGCCTGGGGTCGGTCCTGTTCCATAGGAGGCGCGATGCTTTCCCCTGAATGGAAGGAGAACTTGCAGCGAATACGGGAGAAGCTCGAGCTCTTTCGAGGTCATCTTTGATCTCGAAGGCAAGGAACGCGCCTTACAGGAGCTCGACAAGGAGGCCTCCACACCCCAACTCTGGGACGACCCCGACAGGGCCCGAGAGGTCGCCAAGTCCCGTTCGTCCATCATCCGCGTCCTGGAGCCATGGAAGCGCCTCTGGGCGGAGTGCGAGGAACTCTCCATCCTCATCCAACTCGCTGAAGAGGAGGACGACCCCGACACCGAGAGGGAGATCCAACGCAGGTTGCGTGACCTGGGCAAGGCCGTCCAGGAGCTGGAGGTCCACCAGGCCCTCAACGGCGAGTACGATCCTGGCAACGCCATCGTCACCATCCACCCTGGGGCGGGGGGCACCGAGGCCCAGGACTGGGCCGAGATGCTCCTCAGGATGTACCTGCGCTGGGCCGAACGAAGGGGCTACCAGACCGAGATACTGGACTACCTGGAGGGAGACGAGGCGGGGCTCAAGAGCGTCACCTTCATGGTACGCGGGGATTACGCCTACGGGTACATGAGGGCCGAGGTGGGGATCCACCGTCTGGTGAGGATCTCCCCCTTCGATGCCGGCAAGCGTCGCCACACATCCTTCGCCTCGGTCTTCGTCTACCCTGAGGTCCAGGACATCGTGGTGGAGATCGACGAGAAGGACCTCCGCATCGACACGTATCGCGCATCCGGGGCAGGCGGCCAGCACGTCAACAAGACCGACTCGGCCGTGCGCATCACCCACATCCCCAGCGGGATCGTGGTGCAGTGCCAGAACGAGAAATCCCAGCACCGCAACAGGGCCACGGCCATGATGATCCTCCGCGCCAGGCTCTACGAGTTCTACCAGCGGCAGCAGGCCGAGAAGATGCAATCCCTCCACGACGGCAAGAAGGAGATCGCCTGGGGGAGTCAGATCCGATCCTATGTCCTTCAGCCCTACCGGATGGTCAAGGACCACCGAACAGGGGTGGAGATAGGCAACGTGGACGCGGTCCTCGACGGGGAACTCGACCCCTTCATCGAGGCCTTCATCATGAGCTCCCTTTCTTCCGGGCGATGATCCCGCTGCCCGGCCTAGGGCCTCTCCTCAGACCAGCCTTTGAGAAGGGCTGCCAGGCGTTTTTCCTCCGCCTCCATCCTTCTGGCCTCGAGGGTGCCGGGCTCGTGGTCGTGCCCCAGCAGGTGGAGGACACCGTGGACCAGCAAGGCCCCGAGGCGCTCCTCCCAGGGGATCCCGGCCTCTCGAGCCTCCCGCCTGGCCGTATCCAGGGAGATCACCACGTCCCCAAGCAGATGTGGGGAGATGTGCCCCCCCTCCCCCTCCCGCATGGAGAAGGCGATGACGTTCGTAGGCCCTCCCTTACCCAGGTACTGGAGGTTGAGGCCTGCCATCTCCTCGTCGTCCACCAGTACAACGGAGAGCTCGGCCTCGGGATGTCCCAACCCCTCCAGCACGCAAGAGGCCAGCCGCCTCACCCGATCTTCCGAGACGCCAGCCTCTTTGTGCCGGATGTCTATCCAGATCTGCATGGTGTCACCGGGGCCGGTCTGTACCCCCTGACTGGTCGCGCGGCCCCCTCTCGCCAAGGTTCACCCGACCTCTCCCCTGTCCTGCCTCCTGGCCTCGGCCCGCTGGCGCTCGGCCCGCTCGTAGGCCCTTATGCTGTCCTGGACCAGCCTGTGCCTCACCACGTCCTTCTCCGTGAAGTAGACGAAACAGATCCCCTCTATCCCCTTCATGATCTGGGCGATCTCGATGAGTCCAGAGCGACTGCTCGAGGGGAGGTCGATCTGCGTTATGTCCCCGGTGATCACGACCTTGGACCCGAAGCCCATGCGGGTGAGGAACATCTTCATCTGTTCCGAGGTGCTGTTTTGGGCCTCGTCCAGTATCACGAACGAGTCGTTCAGGGTCCTCCCCCTCATGAAGGCCAGGGGGGCCACCTCCACCTCCCCCCTCTGGATGAGGGAGGAGGCCTTGTCGAAGTCCATCATGTCGTGGAGGGCATCGTAGAGCGGCCTCAGATAAGGGTTGACCTTCTCGTAGAGGTCACCGGGGAGGAAGCCCAGCTTCTCCCCAGCCTCCACAGCGGGCCGCACGAGGACGATCCTGTGGACCTCCTTCTTGAGCAGGTAGGAGACCGCCATGGCCATGGCCAGGTAGGTCTTGCCCGTCCCTGCCGGACCGATCCCCACCACCATGTCGTGGGTCCGAATGGCGTCGATGTAAGCCTTCTGGTTCGGGCTCTTGGGCGTGATGACCTTCTTCTTGCCCGATATGAAGATGGTGTCCAGAAAGATCTCCTCCAGACGTGCCCTGCGGTCCTCGGACAGGATCCTCAAGGCGTACCGTATGTCCGATTCGAAGAGGGGATGCCCCTTTGTCAGGATCCCGTAGAGCTGCCTCAGGAGGTCCTCCACCAGGGCGACCTCGGTTTCATCCCCCTGGATCCTCACGACGTTGCCCCTGGCCTGGAGCCGCACGTCCGTCTCCCTGGCTATGACCTTCAGATTCTCGTTGTCCCTCCCGAAGAGCGCCGAGGCCAACTGGTTGTCGGGAAACTCGATCCGACTGTCGCCCTGCCTCGCCCCGTCTCTCAATCTCCCCCCCCTCATCTTATGGCCCGGCCCAAGGTGAAGACCGGCAGGTACATGGTCAGGAGGATCCCGCCGATCATCCCTCCCAGAAAGAGGATCATCACAGGTTCCAGGAGGGAGAGGAGACCCTTTATTCCGGTGCCCACCTGCTGATCGTAGAAATCGGCTGCCTTCATCAGCATCTGGTGCAGGGCCCCGACCTCCTCCCCGGAGGCGATCATGGAGACCAGCATGCGCGGGAAGACGGCCGTTGCCTCCAAGGCCGAGGCGATGGTCGTCCCGCGTTGGATGGCCACCGATGCATCCATCAGGGCCCGTCTGAGGACACGGTCGTCGGTGGCCAGGGTCACGAGTTCGAGGGCCTCGAGGAAGGGTATCCCGCTTCCCACCAGCACCCCGAGGGTGCGAGAGAACCGGGCCAAGGAGGACCTCAGCAGTATTGGCCCCACCACGGGGATCTTGAGCTGTATCAGGTCCCAGAGGTAGCGGCCTCGCTCCGTTCGTACGAAAAGCCAGATCGCCACCCCCAGGGCAGCCGCCACCGCCAGGATCAGGAGTGCATGCTCCCTGAGGAAGTGGCTCACGTCCATCAGGAGCAGTGTCGGGCCGGGGATCTTGGCCTTGAACTTCTCGTAGACCTTGGAGAAGGCCGGGATGAGCCAAACCACCAGGATCACCACCACCAGCATGGAGAAGCCGAAGAGGAAGGCGGGGTAGGTGAGGGCGTTGCGCACCTGTCTGCGCAGGGCCTCCACGCTCTCCATGTATCCAGCCAACTGACGGAGCGTCTCGTTGAGCCGACCGCTGATCTCCCCGGCCCGCACCAGGCTCACGAACAGGTTGCTGAAGGTCTTGTGGTACGAGAGGGCCTGGGAGAAGGAGTTGCCGGACTCCACCTTCAGGCTCACGTCCGTCAGGATCCTCCGGAGCCTTAGGTTCTCCGTCTCCTGGGTCAGCACGTTCAAGGACCTGAGCAGGGGCAGACCGGCATCCACCATGGCGCTCAACTGGGTGACGAAGAGGACGAGTTCATGGGACTTGACCTTGGGCTCCAGGAGCCTGAGGGCCAACTCCCCACGCGCGCCCTGGCGAGGCGCATCCCTCCGTTCCACCGAGAGGATGACCTTGCCCTGCTGGTGCAACAGGCGGATGACGGAATCCTCGTTGTCGGCCTCCAGCCACCCCTCCGAGTCCCTCCCGTCCGGGTCCCTGACCCTGTAGGCGAATACCGGCATGACCGCCCCTGGCCGCCCCTCACTCCTCCTCGATGCAGACCCTCAGGACCTCCGCGAAGGTCGTCACCCCGGAGAGGACCTTGCGCACAGCACACTGCCGAAGCGTTGCCATCCCCTGCTCCACGGCCACGTGATGGATGGTCTCAGGGAGGGCCCCCTGGAGGACCAGGTCCTTGATCCTCTGGTTCACCTCGAGGATCTCGAAGATCCCTGTGCGTCCGAAGTACCCGGTCCCCTTGCACTTGGGGCAGCCACGGCCCTGATAGAACCGGATCCCCCGGTCGTGGGGATCCAGTCCGACCCCGGCCAGCATGTCCGAGCTCGGGACCACTGGCTCCTTGCACTCGGGACATATCTTCCTCACCAGCCGCTGGGCGACGGACATGGAGAGGGCCGAACAGACCAGAAAAGGCTCGATCCCCATGTTCACGAGCCGCACGATGGTCCCCACCGCGTCGTTGGTGTGCAGCGTGCTGAAGACCAGATGCCCGGTGAGGGCCGCCCTCACGGCCATCTCCGCGGTCTCGTAGTCGCGGATCTCGCCCACCATGATGATGTCCGGATCCTGCCTCAATATGGCCCTGAGGCCAGCGGCGAAGGTGAGCCCTATGGCCGGGTTAGCCTGCATCTGATAGACCCCCTTGAGCTGGTATTCCACTGGGTCCTCGACGGTGACGATGTTCTTCTCCGAACTTGTGATCTGGTTCAGGGCCGCGTAAAGGGTGGTGGTCTTGCCACTTCCCGTGGGGCCGGTCAGGAGGATCATCCCATAGGGCCTCATTATGTACTTCTTGAAGACCTCCACCGATTCAGGCTCGAAGCCCAGGTCCTCGAGGTTCAGGGAGAGGGGGCCTTTTCTCAGGAGGCGGATCACTATCTTCTCGCCGAAGGTCGTTGGCAGGGTGGAGACCCTCAGGTCCACCTCGCGGAACTCGAGCTTGATGGTGAACCTGCCGTCCTGGGGGAACCTCCGTTCAGCGATGTCCATGTCAGCCAGGATCTTGATCCTAGAGATGATGGCGTTTTGGAGGTTTCGAGGCGGGGAGATGATGTTGTGGAGTATCCCGTCTATGCGATAGCGGATGTCCAGACGGTCCTCCCTCGGCTCGATATGGATGTCGCTGGCCCGTTCCCTGACGGCGTTGGAGATGATGTAGTCAACGAGGCGCACCACAGGCGCGTCCTCTACCTGGATCCTGATCTTGTCCAGGTCGAGCTTCTCCTCCTCCTTCTTCTGGAGCTCCACGTCGGACTGGAGGATGTCCTTGAGGAGGTCCTGGCTCAGGGCGGCCTCCTCCCCCTCCCTCTGCCGGTAGAGCCTGTCTATGGCGTCCTGGACCTCGGCCTCCGAGGCGATAAGCGGCTGGATCTCCAGGCCCGTGGCCACCCTCAGGTCGTCCATGGCCGGGATGTCGAAGGGGTCCACCATGGCCACAGAGAGGAGGTTCCCTTCCTTCTTGAGGGGGATGACCTTGTAGCGACTGGCCAGGGACTCCGGGATGACACTCAAGAGCTCGGTGCTGAAGTTGGCGAGCCTGGGGATCTGGGCCCTGGGGATGCGCAATTGCTGGGCCAAGGTCCGCAGGATCTCCTCCTCCGCTATGGCCTTCATCTCCACCAGGATCTGCCCCAGTCTCCCCCCTCGTTGTTCCTGCCTGCGTAAGGCCTCCTGGAGGTGGGATTCTGTGATCTTCCCCTCCCGAAGGAGCATGTCCCCTATACGGACATAGCCTGCCTGATATCCCTTGAGGCCCGGCCCCGAGTTCATGTCCCAGGCCCCTCCAGGATCCTCGGGGTGATGAAGATGAGGAGTTCGCGGGTGATCTCCTGCCTCTGCTTCCTGCTGAAGAGCCAGGAGAGCACCGGGATATCCTTGAAATATGGGACCCCGGAATCCGTGCTCCGCTTGGTCTGCTGGATGATTCCTCCCACCACCACCGTCTCCCCTTCCCTCACCAGGGCCCGGGTGACGGCCTCCTGCTTGCTGATGATGGGGAATTCGATCCCTGTGGCCACCACGGCATCGGAGGAACGCGCATCGTTGTTGATGGCGATGTCCATGGTTATGCGGTCCTCGCCGATGACGTGGGGACGGACCTTCAACTGGAGCTTGGCCTCCTTGAACTGGACATCCGGGACCTCGTCGGCCTGCCTGCGCAGGACATACGGGATGTCCTCCCCCCTCTTGATCACGGCCTCGAAGTTGTCGGTGGTTATCACCTTGGGTCTTGACAATATCTGGGCCCGCCCCTCGGTCTCCAGGGCGCTCAGTTGGATATCCAGGAGCAGGTTCTTGGCCAAGGTCCCCAGGGTGATCCCGAGGGCGGCTGTGGGACCGCCGGCGGCGAAGGCAGCGGGGAAGTTGACGGCAAAGGCCCTGTCAGCGATGGCCGTTATGGTATCGCCGGTCTGTGGGCTCGTGGAGATGCGGCTTGCACCTCCGAACAGGTTCCCGCCTGGCGACTGGAAATGCCCTCCCCACTGGATCCCCAGGTCCCGGACCGCATCGGTGTTGACCTCCACTATCCGCGCCTCTATCAGGATCTGGGGCAGGGGCCTGTCCAGACGGGCAAGGAGCCCTGCTATCTCATCGAGCACCTCGGGGATGTCCCGAACCAGGAGGGTGTTGGAGAACTCGTTGACCTCGATGCTCCCCCTCGGCTGGCCCTTGGCGTCCCTGCTCAGGTGTGGGAGCAGGTTCTTCTGGAGCTCCTGGGCCTTGGCATACCGTATGGAGAAGACCCTGGAGACCAATGGCTTGGCCTCTATCTCGTCCATGCGGAGTTTGTCCCGCACCTCGCGGGCCTTTTGCTCTGCCTCCAGCTCCTTTCTCGCATCCCCCCTCTGGAGGTCCTTTATCTCCAACTCCCGTTTCAGTCCATCCACGGTGTAGACATGAAGGACATTGCCCACCTGCCTCTTCACCAGGTCCTTGGCCCTCAGGATCTCGTCCAGGGCCTGGTCCCACGGGACGTTCTTCAGGTGGATGTCGAGCTTCCCCTTGACGTCGTCGGCCACCAGGAGGTTCAGACCGGTTTCCTCTGCTATGAGATGGAGCACGGTGACGATGTCCGCGTCCTTCAGGTTCAAGGAGATGGGAAAGCCTCTGTACACCGGGGCTTCTTGCCCCAGGACACTGCCCTTGGGATCCACGAGCCAACAGATCCCGCAGAGGACCAAAAGCCCGATCATGGCCCTCATAGCTCTCATGCCTCCCTCCCTCCTCTATTCCCCAGGCCCTGGCGGGCCTCGGCCTCTCTCCCTCACCCCCCGGAGGGCGGGGCGACGACCCGAAGCGAACGCTGGATCCTCAGGGGCAAAGGTTCCCCGTCCAGGACCACCTCATCATCGGTGATGGAGACGATGCGTCTGTCCCCCACGCGGTCCCCGATGCCCAATGGCCTCCCGTTGATGATGGCCTTCCGTCTTCCACCGATCTCTACGATCCCGGTCAGCTCCAGGGTCGCACGCGTCCTCGAAGCCGTCGAGACGTAGGCCGCCTTGACCCTTGAGAACGGATCGCGACGCCCCGACACCTCCACGGGCCCCAGCGACCGCTCACGTGGCAAGGGCGGGGTCAGGACCTTGCCGTCCCACTCGTAGACCACGGCCCTGCAGGTCGCCTTGACCCCGACGCCCCCCTTGGCCTCGCCCTCCACGACCCACTGCGTGGGGACCATCCTCAGGTCCTGCTCCAAGGCGTTCATAAAGGCACGCACCTCGGAAAAACCTCCCGTGAATTCCAGCGAGAACGGGTGCAAGACCAGGGGGGGACGTTCCTCGGAGACCTCAGGCTCCAGTTTGGTCAGGTTGACATTGGTCTTGCGGACCCACTCATCGATCCCCTGCATCAGGTCCGACAAGGCCTGAGCCCACCCCCCCTGGGATGTCAGATACACCGGGACCCCTTCCCTCAACAGCTCGGCCAGTCCCGCCTGGGTGCGGCTGAGCTGCTCCTGGGCCGCCTGGACGAGGGCATCGGTCATCCTGGCCTCCTCCCTCAACCTGAGGGCCTTCTTCTGCTGCTGAGGATAGAGGGCCACTGCATAGGCCGCCAGGAGGGCCGCGAGGATCGCCAGACTCAACAGGAGGATCATCCTTCTGTTTCGCACCCTCTGCCTCTCAAACCCTTTTCACTTCGCCTTGGCACCGCCTCGTGCCGCCATCCATTCCTGCAACCTCTTCTCCGGATCCGGCGGCCTCCAAAGCCCTTTGACCTGAAAGCCCACCAGGGTCGGGTCCTCCTTGGTGGCCGCGCTCGATGTCAGCCGAAGGGAACCCACCGCCTCTCCAATACGGGGATCCTCCTGTAGCCCCCTCATGTATCGGGAGATGGGCTCCAGGGCGGAGGCGTGCTGCCGGCCATCCACACGCCCTTCGATCACCAGGTGCCTTCGGGGCGGCTCCTGTTGAGCTTGCTGTGCCTGAGTCCTGGGACGAGGCCCCTTGATCTGTTCCTCCTCCAGGGCCACACGGCTCAGCCAGAGCCCCTCGGGGAGGTGTTCCTCGAGGGCGGCCAAGACCTGCGCCCAACGGGCAGCTTGGGCCTGGACCTGCAATGCCACCCTCGCCTCCCTCATGAGCCCTTCCCTCTGCTCCTCTATCCCGGTCTGGAGGAGCTTGAGATCCCTGAGTTGGGCCTTGTGAACCGGGGAGACCTTGAAGAGCGGGACGAAGAGCGCGAAGTAACCGAACCCGATGATCAGGATCCCCATGAGCAGGACGATGAAAGGCGTCGAGGTCACAGCGCGCTGGAGCCCCTCGGCCAAGAGCAGTATGGATGGGGTCCACCGCCTCGAGCCCTCACCCAGATCTATCTCATATCGCATCCGCATCGCCTCGAAGTCCTCGTTCACCCCCCCGATATGGGCGGGCCTCTCACCTCCTGGTGGCGAGCCCCACCGCCCCAGCCCACAGGGGGCGCGTCCCCTCCACCCAACCCCTGGGGAGATGCCCGTCGTCCCAGGTCACCCCCTCCAAAGGATCCATGATCCCCACAGGGAGCCCCAGGCCCTCCTCCAGATATCCCCTGAGCCCCCTGATCATGCTCCCACCCCCTGCGAGCAAGACCCTGGAGAAGCCCAGCCTGCCCGTGATGTTGTCGTAATAGGCCAGCGATCGCCTGAGCTCCGTGAGGAGGCCATCCATCAGGGGCCTGAGGGCGTCGGCCACCTCCCTGGGACCAGGGCCGTCGGGGAGATCCTCCCCGTTCTTCAGCCTCTCCGCCATCTCCCGAGGGACCCCAAAGGTGCCCATTATCTCCTGGCGGAACCCCTCCCCGGAGATGGGTAGTTGTCGGCAGAAGAAGACCCCACCCTCCCTGCAGATGTCCACGACCGTGCGGCTCTCCCCCAGGTCCAGGAGGACTACTGTCTCACGGGCGTCTCGCCGGGCCAAGAGGTGCGCATTGGCCAGGGCCAGGGGACCAACCTCTACGGCGTACGGCTGAAGCCCTGCCATCTGGAGCAAGGCCCTGTGTCTCTCCACGGCCTCCTTCGGGACCGCCACCAGGAGGACCTGACAGGTCGGGCCCTTCCGATCATCCGCTACCACCTGATGGCGCAGTATCACCTGTGAGGGGTCATAAGGCATGTACTTGCGCGCCTCGAACTGTATCGAACGGGCGAAATCCCTGGGAGGCATCCTGGGGAGGGTCGCCTGGCGGATGATGATCCCGGAGTCGGAAACCGAGGTGACGATGAGCTCCTTTTTCGGGTGCACGTCCCTCAGGAGGGCCTTGGCCACCTCCGCCTGGGCCTCGATGTAGGCGTCTGCCGTCTCCTCCTTGGGAGAGACCGCACCAACCCCCATCTGGAGCAAACGAAAACCCCGACCAGCCCGCTCCAGGCGAATCATCTTCACGGAGGCCTTGCCCACATCGAGCCCCACCCTGACCCTTCCCGGCAGCAGGTGGCGGGACTTCAAAGAGCGGGTCAGGACCACCTTTTCCCGGGGAAAGGAAGGATCGGGCCCGCGCCCTTTGGTGGGTTCCTGACCCTGCCCCGGTCTCGGGAAAAGACCCCCTGCATCCCTCTCCCCCCGGATCACCTCCAGGAGCCTTTGGGTCGCGAGCAGATCGTCCTCGCCCTTCACCAACGCCCCTCTCACCCGAGTGCCATCAAGGCCCTTCATAGACCTTGAGGACGTCCTCCTTATGGATCCAGAGGGCACCGCGCGCGTGGCCTTCCGAGGCAGACTCACCCCTGGCCGCCCGACCCCTGACCACGCCAAAGGGCCCCTCGCCTTCCCGTCTCGTACGGACCAGGAAGAGCGGCCCTCTGTCCAGTGAGGCCGCAGAGGCCCAGCTCGCCGCGCTCTCGGCATCGATGAACCACGCCAGCGGCTCGCAGTAGAGGCCCTTGCCCCCTCCGCCGAGGCGAGGGAGGACCAAGGTCTCACCCGTAGCGAGACGATCCGGATTGACCAATCCCGGATTCGCCATCTGGAGCGCCCTCATCAATTGGCCCCCGAGCGGGACCCCGTAGTGCCTCTCGACGATGGCCGAGAGGGTTTCACCCCTTCTTACCACGACTTTCGCAGGGGAATCAAGCTCCTCCACATCCTCAGGGTGGAGCCTGAACCACTCCCCCGCGTCCCAGACGCGCCCCTCGCTCGCTGCTGCCTGCCCAGGCGCAGAGGCCTGCCCCTCCCGGGCTGAAGGGTCATCCTCCTGGCCGGGACCGGCCAAGGAGGGGGAGACCTCTGCCACCATCTCATTGGGCTCCTGGGAAGGGCCTGCCTGCGAGGAAGGCCCTGGTTCGAAGGGCCGGTGCAGGTTATAGGCAGCCACGACAAGGGCTGCGATGACGAACAAGGCCGCGGCCCAACCCCATCTCCTCGCAGGGCGACCTGTCCCCAGGGGAAGACCCTGGGTCGCTTGGGCCCTGATCTGTCTTACCACCTCGGCCGTCACTTGTCCCTCCCCGAGGACCAGTGCCTTGAGCAGGGCGTGATGACAGAGATTGATGATCCTCCTGGGGTGTCCATTGGCGGCTCGATGGATGGACTTCACGGCCTGCTCCGTGAAGAGGATACGATCCGGGGCCATGCCGGCCTGAACCAGGCGGTGATGGATCATGGCCCTCGTCTCATGGATGGACATGGGACGAAGGCCCAAGATGGCATTGACCCGATCCAGGAGGTTCTTCATCCCCTTGATCCGCTCCCAGAACTCCATCTGGGCGAAGATCACCACCTGCAGGAGCTTGTACTGGTTGCACTCGAAATTGAGCAGCTCCCTTATGATCTCCAGCCCGGATAGGCTCAGCTTCTGCCCTTCATCCACCAGCAATACCACGACCTTCCCTTCCTCAACCCCCTTCCTGAACAAGACGCCCTGGAGCTGGTCCTTGAGGTGGGTGACAGTGCCGTGCCCCACGGGCTCTCCCCCAAGGAGCCGGAGGAGGTGATCCAGCATCTCTTGGTCAGACTGGAACCCCGGGTCCAAGAGGAGGTGGATCTCGAATCGATCCAGCTCCCCCTCGAAGGCCTTGAGCAGGACTCGGCTCAGGGTGGTCTTGCCTGTACCCACCTCCCCCAGGACCACGTTGAGGCCCCTGCGAAGCCTGATGGCTATCTCCAGCATCTGCAGGGACTCCTGACACGACGGGGCGGCGTAGAAGAAGTCAGGGTCCGGGGAATTGGAGAAGGGCTCCCGCTTGAGGTGAAGGATCTCGTAGTAGTCCATCAGTGGCCTACCTCGCGTGCCTCCAGTTCCCTCCACCGAGCGACCTCCAGTGGGAAGGCCACCGGCAGACCGTAGTTGAGCATCGCAGCGCCGGGCAGGGCGATGCGGTCCACCCGAAGGGTCGTCCGCAAATGATCCTCGAACACCAGATCGTCCTCGTAGTCACCGTCGCCGTCGTTGTCCACGCCATCGGAATCCCAGAGGATGTCGATGGGGTCAGGAGAGACCGTTGGATCCAGGTACTGGAGGTGTCCGTCCACCGGGGACCTGACCACGGTGAGGCCATCCGATCCGTCCTTTCGGTACAAGAGCCTGTTGTCGCCGCTCCTGCTGTAGATCTCCCTCAGATGGACGATGCCGCCCAAGGTGTCGGCCACGAACCACCTGAGCCTGAACCATCCCAGGCCAGACGGCGATGCAAATCGCAGTTGCAATTCCTTGACAGCGGAGAGGTCGAACTGCCCCACGGCACCCCCTTGGAGGTCCGAGAACTTGAGCTCCACCCTCTTCCACTTGGGGAGACGGCCTTCCAGATAGTCGTCCCTGGAGGGGTCAGGGTCCTGGACCTCCCCTTGAGACAGGATGTATGCCACGTCGGACCAATACCCCTTTGGGTAGTCCAGCGCCCCCACCAGCTGATTCGGTGGGCTCGCCCTATCCAGGAGAACGAGGCTCAACCTGGCCTCCCTCTCGCTGGTGAGTGTAGTGCCACCCCCCAGGTCCGTCACCCTTCGGTAGTTATCCAGGGCCATGTGGAGATCTATCTCGCTGTAAACGCCCCAGTTGCGGAGATCCGCCGCGCAGCCCGCCGATGAACCGTCCAGGACCATACGGACCATCTCCCCCTCGCCGCTGTCCTCCGCGAGGGGGCTGACGGTCACCCGCAAGACCTCCGGGACCCCGTCCCCTCCAGGATCCGCCGAGTCCCCTGCCCCGTTGATCCTCTCGTCCTGGAGATAACCACCCTGGGCGGCCGTGATCACCTCCCCGGACACCGCCCAGCACGGCCCGAGCCCATCGCCCTCGAACCTGTCGATGAGCAAGGTGCTGGGCATGACGCCCATAACCCCGTTGATCACGTGCCTGTCGAAGAGCAGGGCCCACCCACCCTCATGGAGATAGACCCTACCCCCCGCGATCAGACTACCGAAGAAGTATGTGCCGAAGGCGTTCCACGAAGGGAATGACCAAACCCACTGGGTGACCCATTGGAACCCCGCTGGGAACCCCGAGGGTGGGGACGACCACAGGTGGACATCGCCGCTGGCTACCACGATCCCGTTTATCCACCTCCCCCATGTCCCGTTCAGGTGGATATCCCTGGCCACGAGGACCAGCCGCCCCGCCCAGTTGCAGGCCACGTTCTCCAATGTGATACCCCCCGTGGCCACGATGATCACATCGGTCCTACGCCAGTCGCTGCCTACCACCCCCCCTGGGGACGAGACCGTCCCGAGGTCCAGATCCCTCAAGGTGACATCTCCGTTGACCCATAGGACCGTACCAGGGGCCGTCCCCGCAGTGGGGTCCGTGTCTCGGTCGAAGATCTGATCGCCATCGAAGACCCGCATGGGGAGATCGGCGAAGTAGGCGGGATCCGGTTCCCCGTTGGCGAGGAACAGACCTCTGGGGGGCTCCACCTCCCCGGTCAAGTCGTCCTCCTGTGAATCCCCACGCAGGATGGCCTTGCTAAAGACCACGTCGAACTGATAAGAACCTGTCCTGTTGGCATACCAGAACCCCGAGATCTCCTGTCCCTTGGCCGAGCGAAAGGACTCGTTGTTCCAGGTCAAGGCCACCCTCTGCCCGTTGCCGTCCACCATGTCCAGGCACGCCACCGAGACATCCCGTCCGAGGGTGCCCGGGAGGCCGAGAAAGAACTCCAGGAGACGATTGGAGTCCTGCCGGTCGGCCTCTGTCAAACCGATGACGCCGTCCCCATCCTGGTCCACCAACCCTTCATCCCCGTCCCCGTCGGAATCCACCGAGCCTATAACCCGCATGCGGACCTTGGTGCCGGCCCCGACTAGCTCGGCGATCCTGTAATAAGGGGCAAGGGCTTCGGGGTAAAAGGTCTCCCCTGGGACAGGGTTGAGTAGATCGACCAGGTCGGTGTCGCTGAGGGGATGGGCCGGGTCCGAATACCATGTCTGGTCGAAGGGGTTCAACCTGGCGGCGGGGTTCAAGGACTGGATGGCCGGCAGGCGCCTCAGGGCCCAGATCGCCTTTCTGGCCCCACCCTCGGCAGCCCACATGGCCTGGGAGAGACGGGCCTCCTCCACAAAGAGCCGGTCCTCCACCTCGCCTAGCTGCACGAAGGCCAGCCCAGATACCGTGATGAGCAAGATGAGAATCAGCACCGCCACGTACGCGATGCCTGCCGAGGTCTCTCTGGCCGATTCGGGAGGCCTAGCCTCCCCGACGCACTCGCAGATCAAAGGCCTGCCTCACATCGTCCCCACCGGCCTCGGGGGTACGACGGTCGTCCCTTAGCACCAGACGCACCAGGACCATCCGGTTGTCCAGCGGATCCGAGCTGAACTCCAGCTCGTCCACCCAGACGCTGCTCGCCTCGGCCTCTGGATATCGATCCTCCAGGTAAGGCGCCCATGGTCCGTCTTCCTCCCTCTCCTCCAGGACCCCCCCGGACAGGCGGATCGACCTGGAAGGCCTCACCTCAGCGTCCCAGACCCCGTTGCCATTGAGGTCCTGAAAGCACTCCATGGGGGCACAGAGGCCGGAGGCACCTTCCGGGTCCCAGCGGCCGTTGAGGTTCTCGTCATCGAACGGCTCGGGAGGGAACCGCACCGTGATGCTGGATCGCCCCCCAGGCGGCTCCCCTTCCGCGGGGATGACGATGGAACCCGCGGACCTGATGGCCCCCTCCAGGGCCTGGAGGACCAAGGAGCCGTTTCTCTGGAGCTCGACCTGGGCGATCCCCCCTTCCACACGTTGCACCGAGAAGACGTAGTAGGCCCCCATGGCCAGACCCACGACGCCGAACACCGTGGCAGCGGCCAGGAGTTCCACAAGGGTGATCCCGCGCTCGCCTCTATGAAACCGGCCCACCCCATCCCCCCGCTGGCACTGTCCCTTCTCCAGGTCGGTTCGTGACCTCTGGATCACCTCGCCACCAAGGTCTTCAGGGAGGCCCATATCCTTCCTTCGGAGAAGAGAGGCTCCTCCGCCACATCCACCCGGACCTCTTTGTAGTCCACCTGTCCCTGCCCGTTTGCCGGGTCGTCCACGTCGATCACTATCCACCTTCGATATCCCAGGAGGTCATCCCCTGTGTCAGAGGTCCCCTTGTCGTCCACGACCACGGGATTGGCAGGATCCAGGTGCGCGATCCCTGGCGAGGGGGCCCCCTGGAGGTCAGGGTGCTGTACCGGGAGTGCCTGGAGTTCCTCCAACTTGGACCGCGCCGCCTCCAAGGCCGCCCGGCCGTAGCCCCTCTCCTCGAGTCGCGCCTGACCGGAGACGAAGAAGTAGCCGGTCCCTATCACCGCCACGGCCAGCAGGGTGCTGGCCACCAGGACCTCCATGAGGCTGAACCCACCCTGCCTAGTCCGTGGCAACAAGGCCAGTGGCCCCGGAGGGCGGCCCTGGGTGGCACCGGGCCACGAGGGGCTCCACCGACGGATCACAGGTTCTCCTGCCATTGTCCCCTCGGCTCCCTGTTCCGGTCGTACTGGTAGACCACGGTCCCACCGGAAGGTAACCCCTGGCTGACCCCCTCTGAGTTGACCGTGGCCGTGACCGTGAAACGGTCCTTGCCGCTCACCCCCGAGACCGCGTAGTCGAATAGGCCAGACTCCTTGATGTCTATCTTGAGTTTGTCCAGGAAGTCCTGCGGGGTGCTGGCCGCCACGAAGACGCCGTTTCGCTCCGCATAGGCCTTCTCGGCGGCGACAATGGCACCGATCATGGCCCTGGCCTCTGAGGCCTTGGTCTGCCGAATGTAGCGGTCATACACAGGGACCGCCACCGCGGCCAAGATCCCTACCAGGACCACCACCACCATCAACTCTGTCAGGGTGAAACCAGAGGCAGTGAACTCAAAGGGATTGAAACGGCCCTTGGGGCCCCTCGAGGGGCCGTGAACGGAAGCACACGCGGCCCGGCCCATCCACATGGCCCTCACATTGTATCTTCCGCCTGGATCCACGTCAAGGAAAGGAGCCCGGGGGACCCTTTCCGCTGTGGGGGAGGCCCAGTGCCTCTCCCCTCGTATGGGAGTCCTGCTATCGGGCTCCTCAGCATGGCCCCTTGGGCGCAAGCTGCCCGGCCCCGGTTCGAGCCAAAGGGCGGGGACCTCCCCTAGTCGGGGAGCATATCGGGTGTGATGGACCCAGTGCCCTCCCACTTCTTGGTGCTGAAGGTGTAAGTGATGGTGGGCTTGGCGGGGTCTGAAGTGTACATGTCAGTGGCAGTGGCCGTCACCTTGAAGTCCTTGCAGGGGGTGCAATCGCTCGCCTCCACCTTGTAGGTGAAGTACTTGGTATCCGAGAGGTCCAACCCTTTGGCCTTGAAGGCGTCGATCCCATCTGCACTGTAAAAGCCCTGGGATGGGACGCGTTGCATCTCGAGCTTCTCCGATGTGACGATGGCACCGATGATGCTAGTGGCCTCGGTGATCTTGGACTTCTCCACGTATCCGGTGTAGAGGGGCACCGCCACGGCCGCCAGGATCCCAACAATGATGATGACGACCATCATCTCCACCAAGGTGAACCCCCTCTGGCCATCGCGATGGTGTCTGGTGTCCTCCATGATAACCACCTCCTCCTAGATCAGTCCCAATGCCTTCGAGCCTCTTTTTAGCAAGGAGGATGCCACACACCATGCCACCCGCGAGGTGGCCCAGTGCACTCCCATGGGGCCTGCCTAGCGGCCCTGGAGGCCTTGGTGGCGCTGGATGGGCGAGGGCTCCAGCGATCTGCCATTGGGTCCCTTGAAGGTCTCGCAGGGGGCCAAAGGCTCCCACCCCGTGTCACCCCTTCGGAGGCATGAATCCAGTGTTTTCAAGGGATTAGTGAGGTATCCGCCCCTAGGTACCCAACGGGGTCATGACCCCCCGTGAGATCGCCTAACCCTCGGGGGCCCTCTCGGCTTCATCTCCCTGGCCTGACACATGGCCAGGCGCCGGTTCACCCAGGTCCTGGTCCGGACACGGCCTCCATGCCTCGGGCCCCTGGCCCTGGTATGATCCCTCGGCAAAAATGTAAAGCCGTGTTTACGGATTCTGTAAAGCTTTTTTTACATGTCCCTGTCCATGGACAGGCCATGCTTGATCATCTTGTTGTGAAGGGTCTGGCGGCTGATCCCAAGGAGGTTGGCCGCCTCCTGGCGCTTGCCGGCGGTCTTCTCCAGGGCCTGGAGTATGAGGTCTCTCTCGAGCCTTTCCACCACGTGCTCCACCTGGCTCTGGAGGTCCAGGCCTGGTGTGAGGGTGGGGCCCTCCGACGGGCCTTGCCTCAGGGGGGAGGTGAGCACCTGCGGCAGGCACTCAGGCGTGACCCTGGTCCCCTTGCTCAACACCACTGCCCGCTGGATGGTGTTTTCCAGCTCCCTGACGTTTCCAGGCCAGTGATACCCGATGAGGAGCTCCAGCGCCTCCGGCGATATCTCTCTCACCGTCTTGCGGAACAAGCGGCTGTACCTCTCCAAGAAGTGATCGGCCAGCAGCGGGATGTCCTCCCTACGCTCCCTCAGGGGAGGGATCCTGATGGCCATCACGTTGAGTCGATAGAAGAGGTCCTCCCGGAATGTCCCTCTCTCCACGCACTGCCACAGGTCCTTGTTGGTGGCCGCCATGATGCGCACGTCCACAGGGATGCTCCCCGCCCCGCCCAGGCGTTCAACGGTCCTCTCCTGGATGAAACGGAGGACCTTGGCCTGTGTGACGAGCCCCATGTCCCCGATCTCGTCCAGGAGGACGCTCCCACCGTGGGCCCGCTCGAACTTGCCGATCCTCCTCTGCTGTGCCCCTGTGAAGGCCCCCCGCTCGTGACCGAACAGCTCGCTCTCCATCAATGTGTCCGGGATGGCCACGCAGTTGATCTTCACGAAGGGCCGCCCACTCCTGGGTCCCAGGTAGTGGATGGCCTCAGCCACCAACTCCTTTCCAGTGCCGCTCTCCCCGATGATGAGGACCGTTATGTCATTGTCCAGGACCGCATCGATCTGGTCGTAGAGGGTCTGCATCCCCGCGGCCTGACCGATCAGGTTCCAGTACCTGGTCCGTCTCCCCCCCTGTCCCTTGAGGCGCAGGATCTCATCCTCCAGGCCCTTGTGCTGAATGGCCCGCCTTACGACGATCCTCACCTCGTCCTTGTCCAACGGCTTGGTGAAGTAGTCGTACGCCCCCAGCTTGATGGCCTCTACCCCGACCTCCCTGGCGTCGAAGGCCGTGATCATGATGAACTGAGTCCGGCTCCCCATCTCTCTGGCCCTGCGCAGGACCTCCAGGCCGTCCAGCCCGGGCATCCGGACATCCAGCAGGGCGGCATCCGGCGTCTCCTTTGCCAAGGCCTCCAGGGCCTGGTGCCCGTCGCAGGCGGTGACGACGCGGTACCCTTCCTTCCCCATGAGCTCCGTGAGGAAAAAGGACATGCCACGATCGTCGTCGGCCACGAGCACTGTCGTCGAAGGCATCCTCATCCCACCTTATGGATCGCTGCGATGAACTCCTCCACCAACCGGGGGTCCAGGTGCCCCCCCTTCTCCCTGCGCAACTGCAGGATGGCCCTCTCCTTGGATGTGTCCCTCCGATACGGCCTCGATGTGGTCAGGGCGTCGTACATGTCCGCGATGGCTATGATCCTGGCCCCGATGGGGATTTCCTCCCCGCTCTTGCCGTCGGGATACCCCTTTCCGTCCCACCTCTCGTGATGGTGTCGGATGAGTGGCTTGGCATCCTCCAGAAAGGGGATCCCCTCGACCATTATCTCCCCCAGGAGCGCGTGGTCCTTCATTGCGGAGTACTCCTCCTCAGTGAGCCGCTCCGGCTTCTGGATGATACCCTGAGAGACCTCCACCTTGCCTATGTCATGAAGGACCGCTGCGTTGCCGATCACCAAGGTCTCCTCCTGTGACAGACCTATACGGTTCGCCAACATGATGGCGTAGCCCCTGACCCTCTCCGAGTGGCCCCTCGTATAAGGGTCCTTGGCCTCGATGGCGTAGGCCAGGGCCTGTATTATCTGGAGGTAGCTCTGCTGGAGGCGTTGGCCAACCATCTGATTGTGGATGGCCACCGAGGCGGAGTCCCCTATGTAGCTCAGGATCCTCACCTCATCCTCTGTGTAATCTCCTTGGGCAGACCTCTCCGCGGCCATCACGACCCCGAAGGGCCTCTTGAGGTGCACGAGCCCCACCGCAAGCCACGGGGGCTCCCCCAAGGAGAGGAGTAAGGCCCCTTGGTCCGCGACATGGGCCCCCCTTCCTATCCTGACGGCCGCCTCGGAGGCGAAGGCCTCCTGGATGACGGGATTGGCCGCGGGTATGGTGTGCCCCCTGATCAGGTGGTCCTCCAGGCCCATGCCGTAGGCGTACGAGAGGGCCTCCCCTTTCCCTTCACCCAGGAGTATCAGGACCCGCTCGCTTCGGGTGTATCTGTGCACCCCCTGCGCCACGAACCGAAGCACGTCGTTCAATGTGCCCAGGGCATTGAGCTGATTGGCCATGGAGAGCAAGGCGCGAATGGTCCTGGTCTGTTCCTCCACCCGGCCCTCCAGCTCCTTTTGATAGGCCTGCACCTGCAGACTCAATCGCCTCTTCTCCACCGCCCTGCGGGCGGTCTGGATCAGGGTCTCCTTGTGGATCGGTTTGGTGATGTAGTCGTAGGCACCACGCTTGACAGACTCCTGGGCGGTCTCCAGGGAGGGATCCCCTGTCACCATGATGACGGGCACATCGCCGTCCCTCTCCCTGATCTTCCCCAGGAGCTCGATGCCGCTCATCTCCCTCATCCTGATGTCACTGATGACGGCGTCGAAGGGGAGCGTCTCGAATATCTTCAGGGCGTCCAGGGCATTGTCTATGGCGATCACCCTGTACCCCTCCCTTTCCAGGCGCTTCTGAATGGACCTCCTGACGCTCTCTTCATCGTCCACGACGAGGATGTTCCCCATGGACTCAAGCGACTCAGTCAACTTCGCCCTCTCCCCCTGCCTCGTCTGCAGGCAGATCCACGATCACGCGGGTGTAACGCCCTTCCTCGCTCTCCAACTCCAATGTGCCCCCATGTTCGTTTATGATGCTGGAGCTGATGCTCATTCCCAGCCCTGTCCCTTTCCCTTGCTCCTTGGTGGTGAAAAAAGGGTCTGTCACTCGGTGGATCAGGTGGTTGGGTATCCCGGTCCCATGGTCCAAGAACTCGACCCTCACGTGAGGCCGCCCACCTTTGAGGGCGACCGAGGCCTTGATCTCCAGGACCTTGTCCGGGTCGTCTCCTGGATACCTCTTGTTCAGGGCGTATCGGGCATTGCTCAGGATGTTTATGAAGACCTGCTCGATCCTGTTGGGACTGCCCTTCACGTAGGGAAGCTCATCGGGGATCTCCCTGAGGATCTTGATGTTGTCGAGCTCCATTTGATGGCCTGTGAGGTTCAAAGAGGCCTGGATCACCGATGGGATGGAGACCGGGAGGAATCTCTCGTCGTCCTTCTGACGCGAGAAGCTCAGCAGGTCCCTCACGATGACCCTTATGCGCTCGCTGTTCCGGATGATCTCGCGGATCTCCTCGTGTCTCTCCTCCTCCTCCTCTGGGATCTCCTCCTGGAGGAACTCGGCGTTGCTCAGGATCCCGGAGAGCGGGTTGTTGATCTCATGGGCAACACCCGCGGCCAGCTCCCCCACCGATGCGAGCTTTTCGGAACGAATCAGCTTCATTTCCATCTGCTTCTTCTCGGTGACGTCGCGGATCACATGGAGGTACCCGGTGACAGACCCGTCCTCGTCCCGCAGGTTCGTGGCCACACACCAACCGCTGAACACGCGACCGTCCTTGGACGAGAATTGCATCTCCCCCTCCCAACGACCGCTCTGTGTTGCCAGGGACTCTATCTCCCCTAGCAAATGAGAGGGGACACCGGGGGCCAGGAGCCTCTCGAAGGGCTCACCCATTATCTCCTGGGCGCTGTATCCGAAGAGCCTCTGGCATCCCCCGCCCCACAGGGTTATGCCCCCCCGTGGGTCCGTGGAGAGGATGGCATCGTGGGCAGCGAAGAAGACCTTCCTCAACTGCTCCTGGGACCTGTTCACCGCATCCACCATCTTGTTGAATGCATCGACCAAGGGGGCGAACTCGTCATGTCTGGGCAGGTGAACCAGGGCCTTGTAGTTGCCTCCAGCCACTGACTGAACCCCCTGGATCAGGGCCTTTATGGGTCTTCGAATGGCATTCGCCATGGCCAGCCCCGCCAGACACGCCAGGACCCCCCCCCCGAGGACCACGACCCTCATCTTGTAGACGGCTGCCTTGGTCTGGAACAAGGATACATGAGGATGTTCCTGGGCAGCAGTGGGAGTGCCACGCGGCAGACCAAAGGCCTGCCGGAGGTGACCCGAATAGGTGTAAAGGGCCTCGAACCCCAGCTCGCGGTTCAGGTGGATGCTCCCCACCTCGATGGCGAGGACCCCAGTGAACAGGACCAAGACCGTTGTGAACAACTGGATGGCGATGACCATCCTGATGCCAGTTATGCCGACGCGTCTCATCCCTTCCTCTCCTGCACCCCCGAGACCGTCTCATGGCCCGGGGGGTCGAGGCCCCCCTGCACACCACGGGATGCCCCCGTGACCTCCTTTTGCAAGGGGAAGAAGAGGCGCACCTGTGTGTCCCTCCCCTCCAGGTCCCGGACCCGAACATGCCCCCTGTGGTGATAGAGGATCTGATGAGTGATGGCCAATCCCAGGCCGCTTCCCCCTATCTTCCCTGATGAAGCGGGGGATTCCGCCCTCCACGAAAGGAGGGCCCTCATGGGTGCCCCTGGGTTGGTCACCGAGATCACAGCCCAGCCGTCCTCCCGCTCGAGGGACCACTCCACACGGCCGCCCTTGGGGGTCGCCTCGATGGCGTTCTTCATCACGTTGATCAGGGCCTGTTTGATCCGGCCCCGATCCCCCTTCACCTCGGCATCCCAATTTCCTGCCACGCCGCTTAGGGCCACACCCCTTTTCCCTGCCTCTCCCTCCATGAGGATGGCCGCCTCTTGTGCCACCTCCCGAAGGGAGATCTCGCGGAAGTCCCACTGAGACGGGGCCGCCAGGTCCAGGAGTTTCTCCATGATCCCATTGAGCCGAAGGACCTCCTCCTGGATGGTGTCATAGTAACGCCTCTTGGGGTGGTCCTGCGGGACATCCTCGGCCAGCATCTGGACCAGACCGCTTATGGCCCCCAGGGGATTCTTGATCTCATGGGCTAGCCCGCTTGCCAGTAGCCCGAGGGCCGAGAGCCTTCCCGCCCGATCGAACTCCTCTCGAATGCGTTGCCACCCCTCAACATCGAAGGACCCGGCGACGATCCCGCGCACCCGCCTACCCTTTCTTCTCACCTGGAATGCCCCGAGCCGGACCGGGACCCTCTCCCCGTTTCTAGTCCTTATCGACCCCACGAGCGGACCCTCTTCCCGGGGACCTGTCCAGCCCCTCTCCAGCCATGCGTGGAGCTCCCTGTTGGCCTCGTCGTCTGGAAAGAGCATACTCACAGGCCTTCCTGCGACCTCCTCCGATGAGTAACCGAACAGGAGCTCCGCGGTTGGGTTGAGCAGCTCCACCGTGCGGTCCTCGTTCACCAAGACGATGGCGTCCGTGACGCTCCGATCCAGGAACCGGTTCAGGGCCTCCCCTAGGTCCCGAATGGCGCTCTCCAGCGGAACGAACTCCTGGCTCAGGTCAGTGGGCAGCTCCGGTTCCATCACCCCCCTGGAGATCTTCTCCACCCCTGTAACTGCACGTTTGACCTCCCGGCGGATGGTGAAGGTGAGGACCAGGCCCGATACAAAGGCCACCAGGGCGACGAGGAGGACCTCGGCCCGTATGTTCAAGATGACCATCTTGAGCTGGAAGGGGCTTATGGGACGCTGGAGGGCCACAAGCTCGGAGAGATTCCTCTCGATGACGAAGTAGCCCACGGCGAGGATGAGCAGGGTCGTGAAGACTTGGATGGCGATCCCGAGCCTCACGGCCAGGACCGTTCGAAGTCGAGCCTTCATCGAGCCTCCCGCGAGATTCGGGTCGGATGGAAGACCCTTGAACAGCCCTTGTTAGCGGCCATGTTATTTCACCATCTTCGATGGTGTCAAGGAGCCCCTCCTAGGCTTCAGGGCCCAAGCGATGGACCATAGGAGGCGCAAGGAACGAGGCCACTGGCAACGGGCCACTCGGATCCCTCTACCCTTGCAGAACGTGCGGCCCCATGTGACCGGGGCGGACCTCTGAGGATCCTTGCGACAGGGGCGCCTGAGGTTTATCATCCCTTCCATGGACGAGACAGGCGAGAAGTTCCTCGGGATCATCAGGATCGTGGAGAGGCTGAGGGGACCAGGAGGGTGCCCCTGGGACCAGCGCCAAGGCCTCCATGACCTCAAGGCCTATCTCATAGACGAGGCCTACGAGGTCCTTCAGGCCATAGACTCCGGGGATCGTGCCCTGCTGTGCGAGGAACTGGGAGACCTGCTCTTCCAGATCGTCTTCCTGGCCCACCTAGCCCGGGAAGAGGGGGCCTTCGACATGGGGCAGGTCTTGGACGGTATAGAGGGCAAGATGATCCGGCGTCATCCCCACGTCTTCGGAAGCGGCACGGTCTCGGATCACCGGGAGGTCTCCAGACAGTGGGATGCCATAAAGGCCACAGAGGGGAAGTCTCCGCGCACTTCCATCCTCTCCGGGATTCCGGAGACGCTTCCTGCCCTGTACCGGGCCTACCGGCTGGGGGTCAAGGCCGCACGGGTGGGATTCGACTGGAAGGATGCCCAGGATGTGCTCCCCAAGGTCAGGGAGGAGCTTGGCGAGCTGGAGGAAGCGCTCCAGGCAGGAGACGCGGCCGGGGCCGGGGAGGAACTGGGTGACCTGCTGTTCGTCCTCGCCAATCTCGCTCGCCATCTTGGCCGCGAGCCGGAGGGCCTCCTGAGGGAGACGAATGCCAAGTTCGTGAACCGCTTCAAATGGTTGGAGGAGGCACTCCGCAGGCAAGGGAGGTCGCCGGCCGAGGCCACCCTCGAGGAGATGGACAGGCTTTGGGAGAAGGCCAAGACCGAGTATCCATGAAGGGCGGGGGAAGGCCAAGGGGCGCCATAACGGCAGTGTTGCTCTCGGGCCTGGTCCTGCCGGGCCTAGGCCAGCTTTATCAGGGAAGGCTCAAGCGGGGCATGGCCATGATGGTCTCGACCCTCGTGTGCCTGGGGATCCTCCTGGTGAGGGTGGCATCGTGCGTGGCCGATCTCCTCGAGGTCCTTGGTGAGCAAGCCCTTTCGGCCGCAGGGGCCCTCAAGGCCATTGAACTCCTCTACCGTGGGGTCGGCCCTTCCGCCTCACGGCTCCTGATAGCCCTCCTCCTGTTGTGGGTGATCAGCGTGGCCGACGCCTGGTTCAGCCGGCCGGCTGCCTCTGGTGCAGGTGGGGGAGGGCGCGACTCGGGACCCCGTTGAGCGGTTCGATGTCCCCTTGGCGCAGGGCCCTCACCAGATCCTCCATCGAGGAGACCTCCTCCTTGAACCTGGTGCAGCAGACCCCGACCTGGTAGAGCTCGTGGGCATCGCTCCCCCCGGTCATGGGGATCCCCAATCTGCCGGCCGCTAGCTTCACCTTGCCTCGCGCCTCCTCGTCATGCTCGGGATGGTAGAGCTCCAGGGCGTCGAGCTGCAGCTCGTAGATCCCGTCGCCGGCCCCGTAGTAGCTGACGCCCAGCCGAGATGGCTTATACGGATGGGCCGCCACCACCACCCCGCCCTCTGCATGCACACGTTCTATCATGTCCTTGGCCGCCAGATTCGAGCCCAGGCTGTAATCCAGGCCAAAGACGAGGAAATCCCCTTGTCTTCTCCCCCTGTGAAAGCAGGTGACCTCCTGCCCCGCCAGGAGGAGCAAACCTTGCCTGCCGGCCAGATCCACCAGGGGGGCCAGTTTCTCCCTCCGCCATAGGATACCGTGTTCCGTCAGTACCACCCCGTCCAGGCCTACCTGGGCCACCCTCTCGATGAGGCCACGAGCCTCGATACTACTGCAGCCTGAATAGTGACGCGTGTGAACGTGCAGGTCGATGAGCATCGTGCGGTCGCCTCTCCAAGATCCGGATGATCAGCAAGACCGGAGGTCTCGTGCCTCGAGTCCCTTGCCCCTCCCCCCCTTGGCCGATCCTCCACCCCACTTACGGATCTCCGTGTCTTTCGAACGCATCGGGGGTCAAATCGACCGGGGTGAAAGATGCGCGTGTCTCTTGGGTAAAGGATTCAGTCCGGAGTTACCTGCCCGGGGGGACGGACACGTCCTTTGTCCGAGACCAAGGGCATCTCAAAGATCTCCTCGGCCCTGGCGCCATCGGTCAACCCCTTTGGAGGATATGGGAAAGCACCCGGCCTGTCAAGCCGCCAACCACAGGGCCGGAACCGAGCCCCGATCTCGTTGCGGGGGGCCTTTCGCTTCAGGATCTTCCTTAGATCCAGGCCTCGGAGGGACCCGTTGCAAGGCAAGGCCATGGGATGGTCCCCCAGGGGACCTCAGAGCCGCCCCGGGGCACCCTCCCTCCCCGTACCATGGCGACTTGAACGTGGCCTTGCAACGGCACATTGACAACTCGGCGGTTACCCGGATAGGTTAGGGTGGATGCAGCCCTGTCGCGTCGCTCGTGGAGGTGGGGAGACATGGTCACGATGGATCGGGTCATGGAGGCACAGAGGTTGCTGACACCGCACCTTCGGCCGTCTCCCCTTATCCATTCCAATCACCTCTCCCAGCGTTTCGGTATGGAAGTCTTCTTGAAACTGGAGAGCTTGCAGGACACAGGGTCCTTCAAGGTGCGTGGGGCCCTGCACCGTCTCCTGCGTCTACCCGGGCCGTTGAGGGACAGGGGTGTGGCGGCAGCCAGCGCAGGAAACCACGCCCAGGGTGTGGCCTGGGCAGCCAGGCAGACCGGGACATCAGCCACCATCTTCATGCCGCGTTCCGCCCCCATCGCCAAGCTGCTGGCCACGCGTTCTTACGGCGCACGGGTCATCCAGGTTGGTGATACCTACGACGAGGCGGCCCAGGAGGCACGGACTTGGAGCGACGGGCATGGATCGGTCCTGATCCCCGCCTTCGACGACCCTGACATCATCGCGGGTCAAGGGACTATCGGCCTCGAGATCTTGCAGCAGATCCCCGACGTCGACTCAGTGATCGTGCCGGTGGGGGGTGGGGGGTTGATCGCTGGCATAGCCTTGGCGATCAAGGGATCTCGGCCGGAGGTGGAGGTCTTGGGGATTCAGGCAGGGCACGCACCGGCGGTGGTCAGGTCTCTCGAGGCTGGACATCGCATCACCTCGCCCCCTCGCCCTACCCTGGCGGACGGGATCGCGGTGGCAAGTCCGGGAGAGCTCCCCTTTTCCATGATCCGGCGGTTCGTAGACGGGGTCTTTGCCGTGCAAGAGGGCACCATCGAGACCGCTGTCATAACGTTCCTGGAGAGGAAGCACCTGGTGGTGGAAGGGGCTGGGGCGACCCCGCTGGCAGCCCTCATGGAGGGGGTGGTCAGGCCGCGAGGGCGACGGGTGGTACTCGTGATCAGCGGGGGGAACCTGGACCTCCAGTGGATGGACCGCATCGTGGAACGGGGGACATTAGCCCTGGGCCGGAGGATGAGGATAAGGGTGCTCCTGCCCGACCACCCGGGTTCCCTTGCGAGGGTAACAGGTCTCATAGCTGGCCTTGGGGCGAACATCTTTCAGGTCTATCACGACCGTCTCTCCCCGGAACAGCCGGTCCATCTCACCAGGGTGGAGTTGGATCTCGAGATACAGGGGCACGACCACGCACAGGGCATCCTAGGGGCATTGGCCGAGGCCGGGATCGAGGTCATGGGCTAGGGGTGCCTTTTTGGCCACGACCGGACCCTTCACGGGCGGCGAGGATTGGAGGCACAGGGCCCGGGTGGTCTTGTCAAGAGGGGTGGGGCTCTGGTATAAACGATCTGTACCTGTCCAGAAGGGGTCCCTCCATGCCAACTGTACTTATCGTCGACGACGAGGAGAACCTCAGAGAGCTCTACCGCACTGAACTCACCGAGGAAGGATACGAGGTCCTCACAGCGGCCAACGGCAAGGAGGCCATGGAGCTGCTCCGGGGTAGAAAGCCCGATGCCGTGGTCATGGACATCCGCATGCCTGAAATGGACGGGATCGAGGCCCTGGGAAAGATGGTGGCACGATACAAGGGGCTCCCGGTCATAATCAATACCGCCTACAGCCGGTATCAGGATGATTTCCGCTCCTGGGCGGCCGAGGCATATGTGGTCAAGTCGTCGGATTTGAGCGAGCTCAAGAAGACCCTTCGCAAGGTGATCGAAAAGGCCCGAAAGGCGCCATGAGGACCCTGACCCTGATCTTGGCGGGCGGAAAGGGGGAACGCCTCTACCCCCTCACCCGAGACCGGGCCAAGCCCGCTGTCCCTTTCGGGGGGATCTATCGGATCATAGACTTCACCCTGAGCAACTGCCTGCACTCCGGGATGAAGGAGATCCTGATCCTCACCCAGTACCGCTCCTTCTCGTTGGAGAAGCACATCCAGCTGGGATGGAATATCTTGTGCAACAAGCTGGGGGAGTTCATCCACGTGGTCTCTGCCCAGCAGCGCATAGACGAGATGTGGTATCAAGGCACAGCGGATGCGGTTTACCAGAACCTATATATGCTCCAGCAGTTTCGCCCTGATCTCACCCTGATCCTCTCGGGGGATCATCTCTACAAGATGGACTACAGGGATCTGATCCAGTTCCACCTCGGACTGGATGCGGATCTGACGGTGGCCACTGTGCCGCAGCCTCGGGAGATGTCCCGCCACTTCGGCGTCATGGAGGTCGATTCAGATCAGCGCGTCATCTCCTTCCAGGAAAAACCGCTGGAGCCCCGATGCTTGCCCAGCGATCCGGACAAGATCCTCGCATCCATGGGGATCTACGTCTTCAACACACGCAAGATGGTGCGCTGCCTCGTGGAGGACGCCAAGTCGCACACACAGCATGACTTCGGCCGGGACATCATCCCCCGCATGGTGGAATCCCACGACAGGGTCTACGCATACATCTTCTGGGACCCTGTGACCAAGAGCCCGAGTTACTGGCGCGACGTGGGGACCCTCGATTCCTACTGGGAGGCCCATATGGACCTCTTGGGCGAAAGGCCCGTGTTCGATCTCGGCGATCCGCATTGGCCCATACTGACCCATGAGCCCCCGGCCCCCCCCGCCAGGATCCTCGGCCTCTCGACTGGGGAGGGCGGGTCTCAAGGGATCGTCCACTCGATTATCTCCAACGGGTGTATCTTGGAGGCCGGCTCCTTGGTCAACTCCGTGCTCTCCCCTAACGTCCGCATACTCAAAGGCGCCGAGGTCACCGACTCCATCTTGCTCGAGGGCGTGACCGTGGGCGAGGGCGCGAGGTTGAGAAGGGTCATCGTGGACAAGAGATCTGTGATCCCAAAGGGGCGCGCCGTGGGCTACGATCTGGCCCAGGACCGCAAGCACTTCACCGTCACAGACACAGGACTGGTCGTGATCCCTATGGACTCAGTCCTGGAGTGAAGGGCGCCTTGGGGTCTGGAGAAAAGGGCCCTGGGGCCGGATCGGCCTTCCACCCGTCGGGTTCGGGGTTCCTCAGGCCCCTGGAAAGGGGCAGGGGGGCTCCGGTTTTTCTATTTGCAATCCCTCGCGAATCTGCTAACCTGTTCCCTGCTTCGCCTCATCGCGTATCGGTGCCGGGAGAAGTCGACGGCATCAGGGGTGTATCATGGCCCTCATAGACAAGCTGAAGAAGCGCCCAGAGCCGCCGGCCAAAGGCAAGGCCGTCCCTCCCAAGGAAGGACGGCACCCTGATAGCCCCTCCTCTGGCAAAGCCGCCCTGGAGAGGTCGTACCAGCAGGCCTTTGCCGCGGAGCGCTGGGAGGAGGCCCTCGGTCACTTGGAGCAATGGACGGCCCTGGACCCCGACAACCTGAACCTGGTCCGGAAGCAGGGGGACTTGCTCCTCAAGATGGACCGCAAGAAGGAGGCCCTCCAGAGGTACTGGGAGGTGGTCTTGAGGCTTTGCGCCAGTGGCCAATACCGCCAGGCCAAGGCCCTGAACCAGGTCATACTCAGGGTGGCCCCGAACCTGGACCAGGCCCAAAAGAAGGCCATGGAGATAGAGGCCAAGCTCGGCTTTTTCAGCCATCCGCTGTTCTCGGAGCTCTCGGAGGAGGAGTTCGGCGAGCTGGTGAAGAAGACGCATTTCCGAAGGTTTCCCAAGGAGACCATCGTCATCCGGCAACAGGAGCCAGGCCGTTCCCTCTTCATGATCTGCAGCGGCAAGGTGGACGTCTACGTCAAGGACACCCAGAAGGGCATCGCCCAGCAAGTGGCCCGCCTGGGAGAGGGCAACTTCTTCGGGGAGGGAGGTTTCCTCACGGGTGAGCCCAGGAGCGCCACGATATTGACCGTGGAGGATACGGTCCTACTGGAGCTCTCCAAGGAAGACCTGGACGAGGTGGTGAAGACCCACCCCCGCATCGGGGAGATCATCCAGCGTTATCATCAGAAACGGCAGAACCCTTGATCTCACACGGGAGGCCCCTGGCATGAACATAGGAGATCGAGTGACCTTCCCGTTCGCGAACGGGACCAAGGAAGGAGTCGTCGTCAGGTTCACGGCCAAGAAGGCCTGGTTGAAGGTGGACTTCCCAAGGCACCAAGGCAAGCTCATCGTGAGGAAGATCGCCCAGCTCGAGGAGAGTCCGGCCAAGAAGGGCAGGAGGAGGGCCAAGACAGGCCAATAGGCCCGGGATCAGGTGGCGAGGACCTGCCACGGGCTCCCGCGAGAGCTGTCCGTCCGTCGCAAGTGGCCCGACGTCCTTTGAATCCCACCGCGCGCGGTCCCGTAACAGGGCAATGCCTTGCCCCAGTGCAGAGACCAAGAAAGGGGGCCCAGCCCGGGATCCTCGTGGGGCATTCCTCGAGCCCACCCCACGAGGATCCCTCTCGGGCCGCCTTAGGTGTCGTTCCTGCCCAGGATAGTCACAGAGCACACCGAGTAAGGACCGCCTAGGTTGTGGGCCAGCCCCAACTTGGCATCCTTGACCTGCAACCCGTCTGCCCTTCCCTGTAACTGCTTTGTGATTTCCACCAACATCCTGCAACCCGTGGCCCCGATGGGATGGCCGAAACACTTGAGCCCCCCGGAGACGTTGACCGGTATGGTCCCCCCGTGTTTGGTGTTTCCCTCTTTCACGAAGTCTCCGGCGTGGCCCCTGGGACATAGGCCCAGGTCCTGCACGTTCAGAAGCTCCGTCACGGTGAAGCAGTCGTGACATTCCACCAGGTCGAGCTCCTTGAGCGGGTCCTTTATCCCTGCCTGCTCATAGGCCTTCTTGGCGGCCACCTCGGTCGCGGGGAAGTGGGTGAAGTCGAACCCTGGCTGATACCAGGGCTGGCCCGTAAAGACGGCTATGGCATTGGCCTTGACTCGCACGAAGTCGTCCTTGTGTCTGAAGGCCTTGGCCCGCTGCGGTGTGGTGAGGATCAAGGCCGCAGCCCCGTCAGAGACCGCACAGCAGTCCAACCGGCCGAGGGGTGAGGAGATCAGCGGGGCATTGATCACGTCCTCTATCTTGACCGGCCTTCGGAAATGGGCCTTGGGATGATGGGCGCCGTGTTCGTGGTTCTTCACCGCCACGTGCGCGAGGGTCTCCTTGTTCCACCCGTACTCCTTGAAGCATCGGCTCGCCGCCAGGGCGAACATCCCCGGCGCGGAGGGCCAGACATTGGTCAAGCTCACGGCACCGCCCCCACCGGGGAGGCCGCGGCTGCCCTGATCCGTGATCTTCTCTACCCCTGCAGCGATCACCACATCGTGCACCCCTGAGGCCACGGCCATGCAGGCGTTGCGAAACGCGTCCATGCCACTGGCGCAGAAATTCTCCACATGGGTGATGGGAATCCCGTAGAGCTTCAGGGGATCCGCCAAGGTGGTGCCCGCCAGCCCTGTGAAGGGGTACTGGATCCCTATCCATGCGGCATCGATCACCTCCGGCTCGATCCCAGCGTCCGCATAGGCCTCGTACACTGCCTCCACCAGGAGGTCCTCCACGGACTTGTCCCACTGTTCACCGAACTTCGTATAACCGACCCCTATTATCGCCACCCTATCTCGAATGCTCTCCATGGGTCCCCTCCTCTAAAGCTCCACCGGCCTGCACTTCCAGCCATAATTATTGAACCCACCGCCCTGATGGATCAGACGAAAGGTCAGCTCCACAGGCATGTCGATGGCCACCTTCTCTGACGGACAATCGGTCATGAACAGGAATACCCTCGCCCCGTCGTCCAACTCGACCACGCAGGTGGGTGTGGGTTCGGAGCCAACGGGCCTGAGGTAGTCGTTGGTGTAAGTGAAGACCTTCCCGGTGCGGGCCAGTCTTACCTCTTCGAAATCGTCCTTCTTCCTGCATCCGTAGCAGACCCTTACGAGCGGGTACTGCACCATGCCGCAAGACCTGCATCTATGTCCGTAGAAACCCGTCACCGCCTTTCGATCCCTCCAGTTGATCACCGTGGAGGCTTGGGGTGCCACGCGCATCTTCTGGGAGAGCTTCCTGAAGCTTGAGTAAAGCCCGTAGCTGGGCAATTCCATCCTCCTGGCCAGATAACCTTGCACCGCCCTCCTCTTTGGGAAGGAGGATATGTCCTCGGTTGTGGCGAAGAGCAGGGCGTCGGCTCCATCCCCATGGGCCACAAGGAGCAGATTTTGACCCGCCTTGGCACCATCCAGGGCATTGACGAAGATCAGCAAAGGCATGCTGCACCCTGTGTTGCCCACCGTGAGGAACAGGGGATCGGCCATCTGCTTGAATGGATCGACGCCCAGGGCCTTGGCCAGGTCCATGAGCCCCCTCGGTTCCACGTAAGAGGCGGCGACCTTGTGGATCTCCTGTGGCGTCAGCTTGGCCTTGGCGGCCAACCCCTTGAGGGCCTCCAGGGTGTTGGCGGAGTGCCCCCACTGGCTCTCCATCTTGGCCTCGAAGAACTGCACGAATTGGTCCGTGTCCTTCCTCCAGGGCCCGACGAAATCGTCCGAGACCGAGTACCAAGCTCGCAACTCAGCGATCAGGCCGTCCTTGGACAGGAGCAAGGCCGCAGCCCCGTCCCCGAACATCATCTCGTTGAAGGACTCCTGCTCCCCGAGCCTCATGTCGGATGCCACCACGAGGATCTTTCTTGCCGAACCAGAGGCAATGGCGTCGTTGGCCGCTTTCAGGGCGGTGGTCCCTGCCTTGAGGGAGTCGGCGAAATCGGCCGTCAGGATATCGCGTCTGAGATCCAGCGCCGAGGCGATTATGCTCGAGGATCCCTTCTCGCGGTAAGGCGCTGTGGTGGAGGCGAAGTAAAGCCCATCCACTGACTTCGGGTCTATGCCAGAGAGACAGTCCGCCCCGGCCTCCACGGCCATGGTGAGGCTGTCCTCGTCCTCCTTGGCCACCGCCCGTTCCCCGGGCATGGCCGGAAGCCCCCAGGCCGAGGCCATGACCTCGCGCTTCAGGCGATAGACCGGAACGTATGCGCCGTACGATTGAATCCCGATCCCCATCTCCGTCCTCCTTTCACTCGAGCATGATCCAGCCAACAGATGCGGCTGCTTTGGGCACTGGCTAACGAGGCGCCGGGCATTCCGCACTGGACTCTCTCAGGAGAGGGCAGCGACCTCCTCCCACGCCCTCACGACACCTCCGCTCCTCATCGCATGACCACATCACGATCCTGGATGAAAGACAGCAGGAGGCCGTCGGTTGACACGCCTCCTGGTACTCCACGATCCGCACCCTCTTGCCTGCCACAGGGCAATCCATGAGCCTTTCAGCCGTCCCTCGCACATCCACCTCTCTTCCTACGGATCCTCGTCCACGTCCCCGGCGGCAAGGACAAACCTATCCCCATGCATGGGACACCTTTGAGTCTCCCCTGGGCCCATCGACATCCTTGTCTTCACTGCTTCTCGAAACTCGAGGCATCGATGAAGGGCACGACCCCTCCTGTGACCCGCGGGAGCTGCCCGTTCCACTTCTCGATGGCCTTCAGGGAGGCCTCGATCTGCCTCAGCTTCACGAGCTCCGGGGTCACGACCTCCCTCTGGAGCTTGAGGGCCTCGGCCTCTGCCTTGGCCTGGGTCACCTTCTGCTCCGCCTCGATCCTGACGCGGTCCAGATCCCGCTGGGCCTTGAGGGCGAGCTGCTCCGCGGTCTGCTTGGCCTCGATGGCGTTGGCGAACTGCTTGGAGAAGGTGAAGTTCACTATGGAGAAGTCATCCACCACTATGTTGTAAGTCAACAACCTCTCCCTGAGCATGCCCTTTATCTCTCCTCTGACCTTCTCCCTTTGAGTGATGAGCTCCACGGCAGTGTATCTGGCGGTGACGGCCTTCACCACCTCCTGCACTGCAGGGTCTATTATCCGCTCCTTGTACTCCCTACCGATGTTCTGATAGACCCAGTTGGCCTTGTCCGGGAGTATATGGTAGTTCACGGCGATAACAGAACGGGTGTCCTGGAGGTCTTTGGATGCTGCCTCTGCATCCGTCTGCGACTTGTGGACCTTCACGTCGACCTTGACGACGCGCTGCATGATCGGGACCCTGAGATGAAGTCCCTCGCCCAGGACACTGGGCTGCACAGCGCCGAAGTTCAGGACCACCCCCCTCTCGCCAGCCCCTATGATCACGAATGGGTTGAACACGAGGACCAGGAAGAGCAGCGCGACGAGGACGACTATGATCTTGACGGCCTTCTTCCCGCCTTTCACGGCAATGAAATCAACCGACTCCGGATCCACTCTCATGCCCCCCTCCGTTTCTCAGATGAAATGCCAAGCCCTCTGCTATTATTGATGGATCAATGGGAAAGTCAATGGAGATGGAGAAGACAGGGCAGGCTGAAAGAACGTGGGCCCAGGCATCCGGCACTGGGGATTCGGTGCGAGACTGGGAAAGGTGGAAGGGCTATGTGCGTGCCTTTCACCTGATGGAGGAGGTGAGCGGTGATTTCGGGAGGTTTGCACGGCCCGGTGTGTGGGACGTCCAGGTGTGGATCGAAAAGGAACTCCTTCAGAAGCACGTGACGGTGGCACTTGCGGTGGACAATGCCCTGGACAGGGAAGAACTGGGGGAGTATGGCGGGGTGCCCTCCAACGGCGTGGTCTTGCTGAGCCGGTTCAACTTCTGAGCCCCGTGGGGGCTGTGATCGTTCGGGCGAAGTGTGCAACCGTGTCCGTCTCGGGTTCGATGAACAGGATGCCCAGCCGAACCTCCTCCGAAACCGAGGGGCCTCAGGTCGGGGCACTCAGGACCATTTCGATCCCGCCGATCGTGCCTAGGGCATCTGCCACGGCATACTTTTTTTTGCGGAAACCTGGAACGCGTTCTTCGGGTTCTCGCACCTTGGCTTGTGTGCAAGATAGGAATATACCGTCACGAGAGGCAATCCTCTAGGTCTCTTCAGATGTCCGGGCCCTCACCCTGCCTGGGGTCAGGGACCCCTTCTCTTATTAGGGCCTTCTTCGTCACGTTCGGGGCACTCTCCCAACACCTTCAACAGGATCCCCCAACCGCTGCACCACCCCACGGCGCTCATCGGAGAGGCCCTGTCTTCCTGTGTGTCGGTGCCCCGAAGCTCCCATCGAAAGGAGCGGGAGTACTTCGCCACCTTCTCAGCGATGTAACCCACCAGGGCAAGATGGGGGGACAAGTCCTCTATCAATCCCGAGGACAGGTCCTCTATGAGGTGACGCCTGCACCGATGCGGAGACTCGCTGCCAGCGCATCTCCCGCACAGGAGTCCCTGCCAATGTGCCCTGTTCTCCAAGGCAAAGGATGAAAACCATCCGGTGTCGCGCCCCGATTCCATGACCGTTGGGTTGCCCATGCCTCTGCTTTGCGAGTTGAGACCGCTGTCGCACATCAGGCAGAGCTCTTTCTCCCGGAGTTGGTTCGCGAGCCTCCTGTGCTTCATGGGCCCCTTCACATCGAAGCTCGCGAGCGCCCGTCCCATCAGGTCCTCATAGAGTACAGCAGGCCCGTGGAGCCATCCATGCCGGTAGGCTGCATCCACGGAGATGAACCCCCATGAATGCCGTTCGCACATCCCCCAAGCCCTCCTGAGCCGCCGACGGGTGAAAGGGCTCATGATGCTCCCCTGGATGAACCACCAGAGGAAATGGATCTCACCGTTCGACAAACGGAACTCCTCGTCGCAGGACCCGCCCAGCGAAGGACCGCGGGACCCCGATGCTCTCGTGACATGCCAGCCCCCTGTGGATCGAATGATCGGTGGCTCAGCTCTCTTCATACAGACTCCTCACAAGCGGCAACAGGCCTTGCGACTGGGCTAGACTTCAGCGTTGATCCAACTTCGACACACGCCTTCCGACCTGCCCGGACTCGATCCTCACCGCGGACCAGGGTTCGAGGTTCGCCAGGGTGAAGACTTCGTGGACCCATTACCCCTACTCGCTCAGCAGCCACACTAGGAGGAAGAGGATCAAGCTGACGAAGACATAGGCTGCATAAACGTTCACGCTTCCAGCATGCATGCGCCCCAGCCATGCTGCCGCCCACCTGGTCAGCCTCAGCACGGGCTGCGAGACGTAGCGGTCCACGATGTGCACGTCCACTCGCCCACTCATGATGGCAGTCCGGAAGTGCTGTGCGACCGTCTCCCTGGTCTCCTCGACCGTGAACGGGCGAAAGACCGCATCAAAGATCACACGCACGGGGTTGGAGAAACCCGTAGCGGTGTAAGTCATCTCAGGCAACAGCCGGCGAACCCCACCATCCCACGCAGGGCGCCGGCTCACGGTTCGTCGTCGGCTCACATATCCCACGCCCAGGAAGGTACCGCCGATGAGCAAGATCAACACTACAGAGGTGTACGAAGTGGACATAGCGAAGACCACCGGGTTTTCCTCGCTGCCTCGATGAAGGACCACCAGTCCACTGCCCGGCACAAGGCCTCGCCCCACCTGAGCACCTAAGTCGTGGAACTCGGAAACGAAGGCGTCGTTGAACCTACTATCACCTTCTTTCACTGTGAAGAACGGAGGGACCAGCTCCTCCAGGACAGGCAACACGTAGGTCGGAACAACCCCGAGCACCAGGCAGATCGCGGCGAGAAACCCCATAGGAAATGTCATGGACCGTGCGACCTCATGGCCATGCCGTGCCTCCTCCGACCTGCTCACCCCGAGGAAGCTCATGGCAAAGGCCTTGACAAAACAGGTCACCGCCAGCGCTGCCGTGAGGGCCAGACCCGCTCCGCACAGGGCAAAGACGATCCTCACTTGGGGCGACTCGATCGTTGCGCTCCGAAGCATGGTTTGGAGGGTGAGCCACTCGCTGACGAATCCGTTGAACGGAGGCATGGCGGAGATAGAAAGCGCCCCTGCCAGGAAAAAGAGGGCTGTCCAGGGCATGACACGGATAAGACCACCCAAGCGGTCCATATCTCGGTGCCCCACACTCGAATCCACCGCACCGGCACCGAGGAAGAGGAGCGCCTTGTACACGGAATGGTTGACCATGTGATAAAGGGCGGCGATGAAGGCGATGCCGGCCATGGTCCTCTCTCCAGTGGACCCGAAAACCAGCCCGGCACCGATCCCTGCCGTGATGATTCCCATGTTCTCTATCGAGCTATGGGCAAGCATCCTCTTCATATCGTTCCGGGTGGTTGCGTAGAGGATGCCGATCAGAGCCGAGATGGTGCCCACGACGAGCACGATCAGTCCCTGGCCCATTCGAGTCACCGGAAGCAGATCAGCGTTCACGCGCACGATCCCATACAACCCAAGGTTCAGTATTATCCCCGACAGGAGCGCTGATACATTGCCCGGCGCGGCCGGGTGAGCCTTAGGGAGCCAACTGCTCACTGGCACGAGACCTGCCTTAACGCCAAAGCCAAGCAGACTGAGGAGAAAGATCGCCCAGCGAGCCCCCTCCCCCAGCCCAGGGGAGGCCTCTTTCACCGAGAAGAAATCGAGAGAAACAGCCCCCCTCGCCAAGATCAGGAAGGCCAAAGCGGCAGCCAGTGTCCCCGCCTCGCCCATCGCAAGCATTAGTAGCCCGGAACGGGTGTTATCCTCGTGCTCGTGCTCGTAGTTGACCAGCAAGTACGAGACAATGGACATCACCTCCCAGGCCAGGAGAAATGACAGGACGTCGCCGGCCATCAGGACCAGCACGATGGAGGCGAAGAGCAACTGATATAGGACGCCGAAGCCCTTGAGACTATAACGATTGAGGTATCTCTTCAGGTAACCGGCAGAGAAAACGGACACCGGCAGGTGGATGATCCCCGTCACGAAGATAAAGAGGGCGGACAAGGGGTCCATGCGCAGAACCAGTTTCCCGACAAAGGGCAAGCTCCAGAGGCGGACCTCAAACAACCCCCCGCAAGGAGCACCTCGCCACTGAACAGGCACACGAAAAGGGCTGCCGATGAACCCGACCAGGCGAGGGCCAAAGGAACTGTTCGGTGATGCAAGATCATCGAAAGCATCACACCGGCCCCGCAAACACATAGGAAAAGAGAGAATCCAAGACTTGTCATGATCATCTGGGTACCCTCCCACCGTTCAAGTCGCCTGTCAAAAGCAGAGCAGGCGGCTTGCGCTGGACAGCCACCAGCAGGCCATGGAGGATAGCCAGCGGTGGCGGAGGGCATCCCGGCACCCCGATTTCAACCGGGACTATGTCCGCCACCCCCGCCCCACAGGCGAAGCTGGGCCCGAAGATGCCGCCCGAGAGGGCGCATGCACCCACCGCCACCACCGTCTTGGGGGTCGGCATGGCCTCATATGCCTTCGTGAGAGGCAAACGCATGTGATCAGTCCCAGGGCCAGCCACGAGGAGAATGTCTGCGTCCCTTGGCGTCGGCGTGATAAAGAATCCCAGGCGATGGAGATTGTAGTGCGGCTTCGAGAGCTGCTCGATCTCGCTTATGCATGCCCCGCATGCACCCGCATCCACTAAACGGATATGAAGGGACCGAGCGAAGGCCTTGCCCAACGACCATGGCCGGCCACGTCCCTCCTTCAACGAGCCTGCCCATTCATAACCCCAATCCCACTCCAAGGGGGAAGGGGTGCCTCGAACGCAGCGGTAGCACTGGACACAGCGCGTGTGATCCACCTTTATCAGCTCATGCTCGTGCCCCAATGCCCCGGTGGGGCAACGAGAAATCATGGATCGTGCCTCCGCCTGCCCTACCCTGTCTCTCCCCGTGGGACGCCCGGGGGAAACTCCCGGGGCGGGCTCCGCTTTGTCCGGATATTCACTCGTCACGATCCCGGTACGCAGCCCTTTGAGAACCCATTTGCTCATATGATTTCCTCCTCAGCGGTCGGACTCGGCGGTGGAGAGCCCAAAGCTCGCCATGATGATGGGGAAGTCCTGGAATGCGAACTCCTCGGCGGCTAGGTGAAACCCGTGCCAGTTAGTGAAAGAAGGTGGTGTCACCCTATACCGGGTCACTCGGCCCCCCTCGCCGACGCTGACCCAATGCCACGCCGCGCCTTTCGGGGCCTCCACCCACCCGAGGGCTGATCCGGGACGAACAGTCAAGGCCTGCCCTCTCACAGGCCCCCTGGGTAACGACGAAGCCAATTGAGATATCAGGTGGACCGACTGTGCAGCCTCGTGGAAAAGCACACGGAGCCTGGCATAGCCATCCCCTTCCCGTTCACAGGCCACAAGAAAGGACACCTTCTCGTACCCTGAATAGGGGAGAACCACCCGGAGGTCCCTATTGATCCCCGATGCCCGGGCGACAGGACCTACCAGCCCGTACGCCATGGCGTAATCGCGTGACACGGTCCCCACCTCCTCCAGGCGATCCAAGAAACTGCTGGAAAAACGGAGCATGGTTTGGAGCTCGCCCAACCTCCTCTCAATCCACCCGACACCCTGCCGAATCCGCGCGCACTGGCCTTCTCCAAGATCCAGGTCCAGTCCTCCAGGGATGTTCAGACCGAACAGGTAGCGATGTCCTGTGGTCTCACAGGACAGACGCAGAAGCTCCTCCTCCATCATGCTCCCCTGACTGGCCGCCACAGCCAGCGCGGTTGAGCCGCATATGGAGCCAATGGTATTGACGTGGTGGCGAAGGCGCTCCAGCTCGGCCAGAAGCACGCGTAGGGCCTTTGCCCTCGGTGGCACGTCCACGCGGCAGACCTTCTCCACTGCCTGGCAAAAGGCGAGAGAGTGGGCGAATGCGGAGGTCCCGGAGAAGCGTTCTGCCAACAGAAGGACATCGTCCACCGGCCTGCCCTCTGCTATCTTCTCTATCCCCCTGTACTTGTAAAAGAGGCGAGGAATCGTCCGGATCACGTCCTCCCCGACTGTCTCCAGGAGGAAATGGGCGGACTCGGCAAGATCCGAGTACACGGGCCCGATAGGCATCATGAAGGCACCCGGGTTCTGGACGATCCTCACGGGCCGCCATTCCGGATTCACCTCCCGGTGGGGGTAGGGCATGGAGGGATCGAACCCAGCCCTCATCGGGTTCACCCCCTCGGGCCATTCCTCGTGAAGCACGAAGTCTCCCAGCCTGGGGTGGCCCTCGAAGACCAGGCCGAAAAGGTCCTCGGCCTCGCGCTCCTGCCAGTCCGCTGCGTGCACCTCCTGGCTTATGCTAGGAAGGACAGCACGAGCCCCTTCAAGTCGCACTAGGACGTACACATGTCCGCTGTCCGAGTCCCCATAGAACACGTACCTTAGCAACCGACCTCCCGCCTCCTCCTGGGGGATCAAACAGCCGAAACTATACCCCAACTGAGACACCAGCCAGCCGCACACTTCCCCCAACTCCTGAGGCCGGCATTGGATGCTCGCCGCACGATCATCCACGTCGAGACTGGCCTTGACTTTCCCGCTCCAGTGGGACTCCACCGCTTCTGGGAGGCACGTCAGTCTAGTGAGATCTTTCAACGGAGGTCCCATATCGATCACCTCCCCAGAGAAGCGGCCGCCGAGCTCATGATTCCCTGCAGGGGGCCGGGTATGAAAAGACCCAACAAGGCCACCGGAGTCGCTGCCAGGGCCAGGGCAAGGAGGGTGGATGCAGGAGGTCTCTTCTTCTCAAAGACCTTCCCCGCGGCTCCGAAAACCATTCGATTGACCTGGAGCATGATCCCACAGAAAGCGATGACGATGAAAAGAACTAGCAGAGCGGCCGGGATATAGTGGCCGCTGGAGACGGCTGCCCTCAAGATCCAGAACTCGCTCAGGAACACGGCGAAAGGAGGAGCCCCGGAGATCGCAAGTCCAGCCAGCATGAGCGCTGCACCTGCGTACGGACAAGACCGTATCAGCCCGCGAACCGAAGCGATCTCCCGGCTACCCACCGTCAAGACGGTGAGCCCGGCCGCAAAGAAACAAAACGACTTGGTGACGGCATGTGTCACCATCTGGAGGGTGGCTGCGAAGTGCGCTGTGGAGTCCCCCAGCCCGTTCGCGACTAGGATGATCCCCATATGCTCCACCGTAGAAAAGGCGAATAGCCTCTTGTAGTCCGTCACCTTCACCAGAAGAAACGCTGCCGCGCCCACGGAGATGAGGCCAAAGACGACGAACCATGTCCCCATGTGATGGCCTTCAGGGCCATGAAACACAGGGAACAGCCTCATGATCACGTACAGGACTACGGTGGTCTCCACACCCGAAAGGAGCGCACAAATGGGCGAGGGCGCTTGGCTGTGGGCATCTGGTAGCCAAGTGTGCATGGGCACAAGACCGGCCTTGGTACCGAAGCCTACGAGGATGAGCAAGAAACCGGCCTTGAGGACTGTGGGCGAAATGGCCTGCGAGACCTCGATCAACCCTGACCACGTGAACGGGCCAGGCCCAACACTCCTCACCCCCCAGTAGAGGATCAGTATCCCCATGAGAGCGAATGCGGCACCCATGCACGTGAGCACCACGTACTTCCAGGCGGCCTCTAGGGCCTCGGGTGTACTGTCGAAGCTTACCAAGAAGACGGACAAGAGCGTGGTCATTTCCACTGCGATCCACAGGAGCGCCAAGTGGGAGAAAAGCGGCACCGCTAGCATGGATAGGAGGAAGAGGTTGTAGCGCGAGTAGTAGCGGCGGATTCTTCCTGGCTGCTCTGGGGACACGATGCGCTCCATATAACCCCAAGAGAAAATGGCGGCCGTGAGACCCACGAAGGCGACGATCAAGAGGATGAGAGCACCGAAGCTATCGCACGAGATCCAGCCGGCTATAGCAACGGCCTCCTTCCCTTCCAACGAAAGAACAGCGGCGCGCACTGAGAGGATCAAGACAGCGAGTGCCCCTAAGACGGTGAGTCCCGCGACGAAGTTCCTCCTCACGGGCAACAGCGAGAGGACAGCGGTCGACGCCGGTATGATGAGAACGAGAAAGAGCTCCATGTATACCTAGTCCTCCTTCAGGGAGGCCATCTTACCCACGGCCGTGGTCCCCAGTCGTTCGTGGATCCTTCGCGTCAGCAGGCCCATCACGAGGGCGATTATCAACACATCGAAAGCCGCTGCCACCTCAGCGATTATGGGTAGATCAGGTGCGATGGAGACCCCCGCGAATAAGGCCCCGTTCTCCATGGACAGGATCCCGATGACCTGGGGCAGCGCCTCCCGGCGAACCACAATGGCGTAAGCCCCTAGAAGCAGCCCGGCCATTCCAATGGGCAGGTTGATCTCCACGAAGCCATGGCCGCGGGCATTCAAAAGGGGGGTTGCGACGAAGTAGGCGAAGATGGCGAGGGCCACCGCGATGAGCAGCGACGACGGGATGTTGAGCACCTGGGAGACCTCCCGGCGGGCATAGACCTCCTGGCTCACTGTGCGACGGAGCAGCCAAGGGATGAGCACGGATTTGATCCCGACGGTGATAGCTGCCACAGCGAACAGGTGAACGGAGGAGTGTTGCCAACCAACGAGAAATGCGGAGGCGGCGAGCAGCACGGACTGAAGCACGAACATGTTCAGGGACGAACGCACCTGGCGCATGGGCACGAGCCCGAAGGCGCTGAGCAGAAACAGCCCACCGGTAAGGGCATTCAGCTGAGCGAGAAAGGAGAGGGTCGTCTGCTGGGCCTGCATTGGTTTCCCCCTTATCCTTGCAGCAACCGCGTAATCATGGCGGCCACTGATGTGATGAATGCTGCACCGAGGAACTCGGTGATTCGAAAAAGCCTCAGCTTGGCCAAGGAGGACTCTATGACAACGAGCATAAGCACGAAGACGAACACCTTCAGCATGAGAAGGGGTATGGCCAAGAGCACATCCAGCAGTCGTTGGCCGTAGGCCAGCCCCCAGGGGGTCACAAGTACGTTGAGGTAAATGCACAAGAGCACGAAGAATTTCATGGAGCTTCCCCACTTCATCAACGCGGCCCCGCGGCCAGAGTACTCCAGTCCCTTGGATTCATCTATCATGGCCAGCTCAAAGTGCCCCGACGGGTTGTCCACGGGTATACGCCCGCCTTCCGCAATGATGATCATGAGGAAGGCGAGCATGAGGAGCACGTGGGAAGGTTCGAAGAAGTTGGCCAATGGGGTGACCCAATGCTTATGTACTATATAGGGGATTGTGGATCCTGCTACGAACGAGACGGTAAAGAACACGATCATGAAGACAGGCTCCGCCAAGAAACCGACCATCCGCGTGCGGCTGGCCCCCATGGCCCCATACGGATTGGCGGTATCCACCGCAGCCAACGTGGCGAAAAACCCACCCAAGGCCAGTATGAATCCGCCGCCAAGCATGTCTCCCATGAATGCGAAAAACAGGGGATACCCAGTGAGGACCGGGATGAGAAGCGTCACGAAGATGGGCGTCACAAAGACGACATATGGAGTCACCCGGAAGATCCAGGAGCTCTGCTCTGACACCACCTCATCCTTGTGAAATAGCTTCCAGATATCACGGTAGGGTTGGAGTATGCTGGGCCCCCGTTTGGACTGGATATTTTCCTTGAGGCGGTTCAAGACTCCTTTGACCAATGGGGCAAAGAGCATCACCACGATTACCTGGATGATGTTGAAGACAATCCTCTCCGTCACCTAGCCACCTCCCAATCACCGTCTCCGGGGCCTCCCTGGTGCCCACCCTGTAGGGTCCTGAGCGTTTCCCTTGCCTCTTCGCTAAGGACCTTGGCAGGATCCTGCGCGAGTGTCCGCAAGAACAGGACCACCTCGGAGCCTCCTATTTCGCCCAGGGCCCTTATCGCCGTCCTGGCAAGGTATATGTCCTTTGTTTCCTTGACGATCTCCATCAAGGCGCTCACGCAGCGAGGATCGCGCAGCCTCCCCAGCAACCATGCGGCGCGAAGGGGAGTGCTTGGCTCGGGATGATGCAGCGCATTGACGAGCTTTTCGACCCAGTCCTTGGACTTCCAGAATTGGTAGATGTCCAGTCCGCAATGGGGACACACCTGGAGGTCCTCCTCGAACTCACTCCAGCAGCCCGGGCAATAGAAACGCATCTTCGTCCTTACCTCATGTCGTAATCGGACCGTCAAGCCCTCCGGGTCCTGCGGGCCGAGCCCCCTCCCCGATCCCGAAGACCGCTCCCACCGAAAGACCATTGCCGAGGTAGGAGTCATCAGCCCCAGAAGGCGGTTGTCGGGTGGACTCCATCACCCCTGATACGCCTAGCCAAAATGGTCTTTTTTCGCTTCTGGCCCCATGACCCCGGGGGCCGGCGTTTTTCGCCCTCCTTTCCCCCCAAACGACGGGCCCTCGTTCAATCGCGCCTCCTCCTGATAGCCATCAAGAGGGGGACCGAACCTAGCTGGGTGGCCATGGAGAAGAGGATCACGGTCATCAGGGAGAGGTCGTACATGACCCCCATCAGGGCGCTCCCCAAGAACCAGGAAAACCCGTACAAGGAGTTGAAGACCCCGTAAGCGCTCCCGCGTCTGTCCGCGGGGGCCATGTCAGCTATGGCCGCCCTCATCACCGACTCCTGCGCCCCCATCCCTACGCCCCAAAGGGCCATCCCGAGGAGGGCGAGATGAAAACCGCCGAGGAAGACCATGGGGGCGAACAGGAAAGAGAGCAGCGAGGAGATGATCAGCACCGGCAGCCCGATCCTGTCGTAAAGGCGGCCGAATGCCAGGGCCGCCAAGGCGTCCACTCCCATGGCCACGGCATAGAACACAGGGATCCAGCCATCCGGGACGATCGACGCCCTCTTGAGATGGTATGCTATCAGTGGGAAGTCTGCGTATCCTGCCGCGATCAACCCAACTGCAGCCAGATAGACCCAGAAGGACCTCTTGAGCCCCCTCGTCTCCAAGCTGGAGGCGCTCACCTCCAGATCCCTTGGATTGGGATAAAGGAACCTGTTGACGAGGAGGACCACCAAGGCCAGAGACGCAGACACCAGGAGGGTGGCAAAGGCCATCCTGTAACCGCCTCCGGCATAGATCACCCATGCCACCAACAAGGGCCCCGCCACTGCCCCTATTTGGTCCATGGCCTCGTGGAGGCCAAAGCCCCAGCCCCTCCCCATCTCCTTGGTGGCATGGGAGAGCATGGCGTCACGGGCAGGCGTTCGGATCCCCTTCCCCATCCTCTCCAACACCATCAACAGGCCCGCCGTCTCCCACCTCCCAGCCAACGCCAGGGCAGGAACCGCCAGGAGGTTCAAGGCGTAACCTGTGATGGCCACCGTCCAGTACCTCTGTGTCCTGTCCGTGACGTAACCGGACACGAGGCGAACCCCGAAGCCAAGCAGTTCCCCGAAACCGGCCACGAACCCCACAGCGGTTGCGCTGGCCCCGAGTGTGGCAAGGAAGGGACCGGTGACGCTCCTCGCTCCCTCGTACGTGGTGTCTCCCAGGAGGCTCACCACGCTGGCCAGGACCACGAACCCCATGGCGCCACCGCGGAAGGGGATGGACCGTGAGCCTGGACATTCCGCCGCGCACTTGTCCTTAGTCATAGGCCTCCTTCCCGGCCGGCTCCAAGAGCCCCAGTTGGTGCGGATACCGTTCCCCAACGCCCAGCCCCTCTGTGATGGAGACGCAGGCCAGTAGCTCTGCCTTGATGCTCGACAACATGACTTTCTGGGCCCGTAGCTCCGCGGCCTTCTTCTCCACCTCTTCCTGGCTTCTCCGCTTCATCTCTATGGTCTTTTGAATCGCGGATTCGATCCCATCGCGGGTGGCATCCAGCTTCAGACCCAGGTCCCACCTGAAGTTCAAGAAACTATCCTGGAGCCTCTTGGCGAAATCCGCCCGGACCCGCCCGCAATTGCGATCGATGATCTCGGGGAGCTTCTTCTTGAGGTCCCTCAGGATCATCTTCTGAGAGATCCCTTTCGGAAGGAAAGACCTGGAGAGAAATCTCAGCGCCCCTTCCAGGTCGAAGAACTTGGGGGGTTCTCCTACCATATAGTAGAGCTCGCTCTCCGAAGATAGGGTCTCCTCTTCACAGAACCTCTCCAGGCGCAGGTCGAAGAGGCCCGAGGATATATCCAGGATCCTGTCTACGATCTCGTTGGTGCGGGAGGAAAAACGTTGGGCCACCCGGCTGTAATCCTCTTCCACCCTTCTAGTCTGGCGCTCCAGCCAGGCATCGAAGCCTCGAATGACCTCCTCGTGGACATACTGCTCCAGGGCCTCGGCGTATTCGCCTGCCGAGGCCTTCCTGCTGGCGGCATGGGCAGAGTCCAGTCCCTCCACCATCCGAGAGATCTCCGTTCGCTTGAACCGCTCCAGCTCCATGTCGAGCTGTTGAATGAGGCGCTTGATTTCGCCCTCGAAGAGGACCCTGGAGTCAAAAGCGTCCTGTTCGACAAGCTTCATCTCCTGTTCGAAGCGGGTGAGTTTCTCTTGCAGGACCTGCAGGGGCGTATCCAGTGCCTTGGCCTCGATCTCCAGGGCTATCTCCTCATCGGAGAGGATGCGCAGCGCGGCACTGCCCGCCGAACGGAGCACCTCCCTGCCCTTCTCCTCCATGAGGAACTTGCCGAGGACCTCCTCCAGCCGGGGCAGAAAGCTCCTGCTGAGCTTCTCCTGATCTCCCAGCTCCTTGCCTTCCAGGGCCAACTTCGCCGAAAGCGGATGGATCTCCACCCCATGGATCCCCAGGCGATCCTCCAAGACCGCCTTGCTGAACTCCATGGATTCTTTGCGCTCCTCCTGGTCAAGCCGGTCCACCTTGTTCTGAACGAAGAAGATCTTTCTGATGGACTGGCGAACATCCTTGAGGAACTCGACCTCCGACTGCCCTATAGGGGGGTCTGCTGCGATCAAAAACAGGGCCGCGTCGGCCTTGGGAATGAAACCGTAGGTCATGTCCGTGTTGTTGGAGAATACGGAGCCCACCCCAGGGGTGTCTACCAGATACACCCCATCTCGAAGATATTGGGATGGATACGTGATCTCCACCTGGCGCACTGCCTTCTCGTTGTTGGGATTCCCTCGCTCTGTGACATATGCATCGAGCTCATCGAGGGATATGTCCCTACTACTGCCATCCGCAAAATGGACCTCGGCCCTCTCCTCCGGCCCGTATTTCATCATCGTCACTATGGAGGTCAAAGGGACCACACCGGTGGGTAGGAGCCGCTTGCCTAGAAGGGCGTTGATGAAGGTGGTCTTGCCGCGTTTGAACTCCCCGAGCACCACCAGGTAGAAGCGATTCTGGTCCAGTTTCTGAGCTATCCCCTCCACGGCTTCCGCAGCCTTGATGTCATCTCGAGATGCGGCGAACAGGCCGAGACGACTCAGCACAGAGGAGAGCCTTTGGCGCAGTTCCTTGTATTCATCTAACATAGGCAAGCACCTCCCCGAAGGCCGCCGGGCCGGTGTCGCGTACACGAAGAAGGCCCCCGCCGATCGGCGGGGGCCTTAACGAGAAACCCCACCCGGCGGACCCGGTGTGGGGTAGGTTGTACCGACTCCTACCCCATGGCCTTCGTTTTCGGGTAGAAGTCATCAGCCTCCGGTGAGGAGGCGGTTAAGGCGGACCTCATCGCCCTGAACCGGACGTATTGTATCCCAGGCCCAGGGGCGTGTCAACGAACGCCGTAACTCGGCCCTGCTTGCGCCTCCAGCCCACCGGCAGCCTCTCGGTTATGTGGTGCCTGGCACCAAGTTGGCTCTAAGGTCTTGATATTGCTAGCCCAGCCTTCGTTTTTTTTGCGAGGGGGGCGGTTGACGCCGCATTCACGGCTGGTCTGGTGCCTGGCACCAGATCAGTTGCAAGGGGTTGAAATGATTAGTTGGCGTTTGTAATTTATACGCGATTCGGTCCTGTTTGTCCAGTTGCCCTGCATTGGACTTGCTTCCCATCAATGGCACGGGGAGTGGTGTGCCGGGGCCTTGTTCGGTGGTTTGGGTTTTGCTCTGTGCTCCGTGCTGCGAAGCCCAAGAATCGCAATTATCTTGTGGCAGCGCCGAACTTGGCAGGGCGAAACACTCAAGGCTCGCCCATGATCTTCGACGGTTGAAAGGATCTCCCACAGGGGGGTTCAAACTGCTCCTGGAGCAACCTGCCGGCTCAACTTGACCGCGCAGAGTTTTCCGCACATTGAGCAGCCTTCCCTGTCCTGAGCGATCTGGAGGCGACGCCTGGTGAGCTCAGGGTCTATGGACTCCCTGATCATTCCCTCCCAGTCCAATGCTTGCCTGCAGAGGGAGATGCGGCGGTCCCTTTCCATGGCCCCCGGGACCCCCTTGGCAATATCGGCCACATGGGCTGCTATCCTGGCAGCCATGACCCCGTTGAACACGTCCTCGGGATTGGGCAGACAAAGATGCTCCGCAGGTGTCACATAACAGAGAAAATCCGCTCCAGCTGCGCCCGCTATGGCTCCCCCTATGGCCGAGGTGATATGGTCATACCCTGGGGCGATGTCCGTGGGAAGCGGACCCAGTACATAAAAGGGGGCCCCGTCGCAAAGCCTTTTCTCCAGAAGTATATGGGAGCGGATGTCCTCCAGAGGAACGTGTCCAGGCCCCTCTATCATGACCTGCACCCCTCTTGCCCTGGCCCTTCTTGCCAACTCCCCCAGGATCATCAGCTCCTCTATCTGAGGGCCGTCTGTGGCGTCCAGTATGGAGCCCGGCCTGAAGCCGTCCCCTAGGCTCAGGGTGACGTCGTACTTGTGCGCTATCTCCAGCAACTCGTCGAAGTGCTCGTAAAGCGGGTTTTCCCGGCCGGTCTTGCGCATCCAGTACATGAGAATGGAGCCGCCTCTGCTTACACAAGGCATGATGCGGATGTAAGACTCGAGCCTCCTTACCGTCTCCCTGGTCACGCCACAATGCACAGTGATGTAATCCAGACCCTCACTGCACTGCTTCTCTATGCTCCTTAACAGGGCCTCCTCGTCCATCTCTTCGAGAGGCTTGCCTCTTCGGAGCATCTCGGTGGTGATGCCGTAAATAGGGACCGCTCCAACCATGACAGAGGAGTGTTCCAGGAAAAAGGCCCTTATGGCATCCAGGTCCCCGCCGGTGGAAAGATCCATGATGGAGTGCGCACCTGCCTTTAGAGCGGCCTGGAGCTTGGCCTGTTCCATCTCGGCATCTGCACACTCCCCGCTCGTGCCCAGATTGGCGTTCACCTTGGTCAGAAGCCCCCTGCCTACGGCATGATATCTGAAACGGGCCCTGTTTCTGTTTCTGGGCAAGACCGCGTGGCCTTGAGCAATGAGCTGTCTCAAGGCTTCAGCATCCACGGGTTCCCCCTGAACCGCCTCCAGCATCTCTTGGGTGACCAGGCCCGCTCGGGCTTGGTCGAGCTGGGTTATCACGTTTCTATCCTCCCAGTTTCTTCCCGCAAAACACCGCCTTTCATGACCCCGACGCCCCTCCGGCCGGCCGCTTCCCTGGCAGGACGCTCACATGGGGAACATGGGTTCTGATGCCGTGGGGCGTGCTTTACAACTGCCATGGAAAGGCCCAAAAGCCCTTTTGCTCAGTATCTTATCATACTTCCTTGCCGCAGAGCAAAGAGGCCCCCAGCGGTTTCGGGGGCATCGACGGAGGCCAGCGCGACCTCCAATCGATCATTTGGGGGGTCTGTAGTCGCTGATCTTGACCATCTTTCCTCTCTCCACCTTGGCGAAGAAACTCTGATTCTGGCCCCAATGCTTGTCTGGCCCATAGGTCACAGGCGGGATGCTTCCGATGTCCACATTTCGGAAGGACTCCAAGGTCTCGATGAGCCCTTCCCTGGTCAAATCCCTGCCTGACCTCTTTATCCCCTCAAGCCCAAGTTGCATCTCGATAAAGGCCGTGAATCCCCATGCGGAAGGATTGACCTTGCTCTCCGGGAAATATTTCTTGATCACATCCTTGTAGAGCACAACGCCTGGAAGGTTCTCCTCCATTGCTGGCATGGCCTTTTGCACAATCGCCCCTTCCACAGCGGCCCCGCCCAATTGAATCAGCCGGTCATCCCCGCTCGACGCGTTCATGACCAGTGTGGTCTTCCATCCGATCTTCTCCATTTCCTTGGCGATCATGGCCGACTGAACGAATATCGTACTCAACATCACCACGTCCGGCTTCGCCTCCCTGGCCTTCAGTACCTGAGCGCTCACATCCACGGTCCCGCGTTTGAACCCCTCGGTGGCCACAATGGCCATCCCGGGATACTTGGCCACCTGTTCCTCAAGCCCCCTCTGGCTATCCCTCCCGGTCTCGTCATCCTGAAAGATGTGGGCGAGCCTCGCCTTGGGCATCTTCAGATCATTTGCCACGTAATCCACCATGGCCTTCATGTAATCCTCATAGGTCGGCCATGCCCCGAAGATATATCGCTGAGGGGGAAAGAAGAGCTTGGAGGAGTTCCCCCCTACCATGAGGTACGGTATCTTGCGGCTCTGAACCTCGGGGGCCACCGCCATGCTCGTGACCACACCGAGGCTGGCGATGAAACAAAAGACCTTGTCTACCTCCAAGAGCTTCTTGAAGGCCAGGATGGTCTTCGAGGGATCGTAACTGTCACTCTCGTTTTGGTAGAGTATCCGCCTACCGTTGATCCCCCCCTGATCGTTGATGTGGCTGATGAGGGCCCTGCACGCCTCGACCCGCGGGGTCCCATAGGCGGCAACCGGCCCTGCCGTATCGTTTATGGACCCGATCTTGATCTCGGTGTCTGTTACGCCCTCTTCCCCTAGGGCTCCTCCCTGCGGGAGGATGACACAAACGATCCCGAGGAGAACCACCAAGGACATCGCTGACTTTGAAACCATCATGGAAAACCTCCCTTCCCGATCGAGGACGTCCCCCGACGATGGGGGCACGTTCATCCTTCCATCCAGATGCGCTGCATCAGCCGATGACCCTGAAGCACTTGATATCCCGCATGTTACCCCTTCTCTCCTCTTGGAATACCGCCTCCACCCTTGCCCCGATTCTCACCTGCGACTCATCCTCGTATTCGATATAGTTCGACAGGACCGTGTCCGCGCCGTCGAGCTGGACGTTTCCGTAAGCGTACGGGACAGGTTTTTCCAGTCCTGTCTCCGGGTCCACGAAGGAAAACCTCAGGACCGTGTAAGTCCTTATTACCCCTTGGGTGCCCACCTCCACCGGTTCTGTCATAACGCAGAAGCAGGGATCACAGATCTCCTTGGGCGGGACATAGACCTTTTCACACTTGGGGCACCTCACCCCGACAAATCTCTTGTTGTCCCGCATCTCCACCAGGAAGCGGCTCGCATACCTCCCTGCGGACCAGCGAAAGGGCTGCTCCGCCTCCGTCGAGGAACGTATTGCCAACAACTCAAACCTTGGCATCTCCATCTCGTTCTCCCTTCACTGTGGCTTCTTCTTGCCGAATGCCAGCATATCAGTCCAGTAGCACCCACCGAATCCGGTGGCCACACCGAGCTCGACATCGGGCACCTGTCTCTCACCCGCCTTTCCCTGTATCTGCAACGCCACCTCCGCGCAACGGATGAGCCCGGTCGCCCCGATGGGGTTGGTGGCCACGACTCCTCCCGAAGGGTTGATGGGGAGCTCTCCCCCCAGGTCTGTGACGCCGTCCCAAAGGAGCCTCGGGCCCTCCCCCTTCCTGCAGAGTCCCATGTCCTCTATCCATATGAGTCCGGCCCAAGAGTAAGGCTGGTAGAGCTCTATGACATCCACCTCCTTCAGCGGCTCCTTCACCCCCAGTTTGTTCCATAGCTCCTGGCTTGCCTCCACCATGGAGCCGAGGCCGGTGAGATCAGGTATGTCCACCATGCGGCTGTACAGGTGTCTGTTGCAGGTCGCCAAGACCCACACAGGCACCGGCGTGATCCTCTCGGCCACGTCCTCGGAGGCGTAGATCATGGCACACGCACCATCCGTCCTGGGACACATGTCCAGTAGGTGAAGCGGGTCCGCAAGTATGGGCGAATTTAGGACGTCCTCAACCGTGATCTCCATCCGCAGGTGGGCATAAGGGTTCTTGCAGGCGTTGCCCCGGTCCCTCACTGACACCCGGGCGGCGTCCCGCGGGGTGGCCCCGTACTTGGCCATATAGGCTTGGGCCTCCAGGGCAAGGCCGGCCACTGCCCCGGCCGAGACTGCCCTGTCGAATATGGGATCCGTCGCCGTCACTATGGCGCCGGTGGTGTCCGACTCGGAGTTCTTCTCCCATCCGATCACCAGGAGCCTGTCGAACATGCCCGAGGCCACCATGTGGTAACCTGCTATGGCCAGGGTGGTCCCTGTGGTGCCGCCTGTGGTCAGCTTGATCGTCGGCTTCATGTACCCCCCGGAGCCGTCGATGCCCCAGCAGTCGACGTAGTTGATCCCCTCGAAGTGGTCCATATTCCCGATCACTACCCCGTCTATCTCCTCAATACCCATCTGTGCGTCTTCGAGGCACCTCACCACCGCCTCATGAATGAGCTCCTGCCCGTTCACATCCCTGCGGACCGATCTATGATGGGTCTGTCCTGTCCCTACGATCGCTACCCTCTTTCCCATTTGAGATCCCCTCCCTCATTCCCGCCCCAGTATCCACACACAATGGGATTGGCCGCACACCCCGTTGACGCCGTGGGCCAGGGCCGTCCCCACCCTGTCTCTCACCTGCATCTCCACCGCATCACCCCTTACCTGCCTGGCGGCCTCAGCGATGCGGATGAGCCCAGCAGCGATGACCGGGTGCGATGCCAGAAGACCGCCTGAAGGATTTATGGGGATGTCTCCCCCCTTTTCCGTGGCCCCGCTCGACACCAGCTTTCCCCCTTCACCCGGAGCGCACAGGCCCAGGCCTTCGCTCCACAACAACTCCTGGTAGGTGAAGGCGTCGTAAAGCTCCACGACGTCTATCTCCCTCCTGGGATCCCTTATCCCGGCCATGCCGTAAGCGGCCTTGGCCGCCTTTTCCAATGCACGACACTCCGAGAGGTCCCGGTCACCGAGCTGGTACGCATCGGCACAGAATGAAACCCCCTTTACCCACACGGGCCTTTTGGCGAAACGTTTGACCCTCTCTTCCTTGGCCAGGATAATGCAGCACGCCCCGTCGCTCACAGGCGAGATGTCGTAGAGCTTCAACGGGTCGGCTATCTTACGAGAGCGCATAACGTCATCCACCGTGATCCTCATGGCCAGGTGGGCGTTGGGATTCGACAGGGCATTGCCGTGGTTCTTCACAGATACCATGGCGCACTGCTCCTCGGTGATCCCGTATCTCTTCATGTACCGCCTCGCCTGGAGGGCGCAGGCAGTTATCATGTCCAGACCCAGGCACCTGGTGTAGATGGGATCAAAGGCCGCATTGGTGATCAGGTGCGAAACACCCTCTGAGCCCTTTGTGTAAGCCGTCACCAAGGTCGTCCCATACGAGCCGGAGAGGATCCTGCTCAAACCATAGAAGGCGCCGAAGGTCCCATCCCCTTCCACACAGCTCACGTTCCTCCCGTAGGCCCCACTGGCACCACCTGTGGCCATAGAGGATATGGTCCTGCCGTCCCAGAAGTCGTTGGAGGTCGTGATCACGTTGTCTATCTCCTCTATCCCGACTCCGCCATCCTCCAGTGCACGGCTCACGGCCTCGTAGACAAGCTCCGCGTAATTGACATCTTCTCGACGCCCCACGTGCTTGGTCTGACCCACAGCAACAACCGCAACTCGCTCCATCATGGCCCTCCTCACTGCCCTACAGGCCTGAAATAGGAGATGTCCAAGGGGGACCCTTTTCTCTCCTGGCAGAACACCGCCTTCACCCTCATCCCCTCCCGGACATCCTCGGGAGCGACCTCTCCCAGCAGGTGCACAATACCCGTGTCAGCCCGGTCCAGACGGATGATGGCATATACGAAAGGGGCCTTCATGGGCTGAATGGATGTGTCTCTTCGGACCACCGTGAAGGTCTCCACCACGCCCTCATCCGAGACCTCGACCCAGCGATCCGTGTCCACAAAGCAGAAGGGGCAGTGCCTTCTCGGCGGGAGCAAGACCTTCCGACAGCGCGGGCAGTGCCTCCCCCAGATCCTGCATTCGTCCCTCAGTTGCGTCAAGTAGAAGCTGGCCGTCTCCCCTGCCTGCCAGGTGTAAGGGACCTTGATCCGGCCTTCATAGACGATCGGCTCCACCTCCGACCAGTAATCTCCCATCCTCCACCTCCTCTCTATGCACCCAGAACCATCCTCGCGATGATGGAACGCTGGATCTCTGAAGTCCCCCCGCCTATGGTTATCGGCATTGAATCCCTCACGTCTCTCTCCACCGCGTACTCCTTCATGTACCCGTAGCCACCGTGTATCTGGAAGGCGTGCCGTGCGGCCATCTGGTGCGTCTCGGTCAGGAAGAGCTTCGCGATGGAGGCCTCCATCTGGGCCGGGATCCGGTTCTTCTTCATCCATGCCACCTTGTAGAGCATCAGTTTCGATAACTCGAGCCACACCTTCATGTCAGCCAGCTTGTGCTGAATGGCCTGGAACTCCGCAATGGGCTGACCGAACTGCACCCTTTGCTTGGCATACGCGATGGCCTCTTTCAGCCGTCTCTCCGCATAACCTGCCAGGCAGGGCAGTGTGCTCGCCCTCTCCCATTCCAGGGTGCTCATGGCCACGGCAAAGCCCTTCCCTTCCTCACCCAGCCGGTTCTCGACCGGCACCACGCAATCCTCGAAGACCAGTTCCCCGGTCGGGGAGGCCCTCATCCCCATCTTCTCCAGGGTCCTACTGACCGAGTATCCAGCAAACCCTTTCTCCACTATGAAGGCCGTGACACCCCTTGCCCCTTTGCTCCTGTCCATGGTGGCCAGGACCACTATGACATCGGCTATGGGGCCGTTGGTGATGAAGGTCTTGGAGCCATTCAGGACATAGTGGTCCCCTCTCCTCTCTGCCTTGGTGATGATGCTGGCCGCGTCCGATCCAGCATTGGGCTCCGTGAGGGCGAAGGCCCCGACCCACTCCCCAGAGCAGAGCCTGGGCAGGTACTTCTGCCTTTGCGACGCTGTCCCCCACTCCCAAATGGGGATCTCGCAGATGACCATGTGGGCCGCCACACTGGTGGTGAATCCCTGATCCCCAGCCCCCTCCCCGAATCCCTCCATGGCGATGCAAAGATCCAGGGGATCTACCCCCGAGCCTCCGTACTCCTCGGGTATGGGAAAACCTAGGAGGCCGAATTCCGCTGTCTTGCGCCAGGCCTCCCAGTCAAACTCTTCTTCCCCTGCCTGGTCCCTCCTGGCCGCCCCTGGGGCGATCTCCCTCTCCGCAAATCTCCTGCATGACTCCCTCAAGGCCAGCTGTTCGGGTGTCCAACTGAAGTCCAAACCCATCCTCCTCTTGCATCAATGTCATCGGCCTTCTCCTGTGAGGTCTCCCACCGTGGTGAGGAGGCCGCCGCTGACCGTGATGATCTCCCCCACGAAGTAATCGGCATGGTACGAGGCAAGAAAGACCACAGTAGCGGCGATCTCGGACATCTTGCCCAAACGGCCCAGAGGGATCTGGCGGGTGTCGAACATCTTCTTGCCGATCTCGGTCCTGGCCAGTTTCGCCACCAGCGGGGTCTCGATATAGCCTGGTGCAACCGCGTTTACCTGTATCCCCAGGGGGGCCACCTCCTTGGCTACGGCCCTTGTCAACCCTATCACCCCGGCCTTGGCAGCGGCATAGGCTGCGGTCTCCGGGAAGGCACCTATGGCCGCCATGGAAGAGATGTTTATGATCTTGCCCCTTCGCCTCTCGGCCATGATCTTCAGGGCCTCCCTGGTGCAGAAGAAGGTCCCGTCCAACTGGCTGCCCATCACTTCCCTGTATTTCTTGTCAGGGTATGAGAGGATGGGGCCGCCGATCACCGTAGCTGCGTTGTTGACCAGGACATCCACTGTTGTGAAGCGCTCCCTGATCCGCGCGAAGAGACGGGCCACATCTTCGCTCTTGGAGACATCCGCTTGAAGGGCCACAGTCTCCACACCGAGATCCGCGGCCCTGGCCGCCACCTTGGCCGCCTCATCCGCAGAGGTGTTGTAGTGGACCACCACGTTGGCGCCCTCCCTCGCAAACGCGAGGGCGATCTCGGCCCCTATGCCCCGGCTGGAACCCGTTACCACGGCCACCTTGCCCTTCAGTCCCAGATCCATCCTGGCGTCCTTTCCCAGCTAGCCCGCCTCATGAGCGAGCGTCCATACAGGAGGGCCAAACCTTCGATTGAACCGCATCACCCCTTCCACACCTCTTCCTCGTGGAAATCCCTCAGGGGCTTGCCAGCGGCCCCTTGGAGGTCCCTCATCCACTTCCTGACGCGCTCCTCTCCGACCTCTTCCTCCATGGCAGCCACGATGGTGGCAACGGGGATGTCGTCATAGGAACCGTGGAATTCCAGGTATTCCATGAACTGTTTTCTCTCCAGGTTGTAGGGATGGAAGATGGAGTCCTCGCGACCATTGAATTCCAGCGGCGGGACCTTGTGTTTGTGACAGAGCTCGATGTTGAAGGCCGGTGTGGCCTTCACCCACTTGCCCTCCAGGTAGAACTCAGTGAAACCGTGGTAGACCATCCGGTCGGTTCCCTGGAACTCCAGAAACTGTCTGGTCATGAGGTGATTACGCACCGTCGCGAAGCCGACCCTCGACGGTATCCCCACCGCCCTCCCCAGGGCGCATAGGAGCCCTGCCTTGCTGATGCAGAAGCCGCGCCCGCTCTTGATCACGTTGCTCGCTCTGTAGTGCTCGGGCAGAAAGAACGGGAGGTAGGGATCATACCGGAACCCGTCCCTCACCCTGTAGTACAGCCTCACGGCCTGCCCTACGGGGTCCTTTTCACCGCCTATTGAATCCCTGGCCAGGTCGATCACCAGCGGGTGATCGCTGTCGATCATCGCCGTCGGGGAGAGATATCTCTCCCATCCCGTTTCACCCATCGGATCGCTCTCCCTTCACCTGGGGCTGCGCCAGTCGGCGATCTTGACGAACTGACCATTGTGCACCTTCATATGGATCACCTGGTTCATCCCCCAGTGCTTCTGTGGGCCGTAAGTGATGGGCGGCAGGCAGCCGATGTCCACGTCCTTGAAGGAGTTCTCCAGGGTGTCGATGAGACCCTCACGGGTGAGGTCCCTGCCGGCCCTCTTCAGGGCCTCCACGGCCAGTTGCACCTCACAAAAGGACGACAGACCATAGGAGGAGGGATTGGTCTTGCTGTCCGGGAAGTATTTCTTCATGATCTCCTTGAACAGCCTGATCCCGGGGAGCTCCTCGTTGAGCAGAGGCTGCGAGTTCTGAACTATGGCGCCCTCCACTGCTGAGCCACCCAGTTGGATCAGTTTTGCATCCTGGCTAGATGAATTCATCATTACAACGGGCTTCCACCCGATCTTCTCTATCTCCTTGGCGATCATGGCGGAGGAGACGAAGATGCAGCTCATCATCACCACATCCGCCTTTGCCTCCTTGGCCTTGAGCACTGGGGCGCTCACATCCACGGTGCCGCGCTTGAAGCCCTCTACCGCCGCGATGGTCATCCCAGGATACTTGGCCATCTGCATCTCGAAACCCTTCTGGCTGTCCCGCCCGGTCTCATCGTCCTGGTAGATGTGGGCGACCCGGGCATTGGGCATCTTGAGATCGATGGCCACGTAGTCCACTAGGAGTCTCATATAGTCTTCGAACGTGGCCCAAACCCCGAATACGTAGCGCTGGGGCGGGAAGAAGAACTTGGAGGCATTCCCTCCGATCATCAGATAAGGCACCTTGCGACTCTGGACCTCGGGCACGACGGCGTTGGTAGGGGCCACCCCAAGGCCGCTGACGAAGCAGAAGACCTTGTCTACGTCCAAGAGCTTCTTGAATGCGAGCACCGCCTTTGCCGGCTCGTAATTGTCGCTCTCGTTGACGTACACGATCTTCCTCCCGTTGATACCCCCCTGGTCGTTGATGTACCTGAAGACCGCCTGGGCCGCCTCGACCCTTGGGACTCCGTACGCGGCTATGGGCCCTGCGGTGTCCTGTATGGAGCCGATCTTTATCTCGGTGTCCGTCACCCCCTCCTCTCCAACCGCCCGGTGCGGCGAGGCGAAGAGGAAGAGGACCCCGATGGAGATCACCACAATCGCCTCCAGTCTTGACCCTTTCATGTTCTATCTCCTTTCTACGTGAGCTGTCCTGCCCACCCGTTGAACGTCATTTCCCCTTGAAGACCGGTTTTCTCTTCTCGGCAAAGGCCCTCGCCACCTCCTTTACATCCTCCGTTGCCAGGAGGAGTTTTTGCCCCTGGGCCTCGTTGTCCAGGGCCTCTTCGAGACTCTGCCCCAGGCCCCTGTACATGGCCCATTTGATCAGTTTCTGGGCCTGCGTGGGCCCCTGAGCCAGTCTCCTGGCCAGGGCCTTGGCCGTGGGGATGAGCTCCGATGAGCGCACCACATGGTTCACCAACCCTATTCGATGGGCCTCGCTGGCATCGATGAGATCTCCCGTCAGGCCCATCTCTAGGGCCTTGCCAAGACCGACCAGCCGCGGCAGGAGATACGTCCCTCCCATATCCGGCATCACCGCGGCCCGGACGAAGATCTCAGCGAATCTCGCCTCCTCCGAGGCAATTCGGATGTCGCATGCCAAGGCCAGGTCCAGTCCCGCGCCTGTGGCCACCCCGTTGACGGCCGCGATCACGGGTTTGGGCATCCTCTGCACGAGCAAGGTGACCCGCTGGGCGTCCTTTATGGATCTTTCCCGGACCATCGGGTCTTCCGTCGTAAATACCGGATGCCCCTCCACGTCCCCCCCGGCACAAAACCCCTTGCCAGCCCCTGTTATGATGATCGCCTTGACCTCCTCGTCGTTCCCCGCTGCCTCCAGGGCCTCGGCGAGCTCATGGAAGGCCTGCGGGTTCAGCGCATTGAGCCTCTCGGCTCTATTCAGGGTCACCATGGCGATGCCTTCTTCCTTCTCCCAGATTACCGTGGTCCCCACCGCCGACTCCTCCGTCACATACGCATTTACGACACACTTTCACGACAACCGCCGCGCCTGATCCAGCCATCAGGGAAACGGGACGGTCCCGGATCGGAATCCGCTTGGCCTCGTCCCAGAGGATCACCTCCCCTTGAACAGCGGCTTCCTCTTTTCCAGGGACGCCCTCCGGACATTGGTAGCATCCTCGGTCGCGAACAGCGCTGCTATGGTCTCGATGTACGAATCGTAGTCTTCGAAGGCTTTCTTGTTCAGCCTGACCCGTGACCACCGCTACTCTGATATCATTGTCACGGTCGATCTCCGCGAAGGCGCTCGCTATCTCCTCGAGCATGGTCCTGTTGGCAGCGTTTCTCTTCTCAGGTCCATGGAGGGTCACCGTCGCGACCCCGTCCCTCTTCTTGTTGAGAATGATGGTCTTGTAGTCCATCCCACCTCCTTCACCTCGTATCGCCTCCGCCCTTGCCCCTTGCCCGATACGGAGGCCTGCTTTGGGACCGCTCGATGGCTCTACGCTCTAGAACATGTCATCGGCATCGACCCAATCGGGGATGTAACCGTAGTACTCGGGGGGATGAACCCTGGCAAGACCTTCGTAGGAAGCCTTGGCCAAGGCGATGACCCCCCTCTTGTCGCGATAGAGGTCAACGAGGCCTTCCTCTTCCAGGGCCAGGAGTCCTTTATCCATTTCTTTCTCGGTCATCTCCAGGCGGGCCAGTAGCTCCTTGCGGCCCAGGTGCAGGCCAGGATGTACGCGGTAGTTCTCAGCTAGGATCCTCAGGATCCCCTCCCTCCCATGCTCCCTAGGAGGATCTTCGTTGGTCGGCATGGGCACCTTCAACTCTTCGTGGACCTTGAAATAGGGCACCTTGAGGTCATCTTCCAGGAGGGCCATGGCCTGCCGGAATATGACGAGCTTGTTTATCTCCTGTGTCCCGGCCACGATCTGGGCGATCTTGGCATCTCTCATTATCCTCTCCACCGGGTAGTACTTGGTCAGGCCATCCCCTCCCATACATTGAATGGCCTCCACGGCCACCGCCATAGCAGAATCCGCGTTGAAAAGCTTGACCAAGGCCGATTCCAGTGGTGGTTCCTGCCCATGGTCAATGAGATAAGCCGTATAGAATGTAATGACCCTGGCGAGGACCAGCCTTGAGAGCATCTCAGCGATCTTGAGCTGGTTTGCCGAGATATCTATGGTCGGCTGGCCGAACTGCAGACGCCTTTGCATGTGGTACACGGCGTAGCGGATGCTCTCCCACATGTACCCCAGCCACTGTGCACCGCTCACCACCCTCTCTGCGTTGAGCCCGCTGGTCATCACTCGCCAGCCATCGCCCTCCCCGGCAAGCCGGTTTGCCACAGGCACTGAGGCGTTCTCGAAATTGAGATAACCTATGTAATTGCCGGGAAAGCCCACGAGATCCACCACCTTCTCCACGTGAAAGCCCGGGGTGCCCTTTTCCACGATAAGGGCCGTGAGGTGCCTGTGCTTGGCCTTGTCTTCGGGTCGGTCACTGGTCTTGACATACGCCATATACGTCTCGGCCACGCCCGAATGGCCTATGAACCTCTTCTTGCCGTTGAGGACATAGTGGTCCCCTTCAAGCCTGGCCTTGGTCCTGATGCCCGATGCGTCAGAGCCGGCGAAGGGCTCCGTGATGGTGATGGCGCCCAACCGCTCCCCCTTGGCGAGGGGAGGCAGCCATCTCTCTTTTTGTTCCTCGGTACCGAAGTGAAGTATCTGGTGTATGCTTCCAATCATGGTGCTGGTGAAGGGACCCGAGACCTCACCGGCCCTGCCCACTTGCTCATTGATGATGCAGGCCCCTGTGACGCCCCACTCCTCCAAGTGCCCGCCATACTGCTCGGGGATCATGGCCCCGAACCAGCCCTTCCTGCCTATCTCCCGGAGGATTTCCTTTGGGAACCTCCTCTTCCAGCAGCACTCTGTAGCCAGGGGCATCATCCGGTCAACGAACTCCCTGGCATCGTCGGCCAGCCTCCTCTGTTTCTCTGTCCACCATGGAAAATTCTGCATGATCGATTCCCCTCGGGTCTGCAGGGCTCTGGGCCTTGACAGGGAAGGCAGCCACCATCGTCTCTCCCCTGGTGCGGCCACCGGTGAATTCCTCATGCCCTTCACTTGCGGAAGGCCGAAGGACGGCGCACCACCCTTCCTGTGGCGAGATCCCAGCCCGCAGAGCGCGCTCAGAAGATCTCGCGGGTCTTGTCCACAAAATCCGGAAAGAAGGTGTAGTACTGCTGTGGCTTGGCCCGCTTGAGACCCTCGTACGTGGCCTTGATCAGCGTGATGGCCCCTCCCTTGCGGTGCAAGGCCACGAGCCCTTCCGCCTCAAGGGCCTTCAGTGCCTCATCCAGGTCCTCTCCTTTCGCCCCCAGTCTCTCCATCATCTCCTCCCGTTCCATGTACAGGGCCGGGTGTCTCCTGTAGAAGATGGCCAATTCCTCCATGATCTTGCCCTTGGCCTCTTCTCTCCCCATGCTGACCTGCTTGAAGGGTTTCCTGAGGGACCTCCGCAATGACTGATGACCCTTCAGCCACTGCCTCCAGACAAGGTGCCGGAGTATCTCGTTGGGACCGGCTCCGATCTCGATGAGCTTGGAGTCCCTCATGTACCTCTCCACGGGATAGTTTCTCATGTACCCGTCCCCCCCGTGGCACTGGATGGCATCCAGGGTCGTCTTGGTGAGCCGATCCGTGGCATAGAGCTTTGCGATGTTCGCCCCCAAGGCGACGCTTCCGCCTTGGTCCAGTTGGTGGGCCGCGTAGTAGGTCATGAGGCTCATGAGGCTCACGCTCACCACCATGTCGCATCCCATGTTCTGCACGCCGGGGATCTCGGCCAAGGTCTGGTTGAAGGCGACGCGTCTGGTCACATAATCCGCTGTGGCATAGAGCGATGCCCTCGCCACACCGATGGCCCCTGCCGCCACCCCGAGCCTCTCTATGTTCAGGGCGTCGGTCATGACCCGCCAGCCGTCCCCTTCGGACAGGATGAGGTTTTCCTTGGGGACCCTCACGTTGTCGAAGTCAAGGGCAGCGTGACGAGACCCGAACCGACCCATGGGATCGTGGATGGCCTCTACTGTGAAACCGGGGGTGCCCTTTTCCACATAGATGGCGCTGAGATGCCGGTAGGCCTTGCGATCTTCCGGTGAGTCGCTCGTCTTGCAGTAAACGCAGTAGAGGTTCCCTACCCCCCCGACCGTTATGAATCTCTTCTTTCCGTTTATGACGTATTCGTCTCCATCCAGGACGGCCGTGGTCTGGACCGCAGCGGCATCCGATCCCATGAACGGCTCGGTGATGGCGATGCAGGCGAAATCCTTCCCCGTGGCCAGGCCAGGGAGCCATCTCTCCTTCTGCTCCTTGGTCCCGAACCTGACGATGGGGGAGTAGCCGTATATCGTGGTCTCGTAGAAATCCACGGCTATGGCCGCACCTCGGGCGATCTCCTCCAGTATGATGCACATGCCCGTGGCGCCATATTCCTTGCCCATGCCCCCGTATTCCTCGGGGATGAAGACCCCGAACCATCCCCTCTTGCCCAGCTCGGCCATGAGCTCCCACGGAAATCGTTTTGTCCGTTCGATCTCCGGGATCAAAGGGGCTATGAATCCGTCGGAGAAATTCGCCACCTCGTCAGCCAGCCTCCTCTGCGCCTCATTCCACCAGAAGTACTTCTCCCCCATATACATGCCGCACCTCTCCCTCCCGTATCTCCGGCTTCGCGAAAGCCCCTCTCCCGCAATGCGCTCCATCCCTGGCCGTCCGAGCGTGGCCCCAACTGCGCCTCGAGGAGCGGCGAGGTCCAGGATCTGCGGGTCCCCTTTTCGGTTGGGGCCCCAAGATGCAGGCCCCCGGCCTCGCTTATGCCTACGCCTGGTGCCTGCATCGGGTGAAGGGCTGGGGCGATGGGCTTCAGGATCTCCATGGATCCAGGGCCAACGCGGTCTACCCGGACCTCCAGAAGGTCATGATTCCGGGTAGGCCCCCCAATGGGGTGTTTTTGCGAGAAGTATGCCACCTTGCCTGTTTAGGGAATATCTTAGATTCCCATGGCTTAGCCTCGCCCGGCGCACCCCGGCCGCACGGAAGATGCGATATTTCATTTCCTTGGGGCGATATATCGCCTGCGAGTTGACTTCGCCCCCCTTCCATGGTATGCAGGCGGCATCGCTTCAGGGCTTTCGGAGAGGAGGCAATGAATCCGGCGACACCCCCTTCGGCGATCATCCCCCCCGAGGCCCGCCACCTGTTTCGCGTGGCCTCCCTGTTCGAGGGGGACTTCTCCATAGACTGGCTGGTCGAGCTGACCTCGCAAAGGGCTTCCCAGATACTGCTCGCACTCGAGGCGGGCCACCGTGGGGGGTGGCTCCTCAAGAAGGGGCCGGACGTCTTCTGCTTCAGGGATGGTAGGGGGCGCAGGAAGCTCCTGGATGAGTTGGGACCAAGGGAGAAGGAGCAACTGCACCGACGTATAGCCGACCTCTTGGCCGTGGAGCTCCCGGACGGAGACAGGAAGGCCCTGACCCTCGCCCATCACCTCATGCACCTCGACAACGACGTGGCTGGGTGTCGCTGGCTCATGAGGGCTGGTGATGCCTTTCTGAGGGCCTATCGCAGGGAGGAGGCGCTCCTTTGTTACAGCAAGGCCATAGACGACCTCATTGGTGTTGACGGGGAGGAAGGCGACTCCATATTCGTCGATGCCGCCATCAGATACGCCAAGATCTCCACGGCCAGGCAGAACACCAAGAGGGTCATCTCCATACTGAAGGAGGCCATGGAGCGGGCTAAGAGGCTGGACAACAGGGCGTTCCAGGCGCTCTTGGAGATGCACATCGCCAAGAACGAATGGCTCCGCTCGCGATACCATGGGGCACTGAGGCACTTCGAGCACGGATGGTCGATGGCAAGGGGCATAGAAGACCCTTCCCTCCTGCGCTCGGTTCAGTCTTTTGTCCCTCATTTCTTCTATTGGCAGGGGCGATTCGCAGAGGCCGTCCGTGTCTACGAGAAGTCGGTGCCGGACGTGGACAAGTATCCCCTGGGCAGATTCTCGTTGTTGACGGCCCAGACGGTCGGGGTCTGCTACGCACACATAGGCCAAGTGACCCAGGGGCTGGGCATGGTGGACGGGATTCGAACCCATTGTATGGAAAAAGGGGACCGATTCCTGGCGGCCCATGCGGGAAACGCCCTAGGCGCCATCATGTTGGAGGTCCACAGGATAGAAGACGCCATCGCATACCTGGACTGGTCATTGAAAGAGGCGAGGAGGGCTCACAACGATTGGATACTCTTCGTGGGCAGGTTGATGCTGGCCTTCGCCCACCACCTCAAAGAGGAGAACCGTCGATCCGTTGCCTACCTCCGCGAGTTCCTCCAGCAGAGCAGCCAGGTCCAGGTCAGCGCCCAGCCCTATCCATATCTGATGGAGATCTGCTGGGCCATGGAGGAGGGGAGGTATCCGCGCCTGGAAGGCCTGAGCCTTCAAAGGGAGCTGATGCGGGTCCTGAAGGGCAGGAACGTCTTCATGAGGGGGATGGCTCACAGGTATCTCGCCCTTCAGAAGAGGCGAGAGGGACAGCCTGCCGAGAGGATCCTCGCATCGATCCGGACCTCCCTGCATTGCCTCGAGGAGTCAGGCCATCAGGTGGAGACGGCCAGGAGTAGGCTGGAGCTCGCGCGCCAATACCTCCTGATGGGAGACGAGGAAAAGGCGAGAGAGACGGGCCAGAGGGCGGCGGAGCTCCTTTCCTCCTTCAACGAGGCGCTGATCCCGGACGACCTGAGATCCCTGTTCAAGGATGCGGCTTCAGGCGAGGGCCTCCTGAGGGAGATCCTGAAACATGGACAGGAGATGGCCAGGATCAGAAACAACAGGGATCTATTCCAACACATCATCTCCACGGTCAACAGGATCACCGGGGCCGAGAGGGGGGCCATATTCCTGATCGAGAGGGGGCAGGATCGTTCCCCCCAGCTCGCCCTCAGGGCCTCCAAGAACCTCACCTCGGCCCAGATAGCGCATCCTAGCTTCAGATCATCTATCGAGATGACCGAGGAGGTGGCCCGCACGGCAAGGGGACGCATCCTCGTCATGGGCCCGGAAAGTGATGGGCAGGGGCCTGATCCCGATGTGATCTGTTCCCGCATCTGTGTCCCGATGATCCTCAACGATGAGGTAATAGGGGTCCTCTACCACGACAACCGCCTCCTCAGGAGCGCCTTCAAGGAATCGGACCTGGAGCTCCTGTCCTATTTCGCGGCCCAGGCCGCCATCGCCCTTGACGTGGTTGGGGCTTACGAGGAGATCAGCCGGCTCAACAGGAGGCTCAACGAGGAGAAGCGTTACTACGAGGAACAGCACCTGGAGGGACTTCACTTCGAGGAGATAGTGGGGACCAGCCCTCCGATGCTGCGGCTGCTCGGTTTGGTGGAGCAGGTGGCTGGCACTGACACCACGGTCCTCATCTCCGGGGAGACCGGAGTTGGCAAGGAGCTGGTGGCAAGGGCCATACACCGCCACAGTCACAGAAGGGACAAGCCTTTCATCCGCGTCCACTGCAGCGCCTTGCCCGAGAGCCTCATCCCGAGCGAGCTCTTCGGCCATGAGAAGGGGGCCTTCACCGGGGCTGTGGGGCGTCGCATCGGACGCTTTGAACTGGCCGATGGGGGGACCCTTTTCTTGGACGAGATCGGGGATCTCCCCTTGGAGATCCAGGTGCGCCTGCTCCGTGTCCTCCAGACCAAGGAGTTTGAACGGGTGGGGGGGGTTGAGACGCTGCGATCGGACTTCCGACTGGTGGCGGCCACCAATCGCGAGCTGGAGACAGAGGTGAAGGCCGGGAGATTCAGGTCTGACCTGTTCTACAGGTTGAACGTCTTCCCCATAAAGGTCCCTCCCCTGCGGGAGAGAAGGGAGGACATCCCTTTGCTGGTCGCGCATTTCCTGAAGATCCACGGCACAAGGACTGGCAAATCCTTCGATGCCGTCGATGGCGAAGAGATGGAAAAGCTCATGCGGTACGACTGGCCTGGGAATGTCCGGGAATTGGAAAACGTCATCGAGAGGGGCGCCATCCTGAGCCGAGGGCCGCATTTTCGGGTGCCGGAACTCGGGACAGGTCATCCGGGGCCGTCCTCCCCAGGGGGCCTTCTCACCTTGAGGGAACACGAGCGAACGCACATCCTCCGCACCCTGGAGAGCACAGGTTGGAGGATAAGGGGACGTGGCGGTGCAGCGGAGATCCTCGACATCAACCCATCGACCCTCAGGTCGAGGATGAGGAAACTCGGGCTTCACCGCCCGAGATCTTGATGCCCCGAGGAAATGGCCAACAAACAGGGATCTCTCAAACCTTCAACGGGATCAAGGACTTCATGGTGCGGGCGATCTCCTGAAGCCAGCTCCGGGAATAGAGGTAATTGACCATCATGCCGCAGGACTCCGTCGCCCCTCGTGGGGAGCGGTTGGCGGCGAAGTTCACGTTCTTCAGTGTCAAGGTTGCCCCGTTGCCCAAATGGAAATTGGCCACAGGATTCAAGGGCTTGCCCTCCCTGTCCTTCTCCTGGCTGAGGTAGAAGTAGGTGATCTCCGTGAGGGGCTTCCTGAGCCACTCCAAGTACACAGGATCTGTCATCCATTGCGGATCGGAAAGGATCCCAAGGAGCGCCTCCTGGAGGTCGCTCGCCTGCATCCCCGAGACCTCAGCATAGCGCCCCATGATGGCCTGTCGCGCCTTTTCAGAGAAATATCCCTGGATCCTTTCCCGCTTCAAGAGGAACGGTGCATCGTCACCTTGCAGGACCCTCCTCAAGAAACGTTCCCAGAAACCTGGGATTGGGCTCAGGGTGCAGAAGGTCCTTATCTGTGGCCAGTCCCTCTTCAAGGCGTCCACGACCTGAAAGATCATCACCTTTCCCAACCCCAGGCCCGCCAGACCGTTCTGTGTATTGTTGATGGAGTAGAATATGGCCGTGTCCGGTGAACGGGCAGGCCCAGACCCCTGCCCTGTCTCGCCCTCATGGCGGATGATCTCGTGGATGGAGCGGGCGATGCCCTTCGTCAAGGCCACCTCGATGAAGACCACCGGCTCCTCTGGCATGGCCCGGTGGTAAAGGGCAAAGCAGCGGCGGTCATGGCCCAAGCGCTGCCCCATCTCCTCCAGGCTGGTCATGGGGTGCACCATCTCGTGATCCTTCAAGAAGAGGATCTGACGATAAGGGGACTCCTGGGTTATCTCCTGGAGGAACAGGAAGCCGTGCTGAAACCAGGAATTGAACAGATGGGCGATGTCCTCGTCCAATGGACTCAGGTCCAAGGAGGCCTGACGCTGAGCCGTCAGGACATCCGCCCTGAGGTCCAGGAGGAACTTCAATCCACCGGAGAGGTTCAAGAACTTCCGAAAGATCCGAATCCTGGGAGACTCCGTCTTTCGGCGCAAGGAGCACAGCCTCTTGCTCCACTGAAGCGGCTCCTCCGCTCCCCCCTCCAGGAGCAGACGCAGTTCCCCCTCGATCTCCTGCCTCTGGGTCTCGAAGCGCCGGATGATCGTCTCGAACAGGTACGGCCTCTCCTCCCTGGGGAGCTCCTGATATCTCTGCTGAAACACCCCAAGGATCTCCGGTGGCGCGTCATCCCGGATGTAGATCTCCCTGAGCAGGCCCAAGAGCCCCTCCACGCGCCTGACCGAGGCCCTGTTGAGCTCCGCGGTGCCAACCTTGATGTCCTCCATGTCCGCCCCCCCTTGGGACCGCTTCCGACACCGATCTATAGATAACAAGGCCCAAGGCCCCAGTCAACACGCCTCCCCCACCAGGGGGGATTCGAGACCGCGCCGGATGCTGCCATGTCCGTTGCCATAGGCCCGTGGTGGTTTGAAGCCATCAAGGTGCGAGCGGCGAGTGACGAGCGGCGGGACTCTTGGCCCCCACGGGGACAGGGCCGTTACGGATCGCAGGCTCCATGGGTGTAACTCGCCCCCAAAGGCGACAGATGGGTTACACCACCTGGTCCTTTCGAGTTGACTTTGATGCCGATTGGGAACAAATTGGATCGAAACCGGCAGTGGGGCAAGAGGTGAGGCCTCATGACTGAGATAAGGATTCAGCATCCCGTCTGCACCTTGGACAGAAAGGTGCTGCTCCCCGCGGGCACAACGGTCTGCCCCGAGGTGCTCCACGGGTTGATCTCATCGCGCCCCACGGGACCCCCTCTCCCACTCCCCCTGCTGGGGCACAAGACCGTCGAGGAGGACACCGTCCTCTTCATGGGCAGCGGGCCGTATCGTCGCATCTTCGGGGGGGCAGATAGGATATCCAGGATCTTGGGACTGATGAGGGAGGTCCGCCTGGTCCTGCCCGTCCTGGAGTCCCTTGATTACTTCAAGCGGCACGACCCTTACACCTATCGTCACGTCCTCATCGTCTTCGCCCTGTCCTCTCTCCTCGCCAGCGACCTCGTGGAGGACTACGGGGACATGATCCGAGAGGCCATGGCCGGTCCGGCACACGACTTCGGCAAGATATGCGTTCCCCTGGGGCTTCTGAGGAAGAGTGGGCCGCTTTCAAGGACAGAGAGGGGGTTGCTCGAACACCACGCCGCGGCAGGCTATGTCCTGTTGTGCTACTACCAGGGAGAGCTCCACAGCCTGGCAGCCAAGGTGGCCAGGGAACACCACGAGCGCAGGGATGGCTCCGGCTATCCCCTCGGCATCCCCCTGACAGACCCCATGGTGGAGATCATCGCCGCGTGCGATATCTACGACGCCCTCCTTTCTCCCAGGCCGTATCGCCCCAACTCGTACGATAACCGCACTGCACTGGAGTTCCTCACGGAGATGGCGGTTGAGGGCAAGCTGGACTGGGCGGTGGTCCGTGCCCTGGTGTCCCACAATCGCAAGCTCAGACCTCATCCTAGCGAGTGCCAGGTGTCCACCGAGAAGAGGGGCGTGCCACCGGATGGAAATCTCTACGGGGTGATCGTGGAGGAGGACTCATAGCAGACCCAGGGCCCCCAGAGGATACCCGGAGGGATCAAGAGATGTCAGGGGCCTTTGGAGGGCCCTGCGGCAGGCATCGTGGTAAGGGGTTGGTGGAGAACGTCTGAGGGGGAGATCGCTGCCATGATACTGAGGCGCAAAGCCGTGTCTCACCCGGGGCCCATGAACAGGGACCTGGAAGGGATGGCCAAGACTCGCCACGACCTCCTCATCGTCGGTGGTGGTATCACCGGGGCGTGTGTGGCCTGGGACGCCTCCCTCAGGGGTCTCCGCGTGGCCTTGGTGGAAAGGGGGGACTTCGGTGCCGCCACCTCCGCGGCCACCTCCAAGTTGATCCATGGGGGGCTTCGCTATCTGCGCCAGATGGAGCTTGCCCTGGTGAGGGAGTCCCTCCACGAGAGGAGGGTACTGGAGGTCATCGCCCCTCACCTGGTCTATCCCATCCCTTTCCTGATCCCGACTTACAGGGGGCGACAGGGCAGGGCCCCTCTGACCCTGGGGATGATAGTGTACGAGCTGCTGGCCTATGACCGGGCCCATGTGGACGACCCCAGCAAGCGCATCCCGGGCCACAGGAGGCTCTCCCAGGCCGAGGTCCTCGAACTGGAACCGGCCGTGCAGCGAGACGGGCTCACAGGTGGATTCCTCTACTACGACTGCCAGGTCTTCAGCCCTGAGCGCCTCACCCTAGAGTTCCTCCTCTCGGCAGCGCAGCGCGGGGCCCATCTAGCCAACTACGCCCAGGCCATGGAGTTCCTGCTCGACGGGGAAAGGGTGAGCGGCGCCCTAGTTGAGGATCGAATCTCGGGGCGCAGGCATGAGATACGTGCCTCGGTACTGGTCAATGCCACCGGTCCATGGGCCGATCTCATGCTGAAGGGCCTGCCGGGACCACGTCACAGGGCTGCCCACCGAGTGGTGCGTTCCAAGGGGATTCACCTCGTCACCCGCCCTCTCACCAGAGGCAACGCCCTGGTGCTCATCACCGAAGAGGGGCGGCACATCTTTCTGATACCGTGGCGCGGCCGGACCCTCATCGGTACGACAGACACACCCTACGAGGGGCATCCGGACGACCTGGCGGTGACCGAAGGCGACATAGCCACCTTCCTGGGAGAGGTCAACCGTGCTTACCCTTCGGCGACCCTGACCCCCTCCGACGTCCTGGCCTTCTACGCGGGCCTCAGGCCCCTGGTCGATCCTGAGAGCGGTACCGAGACCTATCGCGCCTCGCGCCGCTACGAGATCCAAGACCACGGGGAGGAGGGGCTCCCGGGGCTCTTCACCGCGGTGGGAGGCAAGTATACCACCTCCAGGAGCCTCGCTCGCAAACTGGTGGATCAGATCTTCCAGTTCCTGGGTGACGAACCGCCCGCGTGCAAGACCGAGATCACCCCGCTTTGGGGCGGCAACGTGGGGATATACGCGTCGTTCCTCCAGAGGGCATGGGATGCCGAGGGCCACGCGCTGGCACCTCAGGTGCTGGAAAACCTGGTGAGGAATTACGGCTCGCGGTACGGGGAGGTACTGGATCTGGCCAGACGCGAACCGGAGCTGGGACGCCCCCTCCACCCCGAGCTCCCGGAGATCGGGGCCCAGGTGGTGCATGCCGTGAGAAGGGAGATGGCCCTTCACCTGACGGATGTCATCCTCCGAAGGACCGGAATCGGGACCCAGGGGGACCCAGGGGAGGCGTGTCTCAGGAGGGTCTGCGATCTGATGGCCAGGGAGCTGGGGTGGAGGAGAAAGCAGGTCAAGGGGGAGATGGAGCAGGCGCGGGCGGTGTATCGCCCCCGCCCCGGTTAGAGCCATCCCTTTCCCTTGAAATACACCAGCATCGTCAAGCCAGTCGCCAGCATGAGGAGCAGTACCGCAGGGTACCCCCAAGGCCATTCCAGCTCAGGCATGTACTTGAAGTTCATCCCGTAGACCCCGGCGAGGAACGTCAGGGGTATGAAGATCGTCGAGATGATGGTGAGGAATTTCATGACTTCGTTCAAACGGTTGCTGACGCTGGAGACGTATATGTCGAGCATACCGGCGATCATGTCTCGATAGGTCTCCACGGTCTCGATCACCTGGACGGTATGGTCGTAGACGTCCCTCAGGTATATGCGCGTCGAGCTACTGACCAGGGCCGAGTCCCCCCGCTGCATGACGTTGAGGACCTCCCTGAGCGGCCACACAGCCCTTCTCAGCACCACCATCTCCCTCTTGAGGTGCTGGATGGCCTGCAGGACCGTGGTCCTGGGATGTGCGACCAACTCGTCCTCCATCGACTCTATCTCCTCACCCAGTCTCTCGAGTATGAGGAAGTAGTTGTCAACCACGGAATCAATGATGGAATACACGAGATAGTCTGCCCCCATCTTCCTGATGCGACCCTTGGCCGCCTGGACCCTTTCCCGTATCCCGTCGAAGGCGTCCCCCTCGCCCTCCTGGAAGGAGATGACGTAGTTCGGGCCGAGTATCAGGCTCACCTGATCGGAGCTCAGTTCCTTGTCCTTCTCGTTGTAGTGGAGCATCTTGAGGACTATGAACGCATATTCCCCGTAGTCCTCCATCTTCGGACGCTGGCCGGTGTCCAGGACGTCCTCCAGCAAGAGGGGATGGAGATCGAAACACTTGCCGATGTCCTCGATGGTCTCGACCTGGTGGATGCCATTGACGTTTATCCAGGTGGTGCCGGGCCTGTCCTTGTAAAGACTGCACTCCACCACGGAGCCGCCCTGCCGGGTGCGGAACTCCGCCTCATCGTATTCGACCACCGTGATCCTTACGTGCTCGGTCTTCCTCTCGCCTATGTGGACAAGGGTCCCTGGGGGGAGCCCGGCCTTCCTGGACCTCCTCTTGGCGGCCCTCGCCCGTCTCTTTCCGTGCCTCGACATGACCGTCAGCGCCCCTGATCCGTCAGTGGCTCGTTGGCCGAAGGGCCCTTTTTCGCGGGTTCAAGGCTCGCCACAGCGATCCGGCACCCACCGAGGGTCCCGGCAAAAAGGTGATCCAGGTCTTCGGGGCCACGAATTGGCGGCCATCCCCCATTCGCCCCTGGTGTCGCCGGGGCTCGTCCCCACTGAGACACGGAAGCTATGGCAGATGCGGCCCCCTCGCTGGATGCTCCCTTCACACCACCGCTGCCAGCCGCTGGCGCAATGCCGATGTGAACTCCTCCTCGGTCTGTTTGGCCTTGGCCCGCATGATCCTGTCGCCGAACGTGGCGAGCTTTCCCACGATGTTCACATCGGTCCGGTAGGACACCTCCACCCAGCCGTCCTGCGTCTCCCGCAGATCCACCACGCTCTTCTGGACGAAGTGACCGGCCTTGGCTATGGTGTCGTACCCCTCCCCCTCCATCTCCAGGTGAGTAGGCGGCTCCGCCCTGGAGACGATGTTCCTGAACTGGAATTTGACCGCGATGGGGCCGACCTTCTGTTTGACGATGCAGTCATAGGTCTTCTCATCCACGCGATCTATCCTCTCCGCACCCGGGATGCATGCGACCAAGGTCTCTGGCTCCAACAAGGACTCCCACACCTTCCATATGGGCGCCTTGAGCGTAAAGCTTCCCTCCAGCTTCACCGCCTTCTCTCCCCCTTTCCTGGTGAATCGGATGCCTTCCCAGAGGATGGCACCCATGGAACCTAGGACAGGTCCTCAGGCCCCTACCCTTTCGGCCTCCTTTTCCAACACACTGGCCAGGGTGAGGTAGCCCTTGTTTCCTGGTTCCGTGGTCTGCATGAGGAGAAGGTCAGCATAGGACAGCCCCTTGGAGTTGATCCATCCCTTGTGAGGCTGATCCCCTGTGCCCAGTACGTGCCTGGCCAACTCCATGGTCCCGGGCCACACCTTGTTGCAGACCGGACACCGGTAAGCCACTTCCTCACCTCCTCAAACCTTGCTTGAACCTCTCTCCTTCAATGCGTAGAAGACCTTCTCCGAGGTGATGGGCAGTTCCTTGACGCTCACCCCCGTGGCGTGAAAGATGGCATTGGCCAGTGCCCCCGCCGTCGGATTGGTCAGGCCCTCACCAGCCTCCTTGGCCCCAAAAGGCCCTTCCGGCTCATGGGTCTCCACTTCGAACACCTGTGTCTCAGGCATGTCGCATGCCCGTATCAGCTTGTAGTCCACGAGGTTGGGGTTCAGGATCTTCCCTTCGTCCATGGGGAGATCCTCCGTGAAACCGTAACCCGCGGCCATGGCGATGGCCCCCTCGAGCTGCCCCGTCAAACCCAGGGGGTTGATGGGTTGCCCGCAGTCGTGGGCAGTCACCGCGTTGATGAGCCTGATCTTGCCGGTATCCGGGTCCACCTCAGCCTCCACCGCTTGGACCCCGAAGCTGTATGCCGGAGAGATCATTCCCTTCCTGTGCGGTGTGTAATGTCCCCTCCCTATGATGGCTTGCCCTTCTTTGCCTCGTATGGCCTCCTTCACCACATCGAAGTAAGACAGGCCGCGCTCGGGTCGCGCCACCAGATGAATCCACCTGTCCTTTATGTCCAGGTCGTATACCACGTTGGGTCCCATCTTGGCTGCGGCGAACTCCAGTATCTGCCGCTTGGCCTCGGCCGCGGCCATCTTCGTGGCATTGCCCGCCATCAGGGTCTGGCGACTACCCCAAGCCCCTAGGTCAGGGGGACATACATCCGTGTCCCCCGAATGCACCCTGATATCCTCGAGACGGACCCCGAGCTCCTCCGCGCAGATCATGGCCAGTGTGGTATTGGAGCCCTGACCCATGTCCTGGGCCCCCACGAAGAGATCCACCTTCCCGTCGATGTTGACCCTCACTAGGGCCGAGGAGAAGGCGTAAGGGGAATCGAACCAGTTGAAGATGCCACCCGACATGAAGCCATAGGAGGCGATGCCGATCCCCCTGTTTGGGGGGAGCTCACCCCTGGACTTGATCCAACCCTCGATCCTGTCGAGGCACTCCAGGAGTCCGCAGCTCTGGATAGTAGCCTGTCCGGGGACCTCATAGTTCGGCGTCATGGCATTCTTCCGCCTGATCTCTATGGGATCTATGCCGAGCTCGGCCGCGATGAGGTCTATCTGGCTCTCCCCTACGAAGGTCGCCTGGGGGGCCCCGAAACCCCTCATGGCAGAGGTGGGACTGGTGTTGGTGTAAACCCTGTACCCGTCGTAGCGGTAATTGGGCCATTTGTAAGGAAACGTTTGGAAGAACCCGGTCAGGTAAAGGGCCGTAGCCCCCATGGAGGTATAGGCGCCGCCCTCCGTGAACACCCTGGCCTCCTTGGCCAGGAAGGTGCCGTCCTTCTTGACCCCGGTCTTCACGTAGTAGATCATCGGGGTCCTGCGCTTGGTGGCGACGAACTCCTCCTCCCTCGTTAGGACCAGTTTCACCGGCCGACAGAGCCTCATGGAGACGAGGGCGCTGCAGAACTGGGCCGAGTCCAGCTCGAACTTGCTGCCGAACCCTCCCCCTGTGTACTTGGATATCACCCTGACGTCGTTCTCCCTCAGCCCCAGCGTCCAGGCGAGCAGGACCTGGATGTAGTAAGGTGCTTGCGTCGATGTGTACACTGTGAGCTTCCCGTCCGGGGTGTAACTGGCCACGGCGCAGTGTGTCTCCATACAGACGTGGGCTTGGGAGGAGCACCGGAACCAGTCCTCACGGACATAATCGGCCCTGGCAAAGGCCTCGTCGACGTCTCCCCACTCTATGTGGCGAGTCACGTTGATGTTGCGCTCCACCCCGTCGTGGATCTGCGGGGCCCCCGGCTTGATGGCCTCCATAGGGTCGAATACCGCTGGGAGCGGCTCGTATTCGACGTCTATCAGATCCAGGGCCTCCTCTGCTGTCTCTTCATCCACCGCGGCCACCACCGCCACGGGCTCGCCGATGTAACGCGCCTTCGTCCTGGTCAGTATCTCCTCGTCGCAAAGCTCCTTGTAACGCCTCCATATCCCCTGTTTGACCCCCAGGGTGTCCTCCCCTGTCAGGACCGCCTTGACCCCTCTGAGGGCCTCGGCCTTGCTCGTGTCAATGTGGAGGATATTGGCATGGGCGTAAGGGCTCCTCAATATCCTGGCATGGAGCATGTTAGGAAGGTCCACATCGAATGTGTATTGAGCGCGGCCTGTCACCTTCGCCACGCCGTCGATGTTGTGCAACGGGGTGTTCAGGACGCTGTATCTCATCTCCCCTCCTCCCGGTATCTGCCTTCTGCCACGGCCGCCACCGCCCTCACGATGCTGTTGTACCCTGTACATCGGCAGAGGTTCCCGTGTATCCCTTGGCGGATCTCCTCCCTCGTGGGTCTGGGGTTCTCCTCCAGGAGGGCCTTGGCCGACATGAGCATCCCAGGGGTGCAGAAGCCACATTGATAGGCCCCATGGTCCAGGAAGGACCTCTGGAGGGCATGGAGATTCGGACCATCCGCCAGGCCCTCTACCGTTAGGATCTCGGCCCCTTCTGCCTGCACAGCCAATATGGAACACGACTTCACGGCCATGCCGTTGAGGATCACGGTGCACGCACCGCAGGCAGATGTGCTGCAGGCCCGCTTGGTCCCGGTCAGGCCGAGTTGGTCCCTTAGGACCTCCACCAGCAGGGTCTTCGGCTTGATGTAGATCTCGTGGTCCTCGTTGTTCACCCTGATGCGCAGTATCTCTCTGTCCATGAGATGCCCCCCCTCTATCCAGTGAGCCTCTCGGCGGCCTTCCACGCCTTCCTGACCATCCTCTTGGTGAGGGCCTTGATGAGATCACGGCGATATGCCTCGCTGGCGTGGATGTCCGCGATAGGCTCCGCCTCCTCCGAGGCCGCCTGAGCCGCCTCCTCCAGCACGCCCTCCTCCAAGGCCTCTCCCACAAGCAGCTCCTCGGCCCTCGTTGCCCTCTTGGGGATGGGTGCGGCCGCCCCCAAGACGACCCTCGCCTCCTTGCACCTCTCCTGATCCCCTTCCAGGGCTATGGAGCACGCCACGGAGACGATGGCATGGTCCGACTCGATGACGGTGAACTTCTCGTAGGCGGCAGCGCTCCTGGGGGTTGGGATGGGGACCATGATCTCCAGGAGCAACCCGCCTTGGCCCAGGACCGTCTCGAAATAGTCCAGAAAGAACTCCTCCACAGGGACCATCCTTTCACCCGTTCCGTCGGCGATCCTCAGGGACGCCTTCAGGGCGATAAGGACCGGGGCGGGGTCTCCTGCCGGGTCGGCATGACATAGGTTGCCCCCTATCGTGCCCCAGTTTCGGGTCTGAATGGACGCCAGGTGCTCCTCCATCTCCGCCAGGACAGGGTAATGCTCCCTGATAACGGCTGACTTCTCTATCTTCCTATGGGTCGTGGCGGCCCCAATCCTCAAGCCCTTGGCAGGATCGAGTTCGATGAAGTCAAGCTCAGGGAGGTGCTTGATATCGATGAGATAATCAGGGGCTACTAATCCCTGTCTCATCAGGATAAGGAGGGACTGCCCGCCGCAGATGACCTTGCATGCATCCCCGTACTGGACCAGCATGGCGATGGCATCCTTGACCGAACCAGGTCTGAGGTACACGAAGTCCTTGATCATTCGTTCCTCCTCTCCGCGAAATCATTGAGGACCAACCAGGTGGGACTTCGCGGGATCGCTTTGGACACCTCCACCGGTGGGCCCTCCCTTCTCACCCTGGGCCCTCGCGGCTGCCCGTCGCGAGCCCCCCCGAGATAACCCCTGTACTTGGTGCAGAAACACAGATAGTAATGCCTCCCCCGATATTGCGGGCATTCTTGGCAAACCCCCTTGGAGAAAGGGCATATCATCTTCTCCTTGGCCACCTGTCACCCCCTTCGTGCCCCTCAGCGATCGTGGAGAGGCGCGCGTTCGGGGCCACCGCCAGCTCCACGCCGTCAGATGCCATCGAGCCATCCCCGTGGAAGATACATGCTCCTGGGCGGCCGACCACTATTTATCGAGCACAAAAGCCTTCCAAGTCAAGCCTAGGGGACGGCCCCCCTCAGCAGCCGAGAATCCTCGAGAGTATGGTGCGCTGGACCTCCGAGGTCCCTTCCACGATCTGGAGCAGCTTTGCCCCCTTGTAATACCTGGAGACCGGGTACTCTTCCATGTATCCGTATCCGCCGTGGATCTGGACGGCATCGGAGGCCACCCGCTCGAGCATCTCCGAGGCGAACAACTTGGTCACCGTGGCCTCGAAGGTGTGCTTTCGTCCCTGGTCCTTCAGCCAAGCGGCCTTGAGGTATTGATTGCGCGCCAGCTCTATGGCGCAGGCCATGTCAGCCAGCTTGAACTGTATGGCCTGGAACTTTGAGATCGGCCTTCCAAACTGCACCCTCTCTTTGGCATAGCCCAATGCCTCTTCCAGGCATGCCTGGGCCACCCCCACGCATATGGCCCCGATGCTGATGCGCCCGGTCTCCAGCACCTGGAGGTGTTGGGCGAAACCCCTCTGGGGATCGCCCAGGAGATTCTCCTTGGGGATGCGACAGTCCTCCAGGATGACGTCGTGGGTCGCTGAGGCGTGCCAGGCGATCTTGTCGTGCCTCTTGCCGAGGGTGAACCCGGGAGAGGCCTTGGGCACGATGAAGGTGGAAATGGAACGCTTGCCCGCCGATCCTTGGGAGGTCAGGGCAGTGGCAATCACGACGCTCGAATTGTCGAGCCCGATATTGGTGATGAACCGCTTGGTGCCGTTCAAGACCCATTCCTCCCCCTGTAGAACGGCGGTAGTTTTCACAGCCGCGGCATCGGAGCCTGCCTGCGGTTCGGTCATGCCGAAGGCCCCGATGTCCCTGCCCTCCGCAATGGGAATCAGCCATCGCCTCTTCTGCTCGTCGGTGCCGAAGACGTGGAGCTCCTGTCCCACCACGCAGGTGGTCACCTCCAGCATGGCCCCCAGGGTAGCGTCACCGCGAGACAGCTCCTCTATGCACACGTGCATCCCCACCCAGTCGCCGCCGCTTCCCCCCCACTCGCCAGGGAAGGGGATACCCATCATCCCGAGATCCGCCATCTGCTGGATGATGTCGTAGGGGTAATCCCCTGTTCGGTCCATCTCCTCTGCCCTCGGTTTGATCACCTTTTCGGTGAAATCCCGGGCCATTTGCTTGATCATCCTGTGTTCTTCCTTGAGATCGAAGTCCATCTCCCGCCTTCCCCCAGACCTCAGAGGACTCCTCCCTGGCCTTTTCGGCTTTCAGGATCCTCAGGCACGGAAGGCCGGCCCCAGGCCGCCGCCCGAACCCGGTTCAGAACAGAAAGGAAAGGTAGGGCAAGAGATGGACAATGTCAATTGAAAACAGGTGACCTAGCCTCGGAGGGGACTTGGGGCGTGTGTGCCTTGTGGCAGGTTTGGGGGGATCCGCGGGTGCCTTAGTCGCAAAGCGCCCCGTCGCCCCACCTCGGACCGAACTGCTCACGGCTTGTACGCCGGTCACCATCCCACCGCTCTTTCCCCGCTCAAGGGCGAAGGGGGAAGAGGGGAAGAAAGGACTTGACAACTGCTCGCGACGCGAATATCTCATCATCCGTCATATGGATCAGGAGGTCTCCCTTCGGAGACCCGGGACAATGCGGTAGCTTCTCCATTCAGCCAGCGCCGTCGTGGAGATGTTACCGCCCTTTGTGTCAGATCGATCCTCACAGAGAGGGAGGAGGTCCAGATGCTCGTTCTCACGGAGAGGAAGGGACCAGTGACCACCGTCATCATAAACCGGCCCGAGGTCCGCAACGCCGTTGACCGCCCCACAGCCGAGGCCCTGGCGCGGGCCTTCAGGGCCTTCGAGGCCGACCCGGAGGCCAAGGTGGCCGTGCTCACGGGGGCTGGGGGGTGTTTCTGTGCCGGGGCGGATCTCAAGGCCATCTCCGAGGGACTGGGCAACAGGGTGGAGCGAGACGGGGATGGGCCCATGGGGCCGACCCGCATGCGGCTCGGCAAGCCTGTGATCGCCGCGGTGGCAGGATACGCGGTGGCAGGGGGATTGGAGTTGGCCATCTGGTGCGACCTGAGGGTGGTGGAGCGCGATGCTGTCTTCGGGGTCTTCTGCAGACGCTGGGGAGTCCCGTTGATAGACGGGGGGACCGTGCGCCTCCCGAGACTGATCGGCCTGTCCCGTGCCCTGTATATGATCCTGACCGGGAGG
>FWPV01000929.1_pt1 | contig 86649 bp, 80 predicted proteins | sample 2228371 | NCBI WGS metagenome assembly FWPV01 (sample SAMEA103939776, study PRJEB20133) | metagenome
TCAGATAAACGTGCTTTTTGCTCTGCAACTATTTGTAATATCTATACCGCTATGTCTTGTTATAATTATCTTGGACAGCAATGATTCTCATTCATCAAATAATTGGCCCCTTTACGCCGACACTCTTCACCATTTGTTATGAGTATTGAATGCCCCATTTCTTTGAGCAACCATATCATCGCACAGCCAGCCCTATCATCAGCTCCCAGACCGCCTTTTAGATTCCTTATAATGCCATTTTGTTTGGTAACTTCTTGCCCTGTCTTGTTCCTGCCATTAGATGCATCCCAATACGTGTCTGCATGTGCGACAAGCAGTACCCTGTTTGCCCGGCTCCCTTTTACAAAAAGAAACTGTTCCAGCCCTGCCCCTCGTCTAATAGCCGTTGGTATTGTTGAAAATTTATCAAAGACCGCCTCCCCACTTTCAAGCGGCATTCTCAAAAACTCCATTAACACGTCTATTTCATCCTTAGCCACAGTTCATCTCCGCCCCAAACGCTGCGCTGCTGAGCCGCGGCCGAAGGCTGTCGGCTGCTGCCGTTGCTTAAGCGGCCACATGATTGACCCTATTCTTATAAATGAGAAGAAAATTAGCGGTGCCCAAAACAATTATTGTTGCTATTACCAAGTAAAGGGGGACAAACAGAAAGACAAGCGCCTGAGTTGAACGAACTTTACCGACATAAAGGCCGCCATAAATAAAAACCGAGAATAAAAAAACCAGCATAGAGAACAACATTGCAAAGATTCCATATTTCGGATTTGAAGAACGATAAAGTCGGTAGCTGAGGAGCCAACAGATACTGTAGGGTAGTAGGATCCAGGCTTCCCAGGGGATATGGCCCATGGTGATGTTCCACCCGGCTTGATCGAATGAGATTAAACTGGCGAGTACACAAGAAAACAATAGCGCCAAATTACCAATCTTTTTCATCCTGCACCTCGCAGGCCGCATAACGGGGCGCCGCTGAGCTGCGGTCGGAAGGAACGCTCAGGGTTCGCGGGCCGTGCGCTGCATGCTGGTGTTCGGCAGGCATCTCCTGTCACCTGCTTTGACTGGTTTTTTCAACTTGCACCTTGAAGCATTCCCCAGAAAATTGACAGCAAACAATGTAGCCATTGGGTGCGTCCCTAAGTTCGATGGTCATGCTCCAGTCAGGCAGCTTCCACGCACAGGCGTCGGCCTGATCAAGAGGCACGAAGCATGCATCGCCGCGAAGAACCCTCTCCTGCGCGTAGACCGTCACTGTCTCAAATCGCGGGCCGTGCTCGATCCGAACTCGACCATAGGCTCTATTGAGCACAAACTTGAACGGGCCGCGCACCCACTCAGGGTGTCCTCCCACCCCGCTCATCGCCGGCAGCTCTGGATAGTCGGGAAGCTGCCGTTCGCCGAGGTGCCAAATTTCCCGTAGCTTCTTGGCTCGCGTCTCCCTCTCTCGTGCCTGGTTCTCGTCCCCACGCTCGCGGAAGTGCTTGGCGAGTCGTTCGTGGTTTCGAACTTGGCGCTCTGCAGCAAATCGCTTCAGATCCTCCGGGGTAGCGGGATTGCGCTCAAGGTTCTCATAGTACTGAAGTGCGTCGACGATCTTTCCGGCCCGCTCAATCGCGGCGCCAACAACCTCAGGCCGCAGCCCGTAACTGCCAGTGGCCACCCCCTTACTGATGAAAGTTCGGTGCAGAAACTCCCTTACGGGTCCTTGGCGGTCGGCTGATTCAGTCGCTAACTCTGGCGAGCGTGCGAGCTCCTCAACTGTCTCCCGAAGCAATTGGGCAAGTATGTCGCTACGCCGAAGGACCTGCTTCGCCTCGTTATGCATTCCCTTTGCTAACTCCCCGAAGTCAGCGTTCTCGGCAACGTTCACCACAGCAGCCCAAGACCCGGATTTGACGAGGACTCGAACTGCGGCGCGTGCCGCCGCAAGGAGCGTTGCCTCTTCGTTTCTCTTCGCCGCTGCGGCGAGCAACGCCTCGACGCGTTCCCGGTTGGGCTTCGCCACTAGCAACTCGCCTGCGAGTCTCAAGTCGCCCGTTTCGACAGCAGCATCAATAACAGCGAACACGACCGCGTCCTCGAGAGCGCCAAGGTCGGTTACGCTGGCGCGATGCTTGTGCCACTCCGCGAGAACCGTTTTCCACTCCTTGAGGCGACAGAACCAGACTATGTTCTCCGGGAAGGGCTCCTGACGAGCCTTGGCCTCGAGATATGGCTTGCTGTCGGTCTCACCCACTCGTTCCCAGATCTCGATTGCGACGGCGTACTCGCCCGCAGTGTAAGCTATCAGCGCGAGGTGCGGCTCGGGGAGTTCCAGCCCGCCATCCTTCAACTGACTGAAGGTCTCGTAAACCTCTCGCCATGGCACGGTCTTGTCGCCGTTTGATCTAGCCAACCGTTCGGCAAGCTTGGCCAGAACCAGGTTCCAGGTTGTGTCCTTTGTTGCCTCGGCCCTCCAGGACGGATCGCTGGCCGCCTTCAGGATCTCCGACAGAAATGTGGGCGCGACGTCGCCACCGCTTCGCGCGACGAAGTCGGCGGCGCGGCTTTTAAGCCGCGAGGCATAGGCGGCATCCTTAGACGCGAGATCGCAAATTTTCTCGAACTGCTGGCTCTGCCAGTAGCACCTGAAGGCCTCGTCGAGGAAACCTGAGTCTCGGTATCGATCGCCAGCGTCGCAAAGCTTCCCTTCGAACTCTGCAGCCTGCGCTAGACAGCGAACCGCCTCGATCTCGTCGCTCGCGCTCCTGTACGCCAGAGCTGCTTGACGCATGAGGTAGGGATCGCGATTGCGGCGTCCCTGCGTGGCGTACTCGGCTCCTTGCTCTCGCGGGTCGATGCGCTCGCCGCTCCATGACTCCTCGCGACCGCGCACGAGGAAAGTGATCGAATCCTTCCAGACCTGTGGCTCCTTTGTCTGCTTCGTGAGGCGGTCGACCACGTCGGGATCCGTTGCGAACCGCCAGAACCCGTCGAAGGCACTGCTAGAGTCCACGACAACGAGCTGGCCCTTCGCACGGCTTGCTGCTACGTAGAGGCGGTTGAAGAAATACTCAAAGGGGAGCTGCTGGTCGGGATCGTCTCTCACATCCAGCTCCCCCGTGAGCAGGCGGAGGAAATCACTAGGAGCGGTCTCCGCGAAGCGGTAGACGACAACAGCAGGAAACTCGAGCCCTTTCGATCGAGCCGGACCGAGGACATTTCGGAAGACGCCGTCGCTCTCTTCCCTGAGCCCGCTCAGGATCGAATCGGCACGCACGTAGGTGCTTTCCTCACCCTCTTCACAGTTCACAAGCTTCACGAGATCGGGGCGCTGCTGGAGCTGTTGCTTGGTGAAGGCATTGTCGACCGCGAACCACACCGTCTGCGCGGGCTCGTCGACCCACCATGCTTCCTGCGGGCGCACATCGCGACCCCCGAGAAGAGTAGCACGGACAAGCTGGATCAGGTTGCAGAATCGGACGATACCTGGATTCGAGCGGTAGTTGAACCGTAACTCGCGGTAGCTGATCTCGAGCCGTGCCCGGCGACGTGGATCGAGAACGGCGCAGAAGCGCTCGTGGAAATCCGCCTGCACGGCGTCCCAGCGGAAACCCGTGGGGTTGATTGTTTGGAGGGGGTCCCCCGCGAAGACGATCGGCACCCGTCGCAGCTCTTCGGGAAGGAGCGAACGCTTTGCATAGACCGAGAGCTGGAAGATGATATCGAGTTCCAGTGGTGTGAAGTCCTGCGCCTCGTCGCAGAAAACCGCTGCAAAGTCCGAAGCACGTGCGGTACCCGAATTCAGTACCCAAGCCGCGAGGTCCTGGTCGTCCCAGTAGCGCTCCTCGTCGCACAACCGCTTGTACCAGCTGCACCAGACACGCTCGTAGACCTGCCGGTAGGTCTCGACGGAGACTGACCGTCTGCGCCGGGGCAGGGCCGCGAATTCCTCCGGCCCGAGTTCGTCATCCTGGGTCGACCGGATACCCTTGATGTACGACCGGATCGTGTGCCAGGCCACGGCCGGGCTCATGTGCTTTGCCTCGGGTCGTTTGCCGAAATCGTTGGCCCACAGCTGCCAAAACTCCGCGTACGTCACACGGCGCTCGGGCGCAAAACGTTCTCTCATAGCGGGCTCAAGCAGCGAGTAAAGGAACTCGTGGAAAACGACGAACGACTTTTTCAGGATCGGCTCAATCCTCGCAGGGTAAGGGGCGCCGTTGAGAAGTTGCTCGTAGTGAGCAGTCAGCAGCCCTCGTACCGTCTCCCGGGCGCGCTCCAGCAGATCTCGGCTGCAGGTCATATAGATCGGCAGGAGCGCGGTGCCGCGGCGAAGCGCAAAGTTAACATAGTTGGCTGCAAGGTACTGGAGCATTGTCGACTTGCCGCTACCCGCACGGCCGTTGATGAATAGCGGGTACCCCAGTTCGCCTTCTGCACCCGTCTTGCGAACCGACTCGAGCAACTCGGCCTCTTCGGGCGACAGAGCGAGGTTGGCTTCCTCGTCCTTCTGGATCGCGAGCCAGGCTCCCTGATCGAGCACCATCAGGTACGGGTACGACCGGCCCGCAACCCGCGACAGCTCATGTGCTGTGTCTCCAACTCTCGCCAGGCGAGCGCGGTGGCTTGTCAGAACGTCATCCACGTTATCGCCTTGCCGGAGTGGTTCCAGCAGCAGCAGGCGGTTGAGGTCAGGGCGATAGAGGTAGGCAATGCCGACACGCTTGTTGTTCTTTTCCCAGTGGACATGGCAGTCAGTGTTGGAAGACGCCGGGGCCAGGTGCGTGGGATCGAGTTGCTCGACGGCTTGGTGATAGAGGGCGAGGAACTCGCGCGTTTCCGCCGCCCGCATTCTCCTGACCCACGCGTCTGTCTCCAGAATTAGAAGTTCGTCCGTGGTGTCCTCTCCCCGGAAAACCTCGTACAGCCACGCCCGCTCCTCGTCGCTAGGCACCGGAGGCGGTTCCACGCGCGGTTCGGCAGCAAGATCAGCGTAGATCTTCCTGAGCTGCGCCTCGTCATACGGTTGGAACTGCTGCGAGAGACGATCCGGCTCCTTGTCCCAGTTCGCGAGGAAGTCCTCATACTCTTTCCCTCCCCTCGCGAGCACTCGCAGGAAAAGGATGAGTTCGTCGGAGCCGAATGTCACGCGGCAGCCGATCAACCGAAAGCTGCGCTTGAGCGCCTTCTTCAGGAAGGGCGTCGGGGGAAGGAAGTCAAAACCTATCAGACACTGACTCGCTTCGACCTGCTTCTTGATGTTCGCGAGGAGGGATGTCTGGCCGTGTCTTGTGGCGTCGCGCTCGCAGGTGTCGGTAACATGAACGTAGATTGGCATCCTCCGTCTCCCGTTACTCGATTAGTCTGTGTCGGCTCGTCAAGCAACGCTGCCAAACGATTTGCTTGCCTGCCCCACGCTCGGCATCAGCGGGAGCTGGATCTATTGGCGATCCGCTGGGGGCCGTTGTTATGCAATCTTTTCTTACGTATTGAACTGCATATCTTTTTTAGTCGTTCGTATTCAGCCCTTTGTTCCTCAAATTCCGCTTCCTGGTAGAACCACTCTACACCTTTCAACTTCCCCAGCGCCATATTCAGAGTAGAAGGATTGACTCTGATAATCAAAGATTCGACCATATCCATTATTTCATTTACATTTGTATTAATCTTGAATTGTTTATCATAGTCCTGTTTTTCAAGGTTTTCCACAGAGTAGAATCCCCACCAAGAAAAACGTCCCCATCTACAAAAGAGATAATCCTCAAGCGCATGATCTTTTAATCTATCGTATAAACCCTTGGTTTCTCCGCGTCCTGCCTGACCAACATATATGCATTTGAAGTCTTTGTCATAGAGCGCATAAATGGCTGCCTGATCAGCAAAATTTACGGGTTTACCTGCGTGGCTTTCCGAAACCCCCAACAACTGGCGACCACTTTGCCAATTGATATATTTCCTATGCCACAAATAACCAGTATTTTTGATTATTGGCATTTTGCCTCCTTCTGCATAACGCCTGAACTCACAGGTGTGGCGGTCGTATCGCCGCATCCTGTGGAGTGAATTGTTAAGCCCTCTTTTTCTCCGTCAAATAGCCTGAAACGTACTTGTGAATGATACTGGATATCAGGGTTTGATATGGAATACCTTCCTGTGCGGCAAGAACTTGTACTTGGTCCAAGTCTTTTGACGACATTCTGATATTTATCCTCTTGTCTTTTTGAAGTGTATTCCTTGCGTATTCTTGCAGTTTCTTAATTTCCGCCTTGGGATTCTTAACAGGCTTCCATTCACCACGTTCGTAAGACTCTAAAATATCTCTTTCTTCTTCATCTAATACGGTCTTTTTCATTTTTGTGTCCTCATATGTTTGTTAGTAGCTTTTCGACTGGGGATAATAGTCTTTAAGAATATTTCGTCGCTTTCCTGAACATAGGGAACAAGATAGGCATAATTATCAATCAAGACTGTTGCGATCTTCTGTTTAGGATATCTTTCTTGATTTGGGTGTTCAATTGCCTCAAGAACATCTCCGCGCTCCATTAGGATAACAACCTGCTCAAAGCAGATTCCTCTATTCTCTTTCAACCATGCATTCTTTTCATTATCCCATCGGAAAACTTTCATACCATGTATTTATGACATTGTCTGCCTTTTGTCAATATATTGTTGGGGCTTAACATTATTTTTTATCTTTATTCTACTCTTGTCCCCTTAATATAAACAAAAAAATTGCCTGTCAAGAATTTCGAGGAAATCCTTTTTGGAAAAATTTCTGTAATTACATGGTGCAATTGTCTTTTATTGCTTATACCGGATCGGTATAGCTTAAGCATTTATGTTGCTTATTAGTTTCAAAGAATATATTGTGAAAAAGGGGGCTATTAAACCAAATTTGTCTGTTTTGTCTGGAACGGGTAGCTGTATTCTTTTATTCCTGGATATTCAGCGTTCGTCCCCCGTGAAAAAACATATCCTCATGCTGGAAAGGACTAGGGATGGTTCTGGCTGTTCCCTTCTCAATCGCTTTCTGTTGACCCCCGCACATTATGAAAAATGGCTACGACATCATAACCCTTCAGGAACTACTCGGCCACACCAACTTCCAATAGTTTCCAGAGGTGCCTTTATCCCATACCCCAGTTCCTTCAGGTTGCCGGCGATCGCAGCATCGCGTCTCGCGGCCCCGGCCTGCTGCTCACGCAGCCTCGCGGTGAGCCGCCTTATCTTTTTCTTGAACGGCTCGCCGTCGCTCTCCTGCACCTCGGCGCCGACGTAGCAGCCGGGCGTGAGCACGTGGCCATGCTGTCGCACCTCATCGAGCGTCGCGCTTTTGCAGAAGCCGGGCACGTCCGCGCGCAGCGCTGTCCGCTGCACGCTGTTGTTCGGCCTGTCATCTCGGCCAGAGAACGAAGATGTAAACACCATACAGTGCGAGAAGGGCGCCTCCTTCAACACGATGGAGCACACGTCCTGTGTAAAGCAAAGGGATCAAGAGCAACGTGAAGCCAATCATCACAACATAATCCAACGTCGACACCCCTGGCGCGCGCAACGGGGACACGATGGAGGCGACCCCCAAGATTCCGAGGATATTGAAGATGTTGGACCCAACGACATTCCCGACGGCTATGTCGGGCTGCTTGCGAACAGCGGCGACGATGGACGTTGCAAGCTCCGGTATGCTGGTTCCGGCAGCCACGATCGTCAGAGCGATCACGGCCTCGCTGACACCGAACGCCTTGGCCAGGGCGACTGAGCTATCGACGAGCAGGCTCGATCCGAGCACGAGGAGTCCAAGCCCTACCACGATAAAGGCGATGTCCCTGCCCCAGTGCCGAGAAACGTCCGGCACGGGAGCGCCAGTGGGATTCTCGGCGCCTGTTCTATCTTGCCTGCGCGCGAGCGCGATGTTCATCGATGTGTAGGCGACGATTCCCCCCACGAGCAGCAATCCCTCGACACGTCCAACGCTGTGATTCAGAAGCAGGAAAGGCAGCAGGAGGCCCACCGCCAAGGCAATCGGTGCGTCGATCTTGATGACCTGGCTATGAACTGGTGTCGGGCACACTACGGCTGCAAGACCGAGAATGACGCTAATGTTGAAGGAGTTCGAGCCGACGACGTTACCAACCGCGATGTCACCCTGCTGAGACAAGGCCGCCTTGACGCTTGCAAATAACTCTGGAGAACTGGTCCCGAACGCAACAATCGTCAGGCCCACCATCAGTGGGCTGAGTCCGGCTCGGAGCGCCAGCGATGCACTACCCCGCACGAGCGCCTCAGCTCCAATGAAGAGAAGGAGAAGAGCCAAGCCAATAAGGGTGAGATTCTCGATCATGAGAACGCCCAGCATCAGCGGCAGCGCGCAACGCCGTCCGCTGCATGCTATTGTTAGGCCCACGAGCCTTATTTAGGCTCCATTTGGATGTCTACCTTTGCACCGTTGATCAGCGTGTTATAGACTGGAGAGAACAAAACCAAAGATTTCAGCGTCTCGATGTTCTCTTCAGCTGTCTTCACTTTGAACTTCACGCGAATCGCGGTGTAGCCTTTCGGTACGTCGGCCAACCCAAAGAATCCGCGTAGGTCTATATCGCCTTCCAGTTCGGACTCCAGTTCTTGGATTTCGATACCGCGGACAGCTGCGTGGGCTACGATGCTCGTGGTGACGCAACCGGCAAGAGCGTTCAGCAAATGCTCCACTGGGTTCGCGCCTTCATCGTCACCCGCAAGAATGGCCGGCTCGTCGCAATGCAATTCAAACTCCTGTTTGTGGGCGATCTCCTGTTTGGCCGCATGAAACCCCTTTACCGTAGTGCAGTTGTGAGCAGCGTCTACCCACTTGTTGGTCGCTCGGAACTTGCAACGGCCAAGTTCCGGATCGCTCTTTACTGCGTTCACTGTCCCCAGCAGCACATCGAGCCTGATCCCGTTCACTCGCCTGCTATTCCCATCTGCGGTGTTTGTTGACATGGCTGTCTCCTTTCGATCCTTTGGTTGTGAGCGTTGTCACTTGTTAATGGGCCTAACGCTGGCCATGACGCGCGATGAATGGCGCAGAGCGAAGCGGCGCGCTATTCATCGTCGCTGTCGATGGCTTTGTTGGGTCTTGCGTTCCTCTTCGGATAATATCCCAAGTTCGAATCGATCCCGAGGCTTTCCACATCATAAACTCGAAGAGGACCACCACCTCTCGCTCCGTTCACGGGAATAGAGTGGATGACTGCAAGGTATTCGGTGAACTTATCCTCCGTGTAGTCGTAGTAGTCCACCAAGTACTTCACGTTGTTCCGCCTGAGATAACGATGGAGGCTGTCTCTTCCGCTTAGCACCGACTCATAATACTCTTTGCTGTTGACCAAACCATCGAGATTTATAACTTGATGTCCCGAGAAAAAGCCAAGCTGACCCGCGTTCCAAGCGGCCAGTATATAGTGCTCGGGAATATTGTCTCGTAGCCATAACGACATTCGGTACCGAGCGGAATACAGCGAGTCCCTATTCGCGGGTGCGGTTATCTCTGAATGATAGCGGTAGACTCCTAGTCCGACAATGCCCGCGAGAACGACCGTGAAGACGATGCTCACCAATAATCCCAGCAAACGTCCTTTGTTGCGGGCATCCAAGAGAATTAAACACGAACTGAGGCATAGGGTGAAGATCCAGAAGACTTTGGTCGGAGAGAAGTACCAGTAGGCGATCTGACGTGCGGGCGACACCAAAAGATAGCTGCTATAGCTCATGCTCGCGACAAGCAACACGAAGAATGTGCTCGTTGCTGTCCCCCCCATGGTGACCGAGATCGTGAGCCGAGTTCGCGCAGAACTACATACGCTAGACACATCAGGTATGCTATCTTCGGAAGAGGAAGCCAAGGCAGTCCCAAGCGGAAGATCCTAATCGCTTTGGACACATATGTGTCACCAGGATCAGGAAAGATGCCTGACATCTTTATAATGCCCGAAAGGGGAACCGGTGTCCCGTTCCAGTGAAGATACGCAGCGAACTGAACCGCGGCCGCCAAGGCCGCGAAGACCGCACACGCGCACAGAGACCTGCCATAGACTCTGAAACATGCGCCCAAATTGCCACTGTGGTGAATCAACAGCGCAACGCAAAGGCCGAAGACAACTGCCGAGTATAGGCCGGAATCAACGCGGCAGTATGCATTGGCTACCAACGCCAGGGTCAGTCGATACACATTCACGCTATGACCGCGGCGAATCGCCTCAAAGAACGAAACGACCTCGAAAAGAACCCAGACCGAAACAACAAGATGCAACGAGCTCTCCATACCATTCAGGTTGTATCGAGGGGATATGTGCACTGCGAACCAGACGAGAGAAAACAATACCGCGAGCGCGGAAGATCGCAGTTTCCTCCCAATCATGTAAAAGAACAGGTATGGGATCGCGAGAAACAGGGCGTTCATTCCGATCGCAAGTAACATGAGTGAGTGCTTAGACGGCACGAGGTGTGCCGAAACCCATAGCACAAGATACCAGAAGAAGTGAAAGCCATTGGCACGATTGACACCGTCGAACGACGGGTATCCCACTGTGTGGTGGTTCCAAGCCGTCAAGAGGTAATAATAGGTGTCGTCGACGGTCAACTTCGTTGTCAGATACTCTGTGCCCTTTAATAGGAGACTCAGGTGCATGAGCAATTGCACCGCAAAGAGAACTACGACAATCACAAGGTAGGGCTTTCGGGCAAGCTTGCCTAGCAAGCGATTTTTGTAATTTGGCCCGCGATACCCGCGGAATACGACTTGTTCTTCTGACATTATGATTCGGCCTTCCTTTGCACCCAACATTATTTTTTATCTTTATTCTACAATTGTCCATCTAATATAAGTAAAAATATTGCATGTCAAGGTTTTATATAAAAAATTTCTTGTAAAGTTCCCCATAATTCTATAATATAATTTTATTTAAGTGGTTATACCGAATTTGTATAGCTTAAGACTTTGTTATGCTTAGAAGCTTCAAAGAATATATTTTGAAAAAAGGTTCTGTTAAAATCCAACACATACCCTTTTATCTGAAATGGGTAGCTGATTGCTATTCATTTCTTGATGTGCCTGATTCGGCTCGCATTGATAGCGATCGGAAAAAACAGTTTCTGACCCATATGGCAAAAACACACGAGGACTGGCAGGTAAAACAGGCAGATGCAGCGCTGAGGCTCTATCAGTATTTTCTGGCGCAGTTCGATAAGGGGTCACAACAAGAGGGAGGCGCTGCACCTGAATGGCACGGCATTGAGGAAAAAATGCGTAAGGCACTCAGGCTACGCCACCGCTCTTACAGCACAGAAAAAACGTACATAACTTGGCTGCGCAGCTTTCGGCAGTTTATACAAGACCGAATACCTGCTCAGATCTCCAGCCGGCAGCTTCAGGATTTCCTGAGCTACATCGCCGTTGAGAAACGAGTATCCGCTTCGACGCAGAATCAAGCGCTCAATGCTCTTGTATTTCTGTTCCGGCATGTTCTTGAAAAGGATATTGCAGGAGACCTCAGCGCAATACGCGCACGGCGGCGAAGGCATCTTCCAGTTGTTCTAACGGCAAAAGAAATTCAGAGCATCTTTGACCACATGTCAGGAACCCCAAAGCTCATGGCAATGATAATTTATGGATGTGGGCTGCGACTGCAGGAATGTTTAACCCTGAGGATCAAAGACGTTGACCTTGAACAGAACATCATTATCGTGCGTTCCGGCAAAGGGGACAAAGACCGGCGAACCGTTCTGCCCGAGTCTTTGAAAGATCAGCTCATCGAGCATTGTGCTGCGGTGCGCTCACTGTATGACAAAGACCGGGACAATAAGCTGCCAGGAGTTTTTCTGCCAGGAGCCCTTGAAAAAAAATATCCTCATGCTGGAAAGGAATGGGGATGGTTCTGGCTGTTCCCTTCTCAATCACTTTCTGTTGACCCCCGCACACATGTCATCCGACGCCATCACATGCATCCGGCGTCTTTGCAGAAGGCGTTTAAGTCTGCTGTCATACAGGCAGGCATTGAAAAACAGGCCTCGGTCCATACCTTGCGGCACAGTTTCGCCACCCACCTCCTAGAAAACGGATATGATATAAGAACCATTCAGGAACTGCTCGGCCACACCAACCTCCAAACCACCATGATTTACACCCATGTCGCGACAAAAAATATTTTAGGTGTGCGCAGTCCTCTGGACCGGTAGGTTGAACGTTTCTGAGATTATCCCATAACCCCTGCCAAACTATTTGACATTCACCCCGTCATTCCATAGACTCCACTCAAATGCAGTCGCTCCGGTATCAGTGGGCATTGAGATAAGCAGAGAAACAATGCTTTTTTATTCTGTGCTCTGGGTGTGCTTCGTGCCTATAGCGCGGGACCCGCAACAACAGAACAGGAGGGAATAAAAATGAATTTAAAAAAACTTACGATTGGCATCCTCGGCGGCGGGGCCATGGGGGAAGCGATCATTCGCGGCATTCTCCAGGCAAAGCTCTGGTCGCCGAAACAGATCACGGTTTCAGACACCAGCGCACCGCGATTACAATACCTGAAGGATACGTATGCCATCACGAGTTATCCGGATAACAAAAAACTGGTTGCCGCTTCACCCATCATCATCCTTGCCGTTAAACCGCAGGTCCTGCCTGCGGTGATAAAAGAGTGCGCCTCGGAAATAGACAATTCAAAACTGCTCATCTCCATCGCCGCAGGCGTCAAAACCGAGACCATCGCCTCCCTGCTATCCGGTAACTGCCGAATCATCCGGGCTATGCCGAATACTGCCGCCCGGGTGCTGGCAAGCGCCACCGCTTTATGCAATGGGCCCGGCGCACGCGATGATGATATGAACGCGGCTCAGCAAATTTTTGCCGCCCTGGGGAAGACCGTGCTGATTGAAGAAAAGCTTATGGATGCGGTAACGGGCTTAAGCGGCAGCGGACCCGCCTATGTGTTCCTGTTTCTTGAAGCATTAACCGATGCTGGCGTGAAGGTCGGCCTCACCCGTGCGGTGGCTGCCGAACTTGCCCTGCAAACGATATCGGGCGCTGCCAAACTTGCGACAGAATCGGGCGAAACGCCGGCAAGCCTCAAGGCGCAGGTAACCTCCCCGGGCGGCACCACGATCAGCGGTCTTCACGTGCTGGAAAAAGGCGGTTTTCGCGGACTGGTAATGGATGCTGTTGAGGCGGCGGCGCTGAGATCAAAGGAACTGGGGAAATAAGTAGTTAGGGGTTGGGGACTGGGGGCGTCTTGGGAAGCGAGTCATAAGACACGCGTCTCTATTTTATATAATACTTCTTTCCGTTGAGGGGGATGTAGAAGCGGTCATCTGCTTCCTGCACAATATGCTCCGCCAGACGGTAATAGCTGGGCCGTAAAAACCGCGCCTTAAATTTGCCGCCTTTCACCGCGCAATATAAGACATTGCCCATTCCCACCGCCAGCGAGTCCAGATCAAGCGGTTCTTCTGTCTCATCATTCAGCCGGATGATAAAGCGGTTGTTTTCTGGCTCGTCATGGGCTTCTTTGGCAACATCAACCACCACAAACGGCTCATCTTCAACGGCAACCGGACAGGTCTCCGCTCCGATCCGCACAACATACGTGCCGTCAGCGTCCCGGTCCAGGCTCTGAGAAAACAGCGACACAATCTGGCGATTGATAATCGGCAGCCCCTGGTAAAACCAGTTCCCCTCTTTGTCAATAGAAATAAACGGCGTATCCACTCCCCTGCCGCTGTTGCCAGGCTCTTCTCTGGTCATCGCTGCTCCAGGATAACATAATCGCTGTTGTTGCATTTGGTGCTGTTTGTGGGAATCTGCCGTATCTATTCCATCGCCAGCAGCTTGCGGTCCACGGTGATTTCGGTGCGTGCCTTGAGGTGGTCTAAAAACTGATTAAACAGTTCTTCCTTTTTCATCTGCACCACCTGTTTTTCCAGACGGTCTTTCTGTTTCTGAAACTCTTCCTGCCCCGGCACCGTGCGATCCTTAAATTTGACAATTACCACGCCGCGGTCGGTTTCAATTGGCGCAGCGGGATAGGGCTTTTCCCTGCTGAGCTTGAAAACCGCCTCCTTTACTGCCGGCACATTGCCGAGTTCGGGAATAAACGCACCCTGGCGGGTAATCTCTTTTATCGTCTTAATTTCAAGCCGGTTATCCTTTGCCGCGGCCGCCCAATCGGTTTTGCCGGCTTGCAACTGTTGCAGGATTGCTTCTGCGCGTCGCTTTGCCTCGGCGCTTTTTTTCTCGCGTTCAAGCGTGCTGCGTATCGTTTCAGCAACTTCCGGCAGGGGCGGTATTGCCGAGGTTTTTTTATCTACCACCTTGAGCAGCACATAATTTTGTTGGAGGCTGAAAACCGGGGCAAGTTCCCCTTTGCCGGTGGAAAAGGCGGCCTCAGAAAACGCGTTATTGCCGTCGAGGTCCTCGGGGCTTTTGCCAAACGCAAAAAAATCGGTTTGTTTCAGCGGGATATTATTCTTTTGTGCATAGTCCTCGATGTCTTTGCTTTTGAACAGCCGATTAAATGCGCGGCTTGCCTCATCCCGGGCAATTTTCTTTGCCTCTTCCTGACGCACCTCCTGTTCTAACAGGTTTCTCACCTCCTCAAAGGGTTTGGTGCGCTCCTCTTTCACCTCTTCCACCCGAATGATATGAAAGCCGTAGGGCGTTCGCACCAGCCCGCTCAATTCCCCGGGTTTGAGGGCAAATGCGGCGTCTTCAAATGGTTTGACCATATCCCCGCGTTTAAAATAGCCCAAGTCTCCCCCTTTTTCTGCGGAGCCGCTATCTTCAGAATGCTGGGCCGCGAGTTTCGCAAAATCCTCGCCGTTTTTCAACTTCTGCAACAATTCTTCGGCGCGCTGTTTGACGGCCTGCTCTTTCTCCGGCGGATCTGTTTTGGCAAGCTTCAGCAAAATATGCCGCGCTTTGACTTTTTTCGGTTCAACAAACCGGTCTGTGTCCATCTGATACAATGCTTTCAGATCAACCGACTGCACCGCCACTTTCTCTTCAAATGCCTTGGGAGAAAAGACCATATAATTACATTTGACCATCTCCGGCTGGCGAAACTCTTCCGCATGCTTTTTATAGTAGCCGGCAATTTCCTCTTCTGATACCGGCGGTTTTTCCTTCAGGTGTTCAGGGCTCACCACCAGGTATTCTACCGTTGCCTTTTCATTTTCAAACAGGAACCGTTCCCAGAGTTCTTTCTCTGATACACGCGCGGCACCTTTAACCAGGTCCTGCAATTTTTTTATGATTAGCCCTTTTCCCTGGCTCTGTTCGTAATCGGCAAGGGAAAGCCCATAATAGCGAAGTGCTCGTTCATAATTTTTCTGGCTGAAGACCCCGTTTTCCTGAAAGACCGGACTGTCCATAATGGCGCGCCGAATTTCCTCAAGGGATGCGTGTATATGCAGGCGCTCGGCCTCCTGCAGCAGAACTTCGCGATCTATAAGATTTTCCAGCGCTTTCTGCTTGAGGCCCAGTTGGCGAATCATATCGTCGGTAATCTGCCCTTGATAAATGGAACGATAAAATTGCAGTTGATTCTTATATTCTTCTTGATAGTCGGCTATGGTTATTTTTTTGTTGCCAACTGATGCCAGCACAGATTCCTTTCTGTTCCGCGTCCCGGTGTAACCATAAAAAAAGACAAATACGATAATGATAATTCCAAACAGCACCTTGATAATCCAGGACTTGGCATTTTTTCGCATAAAGCTGAGCATCGTTCAGATTCCTCCCAAAAATTTTTTCAAAGAAAACGCGTCTGGTCACGCACCGCGCCCGGCACGCGCTGAACCGCCAAAAGAATAAAAATCATAATAAAAATTTCTTCATTTTTCAAGGCATTTTATTATTTTCTTGCACTTTATGCCCTGGTCTGTTATTAGTCGGAAACATATTTTTTGTTCTCCTAAACTTCCTATTGTTTTGAATAAAACCTTTCACCTTTAAACCGCATCGGCTGCAGAAACGCTGCCGTTTGGCGCCGGACCGGTTTACACCATGGAGGGACAGCATGTTTTTTGATCGCTTCTGGGGTCTGTTATCGAATGATCTGGCAATAGATCTGGGCACTGCTACCACGCTGGTCTATGTCAAGGGGCAGGGTATTGTCGCCAACGAACCATCCGTGGTCGCAATCAGAAAAGATCCTCAAGGAGGGAAAAAGATATTAGCCGTTGGCAATGAAGCCAAAAAAATGCTGGGCAGAACGCCCGCCAATATCGTCGCTATTCGTCCCCTGAAAGACGGGGTGATTGCCGATTTTGAAGTGACCGAGGCCATGCTCAGCTATTTTATCAAAGTCGTGCACAAGCGTAAAAGCTTTGTGCGTCCGCGGGTGATTGTTTCGGTTCCCTCGGGTATCACGCCGGTTGAAAAACGCGCGGTTCGGGAATCTGCCGAGCTTGCCGGTGCCCGGGAAATTTATCTCATTGAAGAACCCATGGCGGCTGCCATTGGGTCTGGGCTGCCGGTCAGCGAACCCGTGGGCAACATGATCGTGGATATTGGCGGTGGAACAACAGAGGTTGCGGTCATCTCTCTGTCGGGAATTGTGTACAGCCAGTCGGTCAGGGTTGCCGGAGACAAGATGGATGAAGCCATCGTCCAGTATGTGAAACGCAAATATAACATGCTGATTGGCGAGCGGACGGCGGAGTTGATTAAAATAACCATTGGCACCGCGTATCCGGAAAACGAGATTAAAACGGTGGACATCAAAGGGCGGGATATGGTCAGCGGCATACCCAAAACGCTGGAAATCAGCTCGGAAGAGGTAATGCAGGCCATTGCAGAACCGGTTAACGCGATTGTCAATGCCGTCAAAATAGCGCTGGAGCGAACTCCTCCCGAATTGGCCGCGGACATCGTTGACCGCGGCATTGTGCTGGCAGGGGGCGGCGCATTGTTAAAGAATTTAGACATTCTGCTGCGGGAAGAAACCGGTCTTCCGATCATTGTTGCCGAAAGCCCCCTGACCGCCGTTGTGCTTGGTTCCGGCAAGGCGTTGGAAGAACTTGACCTGTTGCGGGAGATAGCCGTCTCATAAATGCAGGCCGGCTGCCACCATGCTGCAATTTCTTCTGAAAAGAAAAAGTATTATTGTTGTTGCGGTACTTTTTCTTGTTGCCGTCACGTTGCTGGCTCGTGATATGGAAAAACGGGAGGGCAGCAGTATCTTCGGCCCGCTTCTTATTTCTTTATTTTCATTCCCCTTAGAAATTTCCACAGCCTTGCTCAAAGCGGCGTATCGTCTGGGCGACGAGTATGTCTTTTTGCTCAATCTGCGAACGGAAAACGCCCTGTTACACAATATCCTTCATCAGCTGCAGCTTGAAAATCAGTTGTTGCGGGAGGAGGCGGCTGAAAACCGGCGCCTGCGCGAACTCCTGGCGTTCAAGAAAAAGCTGCCCTATTCTGTCGTTTCGGCAGAAATAATCGGCCGGGATCCGTCCGGCTGGTTTCGGACGATTCTGATTGATAAGGGCGCTGCCGACGGTATTCAGCGCGGATTGCCGGTGATTACGCCGCGGGGCATCGCCGGTAAAATTCTGGAGGTGTATAGCACGAGTGCCAAAGTGCTGCTGCTGATCGACCGGAATTGCGCCCTTGACGTTGTTGTGCAGCGCTCACGAGCCAAAGGCATTCTGGAGGGACGGTCGCCAGAGCGTTGCGAAGTCTGTTTTGTAGGAAAAACCGAAGATATTCAGGTCGGCGACGTTTTGGTGACTTCGGGGCTCGAGGCGCAGATTCCCCGCGGGTTTGTTGCCGGCGAGGTCGTGGGGGTGGATAAAGCAGCGTCCGGTTATTTCCAAAAAGTGGAACTGCGGCCCGCGGTAGATTTTGCAAAACTGGAAGAGGTCTTTATTGTTAAAAAATGATGCACTGTGCCGCGGCGTCTGACCCGGCGCCGCGGCGTTGCCTCGGCACCGTTTAACTCGTGCGCTGCGTGCAGGCTTGGCTATGGGTATGTATGCCTTGTTTCTGTTGACCGGTTTGCTGCTGTGCTGTCTGCAAGCCCATCCGCTGCTCCCCGCTGCCCAGACCGGCATCCGGCCGGATTTTATTTTAATTCTGGTGGTTTATTTCAGCGCCCTCCCCGCGGTGGATATGTGTCTGGGGGCGGCAGTGGTTTGCCTGGCAGGATATGGTCTGGGGATGCTTTCGGGCGCACCGTTCGGTTTGTACGCGTTTGCCTATCTTGCCGTGTTCGTGGTCATCCGGGAACTTAAACGGATCCTTGACCTCGAAGCGCTGACGGTTCTCATCGTTCTTACCGGGATGTGCAGTCTGGCGAAAGAAGTGCTGATCTGGTTGCTGTTGTGCGGGTTTTCCAGCACGCCGTGCGCGTCTTTCCCCTTGAAACAGCTCGTGTTGCCCCAACTGTTTTTCACCGTGTTGGTCGCCCCGTTGGTGTTCCTGGCATTGCACAAAGCGGTCGCCTCTCTGGCAGCCGGGCGCGATTTTTTTACCCGTCTCCCACGCCGAATTTTTGCCAAAACGCCTCAACCCTGATCGCGATATATATTATGCATAACCCGGCCCATCCTGCGGTTGCCATAGAGTTCACCAAAAAAATCCCGCTTGCCGTGCTGTTTATTCTCGTGGGGTTTTGTTTCATCTTCTTCCGCCTCTGGTATTTACAGATTCTGAAAGGAACTCATTACAGCGACCTTTCGACCAACAACCGGATTCGCGTCACAAAAATTCCGGCGCCGCGCGGGTTCATCTATGCGCGCCACGGCGAAATCATCGCCGAAAACATTCCCTCGTTTGACCTGACCCTTATTCCGCAGGATGCGCCGGATAAAGAGCTTGTCTTATCTAAAACCGCTTCCCTGCTCCAGATGCCGCTTGAACTGTTTGAAAAAAAGCTTGCCCAGAGCCGGGGTCGTCCGCCGTTTGAACCTATTGTCTTAAGCCAGAATCTTTCCTGGAAACAGATGAGCGCCGTGCTGGCAAACCGGATCGATCTTCCCGGCATTAATATCGAGGTCGTTCCCCAGCGTCGCTATCGCCTTGCTGCGCCGTCGGCGCACTTAATCGGCTATTTGGGGGAAATTGATCAAAAAGAGCTGAATCAGCCGCTCTATCGAGACTATGCCCGTGGGGATTTGATCGGCAAGTGCGGTATAGAAAAGTGGGGGGAGACGTATTTGCGCGGTCAAAACGGCGGGTTGAAAACCGAGGTGGATGCGTTCGGCAATAAAAAAAATGTTTTGGCGTATATTGAACCCGTGTCAGGCGGCGATATTACCCTGACGATTGATTACCCGGCGCAGCTCATTGCCGAACAGGAGCTGAAAGGGAAGACCGGCGCGATCGTGGCAATGGATCCGCTGCGTGGTGATGTTCTGGTCCTGGCAAGTTCGCCGGGTTTTAATCCGAATCTTTTTGCCCGCAGCATTGATTCGAACCAGTGGAAACAATTGATAACCGATCCCTTGAAGCCGTTGCTAAACCGGGCGCTGCAAAGCCAACAGCCGCCGGGCTCGGTTTTTAAAGTGGTGGTGGCGATCGCGGCGCTGGAAGAAGGCTTGGTGGATCCGTCCCGACCGGTGTTTTGTCCCGGGCAGTTCGCCGTTGGCAACCATATCTTCCGCTGCTGGAGAAAACACGGTCATGGCACGGTTGATTTGCATCGGGCGATTGTGGAATCCTGCGATGTGTATTTCTATCAGTTGGGAAGTAGTATCGGCATTTCGCATATTGCTCGCTATGCTACGCTGCTCGGGTTAGGCGAAAAGACCGGCATCGAAATAGATGATGAGAAGAGCGGCCTTATCCCGACGCCGGCCTGGAAAGCCGCGCGCTTTGGCGCGCCCTGGCACCGCGGGGAAACCATTAACACCGCCATTGGCCAAGGCTATGTGTTAACCACGCCGCTGCAAATCGCCGCGGCATTTTGCGGCATAGCCAACGGCCGGTATGTGCCGCGGCCCCGACTGGTTTCGACGATCAGAAAAGATGCGGAACAAATTGCGTTGCCCGTCATGAAGAATCGGGACCTGCCGTTCTCTCCCACCACCGTCGCGTTTATGAAAGCTGCGCTGCGGGATGTGGTAAACGATCCGCGGGGAACCGGATCAAAGGCACGGCTTGCCGATGTTCCGGTTGCCGGAAAAACCGGCACCGCACAGGTAATCGGCGCGAAGGCGGCACCGGCGATAGAGGATCATGCCTGGTTTGCTGCCTTTGCGCCGGTTGATGAGCCGAAAGTTGTCGTGTCCGTGTTAATCGAACATGGCGGCCACGGGGGCAGCGCGGCTGCACCCGTGGCCAAAAAAATAATAGACGCCCTGTCTCATCGTGCGCAGTAAGGATCATGTTTGACCGACGGTTGCTGATAAATTTTGATTTTATGTTATTGCTGGCAGCGCTGGCGATCGCAGGGCTTGGCGTTGTTAACCTGTATAGTATTTGCCAGTCCTCGTGGGAGAACTCTGCGGTCTATTTCTATCGGCAAATCTACTGGATTGTGCTCGGGCTCGCGGTCATTGGTTTTATCCTGCCGCTGAATTACCTGACTTTTGTGCGGTATGCCTATGTTCTGCATGTGCTGTCATTGCTCTTTCTTCTGGTGGTGATTTTTTTAGGAAAAACCAAACTTGGTTCGCAGCGCTGGTTGGCGCTTGGCCCGTTTAACATTCAACCATCAGAACTGGCAAAAATCACGTTTATTTTTGTGCTCGGCAAGTTTTTTTCGGAAAATGCCACGTTGAAACCGCTGGGAGTTTTTACGATCTGGTTGCCACTGGTATTTCTTGGTGCAACGTTTGCGCTGATTTTTATTCAACCGGATCTGGGGACGGCCGGTATTCTTCTGTTGATCTTTGTTTCGGTGCTGTTTTTTATGCGGCTCAAAATGAAATCGTTTTTAACCTGCGCGGCGCTTGGCGCTGCCTCGTTGCCGGTGTTGTGGGCTTTTTTAAAAGATTATCAAAAGCTGCGGGTGCGAATTTTTTTAAATCCCGAGCTTGATCCGCTGCGTGCTGGTTATCAAATTATTCAATCAAAAATTGCCGTTGGGTCTGGCGGGTTTTTCGGCAAGGGCTACATGCTGGGAACGCAAAATCAACTGCGGTTTTTACCGGAACAGCACACAGATTTTGCTTTTTCCGTCTGGGGAGAAGAATGGGGGTTTGCCGGCTGTCTGGTATTATTGTTTCTCTTTTTTGTGCTGCTGTACCGCGGGCTGTGTATTGCTTTTGCTGTAAAAAACTTTTCCGGATCAATCATCGCGCTGAGTCTGGTCTGGCTTTTATTCTGGCAGATATGTATCAACCTGAGTATGACGATTGGGTTGTTTCCTGTGGTTGGCGTGCCCCTGCCGTTATTCAGTTATGGTGGCTCATCGATGGTGACCACCATGGTTGCCGTAGGATTATTATTGAATATCGGGATGCGAAAATTTAAATATTAACAGCGCCTGTTCCGTGGTGGCGCTTGGTGCAATGAACACGAAATTTCATGAATCTACTTGAAAAATTTTTCTGGTTTTTATAGAGTAGATTTTTCGCTTTCCTTCTTTGCTGTTTTTGATCTCGAGGCTATCTTGGAAAAGTTGTGGGAAAATTTTCTTGGGCAGATTAAAGAACGAACTTCTCTGCAAATATATGAATCATGGTTTAAGCCTTTGCGGCTCATTGAAGCCACTGCGTCTTGCATAACCATTGAAGTTCCAAATCGCTTTTTTATTGACTGGATTAAGTCCAACTATGCGGACATGATCAATCGTGTTTTATCTGATTTGCTCGCATCGCCAGTGGAAATTCAGTTTGTCATAAAACAAGAGCCTCAGGAAAATCACCGAAACGCAGAACCGGCCAGCTCTGCTCCTCAATATTTAAACGCAAAATATATTTTTAGTAATTTTGTGGTGGGCCCCAGCAATCAGTTTGCCCATGCTGCCTGTCTTGCTGTCGCCAATCATCCCGGCAGAACCTATAATCCATTATTTGTATACGGCGGTGTCGGTTTAGGCAAAACACATCTCCTGCACGCCATCGTCCATCATGTCATCAGTAAATATAACCGCGCAAAAATTTGTTATATTTCTTCTGAAAATTTTACCAATGAACTGATTAATTCCATTCGTTTCGAAAAAATGCTGCAGTTTCGAAATAAGTATAGAAATATGGATATGTTGTTGCTTGACGACATCCAGTTTATTGCCGGCAAAGAACGAACGCAGGAAGAATTTTTTCACACCTTTAATGCGCTGTTTGAACTAAAAAAACAGATTGTAGTGACCAGCGATAAAACCCCCCGGGAAATACCTGATTTAGAGGATCGCCTGCGCTCTCGTTTTGAATGGGGGCTGATTGCTGATATCCAGCCGCCGGATGCTGAAACAAAAGTTGCCATTCTGAAAAAAAAGGCTATTTTAGAGCAGATTAACTTACCAAATGATGTGGCTTTTTATCTGGCGTCAAATGTCAAATCAAATGTGCGGGAATTAGAAGGATTATTAAACCGGCTCATCGCGTATTCTTCTCTGTATGGATGTGATATTACGCTTGATTTTACAAAAGATGTATTAAAAGATGTGATCGGGTTAAAAAAAGAGCCGACGCCGGAGGATATTATAAAGCTGGTCTGTAAATTCTGTAATACCAAAGTGTCTGAATTAAAAAGTAAACGAAAACATAATGCGGTATTAATACCGCGACAAATTGCAATGTATTCAATAAGAAAACTGACGAATCTCTCGTATCCGGAAATCGGTCATATATTTGGCGGTAAAGATCATTCAACAGTTATTCACGCAATAAAAAAAATAGAAACCCTGCTGAATAAGGACCATGCTATTAAAAAAATTATAGATTCCGTAGCGCAACATTTTTAATATTCCTCTATGATTTATTCTGTAACTATCTTACTACCGGTATTACTGCTGCAGTATAAGTAGTGGTTTATGAATGAGAAAATACTGTTTTCCCCATGGTTGCTACAGAGATATAAACAATATTTAATAGTAAAAGTGATATTAAAATTCACGAGTTGCCGGGTTTTACACAGAAAAGCGAACTGGTTACTATAACTATGTATTGAATTTACTATTTCATAATAAAAGGAGAAAACTACTCATATGGAAATCATCATTGCAAAACACATTCTTCTCACGGCGCTTGCTCGGATTCAAACCATCGTTGAAAAGAGCAGTATTATGCCGATCACCTCAAACGCGTTATTAACGGCAAAAGGAGACGCTTTAACGGTCAGTGCGACAAATTTAGAAATAGGTTTAATTGCGCGTTATAATAATGTCGGGGTAAAAACTGCCGGAACGATTTCGGTTCACGCCAAAAAGTTATTTGAAATTGTGCGGGAATTGCCGGATGACCAGGAGATCGTTATTAAAGAAAAACAAAATTATCATATTGAAATAACCAGCAATGCTGTTTGTTTTACTATTTTAGGTTTGCCGCCTGAGGAATTTCCGGCGTTTTTTATTCAGGAAACCAAAGACTATTATGAATGGGAAACGGAAAAGATTAGAAACATGATAGACGTGACGGCGTTTTCTATTTCAAGCGATGAAACCAGAATAAATATTGCCGGCGCCTATATTGAAAAACAGGAGCCCAATACCTTAAGAATGGTGACGACAGATGGATACCGGTTATCGATGATTGATGAACAAATACAGGAACCGTTTCCTTTAGAAGATGGGATATTAATTCCGGGTAAAGGGATCAGTGAATTACGAAAAATATTAAGCGACAAAAAAGAGGAAAAAAAATTATCAGTCAAGATTATCAAAAATAGCCTTTTAATAAAGATTGCTGAAATAGAAATTTATATCCGCCTCATAGATAAAAAGTTTCCCGAATATAAATATATTATTCCGCAGCCGGGCGAAAATGAAATAAAAATTAAAACGGAAAAAGAAAAAATTAAACCCGCATTAAAACGAATGTCCATCATTGCCGGCGAGAATAAACGGCCGGTTAATTTTAAATTTACCGACCAGCGGTTACAAATTTCTACCGAAGACAGCGAATTAGGCAGTGTTCATGAAACCATTGCAATGCGTGAAGCAGTACCGGCTGATATTAGTTTCAGTATTAACGGGAGATATCTCTTAGATATATTAAATGCGATAGATGATGATGTGATGATAGAAATTAATAAAAACGACAAAAACAAACCGATTGTTTTTCATCCTATAACAAAATCATCTGCGACGTTTATCATCATGCCAATGATGTCGGAGTAAAAAAATGCAGACCATTTTATTTGATCCTACCAGTATTATTGCGGTGGTCATTATCCTTGGGACGCTCATTTATAGTTATGTTAAATATCGCGCAGATAATAAACAAAAAAACCGCGCCACAGAAGAACAAGCAAAACGTATTTTTCAGACACAGGAACAGATCGAGGTCATGCCACTGATTTCAGCAGTTATTTCCGTCATAATGGAACCCAAGCCATTTAGAATAACAAATATTGTGGTCGGTAAAAAAGAAGAGATATCCGGTTGGCGATTGTTTGGGCGTCAGGAAATCATGAGAAGACGAATGAACATGCAACGGTAGAAAGGAGCTGGTTATGGCGGTGCGTAAATTTAAAATAAAATTAGAAGGAAAAGTATATGAAGTAGAAGTTGAAGAAATTTTAGAGACCGAAACAGCAATTCGCCGGGAGATCAAACAGGAAGAGCCAGCGCCAACCGCAACGCGACTGACTACCGCAAAAACATCTGTTGCAGGGTCAGGGAAAATTATCGTCGCTCCGATGCCGGGGAAAATTCTTGCGGTTTCCTGTACTGTCGGGCAAACAGTGAAAACCGGCGAAACATTACTTATTTTAGAAGCGATGAAAATGGAACAGGAAATAAAAGCGAAAACGGATGGGGTGGTAACTGATATTAAAATTGCGGCAGGGGATACAGTTCAAAAAGATGATGTTTTAATCATCATTAATTAAAAGGATAGTATGATGAATATCCGTGATGCCTTTATGTTTGCCTTAAATATTTATTTAACGGGAGTGGTTATAACGTTTGTTATCTGGATATTAATTGTCTCGGTAAGCAGGTTTACTCGTAAAGGAAAATAAAACATGGATGGTTTTCTCAGTATATTTCCGGGCATCGAATCGTTTTTTCAAATGCCGGTAGAAATGGCCATCGCCCGGTTATTATTAATTGGTCTTGGCTTTGTCATTTTATATTTAGGATGTAAAGATGTGTTAGAACCGCTGATTATGATCCCTATGGGGGTCGGTATTTGTCTGGTTAACGCAGGCATACTGATGATGCCTGACTTAAGTGATCCCAATAAGCATAAATTAGGAACGATGTTTCTTGATTCGATGGTTAATACGCCAGCAGATCACGTCAACGCCTTGCAGGTCTATTTCTTACAGCCGATATATGCCCTCACTTTTTCTAACGGCCTTATCGCCTGCATGGTATTTCTTGGCATCGGCGTCAAAACAGAACTCGATTTTTTTGTCGGTAATCCCAAATTAAGTCTGATGCTGGCGCTCCCGGCAGAATTGGGGACGTTTTTAACGTTCCCGATAGCCATAGCCATGGGGTTTACCGCGCATGAATCAGCAGCCATCGCAGTCATCGGCACTGCAGACGGACCGATGGTGCTTTTTACCTCTCTGCAATTAGCCAAGCATTTATTTGTTCCCATTTCGATTATCTCCTACATTTACCTCAGTATCGTTTATTCCGGATACCCGTATCTCATCAGAGCGTTGGTGCCGAAAAAATTTCGCGGCATTCCCATGAAAGAGGTAACGATAAATAAGGTATCTTCAGAAGAAAAAATTGCGTTCAGTATTGTTACGGGTACTGTGCTGAGCCTTTTATTTCCAGTGGCAGCTCCACTCTTTGTCAGTTTTTTTCTCGGGGTTATTATTAAAGAATCCCATGTAACCCGCTACATACATTTTGCGGACGACGTTATTTTAACCGGGGCAACATTATTTCTTGGTTTTTTGCTTGGCTGTTTGTTAAGCGCCGACATAGTTGTCAACCCACAGATGTATAAACTGATCATTCTTGGTTTTGTTGCGCTGTTCTTATCCGGGGTAGGAGGACTGCTGGGCGGGTATGTCGTCTGCTGGTTAAGTAAGGGAAAAATCAATCCACTCATCGGGATCGCCGGCGTGTCCTGTGTTCCATCCACCGCCAAGGTTGCTCACAAATGCGCGAACGAAGTAAACGACGAAGCCTTTATTCTTCCCTACGCCATGGGTCCGAATATTGCCGGCGTGATAACCTCTGCTATTTTAACGGCCTGTTATGTTACCAAAGTTCAAATGCTGTAATAAAAAAATGGCAGGTCTTTTTTTCTGTCTCGTTGGTATTTTATTGACAAAAATAAATTTATTTTATTATATAGAGGGCAGTTTTTTACATTTTGCGTATTTCTTTGGGGTTTTTATTACGATTGTGGGGATCGCGGTATTTTCTGCGGGGATTAAATCTACTGCAACTAAGGTTTCTATCTGCCCTTCTTGTTATTTCATAAATGACAGTTCTTCCAGGGAGTGTAAAAAATGTAATCTCCCATTAATAAAATAATACATTCATTTCACAACACCATATGTTGTTTTGATAAAAACAACAATGCGTCTTTAAAACCCCATTATTAATAGTAAGAACCAGATCTGACACCGGTTTTTAGGGAGAATTCATTATGATCCACGCATATCTACCGGTTTTAATTATGTTAATCGTTGTTACAGCTTTTGGCGTTCTGGTTATTACACTGTCCTGGCTGGTTGGGAGACGGCAGGAAGACACAGAGAAACTGATGCCCTATGAGTGCGGTCTCAATCCCATCGGCAATGCTCGAAAAAGATTTTCTATTAAATTTTATATTATTGCCATGCTTTTTATCGTTTTTGATATAGAAGCAATTTTTTTATACCCTTGGGCCATTATATTTAAAGATCTTAGGATTTTTGGTCTTATCGAGATGCTGGTATTTATCGGTATTCTGCTCATCGGGTTTTTTTATGTGTGGAAGAAAGGGGCATTAGAATGGGGATCGAAGAATATTTAGGCGACAATATTCTGACCGCCAGCTTAGATAAGGTTGTTAACTGGGCGCGCAAAAGCAGTCTCTGGCCAGCCACCTTCGGGCTTGCTTGCTGCGCGATAGAAATGATGGCAACGGCTGCGTCACGCTATGACATTGCCCGGTTTGGTTCAGAGGTCTTCAGGGCCTCGCCGCGTCAGGCAGATTTAATGATTGTTGCCGGCACGGTTACCAAGAAAATGGCGCCCGTGGTAAAACGTATCTATGACCAAATGCCCAATCCGAAGTGGGTCATTGCCATGGGGGCCTGTGCGGCAAGCGGCGGCATGTTTAATACCTACGCCGTGGTGCAGGGAGTGGATCAATTGATACCTGTTGATGTCTATATACCGGGATGTCCGCCGCGCCCCGAGGCGCTGTTGTGGGGCATTATGAAACTGCAGGAAAAAATAGAGCGCGACACCTTACGGAGAGCATGAGATATGAAGGACGAGCTGGGCCGGTTTTTTGGAGAAAAACTGCTTTCCATCCAGGAAGCATTGGGAGAGACCACGATTGAGATACGCCCGGAGGATCTCTTAGACATTGCCTTGCACTTGCGCGATGAGGAGGCCTTTAAATTTGTTTTTTTATCAGATCTAACCGGAATAGATTGTGGAAATGGCCGATTTGAAGTGGTGTATCACCTGTTGAGCATGCAACATCAGAAACGCTTGCGGGTGAAAATTAGCATCAGCGAACCAAGCCAAGTCCCTTCGGTTGTTTCGATATGGCCGGCTGCGGATTGGCATGAACGGGAAGCATATGACCTTCTGGGTATTTCCTTTGCCGGACATCCTGGTTTAAAACGCTTGCTGACCCCTGATGAGTTTATTGGCCATCCGCTGCGAAAAGACTTTCCCCTTAAAGGAGAACAGCCGCCATGCCGGTAAATGTTCAGGTGCAAACAGAACAAGATAACGGCGACCACCTGGTTTTGAACATGGGGCCGCAACACCCGTCTACGCACGGCGTGTTACGGGTAATCCTTGAGCTTGACGGAGAAATTATCGTCAAGGCCACGCCAGTTATTGGGCATCTGCACCGCGGCCTGGAAAAACTCGCCGAACATATGACCTACCATCAAATCATTCCCCTGGTAGATCGCATGGATTATTGTTCGCCGCTGATAAACAACCTGGGGTATGTGCTGGCGGTAGAAAAGCTATTAGGCATCACCGTGCCAGAGCGAGCGCAAATGCTGCGGGTGCTGCTGTGCGAACTGACCCGTATTCAAAGCCATTTAATCTGGCTGGGCACCCACGCGCTGGATATCGGCGCCATGAGTCCGTTGTTGTATATGTTTCGCGAGCGGGAAGACATCCTGGATATGTTTGAAGAGGTCTGGGGAGCGCGGATGCATATGGCCTATTTTCGCATCGGTGGACTGGCTGCCGATGTGCCACAGAGTTTTTTTCGTCGAGCGGCTGCGTTTTTGGCCGCGTTTCCCGAAAAAGTGGACATTTATGAAGGGCTGTTGACAAAAAATCCGATCTGGAAACAACGCACCCAGGGTGTCGGCATCATTAGCGCCGCTGATGCGATCGCCCTTGGATTAAGCGGTCCCAGCCTGCGCGCCAGCGGGGTGAACTGGGACCTGCGTAAACACATGCCGTATAGCGGCTATGATCGGTTTGACTTTACCATACCGGTGGGAACACGCGGCGATGTATACGATCGCTATCTGGTGCGGATCGAGGAAATGCGACAAGCGGCGCGCATTTGCAATCAGGTGTTAGCCGCAGTGCCGGAAGGGCCGGTGAAAGCGCAGGACCCCAAAATTGTCCCGCCGGAAAAAGAACAGGTGTTAACCACCATTGAGGGGTTGATCCATCATTTTAAGCTGATGGTGGAAGGGTTTGCGGTGCCCGCCGGCGAGGTGTATGTTGCCGTTGAGTCTCCGCGGGGTGAATTAGGCTTTTATATCAGAAGCAATGGCAGCAGTCGTCCGTACCGTTTGAAAGTGCGGACACCAAGCTTTGTTAATCTGGAATCCCTTTGCAAAATGGCGCAAGGACAAATGATTGCCGATATCGTGGCGATCATTGGCAGTATTGACATCGTGCTGGGCGAAGTTGACCGGTAGTTGCCCGTTCAATAGCCAGAAGGTAGAGATGATATGACGCTGCAAGAAATAAAAGACCTGCTGCACGCCGAGGTGCTTTGTGGCGACGAGCTTCTGGAATCTACCCAGATCGAAAAGGCATTTGCTGCGGATTTATTAAGCGATGTGTTAGCCTATGCCAAAGAACGAACGCTGCTGATAACGGGCATTACGAATCAACAGGTCGTCAGAACGGTTGAGATGCTGGAATTGTGCGGGATTGTTTTTGTGCGCGGGAAAAAACCCGACCCGGAAACCATTGCGCTGGCCCGCAACAAGCACATTCCGATGCTGACCACCCGGTATATTATGTTTGAGACCTGCGGACGTCTGTATCAATGCGGGGTCAGAGGGTGTATTGAATGTGCATAATAATTCCGGCGCCCATACCGCTGTCGTGCTGGAAAAAACCTTCACGATTCAGGGCGGCGATTTCCTGCGGGCGGGAGAGGTCTCCAGCACCATAAAAAAAGTTCTGAAAGAAATCGGCTTAGATCCGCAGATCGTCCGACGTGCCGCTATTGCCTCCTTTGAGGCGGAAATAAACGTGGTCTGTTACGCAGAACGAGGCACGGTACAGTTGACTATTACGCCGCAGGTGCTCAAAATCGTGGCAGAAGATATCGGTGCGGGCATTGCAGACATTGAACTGGCTATGCAGGAGGGCTTTTCTACGGCCACCGAGGAGATTCGCGAGATGGGCTTTGGTGCCGGGATGGGATTACCCAATATAAAAAAGAACGTGGATCAATTACTGATAGAATCTGCGACCGGCGAAGGAACGCGGGTAGAGATGGTGATTGAAATAAAACCGTGTGACAAACCAGAGATACAGCAATCACGGTGACCAGTTATTTCCATTCTATCGCCATTGATCGAGAAAAATGCGTCGGGTGCTTAAAATGCATGCGGGTCTGTCCCACGGAAGCGATTCGGATCCGCAGGCGCGTTGCCACCATGAATGAGGCCCGATGTATTGATTGCGGAAAATGTGTCAGCGTGTGTTCAACGGGCGCACGCCAGGGGGTAACGGATACCGTGGCAATTGTTCAAAACAAGCAGTTCAAGTATAAAATCGCCCTGCCCTCGCCGGTTCTATACAGCCAATTCGGCAAAGATGTATTGCCGAACGATATTCTGAATGCGCTGGTGCGGGTGGGATTTGACGAAGCATATGATGTGGCCTATATTTGTGAGTTGTATAACCAACTCATTAAACACTACCTGGCACAGTCTCCCCAAGCCGAACTTACCATATCCTCAATGTGTCCAGTGGTGGTGCGGCTCATCCAGTTTAAATTTCCGCAGTTGTTGCCGTTGCTGTTTCCCATGGAAAGCAGCCGCGGTCTGGCAGCCATGCTCGTAAAGAAACAACGCGCCCAAGAACTGGGGCTGCGGGAGGAGGAAATACAGGCAACCTACATTACGCCCTGTCCGGCAATCATGATTGCCATCAACCAGCCGCAGTGCAAGCAAACACCGTTTCTTGACGCGGCGATTTCCTTGGCGGATATATACGGTCCGTTGCGTAAGGCACTCGGCGGCAAATATGCTGCGGAAAAAAACCTGCATCGCTCCGGCGGCATCGGGATCAGTTTTGGGATGATTGGCGGCGAGATCCGGGGGCTGGATCCAGAAACCAGCCTGGCAGTTGACGGCATCCTGAATGTGATAGAGGTGCTGGAAGATATAGAAGATGAAAGAATTAAAGGCATTCGCTATCTGGAATTGCGCGCTTGCACCGGGGGGTGTATCGGCGGGCTGTTTACCGTGGAGAACCAGTATCTTGCCCGCAATAAAATCGTGCGGTTGATTCGCAAATTCGGCAAGGAAAATCGGGTCAGGCCGGAAGACCTGGAACAGGTTTTGGCCAGCGAAAACTTTTACTGCGATATTCGCTTGCAAAGCAATGCAATTGATATGCTTGATCAGGACCCGCAGCGGGCACTGCAAAAGATAAAAGAACGCGAAGAGCTGCTAACCCTGTTACCGGGCATTGATTGTGGCGCATGCGGCGCGCCGTCCTGTAAAAGTTTTGCGGAGGATGTTGTGCTGCAGCAGGCAACCCTTGATGAATGCCTGGTGCGGCATGTGCGAGCGCAGGCCCCATGACACTCCAGCAGATTATCGCTGCATTACAGCTGGAACCGTTAACCCCGGCAGCGCGTGCCGACAATGAGGTCACCGGCGGCTATGTGGCCGACTTGCTGAGCGATGTCATGGCCCACGCCAAGCCGGGCATGGTATGGGTGACGCTGCAGATCCATCAAAATATCGTCGCGGTTGCCGTGTTGAAAGAACTTGCCGGCATCATTATTGTCCAGGGAAGAACACCGGAACCGGATACCGTCGAAAAGGCACGCCGGGAACAGGTATGTCTGCTCAGAACCGCCGGCACCGCCTTTGATACGGTGGGCAGATTGCATGCGTTAGGCATTAGAGGACAGGCCTGATGCTGCGCGAGTATCGGGCAGATCTGCACATTCATACCTGCCTCTCGCCGTGTGCTGATCTGGACAATTCACCGCGCGCTATCATATTGAAAAGCAAAGAAAAAAAACTTGACATCGTGGGCATCACTGACCACAATTCAGCCGAACACGTGGTCTGTGCAGAACGGCTGGGCGCAGAAGCGGGCATCAAGGTGCTTTCCGGGATGGAGGTTCATTCGGCGGAAGAAATACATCTGTTGGTGTTGTTTGAACATCCAGCAGAAGCGTTGATCTTTCAAGGCTATATATTCAACCATTTGCCCGACACGGAAAACAACCCGGAAATTTTTGGCTACCAGCCGGTTGTGAACCGAGACGATGAAATTCTCTATTTCAATCGGCGCTTGCTGATCAGCGCAACGGATGTGCCCCTTGAACAGCTTATTGCAAAAGCCCGCGGGCTTCAAGGGCTGGTCATCGCATCACATATTGATCGGGAATCTTTCAGTTTGGTCAGTCAGTTAGGCATCATTCCCGAGTCGCTGGACTTGGACGCGGTGGAGATATCGGCGCAGATTTCGGCGGCTGAAGCCAGCCGGCGATTCGGCCCGGCGTTGCGTTACCCCCTGGTCACTGCATCCGACGCCCACACCTTGGCTGACATTGGCGTCCGGACGACGCGATTTTTCATGCAACAGCCGACGCTGCAAGAAATGCAATGGGCACTGCGTGGCGAACTGGGGCGATCCGTCTTCGTATAAATAAACGACCGGCGCGTGGAAGATTTGTCGTTACATATCTTAGATATCGTTGAGAATGCGATTCGGGCCGCGGCACAGCATGTGTGGATTACCATAACCGAGGATGCCGCGCGGGATGAGCTGGTCGTTGAGATAACAGACGATGGGGTTGGGATGTCAGAGAATTTCAAGAACAAGGCAGCCGATCCTTTTACCACCACCAAAAAGACTTCACGGGTGGGGCTGGGAATTCCCCTGTTGGAACAAGCAGCCCAAGAGAGCGGCGGCAATCTCTCCATTACCTCAGAACCGGGCAAAGGAACAACAGTGCGCGCGACGTTTCAGCAGAGCCATATCGACCGAAAGCCCTTGGGTGCCATGTCTCAAACGCTGCTTACGTTGATTGCCGGCAACCCGACAATTGATTTTACTTATCGTCATACGCGGAACAATCAGACCGTTCACTTTGACACCGCGGCATGGAAACAGGAGCTGGAAGGCATCCCGATTAATAATCCGGAGGTTCTCCGGCTCATCAAAAAGAACTTGTTGGAAACACTCAGCACGATAGGAGTTTCATGAAAGCGCAGCCAGAAAACCGCGCCCCTCACGAGTCGTTGCAGGCGGAGGATGATTATCTGCGACTCATAACCCCGGCGATGCTGGAAGCTCTCGATCAGGCCATTGCCGAGTTTCGGGGCAAACCCGGTGCGCTTATCCCGTTGTTGCAGCGAGCGCAGGAGATCTGCGGGTTTTTACCGGCAGCAATTCAGCGGCGCATTGCGCAGGGGATGGATATCTCGCCCAGCATGATCTACGGCGTGGTTTCTTTTTATTCCTTTTTTACCATGAAGCCGCGCGGCAAATACGTTATCAGAGTATGTCTGGGAACGGCCTGTTATGTGAAACGGTCGGAGGAAATTTTAGAGCGGTTAAGCGAGCGGTTAAAAATACGCGTGGGCGGCGTCACCGAAGACGCGAAATTTTCCCTGGAAGGGGTGCGTTGTTTAGGGGCCTGCGGTCTGGCCCCGGTGGCGGTTATCGGTGAGGACACCTACGGTCTCTTAGACCCGGTAAAATCGGTAGAAATCCTCAAAAATTATGAATAAAGGGAGGAAGAGATCAGGGCATGCCAAAGCTCACATTGGAAGACCTAAAAAAGATTAAAGAAAGCCAGTTGCGCAGTACCGCGCTGCGCGAAGGCGGCTATCGGGCTAAAATTACCGTGCATATGGGAACCTGCGGCATTGCCTCCGGCGCGCGAAAAATAATGACTGCGTTTATGCAGGACATAGAGCAGAGTAAAGGCGGCGACATCATTCTTACCACTTCAGGGTGTGCTGGATTGTGCAGCCGCGAGCCCATGGCCACGGTCGAGCTGCGGGGACAGCCGCCGGTAAAGTATTGTGATTTGACGGAAGAGAAGGCTCACCAGATTTTTGCCCAGCATGTTCTGGGCGGCACCATTGTGGAACAATACGCGCTTGCCGTCGGACATGAAACAAGTTTTTAATATGACACCGGGTGGGTTGTGAAGGTTTTTCGATCACATGTGTTAGTCTGTGCGGGAACCGGCTGTGTAGCCAGCGGCTCCCTGAAGGTAAAAAAAGCGCTTGAGCAGGAACTCATCAAGCGCAATCTACAGGATGAAATCCAGGTGGTCACCACCGGGTGCAACGGGTTTTGCGCTGCCGGACCGGTTATGGTGGTTTATCCTGACGGCATTTTTTATCAAAAGCTCACGGCGGAAGACATGCCGTTTCTGGTGGAGGAACATTTTCTCAAAGGCCGTCCGGTCCAACGCTTGATGTATAAAGAACCGGTGAAAAAAGAACTGGTTCCGGCCATGAAAGACATCCCGTTTTTCGGGCTGCAAGTGCTCAGAGCGTTGCGAAACCGGGGTATTATTGATGCGGAAAAAATAGAGGATTACATCGCCCGCGACGGCTATCTGGCGCTCGGCAAAGCGCTCAACGAGATGACCCCGGCAGACATCATTAAGGAGATCAAGCTTTCGGGGCTGCGCGGCCGGGGCGGCGCAGGATTCTCCACCGGCCTTAAATGGGAATTTGCAGCGGGTGCCCCAGGTGCGGTGAAATATGTTCTCTGTAACGGCGACGAGGGCGACCCGGGCGCCTTCATGGACCGCAGCATCCTTGAAGCCGACCCCCATGTGGTGCTGGAGGGGATGACCATTGCAGCCAAAGCAATCGGCGCGCACCAAGGCTATATTTATGTCCGGGCGGAATATCCTCTGGCTGTGCAGCGGTTAAAAATTGCGATTCAGCATGCCCGCGAGTATGGGCTGCTGGGGACCAACATTTTAGATTCCGGGTTTGATTTTGATATTGAGATTTATCAGGGCGCCGGGGCGTTTGTCTGCGGCGAAGAGACCGCGCTGATGACCTCGATAGAAGGCAAACGGGGCATGCCCCGTCCCCGTCCGCCCTTTCCTGCCTATCAGGGCCTGTGGAAAAAGCCCACCATTCTCAATAACGTGGAGACCTATGCCAATGTTCCTCCCATTATCCTCAACGGCGCCTCATGGTTTAACAGCCTGGGCACTGAAGGAAGCAAAGGAACCAAAGTGTTTGCCCTCACCGGCGCGGTCAATAATATTGGGTTGGTGGAGGTTCCCATGGGCACCACGCTGCGCAGCATTATTTATGATATTGGCGGCGGCATCCCCAACAAGAGAAAATTAAAAGCCGTTCAGATGGGTGGACCGTCAGGCGGCTGTATCCCGGAAAGCCTTATGGATACGCCGGTTGATTATGAATCGATTACCAAGACCGGCGCGATTATGGGATCCGGCGGCATGGTGGTTATTGACGAGACCTCCTGTATGGTTAATATTGCCAAGTTCTTCCTTGAGTTCACCCAGGATGAATCGTGCGGCAAGTGCACGCCATGCAGGATCGGCACCAAAGTGATGCTGGATATTTTGGCCGATATCTGTGCAGGCAAAGGCAAAGCGGGCGATGTTGAGACATTGGAAGACTTGTCGGTTATCATCAAGAATGCATCCCTCTGCGGGCTGGGACAGACGGCCCCCAATCCGGTCCTCACCACCATTCGCTATTTCCGAGACGAATATGATGCCCACATTCAGGAAAGAAAATGCCCGGCGGTTTCCTGCACCGATTTAATCAGGTTTGAGGTGCTTGCCGACCTGTGTAAAAAATGCGGGAAATGTGCCAAGGCCTGCCCGGTGTTTGCCATTCGCTGGGAGAAAGGGCAGGTGGCATTTATTGACAAACAGATGTGCACGAAATGCAAAACCTGTATTAATACGTGCCCGTTTAGAGCTATTGCGTAGAAGGAACACGGAGGATGATTCGCTTAACAATTGATCAGCGCGAGGTTCAGGTCGAAGACGGGGCAACGATTCTCACCGCAGCCACGCAAGCAGGCATTCGCATACCCACACTCTGTTATCATGAAAAACTGCTGCCGTTCGGTGCCTGCCGGTTGTGTGTGGTTGAAGTGGAACAGATGAAAGGGCGGCTGGTTCCCGCGTGCTCGACACCGGCCACCGCCGGCATGGTGGTGCGCACCGCAACAGAACAAATTATCAAGGCGCGCAAAACCGTGTTGGAGCTGCTGCTGATCCATCACCCGCTGGATTGCCCGGTTTGCGACAAGGCCGGTGAATGTCAGCTTCAGGATCTGGTATATGAGTACGGCATTACCCGCAACCGGTTTCAGGATAAAAAAAGTGCGCACCCCATTGACTATGTGTCGCCGCTGGTGGAGCGGAACACCAACCGCTGTGTCCTGTGCGGCATGTGTGTTCGGGTTTGCGACGAAGTGGTGGGTGCCAGCGAGCTGAGTCTGGTGAACAGAGGCATCCGCACCAAAGTCGCCACGGATTTTGACCGGCCGCTGAACTGTGAATTTTGCGGCGAGTGCGAAGACATTTGCCCGGTGGGCGCGCTCACCGACCGGCTGTTTAAATTTCGGGCACGGGCGTGGGAAGTAGAAAACATTACCACCGTGTGTTCGTTTTGCAGCACCGGGTGCACACTCAAGCTTGCGATAAAAAATGGCCGGATCGTCCGGGCTGTCGGCGCGGACGACGGCGCAGCAAACCAGGGCAGTCTGTGCATCAAGGGGCGGTTCGGTTACGGTTATGTGCAGAGCCCGGAACGCCTCAGCCGACCGCTGGTACGAAAAAACGGCAGCTTCGTGGAGGTTGAATGGGAGGAAGCTCTGCGGACCGTCGCCCAGGGGCTGAACGCCATTAAAGCCGCTCACGGTCCGGATGCCATCGCGGGGCTTTGCTCGGCTCGGGTGACCAATGAAGAAGCCTATAGTTTTCAGAAGTTTATGCGACGGGTGATTGGGACAAATCAGCTTGACAATTCAGGCGGCTATTCACACCGGGGGTTTTCCCGGGGATGGAAAGACTCATTCAGAGAGCGCTGGGCCATCCCGGCGGTCAAGGATTTAAAAAACTGCGATGTCATTCTCCTCATACGCAGCAATGTCTCCGAAACACATCCGGTGGTCGGCTACCGGGTTACCGCCGCCGCAAAACAGCAAGACGCCCAGCTTATCGTCGCCGACCCGCGGCGTATAAAATTAGCCCGCCTTGCCCGCATGCATCTGGCGCACCGGCCGGGCACCGAGATTTATCTGCTCAATGGTCTCGCCCAAGTGATTTTGCAGGAAGGTCTTGAGAATAAGGACTTTATAGCCGCGCAAACCGAGGGCATTCAGGAGCTCACCGCAGCGCTTACCGCATACACGCCGGCATTTGTTGAACACCAGACCGGCGTCGCCGCGCAGGAGCTTATCCAAGCAGCGCGCACGTTTGCCGCCGCCCGCAGCGCGGCAATCATCATCTCGGCGGGCATGGGCTGTTATGGCGACGATGCGGCACTTGTCCACAGTGCGGCAAACCTCGCCCTGATTACCGGTCATGCTGGCAGAGCCGGATCCGGGGTGCTGGTGCTGGGAGAAAAGAGCAACTCCCACGGGGTTATTGAAATGGGTGTGCTTCCGGACCGCCTGCCGGGATTGCGCCCGGTGGCGGATGCCGGGGCGCGCGAGTTGTTTGCAAAAGCCTGGGGGGCGCCCCTGCCTGAACGTCCGGGTCTCGCTGCAGAGCAGATTTTGGACGGCGCACAGCAGGGCTCCGTAAAAGCGCTGTACTGTGTTGGCGAGAACCCGCTGCATGCCTATCCAGATACGCAGCATATGAGAGAGGCCTTAACCCGGTTGCAATTTCTGGTAGTCCAAGACCTGTTTCTGTCCCCCACAGCGCAACTGGCGCAGGTGGTGCTGCCCGCCGCAAGCTTTGCGGAAAAGGATGGAACCTACATCAATTGCGAAGGAAGAATGCAGCGCGTGCGCCGGGCGCTGCAGCCCTGGGGCGACGCGCAATCTGACGGAGACATCATCTGCGCTGTGGCGCGGGCCATGGGAACAGATATCGGCGACGGAAAACCGGAACACATTCAGGCGGAACTTTCCGCGCTGCTCCCCCGCTATCAGTGTCGCCAGGGAGAACAGATCCCGCCCCAGGGCATTCAGCTAGAGCCAGGCCCGGCAGAACCGGGGGCAGCAACCATGGTGCGGGCGCGCCTTATTCCCGTTGAGGGAACCGTGCCGCCGGCACCGACCAAGGAGTTTCCGTTTGTGCTGATGACCGGCTCTTCCCTGTTCCACTGCGGTGGTTTGAGCACCTACGCTCCCGCGATTCGGCTCGTCGCCCCCGACGCACAACTGGATATTAGTCCCCAGGATGCCCAGAAGCTGGGCATCAACAGCGGCGAGCTGGTTGCGGTTGCCTCTTCCCGTGGATCAATAACCATTAAAGCGCGGGTCACCGCGCAGCAGCCACCCGGCAGCGTGTTTGTGCCCTATCATTTTGCCCAGCCTGCCGTTCATGCACTGACCGGGGGGTGGCAGCCCTATGCAGTGGTAGCGATAACGAAACAGCAATGATGGTATCCGCGAGGATAACGTGATGGAGCTTTTTATTGAAATAGCAATCGCCGTGGTTAAAGTGGTAGTGGTGTTTGTGTGTGTGCTGTTGTGCGTGGCCTACTCCACGTGGCTGGAGCGCAAAGTGCTGGGCCACATGCAGGTACGCTGCGGCCCGTTGCGGGTGGGGTGGCACGGTCTGTTGCAGCCCATTGCCGACGGACTAAAACTGTTTTTTAAAGAAGATATCGTCGTAAGCAATGCCAACAAATTTCTGTACGTCGTCTCGCCGCTGATCGCAACCATCGCTGCCTATGCATCATTCGCGGTGATTCCGTTTGGCGACCGGCTCGTGCTGTTTGGCCGCACGATTGACCTGCATATCGCGGATATCGATATCGGCGTGTTATATATCTTTGCGTTGAGCTCGCTCAGCGTTTACGGCGTTACCCTGGCCGGCTGGTCATCCAACAGTAAATATGCACTGCTCGGCGGCTTGCGTGCCTCAGCACAGATGATTAGCTATGAGCTGTCCATCGGGCTTTCTATTGTCGGGGTCTTGATGCTGGCCGAAAGCCTGCGTCCGGTTGATATCGTTGCGCGCCAGGAAGTATGGTTTATCTTTAAGCAGCCGATCGGCTTTTTGATATTTTTGATTTGCGGCTTTGCTGAGTGCAACCGCAGTCCGTTTGATTTGCCGGAAGCCGAAAACGAGCTCGTTGCGGGGTTTCACGTTGAATATTCCAGCATGAAATTTGCCCTGTTTTTTATGGCAGAATATGCGCACATGATTGTCGTCAGCGCACTGGTGGCGATACTTTTTTTGGGCGGATGGCGCGGTCCCGTGCTCCCGGGCTTCGTCTGGCTGTTTATCAAGGTCTTTATCATTCTGTTTTTGTTCATCTGGGTGAGAGCAACCTTTCCCCGCTTTCGCTATGATCAGCTCATGAAATTTGGCTGGAAAGTATTATTTCCTCTGGCACTGGCAAACATTATGGCCACGGGTTTTTACATCGTGTTATGGGGCGCCTGAGACAAGGAGAACAGCAATGCTCAGACCGTTAATCAAGGGGCTTTCGATCACCTTACGATACTTTTTTACCCGTCCGATCACCATGAAATACCCGGAAGAGCGCTGGGAGCCGGGACCGCGGTGGCGCGGCCGCCAGCTGCTGTTGTGGGACGAGGAGAAGGGGCGCGAGAAATGTGTTGCCTGCTGCCTGTGTGCGACGGTCTGCCCGGCACAATGCATCAAGGTCGAGGGCGCGGAGAACGAGCAGCACGAAAAATTCCCGCTCGTGTATGAAATAGACCTTAATCGCTGCATTTTCTGCGGCTATTGCGTGGAAGCATGTCCGGTTGCCGCGATCACCATGACCGGCGCCTACGAGCTTGCCGAATATAGCCGCCGTGACAATATTTACCGCAAGGAAGCGCTGTTGCAAGAACCGCGGTTGCCGGCCAGTGCAAGGACGGCAAAGCGGCTGAGTCTGGAGACCAGGCAACCAGGAACTGGATAGGAGAGGAGACTGCAGAAATGGAACAGATCATATTTTGGTGTTGCGGGACGCTGGCAATCATTTTTTCGGCCCTGATGATACTCAGGCGGAACCCCGTGCACAGCGCTCTCTGCCTGGTTGTCGTCTTGGTGGTCTTGGCGGTTCTGTATGTCTTGCTCGGTGCGGAATTTTTGGCTGCCGTGCAGGTCATTGTCTATGCCGGGGCGATTATGGTCTTATTTTTGTTTGTTATTATGCTGTTAAACATCGAGCAAGAAGTGCGGCACCAAGAAACCTCCCGATGGCTGGTGAAAACATGCGGCGTAGCTGGCACCGGGCTGCTACTGCTGTTTTTCATCACAGCGGGAATTTTTAAAACATTCGCCACGGCGGGCATGGACAGACAGCTTGCCGCCGGGACCAGCAACAGCCGGGCAATTGCCGAAGCCTTATTCACAACCTATCTGCTTCCCTTTGAAGTAACTTCGGTGCTGTTGCTGGCGGCAATCATTGGCGCAGTCATATTGGCAGGGAAAAAAGAATCGTAAAGGGGCGACTATGGTATCGACAAGCCAGTACCTTTTGCTCGGAGCATTGTTGTTTTCGGTGGGCGTCGTGGGGGTGTTTATCAGACGCAATGCCATCGTCATTTTTATGTGTATCGAGCTCATGCTGAATGCCGTGAATTTAACCTTTGTTGCCCTGAGCAGCGCTCGAGGGCACCTCGACGGCCAGGTATTTGTGTTTTTTATTATGACCGTTGCTGCGGCCGAGGCAGCAGTAGGGTTGGCGATTATCCTGACGTTGTTTCGCCGCCGGCATACGCTGAATGTGGACGAAGTTAACCTGTTAAAATGGTAACCGGGCACAGCACCAAACATCAACACGTTTTCCTGCAGGAGACCCTATGATACCGTATGTATGGCTGATTGTGTTATTCCCGCTGGCGGGAGTTATCATCAACGGCCTGGTGGGCGTCAAATTCCCTCGTAAACTCATTGGCGCCATTGGCTGTCTTGCGATTTTGGGGTCGTTTATTTGTGCAGCGCTGGTGTTCAAAGAGGTTGTTGTTCAAGGGATAGAACATGCTGCCGAGGTCGTGTTGTTTACCTGGATCGGGTGCGGCAGTTTACAGGTGAACGTGGGGTTTTTGGTTGATCCCCTCTCCGTGGTAATGATGCTCACCGTATCGGGCGTATCCTTTATCATCCATCTCTATTCAATTGGCTACATGGCTGATGATGCTGGTTTTCGCCGCTATTTCACTTACTTAAACCTGTTTGTGTTTTTCATGCTGCTGCTGGTATCTGCCAACAGTTTTCTGTTGATGTTCGTTGGCTGGGAAGGGGTCGGGCTGTGTTCCTATTTGCTGATTGGTTTCTGGTATCAGCGCCAGGCGCCAGCGGATGCCGGCAAAAAGGCTTTCGTCGTGAACCGGGTTGGCGACTACGGCTTTATTCTTGCCATGTTGCTGATTTTTGTTACGTTTCGGACCCTTGATTTTAACGCGGTATTTGCCGCGGCACCGCAGGTGTTACCGCACGGCGGCCTGACCGTCGCGTTGATTACCCTGCTGCTCTTTCTGGGCGCCTGCGGGAAATCGGCGCAGATTCCGCTGTACGTTTGGCTGCCGGACGCCATGGAGGGTCCGACACCGGTTTCTGCACTCATCCATGCGGCCACCATGGTCACCGCCGGCGTGTACATGGTGGCGCGCTGCGCAATTCTGTACAGCATGGCACCGGTAAGCATGGCGGTGGTCGCGGTAACGGGCTGTGTCACGGCAGTGTTTGCGGCGAGCATCGGACTTATGCAGAATGATATTAAACGGGTGCTCGCCTATTCCACCATCAGTCAACTGGGCTATATGTTTATGGCCTGTGGCGTTGGCGCATTTGCCGCCGGAATCTTTCATCTGGTAACCCACGCTTTTTTTAAAGCGCTGCTGTTTCTTGGCGCCGGCAGCGTTATGCACGGTATGGCTGGAGAGCTTGACATGCGCAAGATGGGTGCGCTGAAGAACAAAATGCCCTGGACGTACGCAACGTTTTTGATCGGCACCCTGGCGCTTGCCGGTATTTTCCCGTTTGCCGGCTTTTTTAGCAAGGATGAAATCCTGTGGGAAACGCTTCAACAAAACCCGCTGCTGTGGGCTGGGGGTGCGCTGGGTGCTTTTATGACCGCATTTTATATGTTCCGCGCGGTATTCATGACCTTTCATGGGGCAAGCCGGGTTGACGGACACGTGCATGTTCATGAAAGTCCGGCGGTTATGATCATACCGTTGTGCGTGCTTGCGGTATTGTCGCTGGTCGGCGGATGGATCGGGCTGCCACTCATTGAGGGTGGAAACAAGATTCGGGAATTTCTCTCTCCTGTATTCGGGGGGGCCGCTCATGGCGCGGCTGCACAAGCAGTCGCCCATCAGGCGGGACTTGAAGTAACGATGATGCTGGTATCCATGGGCATCGCGGTTGCCGGGATACTGGTTGCTTGGATTATGTATATCCGCACCCCCGCGCTGCCGGAGAAGCTGAGCGCGCGATTCTCCGGGATATACCAGCTTATTTACCATAAATATTTTGTTGATGAGGCATATGACGCGGTTGTGGTTGAGCCGATTAAGAACGGGTCGTTTTTTCTCTGGCGGATTTTTGATGATCAGATTATTGACGGCGCCGTCAACGGCGTTGCCGCGCTCCTGCGGCAGGCAAGCAGCGGGGTCAGGAGGTTGCAGACAGGTCTGGTTCAAGGATATGCCATCGGCATTGTTGGAGGAGCTGTGGCGGTGTTTTATATTCTTTTTATCATGCCGTAGCGACACCCAAAGAAAGATACTGACGAAAGGCATCACCAATGGTTTTCAGTCACTTAATCAGCACCATACTCTTTTTACCCATCCTGGGCGCCCTTATTATAGTGCTTAGTTCCCGGGAAAAGCCGACGCTGCTGCGCGGTCTGGCGCTCATAACAACACTTGCCACGTTTTGTATTTCGATTGGTTTGTTTGCGGGGTTTGTCGTTGGCGACGGCGGCTTTCAGTTTACTGAAGAGGCGACGTGGATTCCCAGCCTGGGAATAACCTACAAGGTCGGTATTGACGGGATTAGTTTATTTCTGGTTCTTTTAAGCACGCTCTTATCAGTTATTGCGGTGGTGGCGAGCTGGACGGACATCAAAACCCGCGTCAAGGAATTTCTGATCTGCCTGTTGTTACTTGAGAGCGGCATGATCGGCGTGTTTGTCGCGTTAGACTTATTCCTTTTTTATGTCTTCTGGGAAGTCATGCTCATCCCCATGTATCTCCTGATCGGCATTTGGGGAAACCCGGCCCGGCGGATTTACGCCGCGATAAAGTTCTTTATCTATACCATGTTTGGCAGCCTGCTCATGCTGGTGGCAATACTGGTGGTTTATTTTTATCACGGCAACCAGACCGGCGTCTATACCTTTGACCTGCTTTCTTGGTATCAACTGCAGCTGCCGCTGCAAATGCAAATCTGGCTATTCCTCGCCTTTGGGATAGCCTTTGCCATTAAAGTCCCGATGTTCCCGTTTCATACGTGGCTTCCGGATGCCCACACCGAAGCGCCCACAGTGGGCAGCGTGCTGCTGGCAGCGGTGCTGCTGAAGATGGGCACCTATGGGTTTTTGCGTTTCAATCTGCCGTTGTTTCCCGAGGCATCGGTGCTTTTTGTGCCGCTGCTTGCCGGTCTGGCGCTCATTGGCATTATTTACGGAGCGCTGGTCGCGATGGTGCAGGCGGATGTAAAACGGCTGGTAGCGTTTAGTTCAGTAAGCCACTTGGGATTTGTGGTTCTGGGGATTTTTGCATTAAACATTGAGGGTGTAACCGGCGGACTGCTTCAGATGCTTAACCATGGGTTTTCGACCGGAGCCCTGTTTTTACTTGTCGGCATGATTTATGAGCGGCGGCATACGCGGATGATCGCAGATTTTGGCGGACTGAGCAGCGTGATGCCGATCTTTGCCACATTCTTTCTTATTGTTGCCTTAAGCTCTATCGGGCTTCCCGGACTGAATGGCTTTGTGGGGGAATTTCTGGTGCTGCTGGGTGCGTTTCAGGCGGAGCCGCTATGGGCGGTGGTGGCTGGCTTAGGCGTTATCCTTGCGGCAGTGTATATGCTGTGGATGTATCAACGGGTGATGTTTGGCGCCGTGGTAAAAGAAGAGAACCGTACGCTCAAGGATCTAACGCTCCGGGAAGGGGCAATTCTTCTGGTGATGGTGTTTTTTATAATCCAGTTCGGCGTTTACCCTAAACCCTATATAGACAGAATGCAACCGGCCATTAAAACAGTTCTGCAGCGGGTTGAGGAACGCACCGCGCATAGCAATACGGGCACGCATTCTCTGATAAACCAGGTGTTATTTGTGAAACACCATGGCGCGGGGACCATGACACAATCCCCGACAGCGCACCAACAGGGGAGACAGCGTCCATGACAATAGCAACCAGTTCATTGGTGGTAAGCATCATTGGTCCGGAGATAGTATTGGTTATCGCCGCATTAGGCCTTATGGTGACCGATGCATTTGCCAAGAGCACAACCGACCAGCAGCTGCTCATGTGGATCGGCCTTGCTGGAATTCTGGGGTCTATGGCCGTTGCCTGGTCGCTCTGGGGCACGGAACCGGTATATGGATTTAGCGGCATGGTGGTCGCCGATAATTTTTCCACATTTTTCACCATACTGTTCCTGGTTGCGGGAGGCCTCACCATGCTCATGAGTGACAAGTATGTGCATACGCAGGGCCTCGCGCCGGGAGAATATTTTGCTTTAACACTGTTTGCGACGGCGGGCATGGTGCTCATGGCGCGCAGCACAGATTTAATTATGCTGTTTCTGGGGCTTGAGGTGCTCAGTGTGTCATTGTATGTGCTGGCCGGGTATATGCGCCGCAGCGATCGCAGCGCAGAAGGAGCTTTGAAATATTTTCTGCTTGGCGCATTTTCTACCGGATTTCTGTTATACGGTATTGCGCTGGCCTACGGGGTTGCCGGCACCACGCGGCTGGCAGAAATCGGCAACGTGGTGGCACAGAAACAGATGCTGCAAGAACCGATGTTGCTTGCCGCAATGGGACTGTTGCTCATTGGCATAGGGTTTAAAATCGCAATGGTTCCGTTTCACATGTGGGCGCCGGATGTTTATGAAGGTGCGCCATCACCCATAACCGCCTACATGTCGGTCGGCGTTAAAGCTGCTGCGTTTGCCGCGTTACTGCGCGTTTTTTCCGGCAGCCTTGCCGGATTTCAAGATCACTGGAAAGAAATTTTTTGGATTTGCAGCGCGCTGACCATGACCATTGGCAATGTGGCAGCTCTGTTGCAAAACAATATCAAGCGGATGCTTGCCTACTCTTCTATTGCTCATGCCGGCTACGTGCTGATTGGCGTGGTCGCCGGCGGACCGACGGGCACGGCCGCGGTCTTATTCTATCTGTTGGTGTATACCCTGATGACGGTCGGTGCCTTTGCCGTGGTGATTGCCATTGAAAAACAGGATGAACAGCACCTGGACATTCGCGATTATGCAGGCATTGGTTCACGCCATGTTGCTTTGGGGGTTGCCATGGCAATTTTTATGTTTTCGTTAGCCGGTATACCCCCGCTGAGCGGCTTCATGGGAAAGTTTTATATTTTCAGCGCAGCCGTGAAAGAAGGATATATCGGCTTAACCGTGCTGGGTATTTTTAACAGCCTGTTAAGTGTTTATTATTACTTGCGCGTCACCGTTTTGATGTTTATGCAAGAACCGGAGGGAGAACCTGCTGCTGTTCGCATTCAACCGACCCTCGCTGCGGTGCTGATAATTGCCGTCATTTTTACCATTCAAATGGGCCTTTTTCCCGCCGCCTACCTGCAATTTGCCACCAATTCAATAAAAATTTTCCTCTAACCGGTTGTAAAACAACGTGACACAACCCGGACGGTGATCACTGCTGCATTTGCAACGCATTGACCTCCCGCAGGGTTGCTGCCGTTGAGCTTCCGCCCGGTGTTCAGGGGGACGCTTCTGCAACGGACCGAGAAAGCGTTATTCGGTGAAAAAGGGTGTCGCCACCCATTTGATGCAGAAAATCCAAAGATGTTGCGGCAAACCACCCTCACGGCGCTTCATTATTTCCACACACATCAACAATGAGCGGAAAGGGCTGACTGAATTTTGTTGTATTTTTGTTAAAATTTTGATATGTTGGTTTTTAACTCACCAGCAGTTCACTGTTTCACACTCAGTCCATAAGCCGAAGCAGGGCATTGCCTTCTGCGGCTGCGTAGATAACCATGTTATTTATACAGGATTCGTATGAAGACACAAACCACCATGCATACCGCGCCACCCAAAAAAGATAAACACGCAGCAAAAAAAAAGAAAGCGGGAAATGGGACCGCTACGGAGAAAAAGAAAGGGGCGCTCTTTAAAATAGGCGACATGGCGGTCTATCCTTCTCATGGCGTCGGCGTTATTGATGCAATAGAAACCAAAAACCTTGCCGGCAAGGAACAGACGTTTTATATTTTGCGGTTGCTCAGTAATGGCATGACCATTATGATTCCCACCGACAATGTCGAGCAAGTAGGGCTGCGCGGTATTGTTACCAGCCGGGAAATTGCCAAAGTCTATAAAATCCTGAAAGAAAAGAGAATCCCGTCTGATTCTCAGACGTGGAATCGCCGATACCGTGAATATATGGAAAAAATAAGAACCGGTTCGGTATTTGAGGTGGCAGAAGTACTGCGCGACTTGTTAGTGCTCAGAATTGGCAAGGACCTCTCTTTTGGCGAGCGGCGCATGCTGGATATGGCCAAGGGACTTCTGGTGAAAGAGCTCTCGGTGGCCCAGAACAGCCCAGAAGAGCGCATAGAAAAACATATCGAAGCTTTATTTGCTTGAGCTGCCCGGACACGCCGAACGGATATTTTGCATTGTTTTAATACCCCATATTCGCTGCCGGAGAAATCGCTACGCCGTTTGCCAAACCCGGTTTCGTTCTCCGTGCTGCACCACAATTATCGGGACAAAGAAACCACAGGAGCACTGCCCATAAAAGTTGTTCGCTGTGGTTCATTTTTTTCATCGCCAGAAAGGAGGTGAGACAAGAATGAATTTTTTCATTGCGCGCGTCATTCTGGTGTTGTTTTGCAGTTACAGCGGCTGGATAATCGGAATGAATCGTTTTAGCACAGCAACCGCCGCCGTTATCGGAGCGGGAGTTGGTGCTTTATGCTCGGTAACTGCCGTCATCCTTGAACGCCGGTTACACGCGATACCGGCAAAAGTTATTATTTCAGGGGCTAGCGGCGCCATTATTGGACTCATTATTGCCAACCTTTTTACCTATTCATATTTAGCGTTGCGTCCTGAACCGCGGGCGGTAGCGGTGCTGCTTGGGCTTGCTTTCAACGCGCTGTTGGGTTATCTGGGTATGGCCCTGGGGGCAAAGAAGGCGGAAATGCTTGACCTCAACAGGTGGATGCCATTTGGCACGCGGGAACAGCCCGGGGTGTGTGATAAAATACTTGATACCAGTGTAATCATTGACGGCCGTATTGCAGATGTGTGTGAAACAGGCTTTATAGAAGGCACACTCATTATTCCCCAATTTGTTTTGCGCGAGCTCACCAGTATTGCAGATTCGGCAGATTCCCTGAAGCGCAATCGCGGCCGGCGCGGGCTGGATATCCTCAAGAAAATTCAGAAGCTCACCAGCATTGAGGTAAAGATCGTTGAGCATGACTTTCCCAAAATAAAAGAAGTGGATGCCAAACTGGTGGCGCTGGCAAAGCAGCTGAATGCCAAAGTCATTACCAATGATTTTAACCTCAATAAAGTGGCAGAAATTCAGGGCGTGTCGGTTTTAAATATCAACCAGCTGGCAACATCGGTCAAACCGCTGGTGCTCCCCGGCGAAATTATGAAGGTCTATATCCAGCGAGAAGGCAAAGAGCCGGGGCAGGGGGTGGCATATCTTGATGACGGAACGATGGTGGTTGTTGAAAACGGCAAGCGGTATCAGGGCAAAGACATTGAGGTCGCGGTAACCAGCGTGTTACAGACCACTGCGGGGCGGATGATTTTTGCGGTCGTGAAAGGAGAGAATCCTGGAACGGTATTTCCCGCGCCCCAGCAGGAGCGAATCTGAGAGGCACTCCCCGAGGTATGGTCCCCACCCTCATTACGGGACAAGAAGGGAGAGATCGGTAGCCCGGGGTTGTGGTAAAAGGCCAACAATCACAGCAGGCAAGGCACCCGTAAATTTTTTACCTGGTGCGGAGGGCAACACGGCAAATGAAAACCAGCGCGGTTATTCCTGCAGCAGGAACGGGAGAGCGACTGCGGATGACCCAGAGAAAGCCCTATGTACAGCTCAACGGTCGTCCACTGCTTTACTATTCCTTGGCGGCCCTTGAGCGTATACCTGCCATTCAGCAGATTATCGTTGCCGTTTGCCCGGGTGATGAGCGTTATTGCCGGGAAACGGTCATAGAAAAATTTCATGTTCAGAAAAACATTCAGATAATTGCCGGTGGCGCACACCGGCAGGAAACAGTCAGGCTGTTGCTGGACAAGGTTTCGGATGATGCTCAGCTGGTGCTGATTCATGATGGAGCCCGGCCGCTTATTACCCCGGAGCTTCTGAAAACAGCGATATCAGAGACGCAGGTGTGGAAAGCAACCGCAGTGGCGGTGCCGGTTAAAGACACCATTAAAGTGGTAAACAAGAACGGCGTGGTAACAAAAACGCTCTCTCGTGAGCGGCTCTGGGCCATACAGACGCCGCAGACCTTTGAAAAAAACCTTATTTACACCGCCCACCAGAAAGCGCGCCGCGACGGCTTCATCGGAACAGATGACGCGGTGCTGGTTGAGCGAATGGGGCAGCGGGTAAAAATAATTAAGGGGGAGTTTGATAATATTAAAATCACCACGCCTGAAGACCTGTTCCTGGCCGAAGCTCTGCTGCAAAAAAGAAAATAGCCGCAGCGAAGACAAATTTCCCCGGGAAACAGCATGGTTTTTTTGTGGAGAAACGTATGAGAGGGGCGCAGCCAAGCATCACATAAAGGCCAGGATAATCGCGCGCAGTCTGCGCACCTGAATAGTTGCGGGGCGTAGAATATCGGTTTTCTAACGCATTGTTTCTGAGATTCTGCACTCCGTTCAGAATGATAAGACCTGGGTTCTCCCTTGCGGTGACACAGCGGCTTGAGAGCAGGATTTAAAAGCTGTTTTAATGTTTGTTCTCTGTGGACGTTGTCGTGCGGTGCGGTAAACAAACAGGAGCGTTTCGATGAGAATTGGCATTGGGTATGATGTTCATCGGCTGGCAGAAGGCCGACCGCTTATTCTTGGAGGTTGCACCATTCCCTATCATAAAGGGCTGCTGGGTCATTCAGATGCGGATGTTCTCCTGCATGCGCTGGGCGATGCAATCCTGGGGGCACTTGGGGCAGGAGACCTGGGAAGACATTTTCCGGATACAGACCCACAGTTTAAGAACATAGCCAGCCTCAAGCTCGTAGCGCACATTCAAGCACTGGCTGAAGCCCGGGGTTGGGGGTGCGCGAATGTTGACGCTACTATTGTGGCACAGGAACCGCGATTAGCGCCGTATGTGGACAGTATGGTGGAAAATATCTGCCGCTGCCTGAAGATTGAAAAAGGAGCGGTTAATATAAAAGCAAAAACAACCGAGGGGCTTGGTTTTGAAGGTCGCGGCGAAGGAATATCAGCGTATGTAGTTGTGCTGCTTGATAAAGCATAAAAGGTGTTGGTTGCGTTGCCAACAATTCTCTGTCATTCTGCGTCCCGATTTTTTGGGGACGGAGAATATCAAAGCGACAGCCCCGCCATGCGATTCTTTAGTCGCTGCGCTCCATCAGGATGACACAACCTGATGGAGCGCCCCAAACATGCCAGTATATGGGCTTGTGCCCGAAGCGTGCGCTGATGATACATTAGCTGTATCTTCAGGGTGCCCTTGGTAAACCGCAGGGCATCTTCCATTTCGGTCAAGAGGACGTGCCCGGTTCTGCGCCAACCTGCGGCAGAGGGTCTAGATTAGGTCACTTTGCCCAGAAACATCGGTATCCCGATCCGCTGCCGTTTATTCTCTCCTTTCAAAAGAAGCTGCTTGCGTTCCGGCTGGTCGCCGCGCGCTTGCTCGTGCTGCGGGTGGTCATGGGCAAGAAAACTCGTCCCCAGAAATACGCTGTGTTTCCCGTACCGTTCATTTATTTTATCAATGCTCTCATAGAGTTTTTTCATCTCCAGGGCTTTCAGGGCATGGTTGAATAAATCCAATTGTTTGACCTGATCCTCTTCCAGATCAAACAGGGCAATGCCGGTCGCCCGGTATAAAACGTGGCTTTGATAGACTTGGTCAAAATGCGCGTCAATGACTTTAATGATTTCACTGGGGATGGAAGTAGGCCGGGAAAATTTCATTTCCAGGCCTACAGAGCGGAAGGTTTGGAGCTTGAGAAAAAACGCGCCTTGCGTTGCGGCTAAGTTATAGCGCCGCAGTTTTATGCAGGCATTCTCCACATTTTTGGAAAGTTGCGAAAATATGAAGTCGCGGTTGTTTGATGGCGGAGTAAACGTTTTGACTTTCTGGACAGAGGTGTACGTAGTTCTCCCCATGGTATCCAGGGGAAAGACGAACGTGCCATTAAGTTCCTGCCAGGTTTCCACAAAGGGTTTGCTCAATTTACTCTTTACCCATGCTTCGCTTTTCCGAGCAAACTCCAGCGCGGTGTGGACGCCAACCTTTTTGAGATAAGCACTGGTTTGCGGACCGATACCCCAGATGGCCTCGGTCTTCGTGTGTTTCAAAAATTCATGGATGAGATAACCTGGAATAGCCGTCAGGCCTGAAGGCTTTTTCCATTTGGATCCCACTTTGGCAATGGTCTTATTGGGGCCCAGTCCCACAGAAAACGTGAATCCCAGCGCTCTGTCCAGATCCCCTTTTATCTTTTCCGCGATTTGCAGGTAGGACATCCGGAGCGGACGGCGCAGCCCGGTGATATCCGCAAAACATTCATCAATACCGTATTCTTCAACGTCTGGAGTATAACGTCGCACAATGCCATAGAACCGTTTGGAAAGCAGGCTGTAGGTTTCATAATCAGAGGGAAGAAGAATAGCATCCGGGCAGATCTTTTGTATCTCAGACAGCCGCATGCCTCGTTTCACACCCCGCGCTTTCGCTTCATAGCTCATTGACGCCGCAATACCGCGCTCTTTGCCGGTGACGACCGGCTTTCCTTTGAGAGCAGGGTTCCGCGACTGTTCGCAGGCGGCAAAAAAGGCGTCTCCGTCAATATGGAGGATAGCCCGGGGGAACGAATGGATGCAAAGCGGCTGATCATTCATCAGTGGTATTTCCTGATGACGGCAATTACCACAGCAGCGATGTGTAGCTGTGCCTCGGGAACAATGGTTTTATATTTCTTATTCGCCGGCTCCAAAACCAGACGGCCGTTCTGTTTCCTGAGATATTTCATGGTCCATTCGTTATCCACTTCGGCAATGACAATGTCCCCTTCTTTGGGGGTGCGGTTCCTTTCAACCAGCACCATGTCGCCCGGGTGGATGCCGGCATCTATCATGGAGTCGCCGCTGACTTTGAGCAGGTAGGTGGCTTGCTTGTTGGCAATCAGGAACTCGTCAAGACTGATGGTGTCAACCAGCTCTTCTTCGGCCGGGGAGGGAAATCCTGCTGCCACCATGCCCAGGATTTTAGTGGCGCCCCAGAGGTTTTTGGGGATAAGTTTTCCTGTCGCGTCTTTTTGGACGACCCCTCGCGCTACCAGCCGATCCACCAGCTTGCTCACGGCATTGGTGGATTTAAGCCCGGTGATCCGGGAAATTTCCCGAAAACTGGGCATCCGCTTATTCTTTTTGAAAAACGTGTAAATTTTGTCCTGATGTTTTTGCATACGCCTGCGATTCAAGGGTGCCTGTATAATTAATCGGGAGGTACGCTGCAAAGCAGAAAGAACAGCAACAAATTAGAGTCTTTGGTCGCGGTAGACACGTTGTTTGCGAGGCCCTCCGTAATGAAATGTTTTATACATAGTATAGTGAACAAATGTTCACCTGTCAAGCATTAACTATTGGGACGTTCTCTAAAAACGAGCGTTAAGCACCAGGCACGCGGCGGGCGCGCACTGAAAAGTGCCGGGGAGTTTTTGGGCACCGCCAGGAAAAAAGCTCTTGACAGAGAAATATACGTTCAATAAAATTCACCTTTCAATTAACCACACGAACCCATTATAAAAAATCCTTTTTACGTAGTTATCTCATTATCTTGGTTAAACAATCCCCCTTTTTCATGTGTACAGAAAGGGTTATCTATGATTGATGTTGAGCATATCAGCAAACGTTTCGGGCCAACACAGGCAGTAAAAAATGTCTCCTTCAATGTCAGCAAGGGAGAGGTTGTTGGCTTTCTCGGCCCAAATGGCGCGGGCAAGTCAACCACGATGCGCATCCTGACCTGTTATCTGCCTGCTGACGAGGGAACAGCGCGAGTTGCCGGTTTTGATGTGGCAACCCAATCCCTTGAGGTGCGCAAGCGCATTGGCTACCTGCCCGAAAACAATCCGCTTTACATGGAAATGGGGGTTTTTGAATCACTTCAATTTATCGCTGCGTTGCGCGATGTTCCTGAAGCGTCCCGGCGCGAAAAAATAAAGCAGGCCATAGAAATGTGCGGCTTGGAGCCGATTATCAACAAAGACATTGATGAACTCTCCAAGGGATTCCGGCAGCGACTCGGGCTCGCCCAAGCCCTTATTCATGATCCAGACATCCTGATACTGGATGAGCCAACAATTGGGCTTGATCCAAATCAGATTATTGAGATACGAAACCTTATCAAGTCCATCGGCAAGGAAAAAACCATCATTTTAAGCTCGCATATCTTGCCCGAGGTTGCGGCCACCTGCGACCGGGTGCTTATTATCAACCGGGGCGAAATCGTTGGCAGCGGGACGCCGGAAGAGCTTGCAGCCATGGCCAAGGGCGGCCAGACCATCTATGTGAGCATTCGCGGTCCGCTGCAGGCGGTAAAAGAAAAGCTGTTATCCCTGGGCTCGGTGCGCGACATTACGGAGTTGGGAGAAGAAAACGGCTGCAACCGATTGAGCCTCACCACCGACGGCAGGGCACGTCTGTGCGAAGAGATTTTCTTTTTGGTGGCACAAAATGGCTGGAGCTTGAGCGAACTGTATCAGGGAACCGTCACGCTGGAGGATGTGTTCCGCGAGCTTACCACAGGGGAGGCATAACCAGACGCTATGAAAGCAATGTTTATTATATTCTGGAAAGAATTTCGAGGATACTTCAATTCTCCCATAGCATACATCTTTATTATTTCCTTTCTGGTATTTACCAACTGGCTGTTTTTTAAAAGTTTTTTTCTCTTGAACCAGGCAAGCCTGCGGGCATTCTTTGCTGTTTTGCCCTGGGTGTTCCTGTTTCTGGCACCTGCCATGACCATGCGTTCGTGGGCCGAAGAAAAAAAGCTGGGGACGGTTGAACTGCTGATGACGCTCCCGGTCAAAGATTATGAAGTGGTGATGGGAAAATTTTTAGCCAGTTTTGTATTTCTGATGGTAACGCTTCTCTGCACGGTTCCGCTCCCGCTTACCGTGATGCTCGTGGGCAACCCTGATACCGGCCCCATCTGGGGGGGGTATTTAGGTGCTTTTCTCATGGGAGGCGCATATCTTGCCATTGGCTGCTTTGCTTCAAGCCTCACAGAAAATCAGATCGTTGCATTTATCATAGCCATTTTTGTATCTTTTGCGCTGCTGGTTATCGGAGAAAATTTTGTGCTCATGAACCTGCCCTACCGGCTGGTGCCAATTTTCGCTTACCTGGGATTAGGCGCCCATTTTGAAAGTATCGGTCGCGGGGTGGTGGATTCACGGGATTTAATATATTATGTTTCAGTCATAGGGTTTTTCCTGTTTCTCAATAACCTTTCGCTTGAAAGCCGTAAATGGAAATAATGCGCCATGAGTCTTAAAAAAGTTCGCTACGGAACAAACTATATTGCTCTTGTTGTCATCATCGCCGGCATCCTGGGCGTTATAAATGTGCTTTCTTACCGGCATTTTTTGCGGATTGATCTTACCGAAAACAAACAATATACCATTTCTGAATCCACCAAAAAAGTTCTTGCCGGTCTTGACGACATTGTTAATGTCAAGGTCTATTTTTCTAAAAAACTGCCGCCGTACCTGACGACGCTCACCGATCAGGTTCAGGACCTCTTGGAAGAATATCGCACCTATGCCAAGGGCAACCTGAATATAGAGTTTGTCGATCCGGCGAGCGACCCCGCCATGGAGCAGCGGCTGAGGTTTATGGGTATTCCCCAGGTTCGCCTCAACGTCATTGAGCGGGATCAGGCACAATTTACCAATGTGTACCTGGGGATGGCGATTCTCTACGGCGATAATAAAGAGGTTATCCCGGCCATTACCGATACCAGCAACTTTGAGTATGACCTTACCAGTAAAATCCTGCGGGTTACCAGTACCGAGGTTAAAACTATCGGCTTTTTAAGCACGCCCGGCGCCCCTGATTTAAATAATCAATTAAAAAACATTCAATCCATTCTGCAGGACCATTATGCACCGCGCGCCATAGACCTTAAGAAAGATGGAACCATTCCCGCGGATGTGGCTGCACTGGTCGTGGTCAGTCCTCGCGAGCTTTCGGAGCATGAGAAATTTTTAATTGATCAGTACATTATGGCGGGCGGCAAGGTGTTATTTTTTATTGATACCATTATGATGGACGAGCGCCGGCTCAGCGCCTCGCCCCTCAAATCCCCCCTTGCCGATATGCTGGAGCACTATGGCATAAGAGTTATTAATGAGCTGGTGCTTGATCGGTCAAATGCCAATGCTTCTTTCCAGAGCGGCCTGTTCACCATATCTGTGCCTTATCCCTTCTGGGTGAAAATTGCCCGGGAAAACTTTGCCCGCGATCTCCCGATTGTTAATCAGCTCGAGAGCATGGTGCTCCCTTGGGCAAGCCCGATTGAAGTTCTGCCGGATAAAACCGCCGGAATCCAGGTTCGGGAGCTGTTTAAGAGCACGAAATATTCTTGGACACAGAAAGATTTCTTTGATTTAAGCCCGAAAGAGCAGTATTTTCCACCGCCGCAAGAGATGAAAGAGCGCGTGCTGGGAGTTGCCCTGAGCGGAAAATTTAAGAGCTTCTATGCAGGCAAACCGGTTCCCCCTCAGGACGAACCGAAAAAAGACGCACCGGAGCACAACGCTACAAAAGCCCCCAGTTCGACTCCCCCGGGAGGGGCGCCAGAAAAACAGTCAGCTTCCGTCATCACGGAAAGCAAAGACACCAAGCTTATTGTCGTTGGCAATTCACGGTTTATAACAGAAAGTTTCCCCGCCGAGTTTGATGGCAACCGTATTTTTTTCCTTAACGCCATAGACTGGTTTACCATTGGTGATTATCTTATTGGCATTCGTTCTCGCGAATCAACCGACCGGCCTTTACGAGTTATCTCTGAGGAGGCGAAAAGCGTATTGCGGTTTATGAATATGTTGGGCGTTTCCATTTTAGTCGGACTCTTTGGCCTGAGCAGATTTTACATTCGCCGCAGACGAAAGAGAAGAGGCATACGCATTTAACCAAACAATGAGGCATGAGGATTGCGGAAGGCAGTATGAATCTCAAGAAGACGATATTTTTTGCCGCGCTATTGGGTTTTCTGTTGCTGGTTTTTTATCTCATTGAAACGCCGCAGAAAAAAACCAACAAGCAGGAACAGCCCCTCTTTATAGTGGGATTTGACAAAACAGCAGCCGCTGTTATCGCAGTGAAAAGCAAGGATAAGGGGGAAGTGCAGTTGCAAAAGAAGCCGGAAGGCTGGATCGTTGTCAGTGGACAGAAAACGTATCAAGCAGACAAGACGCCCATTGATAACCTCCTTGATAGTGTCGGAAAAATAAAAATCGAGGCAATTGTTTCCAAAAACCCGCAAAAACAAAAAGAATTTGAAGTTGACCAGGAAAAGGGTGTGGAGGTCAGAATTGAAGATGGGGCGCAAAAAACCTTGGCCCATTTTTATGTTGGCAAGAGCGGCCCTGATCTTTTCAGCACCTATCTGCGCAGAGCAGATGCCACGCAGGTGGTGCTTGCCAGCGGCATGTTAAAAATGACCTTTGACCGCGAACTGAAGGACTGGCGCAACAAAACCATTTTTGCTCTTAACCAGCAGGACATCACTGCGTATCAGGTTAAAGGAGAAAAAGGGTTCCATCTCAAAAAAGGCGACAAAGACCAGTGGGAAATAATTGAACCAGAACAAATTTCCCCCAAAAAGGAGCCGGTTGATGACTGTCTGAAGACCATTGCAACGCTCACGGCTGCTGATTTTGCCGAGGGGCCGCTGAAGGATTTTCAGCTTGATCAGCCCGCGCAGACAATCCTGGTGACGATGAAAGACGGTTCAACCAGAACCCTGTTGCTGGGCAAGGAAAAGAACGCCTATCAGCGTTTTGTCAAAACACCAGATGCGGATACGATTTATATTCTTGAAAAATATCATCTTGATAAACTGATGCCGGCGCTTGACACCTTCAGACAGAGCGATGCAGAGAAAGAAAAAAAGCAGACCCCCGAGCAGACCGGCGCTGCGCAAGAAACCAAAACAGAGAAACGGGGCGCAAAAACTGACCCCCAGGCCCCCCAAATTCCTTCCCGAGCCCCGGCGCAGAAAAAGCACAGCAGGAAAAAACCCTAATGCCATAGGCAGTGACCGCCGGTGGATATGTGCGCATGGTTGAGCCGTTTAGAATTTGTGTTGCCCACCAGACAATCGCCGGTCTGCTTCATCTGCCACGCCGAAAACCGGCACCCGGTATCATAACCGCTCACGGGCTTTTCAGTTCCAAGGACAGCGACAAATTCATCACTATTGCAGATGATTTTACCGCACGCGGCCTTGCTGTCATCCGGTTTGATTTCGGAGGCTGTGGAGAAAGCAGCGGATCAGTTTCTGATACAACTGTTTCCCGGAGGCTTAACGAACTGGCAGCAGTCGTGGCGTTCGCCCGTCGGCACCCCGCACTGTCAGGGCAGTTTGGGCTTCTCGGAAGCTCGCTAGGCGGCTATGTCGCTCTTTTGTTTGCCGCTCAGGACCAGACTATCGCCGCAGTTTCGGTATGGGCAACTCCCTATAATCTGTTTGCCCTGCAGGAGCAGATGCCCGCTGCGGAACTGCACCGGTTAAAGAACGATTTTTTTATTGATGCTGCACAGCACCCGTTGGGGTCGGTTCTCCCGAGGCTTGCCACGGTTCAAATAATCCATGGAAAAAACGACGCTCTTGTTCCACCGGATCATGCGGAAGAGATTTTCCGCCGCGTCAGGCAGCCGAAAGAGCTGATCATAATCCCCGCTGGTGACCATTCTCTAACCAGACCCGAGGACAGAACCACGGCGCTTGTGCAAAGCGCGCGATGGTTTGAGACGCATCTGCACCCCTGAGCGTTTTCTTTTCTTTACTATTCTGCAAAGAATGTTTATAGTAGCATTGATATTATCCACGAGGACAGATTCCGCATGAACAAAGAGACCGGCAATCGCGCTGCTATTTCGGCAGCCGAAGAATTGCAGATTTCAAAAACCGAACTTGCCTCCCGGCATCACATCGTGGTTCAGAGCGAGGGGTTGAAGCAGGTTGTTCGTGATGCGCTCAAAGCAGCCCGATCCAAAAGCACGATTCTTATCAGCGGAGAAAGTGGAACCGGCAAGGAGCTGATTGCCCGGCTCATGCATAATGTCAGCCCCCGCAAGGCAAAGCCCTTTGTGGTCGTCAATTGCGGTGCCTTGCCTGAAACGCTGCTTGAAACTGAACTGTTTGGCCATGAAAAGGGAGCGTTCACCGGCGCCACATTTAGAAAAATCGGGCTGTTTGAAACCGCCCATGAAGGCACGATATTCCTTGATGAAATCGGGGAAATGAGTCCCACGATGCAGGTTAAGCTGCTGCGGGTGATTCAGGAAGGCACCTTTAACCGGATTGGAAGCACCGCGCCGATTACGGTGGATGTGCGGGTGATCTCTGCCACCAACAAAGAGCTGTACGAAGAAGTAAAGAAGAAAAAGTTTCGCGAAGATCTTTATTATCGGCTCAATGTTATTCACCTCGCCATACCGCCGCTGCGTGAGCGAAAAGAAGACATCCCGGCGCTAGTGGAATTTTTTATCAACGAGTTTAAACATGCCATCGGCATAGATAATTTGTGCATCTCTGCCGAAGCACTCATGCTCATAACCGGCTACCATTGGCCGGGTAATGTGCGCGAACTTGAAAATGCCATTGAGCGGGCAGTGGTAATGGGTAATGGCCGGGAGATTTTGCCTCAGGATCTAGGCATTCAAAAAGCCGAAATCGGACAAAATCATATTGAAGTGGGCATTACGCTCCAGCAGGCCCTGGACAGCTTTAAAAAAGATTTTATAAAAAAGACCCTGCTGCTTACCAAGGGCAACAGAAAAAAGGCAGCCGAAATACTGGATATTCAGAGAACCTACCTGTCACGCCTCATCAAGGAATATGATCTGGAGGTATAATAATCAGGAGGTATCACACCTCCAGATCATGAGAACTATCCTCAGATTTCTTCCAGCAGAGTTGAAAATATGTCGTGATGTTCTTCCTCATCGGCTAATATTTTCTTAAACAACTGGAGTGTTACCTCATCTTCTTCTTTGCGCGCCACCGCGATAATTTTCCGGTACAGCGCAATGGCTGTCTCTTCATCCTTCTGATCCTGTTTAATCATTTCTTTCAGCGTAGTGCCGACATTTATCGGGTCAGGTTTGGTGGTTGGAATGCCGCCCAGGTAGTTAAGGCGTTCGGCAATGGCCTCGGCATGTTTCATCTCGGCGATGGCAATGTTTTTTAATTCATCTTTCACGGCAAATCCCTTTACGCCGCTCCAGAGAACATGTTGCCACATATATTGGACGGAAACCTGAATTTCCCGCGCAATACCCTTGTTTAATAAATCCATTAATTCCTTTGATGCTTTCGGTTTTTTCATGCCTATTCCTCCTTCGCGTATGCATGGTTGATGGTTACCCTGAGAGATGCCACGAATTATCTCCGTGTTACATATATATTTTTATTTCCAGCCGGAGTCAATACTATTAACAGCAGTATTTTTCAAAAAAAAATGCCGTTCCCCGGCCGCCATTGGTGCAGCACAGCGCATTGCTGTTCGCAGGCGGGCGCCACCTGTTGCCGGAAAACGTTTGATGAACGGCAGGTGAACTATTTGAAAAACAATTAAACAAAGCTCCTCAGGTCAATGTGTGATCGGGCAAGAGCGGCAAGATGATTCAAGTCGCCTCTTTTCTCGGCCGGTATGTGGGGCATTTTCCCCAGAATCGGTGTCCCGGTAAAATTTGCAATGAGTGCCGGGTTGGTTTCTTCAGATTCATCCGGTTCTGGGGACACGCTATTGAGAATAATGCCGCGAACCGGGATACCGGCACGAGTTGCTTCGCGAACGGTGAGAATGGTATGGTTAATGGTGCCCAGGGTCGTGCGGGCAACGACAATAAGCGGAAGGTTTAACAATCGGACAACGTCAATAAGCAAATGGGTTTTGGTGATCGGCACCATAATGCCGCCAGCCCCCTCCACCAGCATTACCTCATGGCGGGCACTGAGGCGTTGAAATGCTGCCGTTATTTTTTGCAGGTCAATCCGAATATGTTGCTTGGTTGCGGCGATTGCCGGTGCCAGCGGGCGTTCTAAGGCATACGGACAAATGAGCGTTACGTTATCCCGAGAGCCAGCCATAGTGCGCAAAAAGAGCGCATCTTCAGGTATAAGGCTTTTTCCCGCACGACGGCAGCCGCTTTCAAACGGCTTCATGACACCCACCCGTTTGCCCTGGAGGGCGAGAGCCTTGGCAACGGCCCCGGCGATGAGCGTTTTGCCCACGCCGGTGTCAGTGCCGGTAAAAAAAAAGCCGCTCATGAAGGTTAGGGTAGCTTGTTTTGAAGTTGCTGATACAGGATGTCTATAGAGTGGGCAGAAACGGCAGTGTTTTTCCAACCCGCATCTGGGTGTTTGTCTTTTTCTCTCTCCTTTTCTTTGGAACGATAGGAGCTACTGCTTATCTCCTCGCGCATCTCCGTATCTTTAGATAAAATGACCCGAGTCTTATCCCCTTGCTTTTTTAAAGCTGCCGATACCTTCCAGCGCATGGTACCTTCAGTGGTTATCTGGGTGACCCATTCGGTCTCGATGAGCCCCTTGCTTTTGTTGGTTTTTTTCTCTACACAGCCAAGATCGGTAAAAATCAGGTCGTTAATCGCCTCCCAAACTTTGTCATACGGCTGGTCAAAGACCACCCCGTCGGGAAACTTCGAGTGGTTTGCCTGCCTATCATGGGCACAGCCTGGACAAAAAATAGTTGCGACAATAAAAAAAACCGTTACTATTGATGGGCATTTATATCGTTTCATGGACTTCCCTCTTTCTGCGCCGCAGGCAGCCGTTTTCCCGGAGCCGCCGGTGGAGAGGATTGCGTGGGCGGTTTGAATTTGGTAATGACCGGTCATAAAAACTTATTTTCTATTTTAAAATGGATAGTGAGATTTATTCAAGTATTTTTCACATACCGTTTGCACCATGAATTTTTTTGCGCCCGATTTGATTCTTCTGCACGCTCCCAGTGTTTATGATTTTCGCACCGAGCCGATCATGTTTGGCCCGATCAGCGACGTCATCCCTTCCACCGCGGTGTTTGAAATGTACCCGGTCGGGTTTTCCGCCATTTTGGAATATCTGGAGAAACATGGCTACCGGGTCAGGATCATCAATCTTGCCTTTTATATGCTTGACGATCCTTTGTTTGATCCAGAAAAGCTCATTAAAAAACTTGCGCCGGTTGCCTTTGGTATTGACCTCCACTGGCTGCCGCACGCCCAGGGGAGCCTTGAAGTTGCCGCACTCTGTAAAAAATATCATCCCCAGATACCGGTGATTTTTGGCGGCTATTCAGCAACCTATTTTCATACCGAGCTCATATCCTATCCGCAAGTTGATGTGGTGGTTCGCGGAGATTCCACTGAACACACGATGCTGCAGCTTATCGCGGCATTAAAAGAACAGAAACCTTTGCACGACATTGCTGGCATTACCTACAAAGAAAAAGGATTGATACAGTGTAATCCCACTGCTGAGCCGCCCGCTGACCTGAACTACTGCTCAAACAACTATTTAGCGTTATTCAAAAATTCCATTACCTTTGGAGTGAAGGGCTTTACCCCGATTTATGACTGGTGGGAATATCCCATCACGGCGGTTATGACCTGCCGCGGGTGCACGCAGAATTGTGTTATCTGCGGCGGCTCACAATATGCACTGAAACAGTTCTGCAGCCGCAGCACCGTTGCCTATCGCAGACCTGAACTCATTGTGGAGGATATCAGAAAAATCTGCCGTTATACGCGGGGCCCGATTTTTGTGGTAGGCGACCTCAGGCAGCCGGGAGATGCCTACGCGGAGAGCATTTTCCAAGGGTTGCGATCCCTGCGTTTTGAAAACAGGCTGGTGCTCGAACTATTTGAACCGGCCCCCAGCAGCTACTTTAAAACAATTTCTGCTGCCATCCGCCACTTTAATTTTGAGATATCCCCTGAATCCCATGATGAATCGATTCGCAAAGCGTCCGGAAAATTTTATAGCAATCAAGCACTGGAAGACTCTATCAGCGCTGCCCTTGAGCAAGGCTGTGAAAAGTTTGACGTCTTTTTTATGATCGGACTGCCTCGGCAAACCTATCAATCAGTCATGGAGACCGTAGATTATTGTGAATATCTCCTGCATAAATATGACCGGCGCCTGAACCCATTTATTTCACCGCTGGCCCCGTTTATTGATCCCGGCAGCATCGCCTATGAAGAATCGGAAAAAGTTGGATACCGTATTTTTTGCCGCACGCTGGAAGAGCACCGGAAAGCCCTGCTTGCTCCCAGCTGGAAACATACCCTGAGCTATGAGACGCAGTGGATGACGCGGGATGAAATTGTTGCCAGCACGTATGAGGCGGCCCAGCGTCTCAACCGTTTAAAGCGGCAGTTCGGGCTCATTTCAGAAGCAAGCTACCAAGATGTGGCGCAGCGGATTAAAACGGCGCAGGACGTCCTTGCCAGAATTGATAAAATTCTCCAGACCGTTCCCGCTGCTCGGCAGCGAGAAGCGTTGCTGGCCATGAAGCAGGATATTGACCTGGTCAATGAATCTACCCTGTGCCACCGAGATGAGATTAAATGGCCGACAGGAAAAAGTCCGTTACGATTTTTTACGATAGTGAAGGATCTGGTGATGGGACGTAACAAACAAAGGACCCGTTGACAAGGGGAGAATTATAAACAGAGGGCGAAAACGACCGCTGCGTGCTCACGAGCAAACGATAAACATTTTGGGAGCGGCCAGGTAAAGAATCGCTTGTCGTTATCGAGCATTTAGGATACAATAAAAAAACAGGTAAAAGCAAACGCGTAACCAGTGCTTTCATACACCGCACAACCCCAGCTTGTTTACCTGCCGTTTTATAACGTTTGACCCCGGCAAAGAAAATATTTACCGTGCAGAGGAGGAAACATGCCCATAGAACCGCATGGCGGCACACTCATAAACCGTATCGTTACGGGTGAGAAACAAAAGCAGCTGGAGCAAAAAGCAGCAAACCTTGAGCCCCTGCGACTCAACTCCCGGGAGGTATCAGACCTGGAAATGATCGCCACCGGCGCTTTGAGTCCTCTCGAGGGATTTATGACCCGACAGGACTACGCCTCAGTCGTTGACTTCATGCGCTTAAAAAATGGCCTGCCCTGGACCATTCCCATTACCCTCAGTGTTACCCGAGCCGAAGCTGAGCGAATCAAAGAAGGCTGTGACGTGGCTTTGACCAGCGATACCGACGGCGTATTAGGGATTCTGCATGTGGATGAGAAATACCCCGTTGATAAAGAGCATGAGGCGCAGCAGGTGCTGCGTACCACGGACGATTTGCATCCCGGCGTTCAATATCTCAAGTCCATCGGCGATGTGTACGTAGGAGGAAACATCAGCCTCATTCACCGTCCGGCGCATGAACAGTTTGCAAGGTATCGCCTGGACCCGCAGGAAACCCGTGCGCACTTCAAACAAAAAGGCTGGAAGCGGGTGGTTGCCTTTCAGACGCGCAACCCGATACACCGCGCTCATGAATATATCCAGAAGTGTGCGCTGGAAATCGTTGACGCTCTGCTGGTGCACCCGCTCATGGGCGACACCAAACACGATGACATTCCGGGCCAGGTGCGTATGGCCTGTTATGAAACCTTGCTTGAAAAATACTATCCTCCCACGCGGTGCTTGCTCTCGATTTTTCCTGCTGCGATGCGCTATGCTGGGCCGCGCGAGGCGATTTTTCATGCGCTTGCCCGTAAAAACTACGGCTGCACGCATTTTATTGTGGGCCGCGACCATGCAGGGGTTGGAAATTACTACGGCACCTATGATGCTCACTACATTTTTGATGAATTTTCCTCGGAAGAGATCGGCATCACCCCGCTGTTTTTTGATCATACCTTTTACTGTAAAACCTGCGAGGGTATGGCATCCAGTAAAACCTGCCCTCATGATGCCAGCCATCACATTTTTTTAAGCGGTACCAAGGTCCGGGAAATGCTGAAGCAGGGAAAAGTGCCGCCGATGGAATTTACCCGGCCTGAAGTGGCCGCCATTTTAATTAATTATATGAAGGAAACAGGGTAATACTGGGTGCGCGTTTTATCATTGGAGATTGCGGTCAATGGCTGAAAAAAAAGTTATCATATTCGGACTGGACTGCGCAACGCCACAGTTGGTGTTTGACCGGTGGGCATCGGCGTTACCGAATCTTGCCGCGCTTCGGGAGCGAGGCATAGCCGGGCCCTTGCAATCCTGCATCCCGCCCATCACCATCCCGGCGTGGACATGCATGCTGACCAGTAAAAATCCCGGGAAACTGGGGTGCTATGGATTTCGCAATCGTTCTGATTATTCCTATGAAGGATTGAGTTTTGCCACATCCAAGGTAATAAAAGAGCCCGCCGTCTGGGATGTGCTTGCCCGCTATGGCAAGAAGGTGATACTGCTGGGCATTCCTCAAACCTACCCCCCAAAGCCGGTTAATGGTATTATGGTAAGCTGCTTCTTGACGCCCGACACATCAAGCCGGTATACCTACCCGGCGGAGGTTAAACAGCGCATCGCGGCTGAAGTGGGCGAGTATATTCTTGATGTAGATAATTTTCGTACCGAGGATAAAACGCGGCTGTTGACGCAGATTTATGAGATGACTGAAAAGCGGTTTAAACTGTTCCGCGCTTTTCTCCGGGATGAGCCATGGGATTTTGCCATGCTGGTTGAAATGGGCATCGATCGTATTCACCATGGATTTTGGAAATTCATGGACACCAGCCATCCTAAATATGAACCCGGCAACCCGTATGAAAATGCCATACGGGACTATTATCGTTTTATTGACCGCAAAATTGGCGAGGTGCTTTCGTGCGTCGATCCTGCAACAGCAGTGCTGGTCGTCTCTGACCATGGGGCACAAACCATGCGGGGCGGAATCTGTATCAATGAGTGGCTCCAGCAGGAGGGTTATTTACATATTGCAGACCAGCCACCGGGGATTGTGCCGCTGCACAAAGCCGTTATTGACTGGAAACACACCAGAGCCTGGGGTGAGGGCGGGTATTACGCTCGAGTGTTTCTTAATGTGGCAGGACGCGAGCCTCTGGGCATTATCCCCCCGCAGGACTATGAAAAGGTCAGAGCAGAGCTTACGGAAAAACTGGAAGCGCTTGGCGATGAACGGGGCAATGCCATCGGGACCAGAGTGATACGGCCACAGGACGCATATCCAGTGGTCAACGGCGTGCCCCCTGATCTTATTGTATATTTCGGCAATCTTACCTGGCGCGCCGTTGGAAGTATCGGATTACAGACCATCCATACCTTTGAAAACGATACCGGACCCGATGATGCCAATCATGCCGAACAGGGTATTTTCATTATGTACGATCCCGCACGGACGGGTGACCGGAAGCACACATTTCGTGACGGGTTATCATTAGTTGATGTTGCGCCGACAGTTCTCAGCATTATGGGGATTCCGGTGCCACCGGATATGGAAGGAAAGGTCATTCAGTGAAACCGCGCTGCGTGGTTTCGTGAGCGCCAAGAGGGAGGAGGATCATGCCGGCAACAAAAATAATTATCCTGTTGAGTCAGAGCGAAACCGACCAGCACGTGGCAGAGATCATGCGCCAGGAATTCCAAGCCAGAGGTATCAGCGATGTCTGTATCCTCACCGAAGAGAGCGCCGCGGCCAACCGTTCTGCAGAACAGCGGGCAGCCGAGCTGCTTGCGGCGGTAACGGAACAATTGGTGAACGGGGCAGCAGCACCTGAAGAAGACGTCTATACGGAAGAAGAGGCGGAGAAAATAAAAAAAAGACTTGAAGATTTAGGGTACCTGTAAATGGCGATTGATCTGCATGTCCATACCACGGCGTCTGACGGCACGCTATCGCCCGCGGCAGTCGTTTGCTATGCGCAGAACCGGGGTCTTGAGGCAATTGCAGTTACTGATCATGATACGGTGGCAGGGCTTGCCGAGGCCGTTGCTGCCGGATCACAGCTGGGATTTGAAGTGGTGCCGGGCGTTGAAATAAGCGCCGAGTTTCCCAGCGGTGCGCTTCATATTCTCGGCTATTATATTGACTTCACCAACGCCTCTTTGCTGCACCGTCTGTCAGTGTTGCAGAATGCGCGTGCCGAACGAAATCCGAAAATCGTGTGCAAACTGCAGGCGCTCGGCGTGGATATCAGTTTTGAAGAGGTTGTCCAGGAAGCGGGCGGCGGTCTGGTCGGACGGCCCCATTTTGCGCAGGTCTTATTGAAAAAAGGTTACGTAAAAAGCCTCCAGGAAGCGTTTGATAAATTCCTTAAAAAGGGAGCACCTGCCTATGAGGAGAAATTCAGGTTTCCGCCAAAAGAGGCGCTGAGCATGATCCTTGATGCCGGCGGCATACCGGTGCTCGGGCATCCGGTCACGCTTCATTGCAACGGGGACCAGCTTGCAGCCCAGGTACGTGAGTGGAAACAACAAGGATTGCAGGGTATTGAGGTATATTACTCGGATCATGATGCCGCACAGACCGGGCAGTATTTAACGCTGGCCCGCACCTGTGGACTCATAGCCACCGGCGGCAGCGATTTTCATGGCAGCATGATAAAGGGGATTGAGCTCGGCATCGGCAGGGGAAATCTGGATATCCCCTATCGCATTCTCCAGGAATTGAAACAGAAAAAATTTCCGTAACGCGGTTACCGGCATGGGCCGAGAAAGCCCTGCCGTTTCGGCGGGGGTCAATCGGCCCGGAATGAACGATCAATCAGCTTTTTTTAATTCTTTTCCAACGGGCTGCCTCAACCTTGGTGGCAACCGGCGTGCACGGCAGGGAGGGGGCGGCGCATAATTTACTGCAGCATTTCTATCCTGGCGTCTTTGCGAAGACTTTCAATATAATCCGCAATGGGCTTTTGTGCCTGCTGGCTCTTCAAATAGTCTTCAATCTTTTTCTTCACATCATTAAATTTAACCGTCTCGGCTTGCTTGCGCTCTGTTACTTTAATGATATGGTAGCCGAATTGCGTTTCTACGACGTTGCTCATTTGCCCCGGCTGAAGGGAAGACGCAGCTTCTTCAAAAGCCGGCACCATTTGCCCGGCGCTGAAATAGCCCAGGTCCCCGCCTTTCGCTGCGCTGGGGCAGGTTGATTCAGCTTTGGCTACTGCGGCAAAATCTTCGCCCGCGACAACGCGTTTTCTAATAGCCTCGGCTTTTTCTTTCGCCTTCTTCTTGTCTGCTGCTGAGGCATTCTCAGCGGTGCCAATCAGAATATGACTCGCTCGGGTTCGCTGAGGCACTGTGAATTTGTCCGGATTTTTATCATAGAACTGTTTTGCATCTGCTTCAGTAACAGATAGCTTGTTCAGCACCTCTTTCTGCAGCAAGGTATCTATGACGAGATTCTTTCGAATAGCCGCGGTAAACTGTGTTTCAGTTAAATTTTCACTGCTCAGCGCTTTTTCAAAAGCAGCCGGGGAGGGGAACTGTGCCCGGATCTGTGCGACCCGCTCGGCTACTTTTTTATCCAGATCCTTAATAGTCAGCTTCTGACCCCGTTGATAAAGCAGCTCAGCATTAATAAGTTGCTGGAGAGCAGCGGCTTCTATCTGCGGTATCACGTCCGGAGACCCCTGCTGAGCCCCGGGGTTCCGGGAGAGCATATCCTGTGCTGTCTGATCGCGCTCAGCCTGCGTTATAGGAACACCATTGACTTTGGCCAAAACTGTGGCGGAAGAAGGCTTTTGCATAGTAACCCCCGTGTTCGGAGCCGGCGCCTTCTCTTCGCCCCAGGCCATGCCGAGGCTCACCGCACACAGCGCCAGAGCTAAACAGAAGGTTTTGGCAGATTGTGTTGTTGAAAACTGTTTCATTTACATCTCCCTGTAGTTTTTTGTTACCCCGCTCCTCAGGTGTTTGACCCGATAACCCAGCCCACCTGATTTTCCATTATTCATAAAAAAACATGCCGACCGGCCTCAACGGTGTGAGACCAGGAGGCATGGAAAAGCAAAACGTTCATTATATATATACTATGCTTATATAAAAAACAAGGGTTATCTGTTCAGGTCTTTCCCCAAAAACGAGCGTTCAGCACCAGGCACGCGGCGGGCGCGCACTATAATGCGCGGTCAAACATGACCGAATATACCGGTTGCTGCCGTGTTAGAAGTGGGGTATGGTTTTGGTGTGGTCAGAAATCTTCGTTGCCCTCGCAAGATGAAACAATAAAAATGTTGGGGAACGTCATGTTATCTTACCCAAGCCGTTCCCTGTCGGTTGTTGCCATAACAGGGGCTGTTTCAACAAAATTATTGCCAAGCTCAATAGTCTGATGGTAAAAAATCAATCTATTTTCCGGAACGGTTTCTCAACATGAAGGCAATGGCTTTATACAATATGGTCAGCATTGCAGACAATCCTCAGCCGCTCAGGCTGGTAACGTTGCCAGATCCCTTGCCCGGCGAAAAAGAAATCCTCGTCAAAGTTTCTACCTGCGGCGTCTGTCATACTGAGCTTGATGAGATTGAAGGAAGGACCCCGCCACCCCAGCTTCCCATTATCCTTGGCCACCAGGTTATCGGACGGGTTGAACAGGCGGGAGCCGGGGCAACACGATTTAGCCGCGGCGAGCGCGTGGGTATTGCATGGATTTATTCGTCCTGCGGTAGCTGCGAGTACTGTGCCGGCGGCAATGAAAATTTATGCACGCATTTCTTGGCAACCGGCCGGGATGTTAATGGCGGGTATGCCGAATATATGACCGTGCCAGAGGATTTTGCCTACGCGATTCCTGCGCCCTTTTCAGATCTTGAAGCAGCGCCACTGCTGTGCGCCGGGGCCATTGGCTACCGGTCACTGCGGCTCTCCGGTATTCAAAACGGGCAGAGGCTGGGGCTAACAGGATTTGGGGCGTCAGCCCATCTGGTTATAAAAATGGCGACATACCTGTATCCTGACACCGAGGTTTTTGTCTTTGCCCGCAGCAGCGACGAGCAGCAGTTTGCCCGCGCGCTGGGAGCGGTATGGGCAGGGGATACTGAAGCGCAACCGCCCCAGCCGCTGCACTGCATTATTGACACGACGCCTGCCTGGAGGCCGGTCATTGCCGCGCTGCGCAATCTGCTCCCGGGAGGCCGGCTGGTTATTAATGCGATTCGCAAGGAACATGCTGACCGCGAAACACTGCTGGGCATTGATTATGCCCAGCATCTGTGGATGGAAAAAGAGATCAAAAGTGTTGCCAATGTGAGCCGAAGAGATGTCAGAGAGTTTCTGCAGCTTGCCGCAGAGATTCCGCTTCGGCCGGTGGTGCAGGAATATCCGTTTGAAGACGCAAATAGCGCCCTGGTTCATCTCAAGCAGCGGCAGATCAAAGGAGCCAAGGTGCTGCGGATTGAACAGTAGAAGTTAATCGCATTTCCCGGTCAAAACATGAAACCCGGAAAAATTTTCCCCCGCGGCGCAGACCAGCGTAACCCGGTAACGCAGCTTCTGAAAACGCTGAGCCGTCAGAACATCAGTTATCTTGATCTCATCAAGAAAGATACCCTGATAGAAAAAGTGGTGCATCTGGTGTTGGAGGGCAAAGGCCCCGCTGACGAAGGGGCGGCCGTATTTAATCAGATTATTCAGGAGGTGCGGCGCTATCCCACGGGCTCAGTGCGCACGGTGGTGTTTGGCGGCGGCACCGGATTATCGAGCATTGTGGGCGGTGATACTGAGTCTGAACACTGGGCGCTGGAACCGTTTGTGGGGCTTAAGCGTTATTTCTCATCCTTGCAGATCGTGGTATGCATGACTGACGACGGCGGGTCTTCGGGAAAAATTCTCCAATACCTGCCGTGCATTGCATTGGGTGATATCCGCCGGGCAGCGCTGTCCGCCGTTTCTCCCATGCATATCCTGTCGGAATATCCCTCGCTCCGTCAGGATAATCTGGAATCGCTGGTCCGTTTTCTGCAAAAAACTGTTAATTATCGGTTTACGGCCTCGTCGCCGGCAGAGATCTTATGGAACCCGCTTACATTAATTGATCAGCGGGATCGGCCCTTTGTGCCACGCCAACTGGTTTCTTACCTGACTGGTCTGGGGAAATTTTTTTCCCGCCACCCGGTTCTCAACCGACTGACGCTTCAGGATCAGTGTCTGGGGAATCTCTGGCTGGTTGCCGCTGTTTACCGCCGGATGGAAAAAGCAGGCAGGAATATAACGAACACCCCGTCAGCCCGGCACATAGTGGACGGCATCAACGAATTCAGCAAAAAAATAGGCGCCGGCGCGGGAACGGTATGTCCTGCTGCCACCACACAGGGGGAATTGCAGTTCCTCTACAGCCACGGCGTCGTCAGCAGCGGCGAACATAAATCATCTCTCCGGCACAGCTCCTTTCCTGTGCAGCGCGTGTGGACTAACTACATTGATACACCGCAGGTTGATCCAGCGCTGGTGCAGAACATTCGCACCGCTGATCTTATTATTCTTGCCCCGGGCAGCGTTTATACGAGTATCCTCCCTATCCTGCAACTACCCGCCCTCTCGGCGGCGGTGCGGGCCAATAAGCGTGCCCTCAAAATCTTGGGTGCCAGTTTCTGGGCGCAACGAGGAGAAACCGATCTGGCGGCGAAACGAAATGGCCGCGAGTACCATCTTTCGGACCTCATTGAGGCCTATCATACGAATATCCCCGGAGGCATCAGAAATTTATTTGATTACATTATTGTAACCGATCTCCATGCGGTGCCGGGCGATATTTTGCGCAACTATGCGCTTGAAGGGAAAATTCCCATCTACCTCGACCACGATACAGTGGCCCGCTGGGGCGTGGTTCCGATTAAGGCTGCGCTCAGCTCCGAACAGCGGCTGCGCCATGACAACGTGATTCAGCATGATCCGCAAAAATTTGCCCGCGTCATCAAAACGCTGTATGTCCTGCGGGATTTTCTGCCCGCGGCTTCCCGACCGCACCCCGATGCCCCGCCGCGCACAGGGCGATCATGGCTTCTTTCCTCCCGAGGATATCTCTGCGAATATATGAAGGAAGTTGAGCGCTGCATTGCGCACCTGGAGATCGGTACTTCTTTTTTAAAAAAGCTGCTCAAGGAAATCGTCTGGAATAATCGGGAAATCCTGATTGATCACCTGCGCGGTTTTAAAAGGATCCGCGTTGTTAAAGCTCGATCATGGTCGCGCAGCACCGAATGGGACAATGTCTTGGGTTATTTTGATCCGACGCACGAAACCATATACCTCCACGAATCGCTTCTCAACGGCTCGGAAGAGCGACTTATTGAAGACCTGCTGATTGCAATCGGGGAATCCCTGCTGGGCAACTATTTTCTCTGGAAGCACGTGCGCCCCCTGGTAGAACACGGCGAGACGATCGGCAAACTCTTTGAACTGCGGCTGCGCAACCCCTCCGAACGGCGCTGCTTTCTCTCTGACAGAGAGCTGAAATGCTATCTGCGTCTGGCCCAGCTCTCCCCCAGCCGTCGTAACCGTCAGCACTTCACGATGGTGATCAATGGCACCGAAGCGTTTACACCCCCGGGGCTGCTCTTTGGCCTGGTCTATGCGTGGTATTTGAATAACGCCCGGGGCGAATTTATAAATCATGAAATGTCGATTATGCAGTGGAAGATATCGCAGCTGATCCCGAAACAATCTATGGAACGGGAGCGGATGCAGAATCTCATCGCATTCTTCCGCCGCAGTGTGTTCAGACAGCACATCCCAAAACCATAGTGTTTGCAGCATGTCGCAAGCAGCAACAAGGTCCCAGACCACAGGCTCGTGGCCAATATGATGAGTGAGCGTCGCCGATGATCATTGGTGTTCCCCGAGAAATTAAGCCCGGCGAAAAACGTGTCGCCCTGACGCCGGCAGGCGCTGCCGCGTTTCTCCAACACGGGCACGAGGTGCTTGTCGAAACATTGGCGGGCTGGGGCAGCCATATTGCCGATGAAGAATACCGGCAGACAGGCGCCCGCATTTGTGAGACAGCGCAGGAAATATGGCGCCGCGCAGAAATGATTATCAAAGTGAAAGAGCCGATTGCACATGAGTTTTCCTTCATGCGTGAGGGCCAGATTATTTTTACCTTTTTTCATCTGGCAGGCGACCGTGATCTTACCCGCGCGCTGATTGAAAAAAAGATTATTGCCGTTGCCTATGAAACGGTGCAGCATGCCGACGGCAGTCTCCCCATCCTTAAAGCTATGAGCGAAATTGCCGGCAAGCTCGCCGTGCAGTTTGGCGCACAGGCATTGGAGGCTGCTCACGGAGGCAGAGGCATCCTGCTGGGTGGCGCGGCCGGTGTCGCGCCAGCCCAGGTGGTGGTTCTGGGCGGCGGAACCGCCGGCTGGAATGCCTGCAGCGTGGCAATCGGCATGGGGGCGCAGGTGAGGCTGCTTGACATAAAGCAGGAAGTGCTGGAACGGGCGCGCACCGCTTTCCAAAACCGCATTGCCGTTGACTCTGCTGCGGGCGCTGCGCTTGAGAGCGCAGTTCTGGCTGCGGACTTGCTCATCGGAACAGTGCTGATCCCCGGCGCACGGGCACCTCGCATTGTGTCCCGGGCAATGGTAAAAAAGATGAAACCCGGCGCTGCGATCGTTGATGTTTCAATTGATCAGGGAGGATGTATTGAGACGTCGCGGCCCACGACGCACGACGCTCCGTTCTATGTAGAGGAAGAAGTCATACACTGCTGCATTACGAATTTTCCCGGCACCGTGCCCTTGACCTCAACCCATGCGCTTGCGCAGGCTGCTCTTCCCTACGGTCTGGAAATTGCGGACAAGGGGCTGATGCGGGCGATTGCTGAAAATCCCGGCCTGGCAACGGGCGTTAATCTCTTTAAGGGAAAAGTCACCTGCCGCCCGGTGTGCGACGCATTCGGGTTCCCCTATGAGGCAGTCTCCTAACTGGTTTCCACGCTGACCCCAGACACGCCGGTTGCGGTGCTCGCCGTGATTCTGGCGGCCATCTCGTTCCCCATTAATCTGTCAGAACCTGTCATGAAAACCGGAATGTAGTTTCGGGAAAAGCCGCGCAGCAGTCCGGTGGAGCGGTCGCGTCTGCTTTCGACCAACACCGGCAGTGTTTTGTTCAGGAACGAAGCATAAAAACGCTGTTTTTTTTGCAGCGCCACTTCCCGCAGCGCGGCGGTGCGCTGTTTTTTAATATGTTCCGGCACCTGATCCGGCAACTGCGCAGCAGGGGTGCCGGGCCGGCGAGAGTAGGGAAAGACATGGAGATACCCAAGGGGAAGCTCGTGAACAAAACGCAGGGTGTTTTCAAACTGCGCAGCAGTTTCCCCGGGAAAGCCGGCCATGACATCAACGCCGATGTTGAGGTCAGGGATGGCTTGGATAAGGGCTTCGATGAGGTGCTTGAACCCTGCCGGGGTATAGGTTCGATTCATCCGTTGTAAGACTATCTCATCACCGCTCTGCAGCGGAATATGCAGATGGGGACAAAGGTTGGGCGAACGCGCCATGAGAGCCACTAACGCATCTGAAATTTCATTTGGTTCAATAGAACTGAGCCGAATCCGAACCCCGCTGAACTGGTCATCAGCAGTGAGCTGTTGCAAAAGTGTCACCAGGGAAACCGGGGGGCGAAGATCAAGACCATACATTCCCAGTTGGATACCGGTCAGGACAATCTCCCGGTAGCCGGCACGGACAAGGGACGCACAACTCGCAAGCGCCTGCGTGATCGGCAGGCTTCTGCTCATGCCGCGCACGCGGGGAACGATGCAGTAGGAACAGGCGGCATTGCAGCCGTCCTGAATTTTTAAATATGCCCTTGTGCGCTTGAAAAAAAGCGGGGCGGGCGGGGCACACAGATTGTGCGCCAGGGCCGGAGCGGATACGCAGCAGATACGGGTATTGGCGGTGATTATTTTTTTGATGTAGCTGCTGATATCAGCTTTCTCCGGATTACCCAGAATATGCAGGCGGTTTGCCATTGGCGCCAACGTAGCGGCCGCATGCTGGGCATAACAGCCGGTAACCACAACGTGAGCCTGCGGGTTTTTTCGCAACGCACGGCGAATCAACTGGCGGGACTGGGAATCACTGCTTTCAGTAACGGTACACGAGTTTACTATATAAACATCAGAAACAGCGGAAAACGGCACAATAGCAAAACCCTCGCGGCGCAGCGCTGCCGTCATGACTGCGGAATCAAAAAAATTTACTTTGCAGCCCAGCGTCGCAATGGCAATTTTTAAGCACCGAATGTGTTCCATCGCCAAATTCCCAACCCAGACGGATAATCTTTCCTGATGAGCACGATCCGCTCGCACCCGACGGGCGTGCTGGAGGGTAAGAAGCAGTCATCGCGGGGTTTATCACCAAAACACGGTGCGTGCCTCTCGGCGCGTGACACACAAAATAAGCTCCCGCGCCGATTGCGTTACATCCGGATTCTGTCGGCAGAAATCTCTGGCCCGGGCAAGCGCGGTTTCGCTGTTCGTAAAGGAGCAGATGCTCCCGGCGTGCTTATGCCTTGCCCGCACACCCTAATACATTGACCAATTTATGGATCACCAATTGTTTTATCGCCGCGCGTGCCGGCCCGAGGTATTTTCGGGGATCAAACTCTTCGGGATGTTCAACAAAGTGCTGCCGGATTGTTGCTGTCAGGGCAAGGCGCAGGTCGGTATCAATATTGATTTTGCATATCGCCAAGGCTGCGGCTTTGCGCAGCATATCCTCGGGCACGCCGCGGGCGCCAGGAATATGGCCGCCGTATTTATTGCACAGCGCCACGAGTTCCTGGGGCACTGAGGATGCGCCGTGCAGGACCAGGGGGAAGCCCGGCAATTTTTTGCCGATACGTTCCAGCCGGTCAAAGTCAAGCTGTGGCTCGCCTTTGAATTTGTAGGCGCCGTGACTGGTGCCGATGGCAATGGCCAGAGAATCGCACCCGGTTTGGTGCACAAATTCCACAGCTTCCTCCGGGTCGGTGAATAACGCATCGCGGGCCGCAACCGCGACATTGTCCTCAATGCCGGCAAGGCGGCCTAATTCGGCTTCCACTGATACGCCGCGCGGGTGGGCATAGGCAACTACCTCCCGGGTCACGCGCACATTTTCCTCAAAGGGGAAGCGGGAGCCGTCAATCATGACGGATTTAAATCCGCCGTCAATACAGGCTTTGCAAATGGAAAAATCTTCGCCGTGATCAAGATGCAGGGCGATGGGAATAGCAGTGGTCTCAACGGCAGCCTCAACCAGCTTCACCAGATATTCATGCCGGGCGTATTTCCGCGCTCCGGCGGAAACCTGCAGAATCAACGGCGCCTTTTGTTCTGCTGCCGCATCCACAATACCCTGCAGGATTTCCATGTTATTGACATTAAATGCGCCGATGGCATAACCACCGGCATAGGCTTTCTGAAACATTTCGTGCGTCGTAACTAACGGCATATAGGGGTCCTTTCCACGGGTCTGCGTGCGGGGAGCCGCAGGCTCTTATTCCTCCCACTTGACGAGAAACAATTCATAGGGGTTGTTGAGCGCCGGGTTGTGGGGGAGAATGCGCAGCGTATAGCCGTGCAGCCCGCTGGTTACACAGGGAACGCTGCAGCGAAACAGATGGTTTGCTGCTTCAGCGCCGACATAAGTCATGGGGATTGGTTTTCCGGAAGCAAACTGACGGTCTGCATCCAGCAGACCATGATAAATTTCCACCAATACATCGGACGGGGAAAGGTTGTTTAAAAAAATACTTGCTTCTACCTCAAAACTATTCCCCACTTTCTGCTCTCGACTGTCTTTGGTCTTGACGTAGTTAATTTTAATGCCATGCCAGTTGCGGTATATCGTTTCTTTCCACGCTGCCAACGACCGCGCCAGCAAAAAATTGTCGGCAACAAGTTCCTGGTAGCGTCTCATCAATGGCTGATAAAACCGCTGATTGTATTCATACACCATGCGATTGGTATTAAAGACCGGACATAATTCCTGCATCATGGATTTCATCAAAGCAATCCAGTGGCGGGGAAGACCGTCTTCTCCGCGATTATAAAATAAGGGGATTATCTCCTTTTCCAGAAGGTCGTAGAGCTCGCTTGACTCCACTTCATCCTGGTAGTGAGGGTCTTCATATTCCTCCTCCTTGCCGATGGCCCAGCCGGTGGTATTCGAATAGGCTTCCCACCACCAGCCGTCCAGTACGCTTAAATTAATGGCGCCGTTAAAAGCCGCCTTCATACCGCTGGTGCCGCTTGCCTCAAGGAGTTTGCGGGGATTATTAAGCCAGATGTCAACCCCCTGCACCAGGTAGCGGGCCAGCGCCATGTCATAATCTTCAATAAACACAATACGGTTGCGAAACAGATCGCTGCGGGCGAAATTTATAATTTGCCGGATAAGATCCTTGCCCTCGGTATCCTTCGGATGCGCCTTACCGGCAAAAATTATCTGCACCGGCTTATCTTTGTGAGACAAGATACTGGCGAGCCGTTCCGGATTTTGAAAGATGAGCGTTGCCCGCTTATAGGCAGCAAAGCGGCGGGCAAAACCGATGGTCAGCGCTTCCGGATTTAATACCTCTGCGGCGCGGGCGATTTCCCGCGTTGACTTCTTGCGCTTGAGCAAGTGCACTTTCAGATGCCGCCGGGCAAAGGCGACGAGCCGTTCGCGCCTGCGCTCATGGGTTCGCCACAGCTCCTCATCGGGTATCTCTGAGACACGCTTCCATATTTCCTCGTTGCAGGGGTCATAAAGCCAGCGGGGTCCCAGGTACCGGTTGAAAAGTTCCGCCATCTCATTGGATATCCATGAGGAGGGATGCACGCCATTGGTAATAGAGGTAATGGGTATTTCGTTTTCCGGCAGTGCCGGCCAGATACGTTTCCACATGTTGCGGGTGACCGTGCCGTGGATTTTACTGACCCCGTTGGTATATCCCGCAAGACGCAGCGCCAGCACGGTCATACAAAAGCCCTCGCTCTGATTGCCCGGCTGCTCGCGGCCAAGATCCAGAAACTGCTCCCGGGTAAGCCCCAATTGGGGATAATAATTGGCAAAGTACTTTTCTATCAGCTCAGGAGAAAAAATATCATTGCCGGCTGGCACCGGGGTATGCGTGGTAAACACATTGCCGGCAGTCACGGCTTCACGCGCTTCCGCGAAGCTCAGGCCGTGCTCCTGCATGAGCAGTCGGATGCGTTCAAGCGCCAGAAAAGCAGCATGTCCTTCGTTCATATGACAGACCAGCGGATTGATACCCAGCGTCCGGAGCGCCCGAAAGCCGCCAATGCCCAACAAAATCTCCTGCCGAATGCGCATTTCCCCGTCTCCGCCATAGAGTTGGGCAGAAATGTATTGCGCCGCCGGAGGATTTTTACTGATGTTGGTATCAAGCAGATAGAGAGGCACCTTGCCGACCTCTGCTTTCCAGATGCGGGCGGACACTCTCCCCTCAGGATAGTCAATATCCACGGTGGTGTCCGTATGCTCATTCCATTTTACGAGCTGCACCGGCATATTAAAGAAATCATTATCGGGATAGCTTTCCTGTTGCCAGCCTTCAGCATTCAAATACTGCTGAAAATAGCCCTCCTGATACAGCAGCCCCACGCCAACCAGCGGCAACCCGAGATCGCTTGATGATTTCAGATGATCCGCCGCGAGGATGCCCAGCCCTCCGGAGTAAATGGGCATGCATTCAGTGAGTCCATACTCCAGGGAAAAGTAGGCAATCTGCGATGAATCGGACTTGCCATAGGTCCGTTCGTACCAGCTCTTATAGGACTGATATTTCTCAAGATCCTGCAGGACGCGTTCTAAATGAGCCATAAACCCGTCATCGGCAAGGGCCTTGTCCAGCACCTCCTGTTTGATAAGGCCCAGCATATGCACCGGGTTATGGCGGGTCTCCTCCCAGAGATCCCGGTCAAGCCGCCGGAACAGGTCAATAATATCCTTGTTCCAGGTCCAGCGCAGATTATAGGCAAGTTTGAGCAGCCCCAGCAGGTTTTCCGGCAACGACGGGGCTACCGTATATTGATGTATTGGTTTCACGGTGCACGCTCCTGTGAATGACGGAAACAGTAAAAATATATCAAGTAAACCGACAAGTGTAAAACAAAAATATATTCAGGCACGGTAAGATATGGTATGTAAGGCACAATAGAGACGTTTTATACAGGCAACGCTGCAAAAATTCCAGAACCATCGGCAGTCCACCGCCAGGGCAGAGACTTTTTCGGGCTCCTCCCAGAAAATAATCCTTACGTGGTAATGAGCACGGCACGGCATGCAGGAGCAGGCAAACGCGGTGTGGCTACGGGGTGGCTGCGGCGGGAAACAGTGTTGTGGCGTGCTCTGCGGGGTATAATTGGCAATGCCGGCAATCAACACAGCAGGAGGAACAACGATGAAGATTATGGCGTTTGTTGGAAGCCCGCGAAAGGGCTCGAATACTGATATTTTGATTGACAAGGTAATTGAAGGGGCGCAGCGCAAAACCGAGGTGGCGGTAGAAAAAATATATCTCTACGATGCCAATATCCAGTATTGTACTGCCTGCGGCGCACACACGGTGCTCCAGGGAAGCAAGGAGTGTCCCCTTGACGATGACATGAAGGGGATCCTGGCCCGCATGGAGCAGGCCGATGCGTTTATTTTTGGCTCACCCAATCATGGCAGAACCATATCTGCCGCCATGACCAACTTTATCGCCCGCATGATGCCGCTGCTCAAGATGTATGTGGAACGGGATGCCCAGGGTAATATCATTTTTGCCGAGGCGCGGCCGACGATAAAAGGCAAGCGGGCGGTCATCGTCGTGAGCCAGGGAGATCCCTGGCCGTCGTCATCCGCACTGGTCTTGAAAATTCTTGATGATAATATCAAAGACTTTCAGCTGCGCAAGACCGGCGAAGTGTTCAGCATGGGGAATATTCAGCGGGCTGCGGTCAAGGATAAGCAGGCGGATCTGGACTGGGCAGTTGCAATGGGGGCACGGCTGGCCAGCGTGCGCTAAAGGGGTGATGCCGATCATGCCGGTATGGTCCTATCCGCCGCTGGTGCATATTGTGGGCAGGAAACGGTCTGGAAAAACTGCCCTTATCGTCGAACTTATCCGCAGCCTTTCCGCACGCGGCTACCGCGTGGCTGCCGTCCGCCATTCGCCCCATGCCCATGCAGTTGAGACCGCGGGAAGCGATACCGCACAGTTTAAAACGGCCGGGGCGATCGGGACTGCGCTCATTACCGCTCATGACGTGAATCTATTCATACCGGCCATGAGCTTCAGCGAAAAAGTTGCCCCGCTCACCCGCGCGTTCCATGGGTGCCATCTCATTTTTGTTGAGGGCGGCAGCAGAGAGGGACGGGAAAAAATTGAAATCATTCCACCGCAGGCAGAACCGCTGTGCGCAGGCGACATAACGCTGCGCGCGGTCGTCAGCCGCGATTATCACGCCCCGGAGCTGCCTTCCTTCAAGCCTGAGGAAATTGAACAGCTCAGTTTATTTATCGAAGAACGCTACATAAAAGCAGCTCTTTCCGGTGCCGTCATAGCCGGCGGCAAGTCAAGCCGTCTGGGCGTCAATAAAGCGCTCCTCCCCTTGCAGGGGAAGCTGGTTATTGAACGCGTGCTTGAGACACTTGCGCCGCTGGTTTCATCAGTAACAATCATTGCCAAAAACCCTGCCGATTATCAGACATTACCAGTAGCCACCGTGCCGGACATTCGCCCCGGGTGCGGACCGCTCTCCGGTATTCATGCAGCACTCAGCCGAAGCCCGACGGAATATGTCCTGGTGGTGTCCTGCGATATGCCGTTACTCACCGCAGAGATTCTTCGGCCGCTGGTCCGTGAATATCCCGGCTACGACATTACCATGTTCAAGCATCGGCTGTTTGAGCCGCTGTGCGCTATTTACCGGCGCACCTGCCTGCCGGCGCTGGAAGAACTGATGGATCATGCTGAATATCGAATCATTGATCTGTTCCCTTCCCTGAATGCGCACATCATCCGTATTGACCAGGGCGATGTGTTTCAGAGTATTAATACCAGGGAAGATTACGAACGGCTGCAGGAGACGTTTAATCGGGAGTAAGGTGGGTGTGGGGGTGCGGCGTTGGAAAGTGGTAACAGCGCCAGACGGGTTGCCGGTCAGGGAGAAAAGCCCCTGGTGTAATGGTGCGGCCCTGGGTGGATTGCCTGTATGAAGGACCGGTCGAAAATATCCTCTGGTAAAAGAGTCTTCTTTAAATACCCCATCTCTTGCAGGACGGGAACAAACGTCATGGTTGACGCAACGTATTCAGCCGGAAGCGAAGCGCAGTATTTGGGAGATATTGCCAGGGTGTCGCGGATAAAATTTCTGTTTACCGCCTTCTGTTCCTTCGCCAGCAGCTCTGCTGCCACCTGCGGTTTTTCTCGCAAGAAGCAGCAGGCTTGTTCATGGGTCTGCAAAAACAGTGTGAGCAATTCTGCCTCCCCCAGTAAATCCGCCCGCACCACGATGCCGTAGCTGGGATTGAACGGCCAGATATAATCTGGCGGCAAAATGATTTTTTGGCGGTAAAATGTCTGCGCCACCACAGCCAGTTGCGGCGTTCCCACCGCTCCCTGGATGTCGCCCTCTGCAATGGCGGCAGGAATAAGGTCAGCCCACGGGAAGTTTTTTACCGCCACGCCGGCAATCTGATAGCGGTGAAGCAGATGCCGGATAATGACATCATGAATTGAACCCCGCGCTGGAGACCCCAGGGCTGCGCCCCGGAACTGACGCAGCACCGCAGCAAGACTGTGCGCATCGGCAGCGGCGGCGTAACGTTCCCCGGCAATCATCATGGTGCCTTCGATGTGGCCGCCACCAATGCAGCGCAGCGGCGTTCCCCGGTCAATGCCAATCATGGCCGGCGGCAGCCCGATATATCCCAGGTCGATCTCGCCGGCGGCGAATGCTTCCACCATAGCCGGCCCGGTCCCATACAGACTCCAGGACGCGTTGATGCCATGTTCATTGAGCCAGCCCGTGCACTTGAGCAAATGAGACGTATGATAGAGGGTCGAAAGATAGCCAATGCGCAGCGTTTTCACGATCTTATTTATTCTTGACAGCAGCGGTATTTCTGCCTGCTCAACCCGGATTTCTTCATGGGGTTAGTTGCTGTTGCAGGGTCGCAATGAATCCGGCGATTGCTTTCACATCCAGACCGGGCGCAGGGTTTTTCAGTGCCTGTTCAAAATGCGCCAGCGCTTGTTTATGGTCCCCGCGTTCCATATACAGCGTGCCCAGATTGTAATGGGCGGGTGCATGCTGTGGATCCATATTCACAACCGCCTGATACGCTTCAATGGCACGGTCATAATCTCCCTGCCGGTGATGAATGGCAGCCAGGTTGAATTGGGCATCCTTCAATTGCGGATTGATGCGCAGCGCGTTTTCAAAATAATACCGGGCGCGCTGATCATCTTTTTTCTGCACATAAATCTGTCCCAGCATGCTGCTTGAATCCGCAAGGGCAGGTTTATGGGCCAGGGCTTTCTTAAAGTATTCCTCAGCCAGGGCGGCGTTCTGCTGGTAATAATAGGCCAGGCCCATGTTATGGTAAATAAGGGGGTTATTCGGCTGCAGGGCAAGAGCCTTGCCGTATTCTGCCAGCGCTTTGTCAAACTGGCGCTGTTTCTGATAAATATTGCCCTGCAACAGATAACTCTCGGCAGTTGTTTTGCCCGGAACCTGCAGCAGCGGCTGCAGGACTTCATGGGCTTTATCGTATTGGCCGCGCTCGGTGTAAAGCCCGCTGAGCCATTGGCGCGTTTCCGGCAGGTTCTGGTTGATGCGCAAGGCGGCTTCGTATTCCTGGATGGCAAGGTCAAGTTTTTTCTGGGTGCGATACAGGTTTCCCAGGTTAATGTGGGGCTCGGGGTAATTCTTTTTAATCTCCAGCGCGCGGCGATAGTGCTCAATAGCGGCATCGTATTGCTGCCGTGAAAAGTAAATAATCCCCAAATTATTATATGCCTGCTCGCAGGTGGGCATGATGTCTATCGCCCAGCGGAAATATTTTTCTGCTTCGTCATACTGTTTAAGCTGTAAATAACAGTAGCCGGTGTTGAGTATGGCGCTGGTGTTGTAGGGATGTGCCCGAAAGGTCTCCTGATATTCTTCAATGGCGCGGTCATACTGCTTCTGCAGCGTATAATTGCGGGCAAGCAGGGCAGAGATATTAGAATTGTAGCGGGAGAAATAGTGTTTGGCGGTTTCCAGATAGGCATTGGCATCAGCAAGGTTGCCCCGTTTGTCTGCCATGATCGCTTGAACAAAATATTTGTCAGCAAGCAGGATGCGGCTGATAAAATAGGCAGAGGAACCAAACAACGCCAGCAGCACCAGCGTCAGCCCAATCCTCACCGGCAGAAGGTTGCGGATTTTCCAGACGGCAGTGGGCCGGTTGCCACTGAGACGATACAAGACCACAAGCAGCGCTGCAAAACTGAAGAGCAGCACCGGCGGCATTGCCCGCTCCAGGGGAAAGCAGAAGGTGGCATTGATAGCAAAGCCGAGCACGCCGAGGAAAACACACAGGGCGCGCAATGTTATCTGTTCATCAGGGCTGCGGAAAAAAATCCGCCAGAATATCCAGAACAGAGAAATAAACACGGCGGCATACGCACAGAATCCAAAAATTCCCAGTTCTGCCAGCATTTGCAGGTGGTCGTTATGCACCCGGGTGAGCTGCTGTTCATCTTTGAACGACCAGTCCACGGCAGCAGCGCGGTGATAGCGCGGATACAAAATTTTAAAATTCTGCAGCCCCACGCCAGTCCAGAGATGGTCCTTTACCATCTGCAGGGTGTTTTTCCACCAGATGATTCTGAGCTGGGCGGAGTCCCCTTCTTTGAAATCGGTTATGGAGAGAAACCGTTCGCCGATCGACTCTTTGAGAATCGGGACCGGCATCGCAGCAGGTTTCAGTTGTGCAAAAACGATGAGCAGCAACACGGTTCCCGCGCCGACCGCAGCCGGCAGCAGCAGACGTTTCCGTGAATGCCTGTGCCACAGGGATCGCAGGCGCGGCGCAACGCAAAGCGCCATAACGATCAGAATAACGATCCCTGCCACCCAGCTCGCGCGGGTCTTTATATATAATGAGTAGAGCACTATAACAAACAACCCCGCCAGAAAAACAATGCGCGGCACTGCGGTGCGCGAGATCAGCAGACAGCCGATGCCAAGCGGCAGCGACATGGAAATAATATGGGCCGCCATATTTTTATTGGACAGTGTGCTCGCCGGGGGAACGATCTGGGGCACCCAGGTCAGATTAAACAGATACTGGGCGATGCCGATCAGGGAAACCGCCACGACGCTGAGCGTGATCACATAAAAGTAGCGGTTTATGCACGCAATATCCGTGGCGGTATAGCGAATAAAGAAATAAAACACGATGGCCGCGGCATAGTGCAGCAGCGGCAGCGTGGCAAGGTATGGGTTTTTGGCGTGCAGCAGGGAAATCCAGCAAAAGGCATAAAACACAAACAGCAACACATCCAGCGGGATGAGTTCCCAGGTCCATTCCCGGTCTTTTTTATGGTGCCAGATTCCGAGCACGGCCAGCGCAACAATTCCCCATTGCAAAAATGCCATCTTGGGAACATTTTCAAACTCGCCGGATTGTCCATAAAAAATAAGCGGGCCGCACCCCAGTAACACCAGCGGACCAAAGGCAATAATGTCGGCAATAAGAGAGCGCGCACGTTTTGGTGGGGCGACCGCAGCAGCGCCGGCAGCAGGGTATTTTTTGCCAGCCTGATGCCGCGGCAGTGGTGAACGCTTTTTCTTTTTCGGTTTGGTCATCGAGCCAATCCTGTTCAGGCAGAAAGCACGTCTGCGTAAAGCGCGCGGGTTTCCCGAACCATACGGTCAACGGAAAAAAAGGTTCGGCACTGCTGCTGCCCGCTGGCGCCCATCTGGGCGCGAAGCGCAGGGTTGTCTGCCAGCCGCACCAGCACATTCGCCAGGGCAGGAACATCGTGCGGGGGCACTAAGAAGCCGGTTTCTCCATCGTGAATCAGTTCCGGAAGCGCGCTGACCCTGGTTGCGACAACCGGTTTACCCATGTTCATGGCTTCAAGCACCGACAATCCAAAACCTTCCCAGAGGGAGGGGTGGACAAAGATATCCATGGCATTGAGCAGCTCAACCGTATCAGAACGGTAACCGGTGAAGATGACGGTTTCTGCCAGGCCAAGCTGTCGCACCTGGTTTTTTAGCTCCTGGTCAAGCACCCCGCTTCCCACAATCAACAGGCGCAACCGGGTATTTTTTCTGAGGGCATCGGCAAAGGCATCAATAAGATAGCGGTGGCCCTTTTGCGCCACCAGGCGGGCAATAATTCCCACCACAATATCCTCCTTGCCGAGGTTCAAAGAAGCCCGCATGATATTTCGGTCTAAGGAAGCCTGCGCAGGTTCAATGCCGTAATAGATGGTCGTAATTTTATCCTGCGCCACCCCTTCTACCTCATGGGTAAAACGCGCGACCCAGTCGGAGATGGCTATTATGCGCGAGGTCTTCCTGTTAAGCACATAATTTAACAGTTTGATTGGCTGGCGCCGGCGAAATGCATCGTCATTGTGTTTGGAGGAAATAATATTTTTAATACCGGCCATGCGGGCTGCCGCAATGCCGTAACAATCCCCGTGCAGGAGGTGCGTATGCACCAGGGCCGGTTTCACGTGCTTGAAATAGTTGATTAGTGCCAAAAAGCAGAACGGGTCAAAATCATACCGAATGGCAACGGGCTGGGTTGTAATGCCTTTCTGCTTAAGCAGATCCAGATAGTCTGCCACCGGGCGTGTTGGCTCAATCAAGAGCAATAAAACGATCTCATAAGGGTGAGCGTTCAGGCGCGGCAGAAGTGTCAGCAGATGCTTTTCCATGCCGTGAATACCGGTTACCTTGGCAATGTGAACAATCTTCTGCGCCGCTTCCTGCATTGCCAGTGGCTACCTCCTCACCACAATCCGCAGGCGCAGGCTACAGGCCACCAACCCGCACCCCTTTTATTGAAAGCAGTTCTTCATAAAGTTCTGCTATTTTTCTTACCATATCGTGAAGTGAGTATTCCTGCAGTGCCGTCTCTTGTCCTTTTCCAGCGATTCTTCTTTTCAACTCCTGATCCTTCACAAGCTGCACCACCCTGTCTGCCATGCCTGCTGTATCGCCGGGGTTTATCAGAAAGCCATTGGTGCCATCCTGAATGATCTCCGCATTCCCGTCAATATTGTTTGCCACCACCGGCAGCCTGGCAACCATTGCCTGGGGAATAACCCGCGGCAGCCCTTCCCAGAGAGAGGTCAGCGTAAAAATATCCATACAGCGGAGCAGGTCAGGAACATCCCGGCGCAAGCCCGCAAGCACCACATCGTGGTCAAGACCAAGCGCGCTGATGAGCGCCTCGGTTTCGTTGCGCAGGGGGCCGTCGCCGACAAAAAGGAATTTTGCTTCGGGAATCTGCTTTTTCACCAGTGCTGCCATCTTCACAAAATCCAGCGGGTTTTTCTGCTGCGAGAGGCGGCTCACGGTTCCCACCACCGGGCCCCGGCCGTTAAGCCCCAGACTGGTTTTCAATACCGCAGGGTCTGTAGAAGTGCGGCTGAACCGTTCTATATTGATACAGCTATGGATAACCGTGTATTTATCTCTGGTGCCAATATGATCCTGCAGCCCTTTTTCCACATTCAGGGTTGACACCGCAATCAGCCGGTCAGTAAAGGGAACAGTTATTCGCTCCAGAAAGATATACATCCCGCGCACAAAAGCCTTTTGATAGGGATGATGCGCCCAGCCATGGACGGTGTGGACGATGACCGGCACCCGGGCAATGCGCGCTGCCCACCGGCCAATGATGCCGGTTTTAGAGCTGTGGGTATGCACAATGTGCGGCTGCTCACGCGTGAAAATCTTCACCAGCTTAAGTGTTGCGATCAGATCTTTTATTGGATTAACTTCGCGAACAATTTCCGGGACGATGGTGAGGGGGATACCCTTGGTGTGGACTTCTGATATGAGCTCGCCTTCTGGTCCGGTCTGCGGCCCGGCGATAATCTGGGTGGCAAATCGTTCCTGGTTAATAAAGGCGCAGGTTTCAATGACTGTTTCCTGCGCACCGCCAACGATGAGCCGGGTGATGGGATTAATCACTTTGATTTTTTGCATAGCCGAAACAAAAAGAGAGGAATGGTTCCCACTCCTCATTTATAACTATACCGTGAATAAACACCTATGGAACATCAAATCCGCATCAAGACATTACACAGGAGCATCTTTCTGTGAAGTTTTAGCATCCGAAGCTGGGCAAAATATTATCTCATTTTTCAGATTCTGTCTATCGCCAAAAAATTGGGGATGATCTGTTTGAACTTGTGGCAGGAAGGAAAGGGGTGCATCCTTTGCGGTGAGGGGAAGGGATTAGGAAGAAAATAAAGTTGTCCCCTGTTATTTCTTTTTTACGGCAAAATCAAACATTGGGATTGACAAAGTAGTGTAAATTTATATAATAAGGCATAAAATAAGGCATAATTTGATACGATACTATTGTTTGAAAATTGGGTGGCGGGATGATTTTCAGACAGATACAAGAAATGAACCTCTATTGGCCGCAGAACGTTCAGGCAGGCTGACAGGGGTTTTTGTTTACTTAATGGCAACCAGAACACAGAGGAGGTTTACCACGATGAAAAAGCATATTGTTAGGTATCTCATGATTTGCGCCCTGTTAATCTATTTTGCCTCGGCAGGTATTGCATCTGCCTTTCCGCTCCCTGACACCGGACAGACAAAGTGCTATGACAACGTGCAGGAGATTCCCTGCCCACACCCGGGGCAGCCTTTCTTCGGGCAGGATGCCCACTATGGCACGAACCTGCAATCGTTCATTGACCTGGGCAACGGCATCGTGCGGGATAATGTCACCGGACTTGAGTGGCAGCAGGCCACAGCGCCAGGCACCTACACCTGGGATCAGGCAATAGCTTACTGTGAGGACCTGACCCTTGGGGGGCACAGCGACTGGCGGCTGCCGACGATAAAGGAACTGTCAACCCTGGTGGACAGCAGCATTCCC
>FWPV01000930.1_pt1 | contig 86536 bp, 75 predicted proteins | sample 2228371 | NCBI WGS metagenome assembly FWPV01 (sample SAMEA103939776, study PRJEB20133) | metagenome
ACCTTCCTGCCCAGACGTGACACCTGCAGGTTCATGCCCTTGGGCAGGTCGTTCTGCTGGTACCACTCGTAGAACAGCCGCTTCCGCTCCAAGTTCACATCAAGGCTCTCGCCCCGCTGAAAGTCCCCGAAGTCCTCGTAGTACTTCCACAGCGCCACAACGGCAGATGCCACGGCCCGTTGCTGATAGTCCCAAAGCTGCTTCTGCCGCGAGAAGCTCTTCAGGTCGAAAGAACTCCAATTGGCCGGCAGGGACTCGTAGGGCCTGCCTTCGACCATTTCCTGAAGCAGTGGCCGAGCCATATGTCTACTGCTCCTGACGGACTACCACCAGATGAGCGGCTTGATTAGCTTGAAGAACTCGAAGTCTTGTTTGGTCAGGTCGATGATTGTGCCGTCTTCGAACTCGACCGCACCCGGTTCACCGGCGGGCCATTGCGCTGAAGGCGGCGCGGGCAGTATGCGCCTGATGCGCTTGCCGGTCAGGTTCGAGAGCGTCTCGGGCAGGTCGATGCCCTTGTACAGCCGCGACAGGTCGACCTTCACCTTGTTCTTCTTGGTGTCCACCTTGACCGCGTCGAGCAGCTTCGGGTCGGGGCTTCGCAGCCCAGCCAGGAATCGTCTGTCGAAAGTCCCGCTCCGCGTCGTCATGACTGGAATGGTAGGGTGGCAGTCGCTGGTAACGTCCTTTCTCTGTGATTGCATCTCGGCCGCGCTACATCTTTTCGGAAAATCTCTCTGCGCTCGACTTGCTCGATTGGCTGCGGAATCTGGAAGTGCTCCTTCAGGACGGGCCAGTCTACGTCACGTATCGTTGCCACGCCGTTCAAGTACAGGCTGACCCATACGCTCCCGATCCGCGAGACCGGCTTCACTTTGCTGAGCTTCGCCTCGGCAATGGCGACGTATTTGGGGTCAAGCTCGATGCCAACATAGTTCCGCCCCAGCTTCTTCGCAGCAACCAGCGTCGTGCCCGTCCCGACAAAAGGATCGAGCACAGTATCGCCTTCGTCTGTGCTCATTAGCACGAGACGTTCCAGGACTGTCTCGGGAAGCTGGCAAGGATGCTCATCCCGACGGCGGGAATGCTTGATTCGATGTAGGTCGGTCCAGACATCCGAAACCAAGGGGCCGAATGGATGCAGACCACCTTTCTTGCCTCCGTAATCCTTAAGCAACACGCCACACTTGCGACAGCGTTTGTGCGGGTGGCGCAGCTCGTAGAACTTGTTGAGCGTCTTGTCCTTGGCGTAGAACAAGATGCCGTAGTGCGTGGGCATGAGGGTTTTTCCCAGTGGCGTGCTCATTGCGTCCCAGGCTATCCAGTGCTTGAAATCCGCCAGTGTGTTGAGGTAGCACGAATAGTACGTAAGCCACTTTGGGATGTTGTGCACAAAGATACTCCCCGAGGGTTTTGTCACGCGCACCATCTCGGCCAACCACTCCTTGCACCAGTCCAAGTAGGCATCAAGCACCTTGCGGTCTTTGTAGGAGTTGTACCTCTTGTTCAGATTGAAAGGTGGGTCGGCGAAAGCCATGTCAACACATTCGTCCGGTAGCGCCCGCAGGACCTCAATGCAGTCCCCTTGGTGAACGATGTTCAGCTTCACAGTCCAAGTATCTCGGTCATTAGCTTCCTGAACCTTGAGAGCTCGTCGGCATGAAACGTGAAAACATCGTCATATGCGGAGACCATCCGCTTGAGGTCGTTCTGTCGTGCATACCATCCGATGCCATCCACGAAGCCAATAAACCGAACACCCCGGTAGTGCTTGGCGAGCAGGTCACGGACTGATATCTCAGTCTTCGACTTGTCTCCTTGCCCTGAAGATGTGGTCACGAGAAACGAACACTCCGCAACGACCTTTGGGCTCCCCTGATCTGGGATGATGAAGTCCATCGTGCGCTTCTTGTCGTCAACCGTACCGACAAGTCGCTGGAGATCTCCGCGTGTGTAGGTGATGCCCATCTTGTCAAGCAGGCCTTCAATCAGCGTTTCGGGATTGTTCTCCTTCATACCCGAATAGGAACCTTTTTCCTTATAGCGCACTAGGGTATCAATCATCGGTTCCGGACGAAAACTCAGCTTGTCGATACTGAGTTTGCGTAGCTCGAAGGGCGGCAGTACGCGAGCCAAGAGTGGATTGGAGACTCCTTCGAAGAAGAGATTCACTATCCCGCGGCGGAAATGCGCGTTCTCGCGAACGAGACGTTCGATGGCTGCATCCGACCACTCCTTGAGTTCCTCGCGCTTCTCGGGCTTTAGCCATTGGGACTTCAGGACCAAGTCGTCCAGAGCGTCGTCATCTACGAGTCGGAGAAACGTAGTCAGCCGTTTGAGACTCTCGTTCGAGAAACCGTTCAACGCCAGGAGGGCCTTCAGTCCATTGGGTTTGGTCAGCAGGCCCTCAAAGTACTCACGCCGGATTCCACTTTGTTCGACCTGGGCTTTCACAACCTGTAGTAGGTTGCTCAACGCGGTTAGAGTCTGGGCCTCATAGCGTTGCTCGAAACTGGGGTTGTAGAAGTAGAACGTGTTCTTCTTAAGAACCGTGGCGAACTTGTCGGCGTCATTCCCCATGCTATTGCGTTCCTTTCCGAAAGACCAGGACGAACTCTTCTTTCATCGTGTTTCGCATTCCTCTGATTGGTTTGAGTATACTGCGAATCAGAGTCGTCCCGGCCGCCACGAAGTGGTCAATGATAGTCTGTTCGAGGCGGACGCCACCAGTCTGATTGGTATTGGACCCAACAACGAGGACAGCAAACTTGCCCGGCCTCAGGACACGAACAATCTCCTTGACGACAAGCTCCATGTCTTGAAAGTAGCGGTTAAGCCTCTCGGACTTCGTCCTGCCTGCCAGCCCGAGCATCTGATTGCGCAGTACATCAACATCGTAGCCAAGGTAGTTCAACTGAGCAGCGTCGTTCTCGGCGTAGTCAATGGCAAACGAGTAGGGCGGGGAAGTGACCACGCAGTCCACGCTTGCATCTTCGAGAGTCAATGACCGTGCCTCGCACTCCAGAATCCTGGTTCTTCCAAGTTCAGCAGCTTTGACAACCAGATTGCTGGTTGTCTGGGCGACGGTGTCGTAGTAGCGACCGAGCACCTTACGATACAGAGCACGGTGATCGAGCCTGCTTACCCGCCGAGCGTAGCCCATCGCGTCCAGAAACGCCAGCAACGCCAGCTCGTACATCTTGCGCTTTGTGGCGTCCGTTATGCGATCAAGCTTCCCACCCAGAGTTTCCCCGGAGAAGTAGTCAAACCACTTGTCCGCATCACGGGGAACTGCATCCAAAACCTCCGGCTTCAGAGCCAAGCTCTGACACTTCACTTGAGTCATGAACCGGCAGAATGGACTAATGTCAGCTGCAACGGAGTGGATTCCCAGCAGAGAAGCCTCAACGTTCAGCGTTCCACTTCCGCACATCGGGTCAAGGACCGTCTCTCCCGGCTGAACACGTAGTATGTTCAATAAGCCCTTCACCAACTGAGGGTGGAATTTCCCCCGATAGGGAAAGAGCCCGTGTGTCGCATATCCTGTGGAGTACTGCCCATTCTGAAAGTACTCCTGCGTCGCGTTCGAGCGGTCCCCTGACGACTGCGCCGTCATGCTCCGGCAAAGACGGTAGTGGTCCGAGGGCTCGCCGCCCACCGACTTGAAAAAGGCGGATCGACGAATCAGCTCCTCTCGCGTCAGCGACCGAGATTCCATCAGAGCGAATTCCAGTTCGAAGAGCTCATCCACTGACTCCAGAAGGACAAGTTCATCTCCAAACAGCTCAGTGGCAAGCGAGGTCTGCTTAAGAACATCAAAGATGCCAGAGAATTCGGCGCGGGTCTGCATTGCTAAACGATGGTCGCTGCTTGCGACAAGTCAAGCGCAACGGGGCACGGGAGAGAGAACCTACGGTCGTCAACCTCGACCTCAAGACTGTTGAACAGCCGGTCGGTCTTGACGTAGTAGAGCATGTGGGTCTTCCAGAAGAGCACCACGTCGCGGTCGTCGGTGTAGACCTTTTCGTAGATGCTCTTGTGGGCCGGCGTGTGCTGGAAGTAGATTGAGCCCGAGGGGCTGAAGTAACGGTGGAAGAAGTCGTAGAGCTTATCGAAGAGCTCCTGGCGGAAACTATCGGTCTTGGGACACGATCCCGAATGTCGGACATTCGGGTCATGTCCCAGCGACTTGAGCGCCTTCTCGATGTCGGTCTTGAGCTTGGGGAATACGCCGTTCTGATAGTAGCGCGACTTGATGCGCATCAGGTTGATGAAACCAGACTGACCATCAACTTTCGCGCCGACGAACAGGTCCCTCAGGGCGGCGAAGAACCGCTCTTGACTCTTGTCCGCCTTGGCCGCGCTACTTGCAGGCACGACGACCCTCTGCCGGGATGACGTTTGGCGCGGCTATCGGCCAGTTGCGCATGGCCCAAATATGCCGAAGAACGCGGCCCAAGTCAAGCCGGGTTGGCCGACGGCGTAGGGTCAGGGCGGGCACAGGCCGGGCATCGCGCAAATCCCGGTGGTGAGGAGTCGAGGGCGACACAATGAGCGAGAGGCCAGAAGCGGGAGCGCAGTGCAACAGACGAGGAGGAACTCAAGTCAAAGGCGCAAAGCCAGCGTCGAACCGTAGTCCGAGCAAAACGCAATCGCCATCGTCTTCCCGTCCGGCTGCACGCGCGGCGCGGGTTTGGGCTTGACTTGTCGCTGCCGGTCAATAGGCTGATGCCTGTGACGCAGAATCAGCCTCCGGCCGCCGGGCAGTTGCGCGAGGAGCGCCAGGTCACCCTGGCCGCAATCGCGGTGAACGTCGGCCTGTCCGCGGCGAGCGTCGCGGCCGGGCTGCTGTGCGGCTCGAGCGCCATCATTGCCGACGGGCTGCACCACGTCTCGGACCTGGCCAGCGACTTCGCCGTGCTCTGGTCAATCCGCGCGGCCAAGCGGCCGGCCGACGCCTGCCACCATTACGGCCACTCGCGCTACGAGACGCTGACCGCCCTTTTCGTCGGCCTTGCTTTGGCCGCGGCCGCGGTGTTCGTTGCCCTGCAGAGCATCCTGACGCTGCGCGAAAAGCACGCAGCTCAAATGAGCTGGTGGCCGTTTGTCGTCGCGGTTTTGTCAATCGGCTTGAAGGAGACGTTGTACTGGGTGACGCGCGCGGTCGGTCGCAGATACCGGAACGAGGCGATTCTGGCCAATGCCTGGCACCACCGGTCTGATGCCTTTACTTCGGTTGCGGCCGCGGTCGGCATCGGCGGAGCAGTATTGGGCGGGCCGCGCTGGGGTTTTCTCGACCATCTGACCGCGGTTGTGCTGGCCGCATTTCTCGTGGTTGTCGCGCTTCGGATTGTGCGCGACGCGCTCTCCCGGCTTTCCGACCGCGCACCTGCTCCCGAGGTTCAGGAGCGTCTGCGCCGGGCCATCGCCGCGATTCCGGGCGTTCAGGGGCTTCACGCCTTCCGAGCACGGCAGTCCGGCGCCGGCGGCACGATTGAGATGGACGTCCACGTCGAGGTTGACCCGGCGCTCACCGTCCGACAAGGCCACGACATCGCGTCTCAAGTCGAATCTGAGTTGAAGCGGGAGATGCCGGACATCTCCGGCATCGTCGTCCACATCGAGCCGCCTGCCGGAAGCGGCGCGGCTAGTGATGAAACAGACGCAGGCCGGTGAGAACCATCACCATGCCGTACTCGTCCGCTGCCCGGATCACGCCTTCGTCCCGGCTCGACCCGCCGGTTTGGACGATGTAGCCGACGCCGGAGCGGGCGGCCCGGTCGATGTTGTCCCGGAACGGGATGAACGCGTCTGAGCTCAACGCCACGTCCTTGAACCTGTCAAGCCAGTCCCGTTTCTCCTGTTTGGTGAACCGCTCGGGCACGACCGCAAAGTTGAGCCGCCATGCCGCCAGTTCTTCCGCGGTTGCCTCGTCTTCAAGAAACAAGTCAATCGCGTTTGACTTCTGAACTCGGGTGACGTCTTTCTTGAACTGAAGGCCTCGCACGCGCGGGTGGAGCCGGAGCAGCCATTTGTCGGCCTTGGCGCAGGCGATTCTCGTGCAGTGGATTCTCGACTGCTGGCCGGCACCGGAGCCGATGACCTGGCCGTCGTAGGCCAGACAGATGGAATTGGACTGGGTGTACTTCAAGGTCAGGGTAGCGATGAGCATGTCGGTCCGGGCCGAATCGGGGATTGCCTTCCTATGGGTGACGACATTCTCAAGCAGCGCCGCGCTGACGCGGGCGGCGTTTCGGTCCTGCTCCAGCGAGACGCCGAAGACCTGGCGCAGTTCGGTCGGACCCGGCTCGTAGTCCGGGTCAATCCGGAGAACCGGGTAGTTGCTGCTTTTCTTGCCTTTGAGGATTTCGAGGGCAGCCGGCTCGTATCCGGGCGCGACGCAACCGTCGGAGACCTCTTTGGCCAGCAGCCGGGCGGTCGGCACGTCGACCGGTTCGCTGAACGCGGCCCAGTCGCCGAATGACGACATCCGGTCCGCCCCCCGCGCCCGCGCATAGGCACAAGCCAGGGGCGAAAGCTCCATGCCGCTGACCATGCATGATTGAGCCAGCTCTTCGGAGAGAGGCCGGCCGATGGCGGCACCGACCGGGCTGGTGTGCTTGAACGAAGCGGCCGCACACTGGCCGGTCAGCTCTGCCAGCTCCCGGACCAGTTGCCACGAGTTGAGCGCATCAAGCAAGTTGATGTAACCGGGCTGGCCGGCAAGCACTTCGAACGGCAACCGGCCCTCAGTGACAAAGGCGCGCGCATTCGCCTGGTGCGGGTTCACGCCGTAGCGGAGTTTCAGTTCATCCATGCCTACTCAAATTAGCCTGTCTGAAGGAAAAGTCAAGACCGTGTACCTTGACGCTCGAACCAGCGTCCAACCACGAGCTACAGGACCGATTGCCCGGTGAACTGCGCGAACGCGCGGCGACTTGCGCACCTTCGTTCTCATCCTCACCCTTGCCCCTTCCCTTCAAGGGAGAGGAATGGTTTGGCCGGAGGAACGCGAAAGAGGAAGGGCGGTCAATTTCGGAACTGGGACTCTTCGAGCTGCTTGACTGGCATTGCTGCGGTGGTAGGATTGTTTAAGGTGCCCCGGCATTTGCAGTTCGTGCTGTGCTGAGGTCTTTGTTCTGTCGCAAGACGCCGGATGAGCACTTACCGAGAACAGGAGGCAAGGATGAGTGGACTGAACGTAGCGGTTGTGCTTGGTCTGTCTTTCAGTTTGTGTCTGGGCGCCGGCCCGAATGTCGGGTTGGAGCCGGATGTCGTCTGGGACCCCGAGGTTCGTCTGACTAACAACACCCAGTATGAGTACACCGACTACGCCAACCAGCGCAACGTCGTCGTTGACCCGGCCGGTCGGGTTCATGTGGTCTGGTATCGCTCCGGGTCTGGGACGTTCGCAACTCAGTTGATGTACAAACGTTACACGCCCGGCTCAGGTTGGTCACAGGATACCTGCATCACTCAGGAGAACGTCACACAGTACCATAGCCGGTACCCGTCACTCGCCTGCGACTCATCCGGTGTGCTGGGCTTGGTCTACAACTGCGGCAACGCAAGCAACCCGAGCCAGTATGTGTTCTTTAAGCAGTGCATCCCGCAGGGAACCGGCAACGACGGCTGGGATTCGGTCGGCACGCTCATCTCAAATGACATCCAGTCGCAGTACAAGTATGTCCCGAGTATCGCTGCCTCGCCCGACGGCCGTTTTCATGTTGCCTGGGTTCAAGACCGCTCGCCCGACTTCAGCGTCACCTACCGCGAGCGCATCGGCACGACTTGGCAGCCGGAAGTAAGCATTCTGGCGAACACCTACTACAAGTCAGGGACATGCATCGGCGCGGGCCGGGATGGCACCGTCCACGTCGTCTGGTATGGCGCGCTGAGCACAAACTCGTACTATCAGGTTCAGTATCTCGGACGTTTTGGCGGCACATGGATGACCACGCCCCAGAACGTCTCGGCGGGCCGGGCCCAGCACTGTTACTACCCTTCGCTGGCAGTTGACCCAACCACGAATCGCCCTGCCGTCGTCTGGTACGGAACGCCGGTCGGTATCCCCTATCAGCGCATCGTCTTCAAGTCGCGCATGGGCACGACGCCGTCCGACTCGTGGCAGGCGGTCGGCGATACAGTCTCCGAGTCCGGCAGCAACTTCTACCAATACAGTCCGCACCTTACGTTCACCCGCTCAGGTTCCGCCCATGTCGCCTGGTACGGCAACTCCGTGTTCTCGCCTTCGTGGTATCAGCTTCGCTACAACGAGCGCTTGCCCGGACGTCCCTGGGACAAACCGACCGACCTGACGTATATGTCTTCGCACCGTTACATGCCCTCCCTTGCCAGCGGTGGCGACGGCACCCATCAGAACAACCTGCATCTGGTATGGTATGACTACCGGTTCGGAGGCACGGGCGAGATATACTACCGCGCTGCCCAACCGGCCGTGCCGCTGGACGTCGGCGTCAGTTCGTTCGTACCCAACGGGTTGTACCTTCGTGACAGCATTGTGCCGTCAGCCTGGGTGAAGAACTACGGTAGCGCCGTACCCGATTCGTTTGACGTTCGACTCAACATTACGCCCGGATACTCGAGCACGGTTCGGGTCGCGGGCATGGCTCCCGGTGAGAGTTCGCAGGTGTTCTTTGCAGTTTGGTATCCGGCCGTGACCGGCATCTATGCAGCCCAGTGTTCAACCCAACTGGCCGGTGACGCCTGCAATGCCAATGACGCCCGGAGCACGACTGCGCTGGTCGCCGACTTTCTTGATACGTTCGACCCGGACGACGGGGCCTATCGGGCCGAGCCGCAAACCGGCGGCTGGACCCGGCGCCTTCCAGCCGTGCCCCGGCCCGGACCGGTCAGCCCGCCCAATGTCTGGACTATGCCCGACTCGGGCAACTATGGCACCAACGGCGACTGGTCGCTGTACTCGTGTTATTACCGTGCCGAACAAGACGCACCGGTCATCGCGTTCTGGCACTGGTACAATACCGAGACCGCGCGCGACGGCGGCAATTTGCGAATGACCACAGACCGCGGCGCTTCCTGGGTCAGACTCACCCCTTGGTCGCTCTACTCGCTGCCCTACTATGGCTACATCACGGCCCTCGCCGATACCGGCTGGTGCGGTTCTTCTGAGACATGGCGGGTCGCTTGGTTCCGGCTGCCGATTGCGGCCGGGACCGTGTTCCGGCTGAACTGGCGATTCCGCAGCGACGCATCCGGACAGTATCCGGGCTGGATGATTGACGACGTCGCCGGCCTGGGGGCCCGCCCGGCGGTGGACGTCGCCCCGGCGGAAATCCTCGCGCCGCGTGACACCATTGACTATGCGTCGAGTGTCACGCCTCGGGCCCGGGTTCGCAACTTCGGCTCTCAGACCCAGGTCTGTGGTGTCCGCCTGACTATCGGTGACCGTTATGCCGCGGTTGAGTCAGCACGCATCGGCCCCGACGACTCGACCGTCGTCGTCTTTCCGGACTGGGTTGTTGATACCTCGGGCCCGTCGGTCGTCACCTGCTCGACCGCACTAGCCGGTGACGACGTACCAAACAACGACCGGATTGAGCAGCCGGTCTTCCTGCGCCGGATTGATGTCAGTCCAACCGCGATTCTTTCGCCCTATGACACCCTGCCGGGTACAGTCTTCTCCCCTACGGTCAGTCTCGCCAATCTCGGCACCGGGCCTGCGGTTTTCTCGCTGCGCCTCCTGATTGACCGGGGCAGCGACGTGGTGGTCTACGACACGACTGAAGCCGAAATCCGGCTCGAAGCCGGCGACACGGTGACGCGGGTTCTGACCAAGGTCTGGCATGCCGATTCGGTGGGAACCTATGCCGTAACCGCGCACACGATGCTCGTCGGCGACCAGGTTCCGGCCAACGACTTGGTTCGAAAGGACGTCCGAATCGCCAAGCTCTACGCGCGCGGCTGGCGCGAGATGAAGAGCATGCCTAGTCTGCCTTCGGGCAAACCGGTCAAAGACGGCGGCTGGCTCGCCGGTTACGACGGCTTGGTCTACGCGGCCAAAGGAACAAAGACCGGCGACTTCTACTGCTACCATCCGTTCGGAGACTCATGGCAGACACTCGCCTCGATACCCGCAGGCCAGGAGAACAAGCCTCCGGCCAAAGGCGCGGCCGGCGCGGCCGGCCTTGGTTCGGTGTATGCCACCAAAGGTAACAACACTCAAGGGTTCTACCGCTATGACATCGGCCAGGACTCGTGGTACCAGCTTGCCGACGTCCCCCTCGGCACCACCGGGAAGAAAGTCAAGGGCGGCACCGACCTAGTCTTCGTTCCGTCCGGCAGCAGGCTCGCTTTGGGGCAAGACGCGGGCCACGTCTACCTGCTCAAGGGATACAAGAACGAGTTCTGGCGTTACGATGTTCTGACCAACGCCTGGCAGTCCTTGTCACCGGCTCCGCTCGGTGCGTCGGGCCGCGGCAAGTACGACCGCGGCTCATGGCTGGTGTGGAATCAGGCCGGCACAATCTTCGTCCACAAGTCCAAGTACCACGAGTTCTACGCCTATTCAATCGAGCAGGACTCATGGTCCGGCCCGCTCGCCGGAATGCCGCTGCTGAGCGCCGGCGGCAAGAAGAAGAAGGCCAAGGACGGCTCGTGCGGGGTCTGGCTCGACAGTCTAGTCTACGCGCTGAAGGGCGGCAATACTCAGGACTTCTACTGCTACAACCCGGCCGCCGATTCCTGGACCACGCTCGAAACGATTCCGACGCTGGGCAGCGCCAACAGCAAGAAGAAAGTGAAGACCGGCGGCGACCTAGCCGTGGCCGGGCCGTTGCTCTTTGCGCTGAAAGGAAACAAGTGCCTTGAGTTCTGGCGTTATGTACCGGCCAGCGCTCCGGTCCAGTCAGTGCCCCGGCTGCAGACCGGAGTCCAGACCTTGTCGCCTTCTTCCGGTGGTTACTCGCTCACCGTCATGCCCAACCCGCTCCGTGCCGGTTTTGCCTCCTTGCGATGGAACACGCCGCAGTTGGGCTTATACCAGGGCCGTGCTCACAGCATTACCATCTTCGACGCTGCCGGCCGGCAGGTGATGCAGTCCTTATTCCCTGTCACGAATGAACCGGTTGTGCTCGACCTGCGGTCATTGTCGGCTGGTGTCTATCTGGTTCGGCTCAGCGCTGCGACCGGACGCCGCCAGTTGGCTGCAACCCGACTGGTGGTAGTAAGGTGAGCGATGCGGCGCCAAGAAACGCCGGTTGCCTTGCTGGTCGGGCTGACACTCGTCGGTTTGAGTCGGCCGGCCCCTGCGTCTCTTCCCGACCCTTTTCTCGTAACATCGAGTCTGGCGCACGGGCCAGCCCTGATGTACCAAAGCGCCGGCGCCTCGGTTGCGGGTGAAGGGCAGTACCTTGCCGCCTGGATTGACGACCGCGACGGCTACTATCAGGGCCAGCAACTGCTTGTCGCCGTTCGAATCCGTGCCGACGGCGTGCTGCTTGATTCAGCCGGTATCGTCGTTCACGAAGCCGCCGGTGAGCTCGGCGAGGAAGGCAGCGTCGCAATCGGCTGGGACGGCACGAACTACCTCGTCATCTGGGAGGAATGGCTCGACCAGCACTTCGACATCTTCGCCCGGCGGGTGAGCCCGTCGGGCGCGGTGCTCGACTCAGCCCCGATTGCGATTGTGCGCGCTCCGGACCAGCAGTCAATGCCCGGGGTCGCGTTCGACGGCACCAACTATCTTGTCATCTGGACCGACTACCGCGAAGAGCCGAGTCATCCGCTCGGCGTCTGGGGCACCTTTGTCACCCCGGAGGGCCTGGTGCTCGACACGGCCGGGTTCCACATCAGCGACGAGGAGGTTGAGGACCTCGGACAGCCCCTCTTTTTCGACGGCACGAAGTACTGCTTCCTGTTCACGGTCTGGAACGGTGCGACCCGACCCGACATCGGCATGGTGCGCATCACAACTGAAGGGCAGGTGCTCGACTCGGTTCCGATTCCGGTCTGCTTGGCCGAAAGCAGTCAGTACAGCCCGTCGGCCGCCTTTGACGGGACCAACATCCTCGTGGTCTGGACCGACCGACGCGAGTGGCAGCGATCGGGCGCCGACATCTGTGGCCGCCGGATAACCACGGACGGGGTGATTATTGACACTGTGCTCCTTACCATCTGCAGCGCCGACGGCAATCAGTACGAACCACACGTCGTCGCATGCGGCAACCTCTTCTTCGTTGCTTGGACCGACCGGCGTACCGGTGACGACGACGTCTACGCCGCCCGGATCGCGTCCGACGGAACCGTCTTAGACCCGAACGGTTTCGCACTCGCCACCGGTCAATCAACCAATCAAGAGCAACCGGTGCTGGCTACGGTCAACAACCACGTGCTGTCCGTCTGGCGCGGCGAGGACCGCTACTGGTACGGCGACCTACGTGGGCTGCTGTTTGAGCCGCAGACTCAGCCGGCCGATACTCTGTCTTGGCTCGTTTCCAGCTCAGGCTGCAGCCAAAACGCGCCGTCAGTCGCCTTTGACGGCACCAACTACCTCGTTGTCTGGCAGGAGTGGCGCAAGACCAGCGCCGACATTGTCGCCTGCCGAATCGCCCCGGACGGAACAATCCTCGACCCAGAGGGTATCGTGATTACCGCAACCGATGACTACGACGAACTGCCCAGAGCCGCCGCCTGCGGGAATCGGTTCCTCGTGGTCTGGACGCGGCTGAGCATCGACCATGTCTGGTCAGTACGGGGCTGCCGCGTGGCAGAAGACGGGACCGTGCTCGACCCGCAGAGTATTAACCTTGCGCCGGGCCAGATTGGCTTCGACCCGGCGGTTGCTGCCGACGGCGACAACTGGTTTGTTGCCTGGACCGATATCCGCCCCGGCGGCGGCGAGACGCGCATCTTCGGAACGCGCGTGAGTCGCGATGGAGTTGTGCTCGATTCACCGGGGGTGCAGTTGTCGTTTCTCGCAGGGCGTCAATGGACACCGGCCGCGGTCGGCTGGAATGGAACGCACTATCTTGTTGCTTGGGACCACGACACCAGACACAAGGAGAGCCGTCAGGTCTGCGGCACGCGCGTCACCCCACAGGCGACTGTGCTCGACAGCCCGGAGGTGAACCTGTCCCGGCTGAGTTTCCAGACATACTATCCAGACATTGCCAGCAATGGCCGCGACTGGCTGGTCGTCTGGCAGGACGGCGGTTATGAGTTCTCCGCGGTGCTCGGAGCAAGGGTCAGCGCCCAAGGTACCGTTCTTGACACCGCGCCAATCGTCATCGGCCACCGGTACCAGTGGTTCTACTACGTGCCTAGAGTCGCACATGACGGCAGCGAGTACCATGTCGTCTGGGACGGATGGACCCACTACTGCCACAACAGCATCTTCGGTGCCCGGGTAGACGAAACGGGCGCCGTGGTGGATACGTTCCCGGTCTGCGACGAACCACGTGGCCAGTACCAACCGGCGCTGGCACCTGGGCCGCACAGTCAGGTGCTGTACTGCTGGTCCGGCTGGACCACGCACGTCAACGGTCGGCCTGCCAACACCAGACGAATCTGGGCGGTGTTTGACAGCATGCTGACCGGAACCTCTGAAGTCACGGCTGCTCACCGAGTAGTCTCGTTTTCGGTTCTGCCCAATCCGCTTCGGAGCAACCTCGCGACTGTCCGATTGTCCTCACCGCTCGGCCCTTGTCGAATCTGCGTCTACGACGCGACCGGCCGGATTCTGCATTCGGTAGTCGGTAATCTAGTGTCCGACACGGTGCTAGACTTACGCGGTCTGCCGGCCGGAGTCTATGCCGTGCGCCTAACCGCGGGCAACTGCTCGGCCACGCGCAAACTGGTCATCCAGCACTAACTCCGGACGTCTGTTGAGCGGGCGAACGTGAGAACGAACAGAAGTGGCGATCCTATTGCGGCTGCGCAGGACTGCTGTTCACAAAACGGTTGCTGCTGGCCAAACCTGAGTTCTGTGCATCTGCTAAACCATCAAGCCGCTGACACGGCCTGTCAGAGTGAGTGTTTTCGAAAGAAATCCCAGATAGCCCTGGTTGCGTCAATGTCGCGGTTCGTCCGACCAAAGCCCCTTGACCGTGCTCCACCCGAAGGCCAGGTGTGCCCGCCGCCGACGACTGTATAGAGTAGCACTTCACTGCTCGCTCGGCCGCCACCCCAGTGTGAGCGCACGACCCTTGTGCGGTCGGTCAGGTCAATGTTGGGCAGGGTCTCGATCACGGCCGCTGCGCAGCAACCATTCGCATTGACCCAGAAGTCTGCTGTTGCCGGTGCGGAAAGTACCCGTCCACTCTTGCGCAGCAACCCAACCCCTCCGCCTTCGTACGGCACGACCGGGTCAGCGGTTCCGTTGATGGCAAGTACGGACACCGGTCTGACCGGCGTGGTCTGGGAAAGTGGTTCTGCAAGACCGGCCGCTACCGGCGCAATCGCTGCCAGTCGTTCGCCAAGTTCGATTCCCAACCGATGACACATCATGCCGCCATTCGAGATTCCGGTAGCGTAGACCCTGTTCGGGTCAACGCCACCTTGGCTGACCAGTCGGTCAATCAACGCTCCAACAAAACCGACGTCATCCATGAGTTCCCGGTGGGCCTTGAACCGGCGCACGTTGCGTCCGTCATTCCAGTGCCGGTTGACCGCCTCCGGATAGACGACGATGAACCCGGCACTATCCGCCAGTTGATTAAAGCGGGTCAGTGCTGCCACTTTGGACGCATCCCCTCCCCCGCCATGTAGGACAACAACCAACGGCCAACGTCCTTCGGAGCCGGTGCTCTTCGGCCGGTAGAGTGCATAGCGCCGTTCGATTCCGCGATGCACAATTGTGTCGACGGTCATGCTTGCGATAACTGACCTGACCCCAGCGAGCAGAAGCAGCACCACCATCAGTAATGGGTCATCGGTTCGGCAACGTGCTGGACCTGACGAGTTCAGGAAACGTCGTGTAGTTCATGTGACAACGATCATGGTGAACCGGCATATCAAAGCCAACACCGCTCGGTTCAACAGTACCAGAGAAAAGAAGAGAAGGCCGAGTCCCCCGGCCTTCCTTGTTCTTCGAGACTGTAACTTTAAAGCGTGCTCGGGTCGTGCGCGAATCTCGTAGAAAGGAGGTGATCCAGCCGCACGTTCCCGTACGGCTACCTTGTTACGACTTCGCCCCAGTCATCCGCCCCGCCTTGGGCCCCGAACTAGTCGGGGACTTCAGGCGTTGCGGACTCCCATGGCGTGACGGGCGGTGTGTACAAGACCCGGGAACGTATTCACCGCTGCATGCTGATCAGCGATTACTAGCGATTCCATCTTCATGCAGGCGAGTTGCAGCCTGCAATCCGAACCATGGCCGCTTTTAAGGGATTGGCATCACCTCGCGATGTAGCTTCCCTCTGTAACGGCCACTGTAGGACGTGTGTAGCCCTGGGCATAAAGACCATGATGACTTGACGTTATCCCCACCTTCCTCCTCCTTGACGAAGGCAGTCCCCATAGAGTGCTCCATCACTGGTTGGCAACTATGGGCAGGGGTTGCGCTCGTTGCGGGACTTAACCATACACCTCACGGCACGAGCTGACGACAGCCATGCAGCACCTGTCGAGGCTCCAGAGATAAACTCCGGTCGCTTCCCTTTCGGGTCACTACCACCTCGATGTCAAGCCCAGGTAAGGTTCTTCGCGTAGCATCGAATTGAACCACATCCTCCACCGCTTGTGCGGGTCCCCGTCAATTCCTTTGAGTTTCAACCTTGCGGCCGTAGTCCCCAGGCGGTTCATTTAACGCGTTAGCTCCGGCACGGAGAAAAATCCCCACGCCTAATGAACATCGTTTACAGCTAGGACTACCAGGGTATCTAATCCTGTTTGCTCCCCTAGCTTTCGTGTTTCAGCGTCAGGAACGTACCAGAGACCTGCCTTCGCTATCGGCGTTCCTTCCGATATCTACGCATTTTACCGCTACACCGGAAGTTCCAGTCTCCTCTTCCGCCCTCTAGTCTGGTAGTTTCCACAGCAATTTCCCGGTTAAGCCGTGAGCTTTCACCATGGACCCGCCAGACCGCCTACACACCCTTTACGCCCAGTGAATCCGGACAGCGCTTGCACCCTACGTATTACCGCGGCTGCTGGCACGTAGTTAGCCGGTGCTTCCTTTGGCAGTACCGTCACCGCCCGGTCAGTTACTACCGAACGGCATCGTTCCGCCTGTCAGGAGTTTACATCCCGAAGGACTTCATCCTCCACGCGGTGTCGCTGGGTCAGGCTTTCGCCCATTGCCCAAATTTCTAGACTGCTGCCTCCCGTAGGAGTGGGGACCGTGTCGCAGTTCCCCTGTGGCCGGTCACGCTCTCACGCCGGCTACCCGTCTCTGCCATGGTGGGCCTTTACCCCGCCATCAAGCTGATAGGACAAGAGCCCGTCCCAAGTCGGCACCTTTCAGCGCCTTTCCTGCATGAGAGATGCCTCCCATACAGCACATGGGGTATTAGCCCGCCTTTCGGCGGGTTGTCCCCCGCCTTGGGGATGGTTACCCTTGTATTACTCACCCGTTCGCCGCTAGACGTATCACCGTATTGCTACAGTAACACGCCCCGCTCGACTTGCATGTCTAAGACACACCGCCAGCGCTAGTCCTGAGCCAGGATCAAACCCTCCAAGCAATAATCTTGAAAGGGATGAATAATGGCACAACCCGAGCACGCTTTGGGTTACATCCGAATTATCAAAGAGCGATATCTCTGTGCGTAATGATACAGTCAAGCAGGCTACTTGTCAAATTGTGCAGACAGCCAGACTATTCTATTATGTGCTTGCCAAGCCGTCAGTTATGCGACTGAATGGACAAACTGTGTGTGCCGTTGAGTAAGGGGTTGACGGGGGAGTCGCGTATCGGGTCAACGGACGACAACCAGCTTCCGATTCGCATCACCTCGATGGTTCCCGGTTAGTAATACATAGACACCTGGCGCCAGTCCTTTGCCCGACAGCGACTGGCAACTGCCGGATACCATTGGGATGACGACCCTGCCACTAATGTCAACTACGGAAGCCATTACGCCCGGAACCAAACCAAGACTCGCGGCAGGCACGGCTCGGGCCGGATTGGGAAACGCGGATGCATTGGTCTGCACGGACTTGGGTAGCGAGCTGCTCGTGTTCGCGTCATCAAGCGCAGAGTGCGTGAACCGCCAGAACTCCGTGGTCTTGCCGCCTTTCAGTAGGTAGAAACTACCATTCGAGTACTCAAGTCCGGCGCCGTCGTTCACCTTCCGGTTCATGTCACCGGGTGGGACCGGCGGCAGCTCGCGCCAGACTGAATCGGCTCCGTCCAACTTCCAGAACTCGAACGTTCCGCCGCCCTTGATTGCAGTCAGTAGGCCACCACCCCAGTCAATTGCTCCACCCTTTTTCACCTTTTTCTTGCGGCCGGAAGAACTGTAGAATGGTACTACGGTCTGACCACTGCGCCAGCTACCCCTGCGCAGGTCGAAACTGAATACCTCGTTGTAGTTCGCCTTGAGGCAGTAGAGAATGCCGTCCGAGGCAATCGTGATAGCACTGCCGTCTTTGTACTTGGATTTTCCGCTCGTACCGGCCGGCGCGTCCGGCAGCGCCTCCCAAGTGTCACGCACCACGTTGTACCGGTAGAACTCAGCCGTTCCTGATCCTTTCAACAGGTAGACATAGCCCGTGTCGTTGAGCACGGTAAAGTCCATGCCCGTTCCGCCTTTCAGCATCATGCCCCTGGGCCCGGTCGGGACACTTGCCAGTTCTGTCCAGCCGACCGTGGAATCGTAACGAAAGAAATCATTGGTCTTGTTGCCCCGGACGACGTAGAGCAGACCGTGACCGCCGGCACACAACGCGCCACCGGCAGAAACCGGTCTAACGCTCGCTCCGGTCGGTAGGTCCGGCAGTGCCGACCAGCGCCCAGAGGCAAGGTCGAAACAGAATACCTCTCTGGTCTTGTTACCTTTGAGTGCGAACAACTCGCTGCCGTTGCTGGCAAGGGCACCACCTTTGGATACCGGTCTTCCCGATTGTCCGCCGGGGATGTCCTGCATTCTGACCCATTCGCCGGCTGGCAGATTCGCCACGCCAAATCGGAACGTGACCGTATCGTTTGCGGCGCCACCATCGCCGACCAAGGCGGTTGAGCATTTCGCAGTGAAGTAGCCAACGCGGTCGGCGACCCAAGCCGGAAACTGGACGATTGTGTCCCGGCCGTTTGCGGCCAGTCGGATTGTTCTTGCCTCAGAATACACCCGGCCTGCATCGCCATCAATGAACATCAGAGCTGTGAAATCGGCGGTCGTACGCCCGAAGTTGTGCCAGCGTGCGGTTGGAACAATCGCCGACTGGTACCGAACATTACCACTGGGTGTGATTAGTGCACGTACACCGACGTCTACGTCCGGACCCGAGACATATACCATCGTGTCGCGAGCGTCGTTAGAGCGGTTGTAGTCAAAAACCGCCAGCGTTGAGCAGCGCACCGCCCAGTACCCAGGCAGCTGCGGAGTCCAATCCGGAAAGTCAACCGTGGTCTGGGCACCGGGCCCGAGGGCAACCGGACTCTCAGCCAAGTAGCCATCAGATATCCACAGTCGGCAGTTGAATGCTGCCGCCTCGAACCCATAGTTCCGAACAACCACACGCGGTGTTACCGGAATCCCGAGACTAACAGTGCCGGCAGGACTGACAATCGTCTGTACCCCCACGTCCGGCACTTCCTGCAGTCTTATCAGCGTCGGGTCGTGATAATTCGGGAACCCCCAGTGAGCAGTTCCGGCAACGAATACCTTAGTGCCGGCGCAGACCACGCTGCTCGCCCAATTCGAGCCTTCTGACTCGGCCGGTCTGAAGCAGAACATCCAGCCTGGGTCTCCGCTCGCCGAATACTTGACCGTCGTCATATCCGGAAATGGCGCACCTCGAGCCTCGTAGGAATAGCCCACCAGTACAATGTTGCCGGCAGAGTCAACCGACATGTCATATGCCGCGTCATTAGCTCCAGCACGGTCGTGCTGTCTCGCCCACTGGAATACGCCCGAGCTGCTGTATTTGAGCAGCAGCATGTCAAATGAAGTCGCCGCCGAGGTGGTCAGACCGCAGACAAGAACCCCTCCGTCGCCGGCAAAGTCAACGTCGTAGCCATAGTCCCCGAGTCGAGACACACCGTCGTACTGCTGCCACCAAAGCAAGTCACCGCTGGTGGCGCGGACAATCACCAGCACATCTGCGCCACTGCTGCCGGTCGTAGTTCCTGCCCCCGCGACCGTGGCACCCAAAAGCACAAGCCGGCGGACCGCGTCCGAGCGACCGCCGTTGTCGAAACTCCGCTCCCAGAGCAGATTGCCTGACACATCGTAGCACGCGGTCACGGCATCATAGGAACCACCACCCACGAGGCCAGCAACTTGTCCACAGACAAAAACACGTCCCAAGCCGTCTGCTACCACATCGAACGCGGCCTCGGTCGTTGAGAACGACGGGGAATGCGATAGCGTCCTAGTCCACGACAGAATGCCGGTGCTCGCATCCAGCCGTATCAAGGCCAAGTCCTGCCCGGTCAAGCGATTGCCAACCTTGCCTGCAACGTAGACCCCGTTACCCTGAACCGCAACTCCATAAGCGTCGTTCTGAAGAGTCAGGGTATCGCCAGCAATCCGCTGAGCCCAAGCAAACGACCCGTCTTGCCGAAACTTGACAACCGCAATTGATGCAGTCGGGTAGGAGTAGACCCGGCCGGTGACATAAACACCGCCAGCCGAGTCTACGGCAACGGCGTTGGCGAATTCATCGCCCCCAGCGTCGTACCGCGCCGACCACAGCAACCTGCCTTCCGGCGTGTACTTCAACACAATCATGTCAATGTCCGAGGAACCATACTGCCCGTAGCAGCAAAGCAGTATGTTCCCCCGTTCATCCGGAGTCATCGTCCGGTACGAACTGACATATTGGCTCGGGAAGCTGGGCGAGTACTGAAAGTGGCGTACCCAGCTCGTGTCTAACTGACCGGAAGCCACCGCCGTCAGGCAGCCAAAGGACAGCAGGAAGGCACGTGCAAACATTCTATGCTCCTCAGAGAGTGTGCAGCAATACCACTACTTTTCGGCCGTACTCTACCGCACCCAGCGGTACAGTGAAAGCCGACTGCGACCCCCGGGCTACCCTAACCCTCGGGCGGTCGCAGCGTCATAATTCTACCCTACTGACAGAAAGAATCAAGCACGCGTGTTGGCGGCACCAAGCTGGTCGTGTCGGACACGGGCATCAGCGCCCAAATGACCCGGCCTGCAGACCAGACCCACAGACCCGGCCGCTGATTGCAGAAGGAATTATGCCCCGGAACTGCGCCCGACGCATTCAGGCCGAAGGGAATGTCTTCGGCTGGACCTCTAGTCTTTTGTGTCCGCTGGCTTAGGTTTTGACTCTGCCGGCTTGCTCTCGGTGGCCACCGGTTTGCCAGGCTGCTTGTAGTCGGTGATGTAGAACCCTGAGCCCTTGAAAATCAGGCCCGAACCGCCCGAGATTAGTTGCTCAACGCAGTTTCTCTTCCGGCATTTCGGGCAGTTCCTGATGGGCGGGTCAACGATGCGCTGGAACTCGCTAAACCGGTGCCCGCAGCTCTTGCACTCGTACTCGTAAGTCGGCATGGGTAAGACAACTGGGGGTGGAACCGTACGGCCCACCCCCAGCGCAGGCTATCTCTTAGTAGTCGCCACCGTAGCCGCCGCCACCAGGCATCGGCGAGCTCTTTTCCTTCTCCGGGATTTCGGTGATGGCACACTCGGTCGTAATCATCAACCCGGCGACACTGGCGGCGTTCTGCAGAGCAACACGCGCCACCTTTGTCGGGTCAATGACGCCCGACTGAAACATATCCTCGTACTCGAGGGTCTCGCAGTTGAATCCGACATTCGGCTTCTCGGCCTTCACCTTCTCAAACACGATTGAGCCATCAACGCCGGCATTCTCGGAAAGCTGGCGAATCGGCTCCTCGAGCGCACGCTTGACGATATTGGCGCCGATTCGCTCGTCGCCCTCGAGTTTCAGCTTCTCGATCGCCGGGATGCAACGTACGAGAGCTACGCCGCCGCCCGCGACTACGCCTTCCTCGACCGCCGCGCGAGTGGCGTGCAAGGCATCCTCGACCAGCGCCTTCTTGGCCTTCATCTCGACCTCGGTCGCCGCTCCGACATTGATGACCGCCACGCCACCGGCCAGCTTGGCCAGCCGCTCCTGCAGCTTCTCCCGGTCGTAGTCGGACTTGGTCTCTTCGATTTGCTTGCGAATCTGCTCGATTCGGGCGGTGATGTCCGCCTTCTTGCCCGCGCCCTCGACGATGGTCGTGTTCTCCTTGTCAACTACCACACGCTTGGCAACGCCCATGTCGGAAATCTGGACGTTCTCGAGCTTGATCCCCAAGTCCTCGGAAATCAGCCGACCGCCGGTCAACACGGCGATGTCCTCCAGCATCGCGCGGCGACGGTCGCCGTAGCCCGGGGCCTTGACTGCGCAGCAGCGCAGTGTGCCCTTGATATGATTGACCACCAGCCCGGCCAGCGCTTCCCCTTCGACTTCTTCGGCGATGATGAGAATCGGCTTGCCCCGCTGAGCAACCTTCTCCAAAACCGGGAGGATGTCCCGCATCGAGGATATCTTCTTCTCGAACAAAAGCACAAGTGCATCCTCGAGAATCGCCTCCATCTTCTGAGTCTGGGGAGTCGTCGTCCCCGGCTCCAGGGCGAAGTACGGTGAAAGATAGCCACGGTCGAACTGCATGCCCTCGACAACTTCGAGAGTTGTGTCCACCGCTTTGGCTTCCTCGACCGTGATTACTCCTTCCTTGCCAACTTTCTCCATGGCGTCGGCAATCAGCTTGCCGATTTCCTTGTCGTTGTTGGCGGAGATGGTCGCGACCTGCATGATTTCTTCTCGGCCGGTCGTCTTCTTCGACATTTTCTTCAGCTCGGCAACCGCGGCCTCGACCGCTTGGTCTATCCCGCGCTTAAGCGCCATGGAGTTGGCGCCGGCGGTAACGTTCTTCAGTCCCTCGCGGTAAATCGCCTCAGCGAGCACCGTTGCTGTGGTCGTGCCGTCGCCAGCAACGTCGGAAGTCTTAGACGCCACTTCCTTAATCATCTGGGCGCCCATGTTCTCGAACTTGTCTTCGAGCTCGACTTCCTTGGCCACGGTCACGCCGTCCTTGGTCACGGTCGGCGCGCCCCACTTCTTGTCAATTATGACGTTGTGGCCGCGCGGTCCCAACGTCACCTTCACCGCGTGCGCCAACTTCTCGGCGCCGCGCAGTATCGCCCTTCTCGCTTCTTCCTCAAATTTCAAATCCTTGGCAGGCATACTCTCTCCTTACCTCACTTATCTTTCTCGATGACCGCGAGCACGTCGTCCTCGCGCATTATCAGATGCTCTTCTTCGCCGATACGAATCTCGTTGCCCGAGTACTTGCCGAACAAGATGATGTCGCCCTTCTTCACCTCCATCGGAATCCGCTTGCCGCTATCGTCAAGCCTACCCGGTCCGACGGCAATCACCTTGCCCTGCTGGGGTTTCTCTTTGGCGGAATCAGGGATTATGATTCCGCCCTTTTTTACTTCTTCTTCGATGCGTTCTACCAAGATACGGTCCTGCAGCGGTCTTATCTTCATGACTCCTCCTTGGGATAGTTGTCACGTGAGTATCGGGCTGAATGGGTAAGTCCAAGCCTGAAGGACCAGCTCAGGCCGAACCAGGCGGCACCGCAAACTTGACATCCGGAACCGCACTCACTCAGCAACCTTCACAAGATTAGACGCAGCAGTGACTTGGAAGGATTCGACTCAATTGGCACCAACCCTCACAGCACAGCAATGTGACTGCCTAAGCGTTGTTTTCTGAATCACTTAGACTGAACATGGGCGATATCTGAATTGAACAGATGACCTCCTCCTTGTAAGGGAGGCGCTCTAGCCAACTGAGCTAATCGCCCTCGACGCTGATTATAGGTTGGTACCGATACCTGTCAACGACTTCCTAGGTTATCCGCATGCTCGAAGTCGAGCGCACGAGTCTCTACCGCATCACTGAGCGGCTCGGGCCTGGGATTGAATCCAGATGATCGCCTCACACCGAAGCCGTCATCAAACAACGACGCGACTGTCGTCAAGCCACTACGATTGACACTGACTCCGCATGATGAGTCTTTCGAACCTGCGCCTAAGTCACATAAATACACAACTTGTGTCTCCGGAAGTCTTGGTGCCTCGCGGCACGTTGTCAGCACTGGTCTGGACATGACTCAGATGCAGACCGAAACGCCAGGCCGCTCCGAAGTCTCGGTTCTCTGTTTCAGTCCGGCCGGACGGTTTGGTCACAAGCCGGACCGCGGGGCGCGCAATGACGTCAGTAATGATCGCTGCGGGCTGTGGAATCGGATTACTGGGGCTGGCTACCGTGTCAAAGCTCATCAGGTACATGCTGCTGATCGGTGTGGCCGGTACGGGCTGCTATGTCGGGGCGGTGCCGAGCACCCGGCAGGAAGTCGAGAAGCGCGTGGCTGACTATGTGCGCCAACTGCAGGGTCTCGACCGGGTGTCGGAGAGCATCTACGGCGAGGACACCGACGATGAAGACGACGAACTGAATCCGGCAGGAATCATCCCGGGCGACTATGACGACGTGGATGAGCTGGCGATAGATGACATCAAGAGCGCAATCTGGCAGAGCGACGCGGCGGAAGAGGTCGTTTCCATCCTCGGTGAAGCTGACCGGCATCCGGCCCGGCGCCTGCTCGACGTGGTTCGGGTGCTGCTCTCGGACGTGTCAGCGAATGTGAGCGGGGCGATTGACTCGGACGACGGGGACGCATACTAGGCAAGGGACGCGACTGGTAAGAGCGGGCAGCAATGCCCGCTCTCGTCGTCTTGCCTCCTGCCCGGCATCAGTGGACACTTTCCGGCAGCAGGGTATGATTGCACAATCATGACGCGAACGCGGACGGGTCTGAGTCCCGGACCGAAGTCATTGCACCGGTCAGAGACCAGAAGCAAGCCTGTGAATCACGCCCGCTGGCTGCTGATACTGGCCGGAGTCTATGTCCTGTTTTCGGCATTGCTTCTCGACCCGAAGCTCTCGACCGGCGGCGATGATGCGGTCTACCTGATTCTCGGCCGAGCGCTTGCCACCGGCCAGGGCTACGCCAACATCAACCTCCCCGGCTCGCCGCCACACACGCTCTATCCGTTCGGGCTACCACTGATGTTGGCGCTGGTACATCTGCTGTCCGGCCCGGGAAGCATCATTGTAGCCAAGTTAGTTATGGTTCTTGTCGGCCTTGGCTCGGTATTCTTTGCCTATCGCATCTTCGAGCGGGTTCTGCACGCACGTGCGCCATTGGCCGGTGCGCTGCTCGTATCACTGCCGGTGGTGTACGAGCACAATCATCATGTGCTCACCGAAATCCCATTCCTCAGTCTCTCACTGGCAGCGGTCTATCTGCTGATGGATTTGGACCGGGCGAGTGCTGAGAAGATAGCTGCCGGGTTTGGCTGCGCCGTCGGAGCGCTCATGCTGCGTAGTGCAGGTATCGGCCTAGCTGTAGCAGTCTTCGCATACCTACTGGTGAAACGCCGGTTCCTCTACGCCGGGCTGTTCGGGCTGCTGGCAGGTGCGTTCCTAGTTGCCTGGACGGTCCGCAATGTCTCGGTCGGCGCCGGCGCTGGCTATCTTGACCAATTCCTCGCCCGCAACCCCTATGTCAGGGAGGTGGGACGAATCAACCCAGCCGACTTCGTTGTCCGTCTCGGCCAGAACCTGAAGACCTACGCCCTTATCGCTTCTCCACGCACGGTTGTGGCGCTGTTTCAGACCGGAGCGGCAAGAACCGTCGCCGGCCTATGCCTTGCCGGACTGACCCTGTTCGGAATTGTGCCGCGGATTCGGCGGCCGAGTCTGATTGAGCTTTACGCTGCATCGGGTGGATTCGTGCTCCTCTCCTGGCCCCAAGTCTGGGCGTCGCCGCGCTTTTTGCTGCCGCTGATTCCGCTGGTTCTTCTCTATGCCTGCCTCGGCCTGGGTCGGCTGACAGAACGTATCCGACTGTCTGGTGCATCGGTCGTGGCGGTGGTAGTTGTCGTCGGCCTCAACCTGTTGGTTCTGGGCAGACAGACTCCGGCCGCGGTGCGGGACAACATCGCCTACCTGCACGGGAACCGGTTGGCCGGATATCCTGATGACTGGCAGCGGTACTTCGACTGCATCGAGTGGCTCAAACGCAACACCCCGGCCGACGCCGTCGTGCTGGCGCGCAAGCCTGAGTACGTTTACCTACTGTCGGGCCGACGGTCATTCTGCTTTCCCTTTTCTTACAGCAGGGAAGATATCGTCGTCTCTCTGATGCAGAGCGACTACATCGTGATTGACAACTTCCGCTGGGCCGGCACGACCGCGACCGTACTTGGCCCGGTGCTGGAGTCAATGCCTGAAGAGTACGAGCTGGTGCACCGAACCGCGCCTCCCGAGGCTTATGTCCTGCGTGTGAAGCGAAGCCGGCTCGGCGCAAGCGGCAAGACCAACCGGTGGCTGAGCGGACCAAAACCGGCACGCCGGAAGAACGCCAGCGCCACCGGGTCGAAGTCGTAGACCGAAGCCTGAAGCTCGTCCGCACCGCGTCTCCGGGCCCACTTTCTGACCTCGGCCAGGAGTCTTGAGCCGATTCCTTGTCGTCTCCTCTCGCGCCGAACCACGATGCCCCGGACGACCACCGACCGAATCGGCTTCTTCTGCGGATGGTCGGGCATGGTTCTGAACCCGGCGTTGACAACACCGACAACGCACCCGCCCTGCTCAGCGACGACGAGAAAGGTATCTGGGTCGTGCATCAACGCCTCGGTCCGATCTTGACGACGAACCGAGCCACGCGGTTTGCGGAACCGGCCCGGCAGGTGCTTTCTAAACAGGCTGTCCATCTGCTCAGCAAGCTGACAAATCGCCTCGAAGTCCGTCGGTGCTGCACGGCGGATGATGACACTCGGTCGGGTCATTGCCTCATGCTTGTTCCGAGTATTCCCTAATCGGCTTCTCGCCACCGAGTCGGCGGACCGTACGCCGCACGGTTGCCAAACACCGACCCGGCGCTCGGACAATCTCGCGGCCGGAGAAATGGAGGACGTGCCAGCCGGCCGAAACAAGCCGGTTGTCGCGCATCCGGTCCAGCTCGGCCTTGGCCGGGCCGGTATGGTACCGCTCGCCGTCGCATTCGACGTCAATGTTGCCATCCCGGCAGAACAGGGCCAGGTCGAGCATGTTGCCCGGGCCGTACTCCCGGACAAAGTACTGCCGCTCGGGTGCGAGGCCGGCGCGCTTCAGCTTGGAGTAGAGCCGGTACTCAATCGGGCTGTCGCAGAACAGGTCGTTGATTTCCCGGCCTCGTCTGAGACGTTCAAGCGTTGTTGGGATGAAGACGATGCGGCGCAGGCGCAGGCTGGGAATCGGCCGCGGCAGTCTTTCCAGCCGGTCAATCTCAATCCGCCAGTACTCATCAAGTGCACGCGGATGGCCGGGTTCATCGGGCACGAGGTCAATCCGCCGCACGCGGGTGACACGCCGCACCCGAGCGAGGTAGTTCACCGCCCACTTCTCGTCGCCGAAGACCGCGGTCTGGTAGAACGCAAGCCAGCGGAGCCGTTCGATACCGTCAGGAGCGGTTCGGACCGGGATGCGGTACCAGTGCTCATTCCTGACCAGGTCCCAGTCTCTGAGGCGCGTGACGACGGCCACAAGTGCGGGCGTGCCTCGGACAGCGGCCTTGCGCCGGTGCGGCATATGCCAGCATAAATTGGAAACGCGCCCCGGTCAAGGCTTGATGGTTCCCCCAACTCCGATGTTGACCGACACGAAAGACCGATGCCGGCAGGCGAGGCGGTGATCCGGACGCCAGAGTGCAGAAGTCAGAAGTCCGGACGTTCCCGCTGCCGGCTTCTGCAATCTCGCTTCTGACTTCGACCGTCCTAGATTCGTGGCTCGGTGTTGGAATCGGCGGCTTCAAACAGAGGGCGGCGTAAAGCCACGCCGCCCTCAGGTTAGGTCTCGACGGCAGTCTATCGGGTTAGGACGAGCTTGACCTCAGTCTGTTTGTCGCCGGAGCCGATGCGGCAGAAGTAGATGCCCGGACTGACCAGTTGGCCGAGCTGGTCACGCCCGTCCCATGACGCGCCGATCAGGGTTCGGACCAGCCGTCCGGAGTTGTCGAAGATAGCGAGAACCGGATTGGAAGAGTCGAGGATGTGAGAATTCAAGTCGAAGCGGACCGCAGTCGAAAACGGGTTGGGCCATGCTCGGATTGACGGCCGGACTGCCCGCGCCGGAGTTTCGGCGATGCCGATGGTCGGGTCCACGGTCGTGTACTTGATTGCCCGGCCCGGCACGAGCGGCGCCATTCCCCGGTGGTAGGTCGCGTCAAACAGACACTGAATCGCAATCGTCATGGTCGGGTCCTGGATGCCCATCGTGCTGCTCGTGTAGTTGTTCGCAGTCAGGTACTGCACGAGCAGGACGTTGTCGCCGGTCGGCGTCGGCACCGTCGTGTCGCAGATGATGAGTTCGTACTTGTCCCACTGGTCGCGTGCGCCGTAGTAGTGGACGCTGTCGAATTCGACGATGAAGCGATGGTTGGCCGCATCGTGGTAGTACCAGACGCTGTTGCCGTACGGCGGGTACAGGTCATCCCAGTTCAGGCAGACGGCCCCAGGCAGGCTGGTCGTCGGCAGGGTGGTGTTGGTGTAGGAGGTGCTCGTCGTGTAGCCGGGCGCGACCCAGCCGTTGCCGCAGATTGACACTTGGGTATGGGTCTGTCCGTAGTGCTTCCAGACAAATCCGGTCGGCAGATCAACCTGCACGGTCTGGTCGTCAGACAGAATCAGTCTGGTCCCGACATCGCGGATTTCGACCCACGAGAACTCAGGATGTTGGGTGTACTGGACGTCAACGTCATCATATGCCCAGTAGCGTGCGGGCTGACGCGGGCCGTCCGGAATCGGGTCAACCGGCCGCAGCTCACCGATGACCACATTGAAGTTGAGTGTATCGCAGTAGTTGCTGCCGGTCAGGAACAGGGTCAGCGGTATCGGGGTCTCGGGCGGGACCGAAGAGCTGACCTCGGCGACATAAGCATCGCCCTGAGCGCTGCTGCCCGGTTCGATGTCACCGTAGCGAGATGTCGAGTCGGTCAGGACGAACCGGGCATCACCCGAGCGGAGCAAGCCGGTGACGCTGCTTGCCGCCTCATTGCCGACGTTGCGGACCGCGACAAGCAGTTCGCCGGTTTCGCCCGGGTCGAGCCGGCCGTTGCCGTTGCCGCCGGGCGGCGGGTCATTGACCGTGCGCTGACCAAGAACGCAATAAGGGCCGTTGGCATTGCTGATGAGAGTGACGTCGTCGGCGAAGACCTTCGCCCACGGCGTCCCTCAGCCGCTGTAGGTGTAGCTGAACAGGGCGACCTCGACCCGGGCAACGTCGTCCGGATTGACGCCCTGCAGGTTCTGGCTGAGTTCCTCGGCGATGTTCAGCGTGTACTCATTCCACGACGGGTCGGTGATTCGGTACAGACTGAGCACATTTGTTGGGACCCAGTTAGCGTAGGTAGAGTAGAAGTAGCGCGTCTCGCCCAAGACCGCGTCCGAACTGCTGAGGTAGCGCACGCTGAAGCAGGCTGCCGGCCAGCAGGTTGACGAGCCGCCGGCCTGCTCGAAGCTGGCCCAAAACGACAGCTCGAGCATCGTGCCGGGAACGTCAACGGTCTGGCTGAGCCGGGCCCAGCCCGGATTGTCGTACTGATATGTCTGGGCCTCGTAGTCCGGGTCAGGATGATAGCCCGGGTCACGGCTTGCGGTGTGCGTACCGTAGCCGCTGTCCAGATAGGTCCAGCCGACGGTCAGTTCCTGTTCGAAGTCACCGTTCGTGAGCAGGTTCTGGCCGGAACTGACTGCCAGAACCAGCAACGGTAGGATGAACAGTCTTTTCAACAGACCTCCTTTCAAGGCCTGATATATTCTCGCGGCTGATGACCGATTGTCAAGCAGAGACCGGTAGAAGACCGTAACCTCGAGACCGACGCAAGAAGAACCACCTCAGCCGCCTTTTGCTGTTCGCCACTGGGCCGTCCACCTTCTCGGGCCTGCGGTCTGCCGTCTACAACCTTCAAACCGAAGTAGTCCTGTAGTTCCATCGCTGTTGGCGTCTGGCAAATGGCGACTCATCTGTAATCAGGATTGTGCGAAGGCTCCAAAGAACACCTCGACCGACGCTAACTGACCTGGCTCTGCGTCCGCCCCCACGCACGGCACCAGAACCGGCCGGAAGACAGTCTCCTCGGCCGGCACCTCAGGCGACAACACAGCCGGAACTGAACCTGTTGGCCCAAGCTCAGCCCCACCCGTAACCAGACCTGCCACCGCTCCAGCTCTGATAAGTATCTGAGAAACCAGCACCTAAATTGGTATTGAGCCTGCTGGGGGGAACGGTTCCCCCACTCACTACCGAGACCACTCAAGCCAGCAGTTTCCGGGGCTGGAGCAGCAACTTAAGCAGCAAATATACGTGACTTAGAACGTTCTGGTGCTTTCCTGGCGACACAGTCTGCCAGACTTACCAGTGGTCGTTCAATCATACCCACCAAGAAGCAGAACCGGTAGCCGGTTGAGCAACTCCGTGGCCATCGCCTGAGAGCACTTGACACCCTGCGCGACTGCATTTCAGGTTACATCCTTGGTCTTCTTGCTCACTACTTGGCTGAACCGCCGATGGCTCTTGCCCAGCCGAGTTTGACAAGCGGCACGATTGGCAGCCTTGTATCGCTGCCGAGTTGGAGCGCACCGATGCCGAGCCCGACCTGGGCAAAGGCACCGCGATAACTGACGCCGCCGAATGCGCCGACGTACCTGGTCGTCAGGCCGTAGCTGCTGCCACCCAGCCTGCCGCTGATGCTCGACTGGCCGTAGCCGACGCCGAACTGTGGGCTGACAGCTCTCGGATTCTTGTTCAGCCTCAGGCACAAGGCGGTCTCGAACCCATTGCCGTTGATAAAGCTGACGCTTGGCGGCAGGTAGATACCGGAACCGGCAACCCCAAAATGGCCATACCAGAACCGCGCAACCACGTTCAGGCCGCACGGCGTACCTAGGGCAATCCCCGGCTCAGCAGTGAACCCGTACTTCGTCAGGTCGGGAATCTGCTGACCGAACGCGCTACCCGTGGCCGCACACGCAGCAAGCAGCGTCAACCAACCCACACAGCTTCTACTCGACATGAAACATGACTCCTTTCCCGACTAGGATACCAGGCCTACTCTGTCGGTCAAGCTCCACGGGTTTCTCCGGGACGACCAGCGGACCGGGTGCCGCCGAAACAACAGCAGGGGCGGGTAGAACCCGCCCCTGAAGACAGAGTGCTATCCGGACTAGCGGAGCAGGACCGACTTGACGGTCTTGAGCCCGGACCGGGTTTCGAGCTTGTACAGATAGGTGCCGTTGGCAACCGAACGGCCGGCTTCGTCCTTACCGTCCCAGGAGGTGACGTAGGACCCGGCATCCATGCTGCCTTCAGCCAACACCCGCACAACCCGACCGCTGACGTCGTAGACCGCAAGCCTCACGCGCCCTGCAACCGGCAACTGCCAGCGCAGTGCCGCGCTGCGGCGCACCGGATTAGGCGATGCGAAAAGACTCAGAGTCTTCGGGACAACACTCGCCCCGAACTCAGCGACGCCGACGCTGGGCGCGTTGGTTGTGAACTTGATGGCATGCCCGGGAACCCAAGGCGAGACCCCCCGGGTGTAGCTGCCATCAAAGAGGCACTGGATGAAAATCTGCTGGGTCGGGTCCTGTATCCCGATGGTGGCCGAAGTGCCCGGCTGGGCTGCGGTCAGATACTGGAACAGGACCACCGAGTTACCGTCAGCCGCGGCCACGGTCGTGTCGAAGATGATGACCTGGAACTTCTCAAAGGTCGTGCGGCTCGAGTAGTACGCGACCGAATCCCACTCGACCACGAAACAGCGGTTCGTAGTGTCATGGTAGTACCAGACGCCGCCGCCGGTTGGCGGATAGAGGTCATCCCAGTTCGCAAACAGCGCCGGCATCGGGACCGAGGTAGTCGGCAGGGTCGTGTTGGTGTAAGTGGAGACCGTGGTCGAACCGAAGGCAATCCAGCCGTTGCCGCAGATTGAGACCTGGGTGTAGTTCTGGTTGTAGTACCGAGCGCCGAATCCCGATGGCAGATTGACAAGCACGGTCTGGTCGTCAGACAAGGTCAGCCGCGTGCCCCGGCCCCGGATTTCGTTCCAGGAGAACCGCGGGCACTCGGTGTAGGTCGAATCAACGTCATCGTAGGACCAGTACAAGGCAGGTTGACGCGGGCCGTCCGGAATCGGGTCGCAGGTTCTGATTTCGCCGACGACAATCGTGAAAGTCTGCTTGCCGACATACCCGGCGTCCGCATAGATGTCAAGGGTGCACGGAATCGGTGTCTCCATCGGTATCGAAGCGTCGGCCGTGACCGTGAAGTGGTCGGCATGGTTGGTCGAGCTGGAGTCGGCCAACACCGTGCCGTAGACCGCCGCTGAGTCGGGCACAGTGAGCCGCGCGTCACCCGAGCGCAGCACCGCCCGGACATTGTAGGCGTTGCCGATTCCCGCGTTGCGAATCGTGACGACCAGGTCCGCAGTTTCGTTCGGGTCGAGCTTGCCGTTCGGATTCCGGCCGAGCGAGTCGCGCACGTCTTTGTTCACAAAGACGAGCACCGGCGCACCGACGCGCAGCGTGACATAGGAAACCCAGGTCGAATCGAGGTCGTCTTTGCACACCAGCGAGCAAGGAATGGCATAGCCATTGGGCAGCCCGGTCGCGACGGTCAGGCCGAACCCTTGGCTGTTGTACGCCGAATCACCACCCGCGACATTGCCGAACGACTTGACCGAATCGGTGATGGTGACACCGGCCGTATGGGTAATCAGCCGCCCGGTGACGCCGTTGGCCGTCTGAGTTCCGTAGTTCTTGACCCAGGTCGGCAGACGGAACGACTCACCCGGATTGATGATGCCGTCGCCGTTGCCGCCGACCGAGTCATTGACCGAGGAGCGCAGGTAGGAGACGAACTTGCCCGCAGCCATGACGACGATTGAGTCGAGGTACGGGTAGTTATTCGCACCGGTCACTGTCAGCTGCATCATGCCCGGGGTGAGCGGTGAAACGAGCAAGGTCACCTGGCCCGAGCCGTCGGTGAACCCGCGGGCAAACGTCTCTTCGCCCTTCACCAAACAGACCATTGCCGAGTCCACCGGCGCATCGGTCCCGTCGGTCACGGTAATGTTGACCGGTATTCCGGAGCCGATGTTGATTGCCGCGGGCCTCGTGACCGAGACGTTGAAGGCGCGGCCGGTCCAGATGGGCACGGCCGGCTCGCCGAACAGGGTCCGCTCGTAAGCCTCCCAGCGGAACTTCGACGTGTCGGTCGTCACGGCAACCAGCGCATGCCAGTAGTCTCTGCCATAGGACAGTGCCTCGCCTTGGGTAATGCGGCGCGGCGTGCGGAAACCCAAGAGGCCATAGCAGATTGAGTAGTTGAAGAATTCAGCGACCCGGACCCAGCCATAGCGCGTATTCTTCATCACACCGATGAAACCGTTCGGCGCATGGAACGCCATGTTCTCGGCAATGCAGTCATCGTTGGTGTTGCCGACCGCGTCCCACTCGCCGGTGTGACAGCAGACCGCGGTTATCATTGAGAGCTTGTTGACGTTGGTCAGCGCGTTCATCATCGGCGAAGTGACGTTGCCGCCCATGCCGAAGGTGTTGTTGTTGCCGTGGGCGATGACCGCGTTAATCGGATAGCCGGACTGGAGCGAGTCAACGTAGCGCTGGGGACTCGGGGTAATCATGCCGCCGGTCGTGTACATCTTCAGGTCGAACCAGGGCGGAGTCGGCGTAGCGTTGGCGATTGAGTCGTTGAACTCGTTGGAGAAGGTGACGTCGTTGCAGAGCAGGGATTTGCAGAACCAGCCGGTGTCGGGCGATAACTCGTAACGGAACACCTTGGCCAAGTACTTCGACATCTCACCGATGCCGCTGAGCGTAATCATGCCGACGTGGATGTCGGACAGGCAGTCAACCGAATCACCCGGTTCACCCCAGATGTTGTCGCCGTCGGCATTCCAAGACCCATCGAGGCAGGAGTAGTACATGTCAGAAGGCAGATTCTCAACCGGGTAACCCGAGACGTATGCGTAGGCGCGGCGGAACTGGTTAGCGGGCCAGTCTTTGCGGGCGATGAAGCAGAACACCGTTGACCAGGTGGTCTCGGCATCTTTGAGGAAGTTGCGCATCTTTTCTGCAGTGTCAACACCCGGATAGGCCGCGCAGACCGAGTCAATCTCGACAATCCGCGAGCGCCACCCTTGGCGGGTGCGCCAGTCGCGCAACGGAGCCAGTGAATCGGCGTAGCCGCGATGAGTGAGTATGACGTGCTCGTACGTGCCGGCCGGAAGGAACGCGGAACCGCGCTCAGCCGTCTTCTTGGGCGGCGCGAATCGGTCCACGTCCTCGGGGTTTAGCACCAGCCGCTTCACCTCGCTGCCGTGCAGCGCAACCTGCAGCTCGCTGCGCCGGGCAACGTGGGCCTTGCCTTCGGAGTAGCTCACCCGCACCACCAGCCGGGTGACGATTGCGAGCGTCCGGCGGGTGGGGTTGTAGCGAACCGGAAAGACCCTAAACGCGGCCAGCCGATAGCCGGACTTGGTACCGACCGCCACGAACTCAGCCGCCTGAGCCGGGAACGGACCGTCAGTACCGTAGTACGAAGGGTCCGGCTCAACAAGAGGAAACTGCGGCGGGTTCTCCATGTACGGCTGAGGATGCTGCACCGGAATTACGGTGTAGTTACCGGGAATCGGCTCCTCACGCAGTTCAATAATCTCAAGACCATTGACCTCGGCAGTTGCAGGAATCACAACCTGAGCCGGAACCACCGGCAGGTCAGGCGCACCTAGTTTCTCCAGGTGCGGATGGCCGGCAAAGCCGACAGTTGTGTAGCCGTTCTCGGTGCCGAGCTTCAGTGCCTCAGGAGAAAAAGAAAACGTCTGAGTCACGTTGCCCGCAAAGCCGAGCGAAACGACCAATAACAGAGCAAGAACGCTCACGCTACGCATACGAACCTCCTTATGGAAAGATAAAATAAAGACAACAGACCGGCCGACGCCAGCCAAGACAGGAAAAGCGATGCTACTTCTATCGTTTATCGTTGTTGTTTGAGCCAGACCAGTAATTATACCCCCTCACCGGCTATGTCAACAACTACCCGACACCGTGTCCGGCGCCGGTCTGTTGCGATGACGGCTGAATCCGGTTCCGTTCAGTCAGCCCGCTTCGCTACTTACCGCAGATTGGGCACTTCTGGTCAATTCCGTCTGGCGCCACTGGATGGCTCACGTCCTTCAGCTCGCCACGGTCGGCATGACGATGGTACGTGTAGCACTGAGTTACGAAGCCCTCCCGTGGTGTCAGCACCGGTTCATACCAGAAGTACAGATACTCAGCCGAGTGCGCCTTCAGGGCTTCGCGCAGGTCGCGCTCAGCCCGACCAATGTACGCAATCTGTCGCGGCTCCCGGCCAAGGCAGTAGACGCCGCCGACCCGGCAGGGAACCGAAATGTCGACCTGAAGTGGTCGTAGTGCATAAGGACCGCGCATAGTGCCTCCGAAAAATCCGAGCGGAGCCACAAAGACCCCGCCCTGTTGTGCTCGTATCAGGACGTAACCGCGGACGCTTCCACGCCCACATAATAATACCCCGGCCAAGTCCAGTGTCAATCAACATCCGCAGGCGCGCAGACGTGTTGGCTCGAACAATGTCCTTCTCCAGCACCGACAGCCGTTTCCTTCACTCTCCCTTGATGGGAGAAGGTAAGGGTGAAGGAGCTATGTAACCGTCTAGTTAGTACAGGCCGTTCACCTGCCTGCCCGCAGGGTACTCGACCGTGAACTCGATGTTCGCCTCGAACCTGCCCCGGGCCTCGATCGCCGGCTTCCAGATGTAGACGCCTTTGTCTTTGTCTTCTTCGAGGAACTTGGGCTCGACTCTGGTGACGCTGACCCTGACCTCAGCCTGCTGCGAGACCGGTATCTGCTCCACGACCCTGACCGTCACCGACTTCGACAGGTAGTTCTCGACCGTGGTCCGGTAGTGGAAACTCGCCTTCTCGGTCTTGGAGAAGAGCCCGCCCTTTGACTTGAAACTCTTGATCAGTTCGCGCCTGACTTTGACCCGTTCGTCCACGCCAAAGCTGAGCTGAACCGATTCCTGAGGCGCCACCGCCGGGACAAAGGTCGAGCCGGTGAACTCGTCGCCGACATAGGTGTTGCCGCTGCCGGCAAGAAAGACAAAGGCGCTCGTGTTCGCCATCTGGCCGGTGAGGAATGCCTGCTCCCGAACCTTGGGCAGGGCGTAGTACTCGAACTCCGCGGGCAGTTCGGCCCGATGCAGGGAGAGCTTCTTGGCCGGCTCACCGCTTCCCAGACTGACCCGGCCGGGAATCGCGTACTGGAGTGAGATGCCGGTTTCGACCGGCTGGACTTCGTCAACTGCGGCCTTTTCCATCATGATTCCCTCATATCCGCCCGGCGCCATCATCGGTGCGGCCTCGGCCATCGGCCGCCGGCGCGTCGGCATCGGTTCAAACAATGACAGGTACCAAGGCCGCGGCTCAGGTGCGACGTCACCGGCAGCCGGCCGCATGGTCGAAAGTACGACCTTGACTCCACTCCAGTTCTCGCCGGTCCGCTGGGTGAGCTTGGCGAAGTAGCTGACCTCGACCTTACCTTCATCAGGCCGGGCACGCAGTTCGTAGTAAGGGGTCCATGCTGCCGCATTGTGGACAACGTAACTGAGCTGAACCGGATAGGTTCCGGGCTCAGCCGAGTAGTCGAATCTGACTTCTTTCCGGTTCTCGATTGCGGCCTTGGCGTCGTTGTATTCCTGGCGTGCCGCCTCAACCTTCTTTGCCAGCTCGTCTTTCTCCCGTGCCAGTTTCACGGCCCGGGCTTTGACCTTGACCAGTTCGTCGCCGATGAAACTCAGGGCCCCGCGCCACGACTCAGGTGCAAGTCGGCCCTGCTGCAGCTCCTTGGCGATAATTTCCGGTGAACCGAGCCTGACCGAGTTGAGGAAGTCTTCCTTGGCTTTGAGCACTGCAGTCTCATCGTCCAGTCCCTTGAGCTGGTCTTCAAGCTCTTTGAGCCGTGTCTCGAGACGCCGAACCTCAGGGGTCGGCTCGGCCAAGTAGCCGCGCCTGACCTGAACCTCGCCGATGCGCAGACCCCGGGCCCGAATGCGCACGCTGTTGTCATCAAGCCCGCCGGGCAAACCTGAGAAGACAAGCTCGCCCGAGCCCGAGAGCGTGACGGTTGCGCTCCGCACAACCAGCACCTGATAAGGATAGACTACGACCGAGTCAATCTGCGAAGAGACGGTCACCGCCTGAACTGCCAGCAACAATGGAATCATGTTTCCTCCGGTCTGTCTTTCAAGATTCAGTCGTCAAGATATACCCTGCCTGCCCTCTGCTCATTCCCGGCGCCACGATTCGATGGTTCCGCCGCCGAGCACACTGTCATCCTGCCAGAAGACCACAGCTTGACCCGGGGTCGGCGCCCACTGTGGGTTGTCAAAAGTAACCCGACAACGTCGGTCAGGCAACGACTCAACCCAGGCCGAACCGCCGGCACTCTGATACCGCACTCGAGCATGGACGCGCACCGGCTTTTCCGGTGCTTGGCCGTTGGTCCAGCGCACGTCGGCCGCCTCGAGCACCCGGCCGCAAACGTCGCGCCTAGTGCCGACGACAACGGTATTGGTGGCCGCGTCAATGTGCGTAACGTACATCCGTGCACCAAGACCAAGTCCGAACCCCCTGCGCTGGCCGACCGTGAATCCGACCGCGCCCTGATGCTCGCCCAGCACCCGCCCCTGCTCATCGAGCACCGGCCCAGGGCGAAACAGCTCAGGCCGACGGGCCTTGAGGAACGAGACGTGGTCCTGGTCTGGTATGAAGCATATCTCCTGGCTTTCCGGCTTCTCGGCCACCGGCAGCTTGAGCCGCCGGGCGATGTCCCGGACCTCATCTTTGGTCAGATTGCCGACCGGCATCAGGACCCGTGCCATCTGCTCCTGCGTCAACTGATAAAGGAAGTACGACTGGTCCTTGCGCTCGTCGAGCCCCGAGCGTAAGTACCATCTGCCGTTCGCCAGCTCCAGACGTGCATGGTGGCCGCTGGCGACGTGGGTCGCGTCGAGCTGGCGAGCCCGGTCAAGCAGCGCCCCGAACTTCACCCGTTCGTTACAACGAATGCAGGGATTGGGCGTCCGGCCCCGCGCATACTCGGCGCAGAAGTCCGCAATCACTCCGGCCTCGAACTCCGCGCGCAGGTCCCAGGTGTAGTGGGCTATCCCAAGCCGCGCCGCAGCCCGCCGGGCGTCGCGCACGGCCTGACTGCCACAGCAACCCCGGCCGTCCGGCCGCAGACGGCCCACCTCCTCGCCGTAGAGCAGCATCGTGACCCCAACCACGTCCCACCCCTGTTCCTTGAGCAAAGCTGCCGCCACCGCGGAATCAACCCCGCCGCTCATCGCGGCCAGGACACGCATGGGCATGAACTGTCAGCCGCCGGACGACTCGTCGGTGTAAAGCTCGCGGCGAATGGTCAGCCAGAGCTGCTGCCGGACGTAGGCCGGCATGTCCTCGCCCGGTTCGATCCGGCAATAACCGACCAGCCGCCTCAGGCTATGCAATAGAGCAGCACACCGGGAGCATTCTTGGGCGTGCACCAGCAGGTCTCGTCGCATTTCGTCGGTCAGTTCGCCTTCGAGATACTCAGAAATCGTCTCAAGGAGCTCCTGACACTCCCGGCAGTCGCCAACAGAATCATCGTCGCTGTGCATCTTCCTCTTTCCTTATTCGAGGTACTTGGCCAGTTTCTCACGCAGCACCAGCCGGCCCCGGTGCAGGCGCGACTTGACTGCGGACACCGACAGCTTGAGCACCTTGCTTACTTCCTCGTTGCTCAGGTCCTCCAGGTCGCGCAGCACGACGACCGACCGGTAGTCCTCGGGCAGCGCGTCAACCGCATCCTGCAGCGCCTGCCTTAGCTCCCGCTGCCGCATCAAGTGTTCAGGCGCATACTTGTAGTCGGGCAGGTCGAGCGCCGATTCGCCCGAATCGCCGACCGTCTGGTCCAGTGACACGGTCTCCACTCGTTCACGACCGCGCAACCGGGTCAGACTCACGTTGGTAACAATCCGATACAGCCAAGTGTAGAACGACGACTTGAACCGGAACTTGGGCAGAAACCGGTAGGCCCGCAGGAACGCGTCCTGCAGCGCCTCGCTCGCATCCTGCTCGTTGCCCAGCAGCCGGTAGGCGATGTTGTACGCCTTGCGTTCGTAGCGCCGCACCAGCTCCTCAAACGCCTCATTGTTGCCGGCCTGGGCGCGGCGCACCAACTCATCATCCGGAACCGGCAGCGCAATCGGCGCTAGCTGAAGCTCTCTGCCTTCAGGCACGGCTCTAACATACCACCGGGCCGGGTTTTGTCAACCCGGCCCGACTGAAAGACCCGCCCGTTGCTTTGGGCTACGTTCCGATGTGCTCAGCCCTACGGCTTCGGCGGCACGATACGCTGGCCTCGCCACTTGCCGGGCGAATTGTCGAAGACCTGCACGACATGGTAGATGACGCCGATTGACTTGTGCGGCGCCTGGCCGTGAAAGTAGTCGTGAACCAGGTTGATGTACTCGACCACCTGCTTCTCGTAATCGGACAGACCGGGGTCATCGGGATGGAGCATCTGGGCAATGCAGCGCAGCTCGTACGACTTCGGCAGGTCCAGGAATACGACCGCGACCCCGGCGTCAACCATCTGGTTCAGAAACGTGTGAGTCTCAAAGCCCGGATTAGAGTAAAGCTCGAGCGAGGCCTGCTTGGTCCGGTCGAAGATGTCGGTCGCCTTCGTGTAGAGGCTCTCAAGCAGGGCGAGTTTCGCATCAATCGAGTCGTCCCAGGTCCGCTTGAGCAGCCCGATCATCTCGGGCAGCTTCTCGGGCTTGGGCAGCCAGCCCGTGCCCTTGACCGCATTGTTGATGGCGAAGTCCGAATCCTTGCGCTTCATGCCGTGGCTGGCGACGATGGCGTTGTGCGGCCCGGCCACCTCGGGCCTGGTCATCTCGCCCTCGGGCGCCGCCATCATCTTCTTGATTGCGGCCAGCTGTTCCCGGCGCCGACCGAAGTTCCAGTCACAGAAGTCCTGGGGCAGCTCAACTACCTTCAAGTCCTGCCACTTGCCTTCAATCTTGGCGCGGATGACTCCCTCTTTCAGCTTGGAGACGTCAATGTTGTCCTGATGGAACCAACCCGACCACGTGCCGCGCCGGCCGGCCGGGTCGGTCGTGTCGGGCGTGAACTTCACGTCCTTCCAGAATGCCATCGTACCGCGCTCCAAGTTAGTCGGCGGCGGCGGCTGAGCGCTGACCATGCTTGCCATCACCGCAACCAGAATCACTGCCAGCCATCTCATCATTTGCTGCTCCTTTCGGTTCGTTTTCGTCCAGCAGACGGACAACCACGGGCAAAGTCCGGCCCGACCGGCTGACCAAGAAGTCAACCAGCTTCACAACCAACACGCCGGCGGCCAGCCCGACACCGGCCAGCACGCCGGCCCACAGGTCACGCCCGATAACCAGCCCGCCGGTCAGCACGCCGACCAGCATCAGGAGTGCCGGAACTCCGAAAACGAGCAGGCTCGACTTGACGCGGCCGCTGTCCGGTACTTCGAGCACGACAACATCTTCCGGCCGGGCACCGGCCCGGTTCAGGGCCAAAACCCGGCGTGCTTTGGTCCCGGTCCAGTTGCACACGCCCTGAGCGCCGCAATGCCGGCATGCGCCGTCCGTCTCAACCTCGACCTCGGCCCGGCTACCGGACACGCTCGTCACTCGACCGGTTTCTCTCATCGCTGGTCAGTCAGTCTAACAGCCGCCATCCTGAGGTCAAATCTCGCCTTCCCTTGACGCATCTGTGCGGCGGTGGCATACTTTGGCGTGAGCACGTCCGCACCGCATTCAAGCGCAGGCTTGGGTTCATCCGCATGGATTCTTGTCCCCTGTGGCAGAGAGGAGTTGTAATGGAAACAGAAAGGGACCGTGTCGCCCGCGCCCGCGAGCAGGTCGCGGCGCGGCGCTCGTTCTACACCCACCTGTTCACCTATATCGTGGTCAACCTGGGATTGTTCCTCATCAACCTTTTCACGCGCCGGGGCCACGGCACGTGGTGGTTCTACTGGCCGCTCTTGGGTTGGGGCATCGGCCTCGCGTCTCACGCCTTCAGCGTGTTCGGCGCCTACGGTCTGTTCGGCCCTGACTGGGAAGAGAAACAGGTGAAGAAGATATTGGAGAAGGAAGACAAACAAGCCGGAGAAACCAGGCGCTAGTCAGGGGGACCACGAACCGCCGGCCCGGCAAGCATACTGGTGATATGGTGAAGAACGCACAGATGGTCGAGCAGTTTGAGCTCGAGCAGGTTCGCCGCTCGCCCCCGAACTACCAAGATAACCTGCGCATAGTGGAAGCCCTCTACCAGGAAGCCGTACACCTCGGCGTGATGCCGCGGCCTGACCCGCTCGAAGGCATCGAGCACAAAATCCAACTGGCCCGGGCACTCAACAGTGTTTGAAGAGCTGCTGGCGCGCCTCGCCCGGGAGATGTCCTCCGCGCACGTGCCCTACATGATAATCGGGGGCCAAGCGGTACAGGTATACGGTGAACCGCGGATGACCAAGGACATTGACGTCACCGTGGGGCTCGGGCTTGAGGGGATCGGGCGAGTACTGGCTGTCTGCCGCAACGCCCGGCTCAAACCGCTGGCCGACGACGTTGAGCAGTTCGCCCGCGACACTATGGTTATCCCGGCCCAAGATGAACCCAGCGGCATCCGCGTGGACTTCATCCTATCATTCTCGGACTACGAGCGCCAGGCCATCGGCCGCGCGACCGAGGTCATGGTCGGTTCGACGCCGGTGCGGTTCGCCACGCTTGAGGACCTCGTGGTGCACAAGCTTGTGGCCGGGCGTCCGCGCGACATCGAAGACGCGCGTATCGTCATGGCCAAGAACCCTGAGTTCGACCGGGCCTACATCGAACGCTGGCTTGAGGACTTCGACCGCGTCCTGAGCCGGAACACGACTGCGACGTTCCGCGAACTCGTGGCCGCAGTCAGCGCAAGGAGCAAACATGAACGGTAACACAACACCCTATCCAATCAACCTCACCGTGGACTACCCGGACCGGAACCTGAACCGGCTGACCTCGTTCTTCCGGCTCATCACGGTAATTCCCATCGCGATTGTGCTTCTCCTGCTCATATACTGGGGCGGCGACGCCAATGCCTACCGCAACGTTGGTGCAGTGGGATTCGTGTTCATTCCCGTCGTGCTGATGCTGCTCTTCCGCCGCAAGTACCCGCGCTGGTGGTTTGACTGGAACCTCTGCCTGCACCGGTTCTGCCTGCGGGTCAGCTCGTACCTCGCGCTGTTGCGCGATGAGTACCCTTCGACCGACGACGAACAGGCGGTCCATCTTTCGGTTGAGTACCCCGACGCCGCAACCGGGCTCAATCGCTGGCTGCCGCTCGTCAAGTGGCTGCTGGCGATGCCGCACATCTTCGTGCTCCTCTTCCTGCAGGTTGCGGCCCTCGGCTGCGTCATCATCGCCTGGTTTGCGATTCTTTTCACCGGCCGCTACCCGCGTTCGCTCTTCAACTTTGTCGTCGGCGTGATGCGCTGGACCGCGCGGGTCTTCTGGTACTCTTGCTTGCTCGCGACCGACCGCTACCCTCCGTTCCGTCTGAACGAGTAGGCCGGGGCACATCGCATCTGGACAGTCAGGGCGGCCCGAAGGCCGCCCTGACGCGGAATCGCAGCGCCGCTAGCGCTGGAGCACGAACTTGACCGTTGAGCGCTGCGCTCCGGCTTCGAGCCGCGCAAAGTAGACGCCGGCCGGCATGAGCCGCAGGTCGAGCACGACGCCAGAAACCCGACGCTCTGCGCTCAAAGCCTGACGCAGAACGACGCGGCCTGAGACGTCAACGACCGATAGCTCAGCGGTTTGGCCCGGCGGCACGTGAGCGCGCAGCAGCGCTTGGTACCGCACCGGGTTCGCTCCCAACCCGAGCCGCAGCGGCACCGGCGCGTCGCTTTCCTCAATTCCACCCGGTTCGTCGCGGTAGACCGCAAGGTAGCTCTGACGACAACTGACGAATACCCGGCTGTCAACCGGACTCAGAGCGAAGTTGTAGGGTGTGCCGATTCCCGTTAAGCCGGCAATCAGCGAGTCGCTCTGGCACGAGACAACCTGCCTGCCCAGGTACAGCTTGCCGGTTGAGTCGTTCATCAGCCCGGCCCTTTCTGTGCCGGCTGTGATGTTACCGACAACCGTGTTGCTGGGGCAGTCGAGCACGACTGTCGCGAACCGGTTGCTCAGATAGAGCTTGTCCAGCGACACGTTCCAGAGAATCGTATCCGTGCTCACCTGATTCACGACCGCACCGACGACGCTATCGGTGCTGCAGTCCAAGAGCCAAACCGAGTCGTATGATGGGTGCTGGAGGTAAAGCAGTCCGTTGCCCGGATGGGCGAAAGCGCGCACCGATCGGTTGCGGCTGCCGATGCTCGTGCGCCCGACAACCGAGCAGCGCGCCGCGTCAATGACTGTGAGATTCGGGTCGGCATAGACGCCCACGTAGAGCTTATCGAACAACGGCTGATACGTCGCGAACACGGCCTCGCCGCCGAGCGGTATTGAGGCAATGAATGAGTCGCCCGCGCAATCGTAGACCAGGGCCGAGGTATCGCCGTCGGTCGGGACGACAAACAGCCGGTTCATGTCCGGGTGGAGCACGACTACCGGGTCGTCAATCGTACTGATGGGAACGCCCCGGAGCACCGAATCAAGGCTGCAGTCAATGACGGTTAGCAAACGCCGGTCCGCGACGTAAAGCCGGCCGAGTGCCGGGTTGACCAACGGGAATGCCTGCGAGCGCAGGCCGGGCATCTCGATGTACTTGAGCACGCGGTAGTCGGACCCAAGCACGGCAATCTGATCCGAGTAGGGCATCAGCAGGTACAGCTTGTTTCCGGCCGGGTCGTGGCAGAGGTTTCGGATGGTGTAGTCGCGGTAGTCAACATAGCCGGTCACGGTATCGGCCGGGATGGCGACGACCGCGACCAGACCGTTCGCCAGGGCAACATACAGCTCCCCGCGTTCAACTGATGCTCCCATCGCCACCGGCGCACCACTCCGCAGACGAACCTGACTGACAATCGTATCGGTCTGGTCAATAATAACCAGCGGCTGGTCGCTGTCCGTGCCGACATAGACCCGTCCGTCCGCCGGGCTCCAGGCAATAGAGCGACCACGTCCCGGCAGAGTGAACCACCGTCTCAGGCTATCGGTGCTTGCGTCAATCACCGACAACTGATCACCACCCAGCGCGTAGACTCGGTCATAAAGCGGATTGTAAACCAGTGTGTCCACCGCCGCGGGCAAGGTCAGTCTCCTGTTTACCGTCAACGACTGGGTGCTGACTACGTAGAGAGTGTCGAACATCGTGTCGTATTGAGTGTAGCAGAAGAGCTTGCGACCGGCCGGCTTGATAGCATAGCATCTGGGCGCGCGCCGCAGCGGAACCGAACCGATGAGTGAGTCGGTGGTGCAGTCAAAGACCTGAAGCGGGTCGGGGAAAAGGCTCCCGGACACAAACAACCGGTTGGTCGCCGAATCCCAGATCATGTTGTAGCACTGACCTTCGAGATTCAGGGTCCGAACCAGGCTGTCAGAGTTCACGTCCACGATGCCCGGTGGTTCGTACCAAGACCCAACGTACAGCTTAGCCGAGGTCGAGCTGTACGCCAACAACATCGGGTACCAGTCTCGGCCCAGCATGACCGGTCGCGATGCCGTATCCGTCCGGGCATCAACCGTTGTCAGCGTGGACTCCTCGTCCTCACCCGCAAAGTAGAACTTGGCCACCTGGGAGCAGTATATACCGCGCTGAAACAGACCCGGAAACCGTCGCACGCGCTGCAGCAGGGCCGGGTCGAAGACCTGCACGTCACCGTCGTAGTTGACCCCGTACACTCTTCCGGTCAGGGGATTGGGAAGGAGCTGTGCGGCGTAGAGCGAGCCGAGTGTATCCGGGAAGAAGAGCAGCGTGTCGAACTGCTGCGCCGGCGCCAGCGTGGCAAGGATGGACCCAAGGACAACGACCTGCACGAAAGCACATGGTGCTTTCATAGTGCCTCCAGGTTATGGCGCGGCGCAAGCCGCGCCGCTTTTGGGACTTGCGGGACGAACTGCACTGACCGTCAGCCGCCCCTGCTTGCTACGCTCAATTATGGGGCCGGCTCAGAGAATTGTCAACCGTCGCCTGCGCCCGGCTGTTGACCGGAGCAGAACTGGAATGCCGTCAGGCAGGGACGATGCGGATGGTGTAGTTGACCGGACAGGACTTTCTGAGCATGGCCGAGACGCCGCAGTACTTCTGCTGCGAGAGCTCAACCGCCCGGCGGATCTTCGCTTCCTCAACGTTCGGGCCGTATACCACGTACTCGATATTGACCGCGGTGAGTACCATCGGATGTTCTTCAGCCCGCTCGGCCGTGACGTTCATCTCAAAACCGGTGTGCTCGACGCGCATCTTGCCGAAGAGCGAGGCCAAGTCCATGCCGCTGCAACCGGCGACTGCGACCAGCAGCAGTTCCATCGGCTTGGTCCCGGTTCCCGAGCCACCGTGTTCAGCGGTCGTGTCGAGGACGATCCCATGATTGGACCCGGCCGTGGCGACGAACTGCATCTTCTGAACCCATCTAACGTTGGCCTGAAGCTGACTCATCAATCCTCCTAGAGTTTGCGCAGGATATTGAAGCCGGCGCGGAAATGGCCTTTGGTTATGTCGCGGTTGGCCCAGGCAAACCAGCCGGGCACAGTCTGATGCCAACTATTGCCGACAACCAGTGTGAAGTTGTGCCAGCCCAATTCCTTGTCAAGGGCAATGTTCCAGGCAAGCAGCCGCCTGCCGGTCTTCGGTTCCGGGCCCAGGAGCATCGGTTCGGTCTCCACGCCCACTGAGAAGTCGGATGGCAGGCCGAACTTCGCGCCAAGTCCGCACGACACGTACAGCGTCTCAATACTGGTCGTCAGGCGCGGAAGGGCAAGGAGGTGGACTCGGCTCAGAGGCGTGACATGGCCTACGACTGCGGCATTCAGCCACGTCGTACTCAGTCTGCGCTCAACCAGATTGGTGCCGACACCGCCGTACGCGGTGACCAGACTGAGCGGTGCCCACGACGCGCTGGCTCCGAGTTCGTAGTTGTAGCTGGTGTAGCTCAGGCCGGCAGCAAGGCCCGCGCCCAGTCCGCGTTCAACCGCGAGCCGGACATTCGCGTCTTTCAGAAAGTTCAGCGCGTGACCAAGCCGGCTGTTGTCTTCAGAGGAGAGGAAACGGTGCGAGATACCGATGAGCCAGTTGCCCTTTGCCAGTACCGGGCCGGCCGGCAGATTGGCGATTCTTGAACCGGGAAAGGCGAGCAAGAGCAGCAGCAGTCCGGTCATCCGGAACTCCTTTCAGGCGCGGGCCAGCAGAACGTCAGCGGACCACCTCGACCCGAACAACCGACGTCACATCCTGCCCCACACGGATGAGATACCCGGCCGCAGGAACAAGTTCACCCGACTGGGCGCGGCCATCCCAGACCACGCGCAACACGTCCCCGGCCAGAACCGGGTTGAGCCGCCGCACCAGCCGCCCTTCGGCCGAGTAGATGCGAACCGGCTGGTCTATCCGGCCTTGATACTCGAGCACGATACGGTCTCGGGCCGGATTCTGGTAGCGCACGAACAAACGACCAAACCGGTCCGGCTCCGCCACGATGCTTGAAGACTCGGTGACAAGCAGGCTGTCCTGGCCGGGAATGTCGCCGGTTGTACTGCCATTGCTATTGGCCGCGTTGTAGGTCCAGTAGAACCTGACCGGGCCGGTGCCGGCAGCCGGAGCCTGCCAGTCGAAACTCCACGAAACCGGACCGGGATTGCCGCGGTACGTGCCAACACTGGTCTGCTTCATGTAGCCCGGACCGGAGCCGGAATACTGCGTGTTGACGGGGTCGGTCACGGTGAGCTGGCCGGCACGAGTTCCAGACTGATTGACCGCGGTCAGCTCAAATCCCCAGCGGGTGGCGCCGCGATAGCGGACAGAAAGCGTCAGACGGTAGGTCGAATCCGGGACGTAGACTACACCTGGGATGCCGGTGAGCTCGGTTGAATCGGCTGGGCCGGCACCGCCCGAGTGGCAGTCGGCGCAGGTACCTTCACCCGGCCGGCCGGTCTTGCCGTCAGGCGGCCCGCCGGATGAACCGAACGCAAGCGTGCAGCCGACAACCAGCACGGCAAACGCTGTCATGTAAGCCGGCACGAGAGGTCTCATCTAGTTGTCTTTCGCGCCTTGGTTAATCCAATTCCTGATGGTCGCGGACTTCATGTTGTCGAGCGGGGTTGCTCCCTGCGGCATCTGCGGAGTCTCGTCGCCGGTGATTCGGCGATAGCAGGTGCTCGAGTCGGCCTTACCAGGAATCACGTTGGGTGTTGTATCGGTGCCGGTGCCGAGTGCGCCCGCGCGGCTCGTCAGGTCATAATTGCCGCTCGGTGATCCGCCTGAATGGCAGCCTGACGTGGCACAACTGGCGGCGAAAATCGGCCGGATGTCGTCCTTGAACGACGGGTCTGTCTTCACCTGCTCCGACTTCTGGCAGGCGCAAACCAGCACAGCAAGAACCAAAAAGAACCTCACACATCTCTCCTTTCCTCGGTCGGACACGAACAGCTAGGGGTAACCGCGCTGCTATCAAGCGGTTCATGTGCTAGTTATTCTTGGCGCCCTCGTCAATCCACTTCTGCACGGCAGTCAGCTTTGCCGAGTCGAGCTTGCCCGAAGGCGGCATCTTGCCCTGGTCCAGCACAGTGAAAAGCTTGCTTGAGCCGGACTTGCCCGGTTCGACCAGCGTGGCAACCTTGTCATACGATGTCAGGTCATACTTGGCTGCCCCGCCGCCCGGCGCATGGCACGGCATGCAACTGGCCGAGAAGATTGGCTGGACGTCCCGGCTGAACGAAACTTCGGCCGCGGCCGGCTCGGGCTCATCCTGGACCGGAGCCTTGGCTTGAGGCTGTGTCGGCTTCCCGCCGCAACCGGCGAACAGCAGTACCGCGACAGCGAACACGGTCAGATACTTTGGCATTGGTTCCTTTCTTTGTGACTGCGGTCATATTATCGGCGCAAAGAGACCGGCGTCAAGGAAGGAAACTGCAGACGCGCGACGCCGGCGGCCTTTCCGACCGTGGTTCGGAGTCGAGGTGACAAGGTGCTTGACTGCCTCACATCCTAGACCTAGACTTTCTCATGGAGAAGAAGCACATCCTTGTCGTAGACGACCAGCCCTCAATGCGGCTGATGCTCCGTCGCTTCTTCGAGCCGGACGGCCACCGCATCTCCGAGGCCAAGGATGCCGAAAGTGCCCTGGCCCTGATTGCGTCCGAGCCGCCCGACGTCGTCCTGCTTGACCTGAAAATGCCCGGCTGCAGCGGACACGAAGTACTGAAACGGCTCAGGGCCGAATCAGGATTCCGAACCCCGGTCATCGTGCTCACCGGTCAGACCGACTGGGCAAGCGTTGATGCCTGCATCGAAGAAGGCGCCAGTGCCTACGTCACAAAACCCGTGACTAAAGACCAGCTCGTGGCCAAAATCGAGGAGGTTCTGGCCGCCTCGAAAGAGTAGCCTGCCGGCTGGCTCCTGCGCCAAGCCCCGCAGCGTTTCGTTGTGTGAGGCGACGCAGTCGCCGTGCTGGTCTTTCCGTGGCGAGCGGTTGGCCCGGCCCTAGCGCCGAGCGAGTTCTTCTGTCACTGCCTGCTTCTCCTGCATAGTCAAAGCCGCTGAACCGCCTCATTTCGGCGTCAGCACTGGTCAGACTATGCCTTTGGTTCGAACAGAATCCTCGTGAGGCAACGCGCAGGCTTGACTTGTCCGCTCACCCGCCTATATTACCGCGTTGTAATGGTGAGAACTGCGCCCGTACTGCCCGGAGGCCACTAGGTGGCCAGACCGAAGACCGCAAGGCAGAGCGGCAACGGCGCGACCGTCGGCTTCGAGGCCCAACTCTGGGCAGCGGCTGACAAGCTGCGCGGCGTGATGGACGCCGCCGAATACAAACATGTCGTACTCGGCCTGATATTCCTCAAGTACATCTCCGACTCGTTCGCCGAGCGGTATTCGGAACTCGAACGCGAGACCGCGGACCCGAAGAGCGAATGGTATGTCAAAGACGAGGCCCAGCGTCGGGAGACCCTGGAAGACCGCGACTCCTACACGATGGCGCGCGTCTACTTCGTTCCGCCCGAGGCCCGCTGGTCGTACCTGCAGAGCCGTGCCAAGAACCCGAAAATCGGCCTGCTCATCGACAACGCGATGACCGCCTTGGAGCGCGACAACCCCAAGCTCAAAGGCGTCCTGCCCAAGAACTACGCCCGAGAACAGATAGACAAGGCCACGCTCGGCGGGCTGATTGACCTGTTCGCCAACGTGGGCCTGGGCGACAAAGAAAACCGGTCCAAGGACCTCTTGGGCCGCGCCTACGAGTACTTCCTCACCCAGTTCGCCAGCGCCGAAGGCAAGAAGGGCGGCCAGTTCTACACGCCCCGCTGTGTTGTGCGCCTGCTGGTCGCGATGCTCGAGCCGTTCAAAGGTCGCGTCTTCGACCCCTGCTGTGGCTCGGGCGGCATGTTCGTCCAGAGCGAGCGGTTCGTGCTGGAACACGGCGGCAACCTCGGCGACATCTCGGTCTTCGGACAGGAACGGAACCAGACCACGTACCGACTCTGCGTGATGAACCTTGCCATCCGCGGCATCGAGGGCAGCATCCTCTGGAACAACGAAGGCTCGTTCCACGTCCAGTCGCGTTCATTCGCCGAAATGCTCGACCGCGTCATCAAAGAGTACCACAACCGGACCATCGAGACGCTGGAGGTTATCGAGCGACTGATAAAGCTCGCGCAGGAGATGCGGAAGGCGTCCGAGCGCGGCGAGAAACTCAAGCTGTCAGAAGAGGAGCTGGCGTTCTACGACGCCTTGGAGACGAATGATAGCGCCGTAGCTGTACTGGGTGATGAAGTCTTGCGGGCTATTGCCCGCGAGGTAGCGGACAGCATTCGCAAGACCGTGACGATAGACTGGACGATGAAGGAGAGCGTGAAGGCGAAGCTGCGCGTGCTGGTCAAGCGCGTGCTCCGCAAGTACAACTACCCGCCGGACAAGCAGCCACAGGCGGTCGAAACCGTGCTGCAACAGGTTGAACTCATCGCTCAGCACTGGGCCGCGTAGACGGTCTGAGCCGGCGCTTAGGCCAGCGGCGCAAGCGTTGGGATGTCAACTACTTAACCAGAAGGCCCGTACACCTGGGTCAGGGAGGGGCCGTATGGGAGACCGTTTCCAAGCACCCGTCAGAAGAAGCTTCAAATCGTGCTTTGCACGATGCATTTGTCCAACTGTTTGTCAGCACTTGACTTGGAGCAATGCTTGAAGCGTTGCGTGATGCGACTGCTGATGTGCTGCGCGATGTTCCTCGCCGAGCAAGTGCCCAAGCGCTTGTTCGAGCGTCTGAGCGAGCAGTTCTTCGAGTGGGTGATTGAGCGTTTGAGCCAGCGATTGTTGCGGCTTCCGTTTCGGCTTTGCGCGCAGCAATAGTTGTAAGGTTTCGCGGCTGGTCGGCTTGGCGGGGCAACTTGGGGCACAGTCCGAAGCCCGAGAACTGGCTTCGGCCGTTTCGCGCGCCCGGCGTTTGGGCCTTGACTCTTGCGCTGAAGTGAGTATCTTGGCCCGGACGATGCCTGCCCATGTTCGCAAGCAAGTTGACCTGCGCGTCGGGTTTGTCGGCACCGGTCGGGTTGGAACCGCTTTGGCATGGCACTGCCGAAGAGTGGGATTCGGCATCGCCGGCCTGACAGACAAGGACCCGGCTAGGACGCGGGCCGCGTACCGGCGACTCAAGCTCCCATTCCGAAGAATGTCTCCATCCGAGGTCGCGGCCAGAAGCGACGTTCTCTTCTTCACCGTGCCGGACAGCTCGATTGCACGCGCGTACCGGTCAGCAAGGCCAGTTCCCGGCACGATTGTCTGCCACTGTTCAGGAACCCTTGGGCTTGAGGTATTCGAGGGCTGGGACCGGGCCGGGCTCGATACCTTGGCACTGCATCCGGCCCAGGTGTTCACCAGCCATGCTCAGGCAATTCATAGTCTGCCCGGTTCGTGGTGGGCGCTGGACGGTTCAAAGAGAGGCAGGGCCTTTGGCCGCAGGCTGGTCCGACTGCTGCACGGAAGGGCAGTGACCGTGGCAGGCGCAGCTCGACCGGCATGGCATGCTGCCTGTGTGTTCGCATCTAACTTCCAAGCCGCGCTGTTCGCCGCTGTCGAGCGAATTGGCTCGGGTCTGAACATCAAGCAGAACCGGATGCTGGAGATAGTTGCTCCGCTGTCCCGCGCCACACTCGAAAGCATACTCCGGCAAGGCCCGACCAAGGCACTGACTGGCCCGGTGCAGCGGGGCGATGGCGAGACGGTTCAGGCACACCTTGAGGCACTGGCGCGACAAGCCCCGGAGCTTTTGCCGGTGTATCGCGAGCTATCGCTACGGCTTGTCGGGCTGGCTCGCCGCCGAGGGCTAACCCGGTCGGCACAACGCCGGCTGGAGGCAATACTGACATCAAGGTGACAGGCAGTACGAGAGTTGGACTGGTCGCCCTTGTTTTGGCCTTGCTCCTCATTGTTGCGTGCGCCAAGAAGATGATGCCGCCGAGTCCGGACCGGTTCGCTCCGTACCTTGAGGAGATTGTCACCCGCAATCGAAGCCAGGTCGAACTTGTCTTTGACGAGCCAATTGACGGCCGACGGGTGTCTGCCGACAGCTTCTATATGACCGATGCGAACGGGCTGGGCGTGCGGTTGCGCGGCGCTTCACTGGGACGGCAGAGCTCAAGCGTGATGCTCTGGACTCCGGTTCAGTCGGTCCAATTGTACTACGTGGAGGGCGTAGTCTGGGACATGGCGGGAAATGCGGCCCGGTTCAAGGCCCGGTTCCGTGGTTCGGACAAACTGGACACCATCGCGCCCACTGCGAGCCGCATCACTCCGGTTCCGGCCACGGCCGGGCTGCAACGTGCCGCGACCGTGACGGTCAGGTTCAGCGAGCCGGTTGACACCGCGGTTGTCCCTGAATTCGTTTTTGTGCCTGAGGAGTACGACACGCTTTTCCGCCGGACTTGGGAACCAAACTGGCAGACAATACACCTCACCCTTGCCGACACGCTCCCTTCTGGTTCAATCGTCTATGTTCAGCTCCTGCCCGGTATCCGCGACCTCGAGGCGAACCGGTCACGTACCACCGCTTTCACCTACTTCACGCCGGACTCGGTTCTCACCGCCGAGCCGGTCAAGGGTCGCGCCGTGTGGCACGCCGGCCCGCTCGGCACCGGCACGGTTTTCTTCTTTCCCGAAACCAGCCGCCCGGCCCGGGCCGCCGGACTGGCTGCCATCCTACCCGACCGGTCCTATGCTACCCGGCTCCGGCCCGGAACTTGGCGCGCCGTCGCCGTGGCCGACACCGACTTTGACGGCCTTGTTGACCTGAGTGCAACCAGTCCGGAGTTCACCCCGCCTCAGGAGAGCCTCGACTTCCAGCTCGCGCCTGAAACCGTGCCCGCACGAGTTCGTGATTTTCGCCGTCGTTAGTATCGTTCTTCTGCTGCTCGGCGTGCTTGCCTACCGCCAGCAGCTTCTGCGCCCGGTCGGGGTCGGGTTCCTGCTGCTTCGGCTGATGGTGCTGGCTCTCTTCGGCGCAATCCTTGTCGGTTTTCGGGCTACCAAGTCTTGTACCGTCCGTCCCCGGCACGTCGCCGTGCTGCTCGACCGCTCGGCAAGCATGACCGCGATCGGCGCCGACTCAGTAGTCGAACGAACCTTGGCAGCTCTCAACCTCCCAGCCCATCTTCGGCGCGACGTCTGGATTTTTGCCGACTCCTGTCTTCTCGGCAGCACTGCTCCTGGTTCAGACCGGACCCGCATCGCTGCAGCCTTGGAGCGGGTCGGCCGAACCCGACCGGCAGCAGTCATTCTGGCAAGCGATGGCCAAGACAACGGCGAAACGTCGGCAACTCAGGCCGCCCGGGCCATCGGTGTGCCGGTCCACACAATCGGCTTCGGCGCAGCTCCGGCACGGAACCTGGCGGTCACACGGATTACCTACCCGGCAATCATCCATGCCGGTGATACTGCGGACGTGCTGGTTCGGGTAGTCGGCACCGGACTGGAGCCCGGCCCGATAAGAGTCAGGCTGGGTGACGCGAACCGGAATCTCGCGCTGGGCTCAGACCGGACCGAGATGGAAGCGCAGTTCCGTTACGTATTCTCAAACCCCGGGCCGCAGTCTCTAACCGCGTCCGTCGAGAGTCTTGCTTCTGAAGCGACCTATGCCGACAACCAGCGCACCGAATTCGTCTATGTCCAACCCAGCCGCTACCACGTACTCTATCTCACCAACCAGCCCGGCCCGTCAGCAAGATTCATCATCGCCAGCCTTGGTCACGACCAACGGGTGGCGGTAACCCGCCACGTCGCTCTCACCGGCGGACTCTCCGTGCCTGAACCCGACATCAGCCAAGCCGACGTTTTCATTGTGGACGGCGCAGTTGAGCGGCAAGCCGAGACTGCGCTCTGGGAAGCGATCTCCCGGCGGGTTAGGTCCGGCGCAGGCATCCTGATTCTGGCCGGGCCGGATTTCAAGCCCGGCCCGGTGCTCGAACCGCTACTGCCATTTGAACCGGGCTCGGCCCAGACCGGGCCTTTCACGCCCCGACCTGCGCCGGCTGGCAGGCTCCTGCCCTGGTTCGCACCGGGCGAGGGGATTGACCTAAAAACGGTTCCGCCCTTTGCTGGAGCTGTCGGCCGAAAGCAGCGCGACGGCCCTCGTCGGTCTGGAGGCATTTCGGTCTGGGTCGAGGCAGAAGAAGACGCACTCCCACTCGTCCTGTCCGGCCGTTTCGGTCGGGGCAAGACAGTGTTCGTTGCCGGATACCCGCTCTGGCGTTGGGGCTTTGGTCCGCACGGGTCGGCACTCGCCACGTTCTTCTCAGGCGCCGTTCGGTTCCTTGCCGAATCGGACACCAACCCGTTCGTCCTGCGGTCGGACAAGCCCGGCTTCCTCCAGGGCGAGCCGGTCCGGCTGACTCTCAAGGCAATTGGGCCTGACCGGCGGCCATGGGCCGGACTTGATGCGGTCTTGGAACTCAGCGCGCAACCCGAATCGTCAAAGACCGCTGTCGGGCCACTATCGAAAGTGCCGATGGTGGAGTACGGCAACGGTATCTACGGCTCGACGATTGCCGCTCTCTCGGCTGGGACGTACGATGCCGTGGCTTTGGTCAGTCTCGATGACACGGTGGTCGGCAGGGCCACGGCGCAGTTCTCCGTCGCCGCCCAGTCGGTTGAGCTGGCTCAACTCGGCTTAAACCGACGCCTGCTCGAGGCGATTGCCGCGGTAAGTGCCGGAAGCTACTTCCCGGCCGACAGTCTTCCTGGTCACCGGTCCGACGTCATGAGCCCGGTGTTCGAACTCAGGCTTGGCACGTACGAACGCCGGTTCGTATTTGAGCCAAGACGCGCGGCGTGGGCGTATGCACTTGTTGCGCTGCTGGCCGGGCTCGAGTGGTGGCTCAGGCGGAAGAAAGGACTCCTGTGAGACGAATAGCTGCGCTCGCACTCCTCATCGTTGTCTTGGCCAACACGGTGCAGGCCGACACTGGCAGCCGGATAGCCCAGTCGCTTCGGGCGCGCGGGCTGTCACCCGAAATGGTCGTACTGCTCGTCGCCATGCTCCCGATTGTCGAGCTGCGTGGTGCGATTCCAGTCGGCGAAAACCTGTTCCATCTGCCTTTGTGGAAAACCACGAGTCTGGCGATTGTCGGCAACTTGCTGCCGATTCTCCTAGTGGTCTTCCTGCTCGAACGGCTGACGGTCTGGCTTGGGCACATCGGGTTGTTCCGACGGTTCTTCGACTGGCTGTTCCGGCGCACCCGAGCTCGCAGCGGGGTGATTGCCCGGTATGAGTTCTGGGGACTGGTCATGTTTGTCGGCATCCCTCTGCCGATGACAGGAGCGTGGACCGGCGCGGTCGCCGCGGTGCTAATGGGGATGCCTTATTGGCGGTCGTTGCTCGCCATCTTCATCGGCGTACTCATCGCCGCGGTTGTCGTGACGATGCTCTCACTGCTCCGGTTCTGGGGTGCACTGATTGCCGGGGTGGCAATTCTTCTCGTTCTGCTCGTCGGCATTGTCCGCGCGCGCCGAAAACGAGGGACAGTCCCAGGGCGCGAGAGCGCGCACCAACCAAAGGACAGTCCCTCGTTTCCTTCAACCTGACCGTTGAGCCGACATTGAGCCACGCCCTTCGTCTGGGCGCGAGGTCAAAGGGCAATGTGGCCGAATGGTCTGGTGGTCTGGTGCCCCAGTGGCGAACGGCGGAGAGTCGTGAGCGGAGAACGGGAGCGGGCAAGGATGAGGGTGAAGGGATAGCGCCGGTCAATCTCGGAACTAGGGTTGCTCGGGATGCTTGACAAAGCCGGAGCACACGACTATTCTAACCGGCGATTCCATGTCCAGAACCAAACTTGGCGTCCTGCTGCTGGTCGGCGCGGCCGGGGTCTGCCCGGCTCAGCCGCCCTCGATTCCGGCCGGAGCCGGTCGCAACCACCCGCCTGGTCGCACCGTACTCGTATTTCTGCCACAGCACTTCTACGCCGACGACGAGTTCGAGCCGCTTAACCGTATCGTTGAGCAGGCCGGACTCGCGCTCCAAATCTGCGGGGTCAGTCCCGACGTGGTCGTGAGCCTCAACCGTCAGACACTCCGCCCCGACGTCGTCTTGGCCGATGTTGACCCGGCCGAGTACGCCGGGCTGGTGCTGATCGGTGGTTCGGGCGCGGCGCTCCATTGGGGTGACAGTCTGTTGCACGTCCGTTGCCGGCAATTCGCGGAATCGGGCAAGGTAGTTGCAGCCATCGGCCTCGCGCCGATTGCTCTGGCACACGCCGGGGTGCTGCGCGGCCGACAGGCGACCGTGTTTCTTGACCGCACCGCAGTCGGTTTCTTACAGCAGGGCGGCAGCCGGCACAGCTTCCGGCCGCTCGTTGTTGACCGAAACGTGATTACCGCCGCTTCGGCCGAGCACGCGGCCGGGTTTGCCCGGGCCATCGTGCGCGCCCTTACAAACCAGTGCGTGCCCTAGTTCAGCGTGTGACGCGCGCCCGCGTCACGTGCGGCGCCAAGCCGCCCGGCGAAATCGGCGCGGGGTTGGTTGTATTGCTCGGCGTCGGCAAGCAAGACAGCGAGGAAGCCGGCCGCCGTCTCGCATCTCGGGTCGCACGACTGCGCATCTTCGACGACGATGCCGGTAAGATGAACCGCTCCCTGCTCGACATTCACGGCCAGGCCTTGGTCGTGTCCCAGTTCACGCTCTACGGCGACACCAGCCGCGGCCTGCGTCCGTCGTTCACCGAGGCCTGCGAGCCGGTTCGCGCCCGCCTGCTCTATGAGCAGTTTGCCGGCGAACTCGCCTACCTCGGCGTTCCGACGGTTCGCGGCTGGTTCGGTGAGCGGATGGCAGTTGAGCTTGTCAACGAAGGTCCGGTAACGCTGTTGCTCGAAGAGCCGGCCGCCGAGGAGCCGAAACGATCATGAAGAGCATGACCGGTGTCGGCCGGGCTGAGGCCGTACTCAAACCCTGGCACAGTCACATCGTCGTTGATATTCGGTCTGTCAACCACAAGTTCTTCGAGCTAATCCCCCGTCTGCCGCCGCAACTGGCAGCATTCGAGGGCGAAGTCCGCGACCTCGTGCGCCAGCGGGTGCGCCGAGGCTACATTCAGCTTACGGTAACGCTCGATGAAAGCGCTGAGGCCCCCGGTTTGGTTCTTGACCATCGGCTGCTGCGCGACTATCTGCGAGTCGGCCGTGAGTTGAAAACGAAGTATCGGCTCTCGGGCGAGCTCGATATCAATACCGTGCTCGCCTATCCTGGCATTGTCAGCGCTCGTAAGGCGGACGAGAATCACGTCCGGCTCTGGCGGGCCTGCCGACGGGTAATCGTCAAGGCCCTGGAGGCGATGGTCGCCATGAAGCGGGCCGAGGGCTGTGCACTCGTCCGCGACCTGCGCCAGCGGCTGACCAGAATTCGCCGGGCAATCGGTGCCATCGAACGCCGGGTGCCGGCACGGCTGCGCGAACGGCGCGAGAACCTGCTCGCCCAGTTGCGCGAGATGAAGGTTGACTCTGACCCGAAACGCATCCTTGAGGAGGTCGCCTTCATCTCCGAAAAGGTAGATATTCACGAGGAGTGCGTCCGGCTCAAGAGCCACTGCGCGATGTTCCTGCGGGCCCTCTCCTCGTCCCAGACTTCGGGCAAGAAGCTCGACTTCATCGCCCAAGAGATGCTGCGCGAAACCGACACGATGGCGGCCAAGGCCCGGGATATGGTGATTTCGCGGCGGACAATCGAAATCAAGGGCGAAATCGAGAAACTGAAAGAGCAGGTTCGGAACGTTGAGTAGCTTTGCCGCCCGACGACACCGGCCTTTCCTGGTCGTTATCTCGTCGCCGTCTGGTGCCGGCAAGACGTCGATCTGCCGGCAAGTGGTCAACCGGGACCGAAACCTCGCCTACTCGGTTTCGGCCACGACCCGACCCCGGCGGCGCGGCGAAACCAACGGCAAGAGCTATTTCTTCTATTCAGAGTCCGAATTCAGGAACAAAGTCCGACGGGGCGAGTTGCTCGAACATGCCTTGGTCTACGGCCATTACTATGGTACGCCCCGTGCACCGGTGCTTGACCACTTCCGTCGCGGCCGGGACGTAATTGCTGACCTAGACGTCCAGGGAATGCGTTCCTGCAAGAAGGCGCTCGCCGGCACGGTCGGAATCTTCGTCACCGCGCCGAGCCGTAAGGAGCTGGTCTCTCGGCTACTCGGTCGCGGTACCGATTCAGCCGAAGCACTCGCCCGCCGCCAGGCCGAGCTTAGTGCCGAGCTCGCCGCGATTCCTGAGTTCGACTATCTAGTAGTCAACGACCGTTTGGAAAACGCGGTGCGGGACGTGATGGCAATCATCCGGGCCGAGCGGCTCCGGACCGGACGGATGGTCCCTGCCCGCCGGCTCGCGCGGTCGAATAAGACAAGGAGATGATAATATGAAACTGATATCACCTGAGCAGATCTGGAAGAGATACCCGAACAAGTATCTGGCGCTGAATATCGCTGCGCTTGAGGCCCGGCGAATCATCGAGAATGTTCAGCACGACGAGGTCAAACTGACTCGCAGTCCCTATGAGATTGCGCTCGAACGGACCGTCCGGGGCGAACTCCACTACGCCCGACTAACTGAGGCGGACATTGCGGTGCTGGCCCGCGAAGGCCTTGACGAACCGCCGCCCCCACGGTCGCCCAAGCTCTAGGCTCAAACTCGACCTCAAAATGACGGGCGCGCTCGCCCGGGCCCGGAAACGGTCCGCCCCGCGCGTGCTTCTCGCCGTGACCGGCGGCATCGCGGCCTACAAGGCACTGGAGCTGGTCCGGCTGATGCGCCGGGCCGACTGGGACGTGGTTGTGGCCATGACTCAAGCAGCGTGCCGGTTCGTCGGCCCGGAATCGTTTCGTGCGCTGAGCGGCAATCCGGTCGCCCTCGCGCTGTTCCCGAAGAAACGTTTCACGCCTCCCGCGTCCGGTGTCCAGCACATTGACCTCGCCGCGTCGGCCGACCTGATTGTTGTTGCTCCAGCCACGGCCAATATCCTGGGCAAACTGGCATCAGGCGTGGCCGACGACCTGGTTTCCACCCTGCTCCTCGCGGTTCCGGCGGCCAAACTCGACTCCGGCCGCGTGTTGCTCGCCCCGGCGATGAACGTCAACATGTGGCAGCACCCCTCGGTTCAGGCGAACCTCGCGCGGCTGCGCGGTTTCGGCTACCGGTTTATCGAGCCCGGAACCGGCGCGCTGGCATGCGGGACCTTTGGGACCGGACGGATGGCCGAACCCTCAGAGATTTTCCGCCGGTGCCGGACGACACTCACCTTGCGCTCGCAGCTAACCGGATTGAAAGCTCTTGTCACAACCGGCCGGACCGAAGAAGAGATTGACCCGGTGCGGGTGATAACCAATCGTTCATCCGGTCGAATGGGAGTCGAGGTGGCGGCCAGCCTGCTCGCCGCCGGAGCTACGGTCAGGTTGATTGCCGGTGTGGTAGCGTCACCGCTGCCGGCCGGCTGTCTGGTAACGCCGGTCCGCTCGACCGAAGAGATGCTTCACGCAGTACTGGCCGAGTTGCCGTCAACCGACGTGCTGGTGATGTGTGCTGCGGTCTCCGACTTTCGGCCGGCGCACGCCTTCCCAAGCAAACGCTCAGACCAGCGTCTGACCGTTGAACTCGTCCGGACCCCCGACATTCTGACCGCCGTGAGCACAACCGAACATCATGCCCGAGTCATCGGCTTTTCGCTCGACGACTCACTTGCCCGTGCCCGTCTCAAGCTTCGGCATAAGCAGCTCGACATGGTCGTCGCCAATCCGCTTGATACCCCGGGTTCGGAAACGATTCGTCCGACGTTGGTGTACCACGATGGTCGGACGTTGGCTCTGCCCGAGATGACCAAGTCTGAGTTTGCTCTTCGACTAGTCTCCGAGATTGGCCGGCTCGTCCACCGCCGGCGGACCGCCGGAAAGCGAACAGCTCCGCGATGAGTTCCAATCTCGAACGAAGCGACGCCTCTGCCCGGCGCCCACCTCAGGCGCTCGAGGCTGAAGCCGCGGTCCTGGGGGCAATGCTGCTCGAACCCAGCACCGTGCCGGTCGTGATGCAGTACCTGAAGCCCGAGCACTTCTACCTGCTGAGCCATCGCAAGGTCTACCAAGCGATTCTCAACCTCTTCGAACAGACCTCGCCGACCGACATCGTCACCGTAACCGCCGAGCTGAAACGGATGAAGGAACTCGACGCCGTTGGCGGGCCGCCGTTCCTGTCGTCCCTGCTCGATGCCGTACTGACCACAGCCCACTGCGAGGAACACGCCCGGCTGGTGCTGGAGAAATCGGTGCAGCGCCAGCTCATCCAGACCGCCACCGAAATTGTCCAGGCCGGCTACGACGAAGGACGACGCGCGAACGAACTGCTCGAGGAGGCCGAGCAGAAGATTTTCGAAATCCGCGAAAGCGGCTACCGCAAAGGCTTCGCCCGGGTCAAAGACCTGCTGATGACCGAGATGGAGCGGGTCGAACAGGCACTCACCGAACGCCGGTTTATCACCGGGGTCGAGACCGGCTTCCACGAACTGGACGAAAAGACCTCGGGCCTGCAGCCCGGCGAACTGGTCATCGTCGCCGGCCGACCAAGCATGGGCAAGACAGCCTTTGCATTGAACGTCGCAATCAACGCCGGCGCCCGCCGGAACATCCCGGTGGCCGTGTTCAGTCTAGAGATGTCAACCGAAGCTCTGGTCCAACGTTTGATGTGCTCCGAAGCCGGCATCTCAATGGCCAACTTGCGCCGGGGTCGGCTTTCCCGAGAAGAACGGGCCCGGCTCGTCGCTGCGCTCGGGCCGCTGGGCGAAGCCCAGGTCTTCATTGACGACTCACCCGGACTCAACGCCCTCGACATCCGGGCCCGCGCCCGACGGCTCAAATCCGAAGTTCCGGTCGGGCTCGTCGTCATTGACTACCTCCAACTCATGGAGGCGCCGGGCGACGGCCGCCGGGAGCGCAACCGGCAGCAGGAGATTTCCGACACCACGCGGGCCCTCAAAGCGATGGCCAAAGAACTCAACGTCCCGGTTGTCGCCATCTCTCAGCTCTCCCGCGCACCCGAGACACGAGGCGGCGACCGCAAACCCCAACTCTCCGACCTTCGCGAATCCGGCGCCATCGAACAAGACGCCGACCTTGTCCTCCTCCTCTACCGGGCCGAGTTCTACCGTCCGGAAGACGAAAGCGTCCGCGGCCGGGCTGAAGTGATCATCGCCAAACAACGCAACGGCCCGCTCGGCACGGTTGAACTCACTTTCCTCGGCCCGTGCATGAGATTTGAGAACCCGTTCGTGCGCGAGATTCCCGAACCGCCGCCCGCTGATGTTCCGGACGACGTCCTGCCAGAATGAAGAAGAAGACCCGGGACTGTCCCGGATTGCGCCGCGTCCCTACACGGCGAAGACCGTCGCAGGATTTTCAAGGAATCAGGAAATCGAGAGGTCAAGGAATCGAGGGCGCGGACAACCTGCCCGGTGCGAATGAGCGCTCGTCCCCTAAAATCCTCGAATCCTTGAATCCTAAGATCCCATCCGCATGAAACGCTCGGTCTACGTCTGTCAGGAATGCGGCTTCGAAACGCCTCGCTGGCTCGGCCGATGCCCGAACTGCGGGCGGTGGAACAGCCTGGTCGAAGAGCAACGCCCAACGCGGAAGGCCAGAACCGGCGAACGGGTGAGCGTCTCGACCGCCGGCGCCCGACCGGTCCGGCTCGCTCAGGTCCCGACCCGGTCCGTACCACGCACCACGACCAGCATTGCCGAGCTTGACCGAGTGCTCGGCGGCGGACTCGTGCCCGGATCAATGCTCCTTGTCGGCGGCGAACCGGGCATCGGCAAGTCCACCCTGACCTTGCAGGTTTGCGACCATCTGGCCCGAACTGGCAGCCGGATCCTCTATGTCACCGGCGAGGAATCGGCCGAACAGGTCCGGCTCCGGGCTGAACGGCTCGGCGTTCTGGCCACCGGTATTGACATCCTTTGTTCGATTGACCTGGACGATATTCTCGCCGCAGTCGAAGAGGTCGGCCCCAGCCTACTGGTCGTGGACTCCATCCAGACGGTCTTTCGTGCCAACTTAGCCGGCGCGCCGGGCAGCGTCGGCCAAGTACGCGAGTGTACTGCCGAGTTGCTGCGGCTGGCCAAGTCGCGGATTGTAACGACACTCGTCGTCGGCCATGTCACCAAGTACGGCGCAATTGCCGGACCTAAAACTCTCGAACACATGGTTGACACGGTACTCTATTTCGAAGGCGAAGGTTTCCAGCAATACCGCATCGTGCGGGCGGCCAAGAACCGCTATGGCTCGACCAACGAAATCGGCGTCTTTGAGATGACCGATACCGGACTAGTCGAGGTGCCTAACCCATCCGAATTCTTTCTTTCCGGACGCCGGGCCGACGTCGCCGGTTCGGCCGTGGTTGCCACGGTCGAGGGGTCCCGACCCCTGCTGGTCGAGATTCAGGCTCTGGCCGCAACCACACCCTATGCCCTGCCCCAGCGGGTAACGACCGGCTTCGATAGCCGGCGGCTGAGTATGCTCCTGTGCGTGCTCGAGCGTCGGGCCGGTATTGGTGCCGCAGGCCACGACATCTTCCTGAACGTCGCGGGCGGGCTCAAGCTTACCGAGCCTGCGGTTGACCTAGCCGTCCTTGCCGCACTCGGTTCGGCCCTGCGCAACCGCCCCCTGCCGGAAGATATCGTCTTCGTCGGCGAGGCCGGGCTCGGCGGCGAAGTCAGGTCTGTGGCGCGGACCGAATCACGGCTCGCCGAAGCGACTCGACTCGGATTCAAACGCGTGGTGGTGCCCCGACGCAACCTGAGTCCGCGTCTGCGCCTAAACGACACCCAGCCAATCGGGGTCGAAACCGTCCGCCAGGCCCTCGAATGTGCCGACTTGTATGGCGAATAGCCTGAGCGCAGCCTCCCTCCCGCCATGCGCCGTTCGCTCTTCGCCCTCCGCTTTCCGCCCACCGCCGCCTTGATTCTTGGCTTTTGGTTTTTGCCCTTCCGTCATTGATATGGAGGATTGATGCTTTTTCGTACCAAGAGAACGTATCTGATGGACATTGACACGATTAGCGACCCGCGGATTGCCGACTTTATCTCACTCGGCTTGGTCACCGGCCAGCTCCTGCTTCCGGAACCCCCGCGTGTCAAAGCCGGCGATGAGAACGACCATCGCAGCCGGCGGGCTTGGGAGACGATTGACCGGCTCAAGACAATCAAAGGAATTACGGTCAAACTCGACCGTAACCTCGCAACTCGAGAAGGACTGCTGACTGCCCTGCGTCGGAACAAAGCCCTGCTTATCACCTCGAGCCCAGACTTGAAGGCGGCCGCGGCGAGTTTACCTGCGGTTCTCACGCTCGACATCTATCACCTGTTCAAGCCGACCTACCTGCCCGGCACCGAGCTCAAGCTACGCATCACCAAGAAAGGCAAGGAGAAAAACGAAGGCATCGGCTACCTCGAAGGCGGCGTTAAGGTCGTCGTTGAACACGCCGCCGGATTCCTCGGCACCGAAATCGAGGTCGTCATCACCGGCGCGCTCGATACCGACCTCGGCCGGGTCGTCTTCGCCCGCCCCAAATTCGCCGAAGTCCGCTAACTTGACCGGTCCATCGTGGCAGGTTAGAATAGTCTAACTGTTGGAATCACCAGGCCCAGTTGACCGCTCGGCCGAGGGATCGGCCGTGCTACTCCATTGAAGAACAGTCCGAAGGAAGAACGCACAGACTACTCGGTCTCGATTGAGGACGTTGACCCGCTCTGCCTACTGGGTCCGGCCGACTGCAACTTAACCACCCTGAGTCGCTACTACCGCACGCGGTTCGTCTGTCGGAGCGGTCAACTCATCCTCTCCGGACCAAAGAGCGAAGAGGCCGAGGTGCAGCAGGTGCTGGCCCGGCTACTCGACCGGTGCCGCCGGGGCGAGGCCGTTACTCCCGACCTAGTGGACGCCGAAGTGAGCCGGGTACGGCGGGTGTCCGGAGACACAAATTCAAGTCATGTTCCCGGCGAGGTGCGCACGCTGCGCACGCCCCGCAAGATCATCGTGCCCAAGACACCGAACCAGCAGGACTATCTTGAGGCGATACGCCATAACGACGTCGTGCTCTGCATCGGGCCCGCGGGCACCGGTAAAACCTATCTCGCTGTCGCCGCGGCGCTGGAGTCGCTTGTGGCCGGCTGGTCAAGCCGCATCGTGCTCACCCGGCCCGCGGTCGAAGCCGGCGAGTCGCTCGGCTATCTACCCGGCACTTTCAAAGAGAAAGTGGACCCGTATCTGCGGCCGCTGTATGACGCCTTGTTCGATATGATGCCGATGGAGCGGACCAAGCGGCTGATTGAAGAAGAGGTCATCGAGGTTGCACCCCTCGCTTTCATGCGCGGCCGTACCCTCTCCGACGCCTATATCATCCTTGACGAGGCCCAGAACACGATTCCCACCCAGATGCGGATGTTTCTTACCCGCCTCGGCTGGAGTTCCAAGGCGATTGTTACCGGCGATGTGACCCAAATTGACCTAGCCCATACCCATGTTTCGGGCTTGGTCGAGGCCGAGGAGCGACTGCGTGGCGTGCCCGGCATCGCTATCGTCCACATGACCAAGGCAGACGTGGTACGTCCGCCGCTCGTCTCCCGAATCATCAGGGCGTACGAGGACCGGCCCGGAAGGAATGAAGGCTAGCGTTTTGGGCACGGCCGACCGCAAGCTGATTGCCGACGTTAGAGCCCTGGCACGTCGGGTCGGTCGCGACTGTGGAAAGAGCAATGACCGAGTCAACGTCGTCTTCGTCTCAAACCGCTACATTCATGACTTGAACAAACGCTACCTGAAACGCGACCGCCCGACCGATGTCCTTTCCTTCTCACTCGCCCCCCTGACCCCTCGACCCATTGACCCGTCTCCTCTCGGCGAAATCTACGTCTCCCGTGACCAAGCGCAGATTCAGGCCCGTGAGTACGGCGTCGCCTACCGCGCCGAGCTACTGCGCCTGGTTCTTCATGGTCTGCTACATCTCTGCGGTCTCAACCACCGTCAGATGAAGCCGTTCGAAGCCCGCTACCTCTAGTCCCCGGCCTTGACCCTTGACTTTTGCCTTCCGGCCCTTGACTTCGCCGTCTGATGCTTCTCTCTCTTCTTGCCATTCTCCTCCTGCTGGTATTGTCCGCTTTCTTCTCCGGTTCGGAAGCGGCGTTGTTCTCACTGACACCCGGTCAGCGTGAGATACTCCGTGCCGAACGGCCGTCAGCCAGCCGACGTATCGAGGACCTGCTGGCCTCTCCGGACCGGTTGCTCGGTACGCTGCTGCTCGGCAACCTAATCGCCAACACGTCGGCGACTGCGCTGCTGACGCTCTTGGCCATCGCGCTGGCACGCCGAACCGGCAGCAGTGAGAACGCCTATCTAGCCGGCGCCGGACTAGTCATGACTGCGGTGGTACTGGTGTTTGGTGAAGTCGCACCCAAAGTCGCGGCCGGTCGGAAACCGATGGTGTATGCCAAGCTCGCGGCTCCGTTCGTTTTCGTCTGCCGCACAGCACTAACCCCGCTGGTCAGGCTCCTGACCCGGGCCAGCGCCGTCATCACTCCGCGCGGGCATGAGCCTGAAACTCTCTCGGACGATGAACTTCAGACGATGGTCGAAGTCGGCCGGCAGCGCGGCGTCATCCAAGGCCCGGAGGTGGACGTCCTGCTGAATCTCATCGGCCTCGAGGGGCGCACTGTCGCCGAGGTAATGACCCCACGCATTGACATCATGGCCGTGCCTGATACCGCGACCGTCGCCGAAGCGATTCGCCGCGCCCGCGAGCTAGGGTTCTCTCGGCTGCCGGTCTTCCACGGCTCAAAAGATACGATTGTCGGGACACTTCACGTCAAAGAGTTACTGGCTGCAGCTGACCCGACCGCGCCTGCCCTACCGCTGGCCCGGCCGCCGTTCTTCGTACCGGAAGTGAAACGGTTGACCGAGCTGCTCGACGAGCTGCGTCGCAAGGATACCCACATCGCGGTAGTTGTGGACGAGTTCGGACAGACCGCCGGCTTGGTGACACTTGAGGACTTGCTCGAAGCGGTGTTCGGCGAGATTACCGACGAATTCGACGTCGCCAGCGAACTGCCGTACACAAAAGTCTCAGAACACGCCTATTTGGTAGACGGTGAGATTGACCTTGCAACGCTCAACCGGCTTTTCCCAGGCGCGTTTCGAAGCACGGGGCACGACCGGTTGGCCGCTTTCATCCACGACCGGCTCGGCCGGCTGCCGCGCACCGGCGACCGACTGACCGTCCACGACGTTGAAATCACGGTCAGCGAGACCGATGGTAACAAGCTGGAAAAGGTACTTGTCATCCGCCGGCAACCGGCCTAGATGGAACTACTGCTCTGCACTCTGCTTTTCCTCTTGTCCGGCTGGTTCTCGGCAAGCGAGGTGATGGTCTATCGGGCAAACTGGATACGGCTGACCTGCTGGGCGAGTCGGAATGTGCCGGGTGCCCACGCCGCGCTCAAACTGCTCAACGACCAAGAACGGACGCTTGCCTCCATTCTCGTCGGCAACAACCTCGCCAATACCTTCAGCTCAGTCATCCTCGCCAGTTTCTTCGCCCGCACGCTCGGCCCGGCCTGGACGTCGCTGGCAGTGGCTATTGTCGTCGTCGTCACGATGGTCGTCGGTGAGTACGTGCCTAAGACGGTTGGTCAGGCCTGGGCGACCGGTCTGCTGCGCCGAGCTGCGGCCGCGCTCCTTGCCTGTCGCTGGCTATTCTTGCCTGCAGTGACACTGCTCATCGGTCTTACCCGGCTGTTCCGGCCACCGACGCCCGGGCTGAGGTTCGCGCTGACCCGGCAGGACTTCATCGCGGTGATGTCACGTCGCGACCGTGCTGCCAGCACGGGCGGCCGACCAGCGGTGAGCTCGATGGTTACGCGGCTGTTTCACTTTTCAGAGACGACCGTGGCCGACGTGCTGATACCTCTCAAGGAAGTGAAGTCGGTTGCGGCCGATGCCGGCATTCAAGCGGTACTTCAGATCTTCAACCAGTTCGGCTTCTCGCGCATACCGGTCTACGAAGGTGAGCCAGCCAACATCATCGGGGTGATTGTCGCCAAGGACTTGCTGGCCGCGCCGACTTTCCGTGTCCGCAAGGCAATGCGCGTGAGCGAGGACGCCCGGGCGATGGATGTGATGCGCCAGATGCAGCGTCGGGGTGAGCACATCGCGGTCGTTGAAGACGAAACCGGCAGAGTAGCCGGCATTGTCTCGCTCGAGGACCTGCTCGAGGAACTGGTCGGCGAAATCCGCTCGGAAGCATGATTGCATCGCGCGTTTGGCGCAGCACCGCTGGGACAACCTGTGCGTCGTATCATCGTCACTGAGGCAGTCTGTCTGCACACCGTGCCGGTGCGCGAATCCTCGCGGCTCGTTACCCTGTTCACGCCCGACCATGGCCGAATTGTCTGTCTAGCCAAGGGTGCGCGCGGGCCGCAGAGCCGATTCGGCGCGGCACTCGACCGTTGCGCAGTTGCCCGGGTCATCTACTACTGGCGCGAGACCAGAGCTACTTACGCTCTGACCGATGCCACTTTGGTTCGCTCGGCCGCAGCGCTGACCTTGACGCCCGGCAAGTTCTTAGCCGCGGAACAGATGACCGAGTTTGTACTCCGAGCTACACCACTGCACGACCCGCACCCGCAACTTCATCGGCTGCTGCTGACCTACCTTGCAACACTTGAAAAGGCCCAGGCAGGTTTTGAGGTACTGGTATCCTCGTTCCTGCTTAAGGCAGCGAGCTTTCTCGGCTTCCGGCCCGAGCTGCGCCGGTGCTTAACATGCCGCCGGGACATGACCACGACTGGCGACACAACCCAAACGCCCGTCGTTTCGGACCGGGTTCCCAATGAGACTTTGTTTGACCCAGCCCGCGGCGGCATCATTTGCTCCCACTGCGCCGGTCAAGACATGGTCGAAATACCGGACGTTTCCGAACGCACCTTGGTTGCCCGGCACCTTGCCTCCGGCGAGCTGTCCAAACTCCAGCGCCTGCTCTACTCACCGTCAAGCGACCTGGTCGGCCTCACCGACGCTTCCGACAACCTGAACCTAGTCCTCCGCTTTCTTGCTCACCACTTCGACCCGCTGCTGCTCAACTCATTCAACTGGCCCGCAGGGTTCTGACCGCTCTCCGCCCTCCGCGGGCTTGGCTTCTGGTTTCTGAAAACCCTGGGATAGTCCCCGCCGCGTAGGAACGTGGCGCAATCCGGGACAGTCCCGGGCGGGTCTTATTCGCTTACCGCCTTGCGCCCGGTTAGCGCAGCACGGCTGCCTTTTGGGCGTAGACGCCGTCCGCGGTCACGAGCTGAACAAGGTAGACGCCGTTACCCAGTCCGGCACCGTCAATCCGGAGTTCGGCCTCCTCGCCGAACCGGACGGTTCGGGAACTGCTCGCCACAAGGCGGCCGTCGAGCGCGTAGGTATTAAGCGTCACCGTGCCGTTGACCGGCGCCACAAACCGGACCATTGCTTCACGGGCAAATGGGTTCGGAGTAATGCTCATCGCATAAGGCTGATTGAGCCGTGGCTGAGGAATCGGCTGCTCGACGCCGGGCACACGCTCGCCGAAGAACGCAAGGATGCGGCTGACCAAGGTCCACTTCTGAAGATAGCGCGTGGCCGAATGGTCAATCGCCTCGAACGGCACCGCGAAGAAGACAAGTTTGTATGAGCCCGAGTAGTGGATGAGGGCATAGGTGGTCGTGTCCGAATAGTCCTTGTAGAAAGCGCCACCGAGCGCGCCGCCAATCGGCCTGATGCCGTCCATGTGCCGGCCGTTGTTCGCACCACCCGAGCCGGCAAGCACCATCGTGTCGCCCTGAGCAATCGGGTCACCTTCCAACCCGACCAGATAGGGTTTGCCGGTTGAGTCGGCAATCAGTTGCGCCCGGAGATACTCGGACAGGAACGACTGACCGGCAAGCTCTTGGGCGATGTTCTGGCCCGAGAGCATCAGGTTGCGGCCCGAGTTGAGAAACGCAGTCAGGCTGGCAACATCAGTCGGCGTGAGAGTATTGGAGGTCTCATTGCCGGTGAACCAGCAGACCACCGGATAGTGAGCGAGAGTCTCGGCCGACGGCGAGCCTGAGGTCTGTACCGTGTAGGTATGGTAGAGCACGCCGTTGGAATCGCACGCGGCCTTGTAGTACTTCTCAAAATCAGAACCGCCGTCGTCGTCAACAATCAGCACGCGCGGCTCGCCGGCCTGGACACGGTAGGTCTCGTCCGGATAGGCCGGCTCCGGGTTGGCACTGGCGGTAAACAGTAGCGTGAGGTTCTGGGGCGGAACCCAGTCGGCAATCGTGATAACAAACGAGTCGGCCGAGCAGTTGCCGGATGAGCCGGCCGGGATGTCGGGGAAGGTGGCCGAGCTCTTGGTCACCTCGATGCCGGGCACGGCACAGGCGAGCGTGGCCGACACGCCGGTAGCGTCGCGCCAGCCCGAGGTGTTCGCATAAGTAACGATGACGCCGACCGCCTCACCCGGGTCGGGTCGGCCGTTGCCGTTGCCCGAAGCGTCATTGAACCTCACCGCCGAGATACGCAGGTCACAACGGAAGAACGGGAGAATCGCCTTCGCCATGTTGATGCGACCGGCGCCGAGTTTGCCCTCACGGTAAAGCGGGTCGGGCATCGAGTCGCAGGCCGCGTGGATAATGTCGAGGACAGTTTGGTTCGACGCTGAGGGGTTCCAACATTTGACCCAAGTCGCAACCCCGGCTGCCATCGGACAGGACATCGAAGTACCGTCCATCGCGCCGTAATTCCCGGTTGCCCGGGTCACGGTCGTGAATATGTTGACCCCGGGCGCGGTCAGGTCCACCCACTCGCCCCAGTTGGACCACGATGCCTTGGTGTCTCCCTGTCCGGACGCGGCAACACACTCGACGCCTTCATAGCAGGCCGGGTAACGCATCCGCTCCAGCCCTTCGTTGCCGGCCGAGCCGAAAAGTACCGCACCCGAATTCCACGCCTCAAGACAGGCGGCGGCCATCGGTTCGTACCGGGTCGCGCCGCCAAAACTCATTGAGTAGGCCCAGACATTGGCGGTGATGCCGTAGTAGATGGCGGAGATTGCGGCACCAAGATTGACGTAGCCACCGCCCCCGCAACGGACGTTGACCGAGCGGTTGTTCCAAGTTACCCCGGCCACGCCAACGTTATTGTTCGTCACCGCATTGACGTTGCCGAAGCAATGTGAGCCGTGATTGTCCGGCGGAGTCGGCATCGGGTTGGGCTCGCCGTCAACCATGTCGAACCCGATAACATCGTCGGTGTAACCGTTGCCGTCCTGGTCAATGCCGTCCAAGTCGCCGTCCGGAGCCCAGAGCGAGTCGAACCGGCCGTTGCCGTTGATGTCCTCAGGATGATTGATCCATATGTTGTCGGCTAGGTCCGGATGCAGCCAGTCGCCGCCGTCGTCCACGACCATGTTCAGGACCGACGTGTCTCCCTTGCCCAAAGACCAAGCGGCCGGTGCCTGGATCTTTGTCAGATGCCATTGTGAGACAAACAAGGGGTCGTTCGGGGTCTCGTCCATCTTCATCAGAGCATTCGGGCAGACGTGCTCGACCTCGGGCAAAGCCCGGTAGAGCTCGATCGCCTCGCCGACAAAAAAGGACTCATCAAACTGAACAACGTACTGCAGGTCGCAGCCGAGCGCTTGAGCAGTGGCGCTCGGATTGGGGTGGCGCAGCAACTTGGTGATGTCATCCACCCGCAACCGGCGGCTCAACTCGTCCAGCGCCGGAATGCCAAACAAGGCGATGCCGTCTTGAAACGACAAACTGACCTTCGAGCGCTGCGACTGGCTCAGTTGCAGTATCACCTGACCGGAAATACACGGCTCGCCGTCCGGTGCGATCACCGCGGGCCGATGATAGTTCGGCCAAGCCGAGACCGCGGCAAAGACAACGACCAGTGCTGATAGTATTTTAGAAAGCATCGGTTTCCTCCTGGGCTTTGAATGACGCATTTCGGAGACTTAGGCAGTTCGGGCTACACCCGACAAGTAATGATAGAAAACCGGGTGCCGGCTGTCAAATGTGGTTCGCCATTCGCCGTTCGCCTTTCACCGTTCGGTACGGTCGAACCCTGAACTTACTCTTTGCAGACCGGGCATGGGCCACGCGGTATCACGCCCACGCCGCTAGGCCAGACCCCGCAGTCAATCGGCCCGAGTTTGGCAGCAACTCGGACTGGACACCGGTCGTACATCAGATGGAAACCCTCGAAGGTCTGACAGCCATCAGACGTACGCTCGCACTCTGCGCAGACGAACCGCGGCGAGACTGAGAAGCTAAACCGCTGTTCGTAACCGACAAAATGCACCCGGCCGCCGCAGGCAATACATGTGCTCCCGTCAAGACGCGAGTAGTTGATACGCCGTACCAGCCGGGGTCGGGCTGGCGTCCCTTCTTCCTCAAACCGCTCCGGGCTGAGGTTGAGCATCGGCAGGTCGAGATCAAACCGGTCGGCCGCGTAGTGAAACCAGGGCGCGGCACTCAAGAAACGGCTCCCCAGTTGCGAACGGGCGATTACCAGACCGACCTCTGGTGTCCGGCTCAACACCGGCACAAACGCCGCACAGATTGCCACGCCCAGCCCGGCACCGACCAAACTGGCGCCGATGCGGGCCGGGACCGTCTTGGCCCAGACTGGGTCAAGAGTCGCAGCACGGATGGCCGCAGGAACTGACAAGATGGCTATCAGAGCCACGAGCCCGAACGTAACAAGGCTGGCCGGATAGCTACGGGCGATGAATTGGACGAGCGTGTAGGCAGCCAGTCCGAGAATCAGCGCTGCGGCAACACGGACGACATCAGAGAGAGCCAGGAACAGACCTCGACCGGCTTCGGCGTAGATTGCCAGCACCAAGACGACGATGACTAGGACGTCAACGAAGGCAGCCAAAGGTGTTATTTACGGCGGGGCTTGGGAATACGTTTCGGACCGAAGGGGCGGGCTTCGGCCCGGATGTCGCCCGATGTCTCTCCTGCCGCGGGCAAGATAAACCCGAACCTGCTGCCCTGACCGGGCGTGCTTTCAAACCAGGTCTCACCACCGAGCTTATCCATAATGCGCTGAACAATCGAAAGACCTAGACCGTGTCCGGTGGCAGTATTCTTGTGGATGCGGGTGAAAGGAGTAAAAAGCTTCTGCTGTTCTTCGCGTGTGAGCCCCGGGCCGTTGTCCGCCACCCAGTATAGGACGAAGGACGCTTCGAGGACGCGGGCCCCGACTTCGATTCGGGGAGGACGACCACCGTACTTCATTGCGTTGCTGAAGTAGTTGGTCCAGACCTCTTCAAGCCAAGGGCCGTGGCCGATGACCGTGGGCCAGAAGTCCGGCAGGACGATTTCCGGGTTGTACTCCCGGACCATAAATGCCAGCCGGTCCAGCGCCGCCGAGACGACCGGCTTCATGTTCAGGGGCTGTGCGACGACGTTGGTCTTGCGGACCGTTGCCAGCACAAGAAGCTCGGTGATGATGTTCCTCATCCGACTGGCGCCGGCTTCAATATGCAGGAGGTTTTCGCGGGCATCATCGTCCGCCCAGATCTGCTGGTTCTGCTTGAGTAGTTCGGTGAAGCCGATGACCGATGAAAGGGGGCCGTTTAGGTCATGGGCAACGGTCCCGGCGTAGGCATCGAGTTCGGCAATTAGCCGTTCCCGTTCGGCCTCGGCTTGTTTGCGGTCGGTGATATCGTATCCTGAGCTGAGCATTCCCGCCGGCCGTCCCTGTTCGTCGCGGACAACCGTATCGTGCCAAGCGATGGTCCGCTCCCGGCCATCGCTGGTCAGGACCGCGTTCTCCGAGTTAAGCCGGGCTTGGGGCGAATCCGACTGGTCGAGCATCAGTTGCTCGAAGACGGCCCGGCGAGCCGCTCTCGTCCCCCCCGGGACAAAGTCATCGTACCAGCTCCGACCAATAATCTCTTCCGGCGTGTGGCCGAGGATTGCCGCTCCGGTGCGGTTGATTAGGGTAACAATGCCCCGGCGGTCAAGGGCGACGATGATCCCACCGGCCACGTCGAGGTAGGACTGGGCGCGGTCTCGTTCGCGACGGAGGGCCTGCTCAGTCTGCTTGCGCTCGGTGATGTCACGCATGATGTGCATCACTGCGGGCCTGCCCTGCCAAGTCGTCAGCGCCGTAGTGACTTCGAGTTCCACCGACCGGCCGTCAGGGCGAATGAGCGCAACTTCGACCGGAGACGACGGCCGGCCGTGCACCGCGTCGTCGGCTGCACGGACCAGAGCCGCGCTCTCGGCATTGTCCGGAATCAGCCGGAAGAGTGACGTCGATCCGAACTGGTCGGGCTGGAAGTTGAAGAGCTCAGCGGCACGCGGATTGGCGTAAAGCACTGTGCCGGCCTGCCGCGCAATGATGATTGCGTCACTCGCATTGGCCGCCAGTTGCCGGAAGTTCTCTTCGCTTTCCTGCAGAGCGGTTTCGGCCCGGACCAGCGGCGTGATGTCGAGGGCGATGCCGACGGTGCCGATAACGTTGCCGTGCTCATCGTAGAGCGGCTCAACGTAGGTGTCGTAGGCGTTTCCTTTCCACTCAAAAACGTAGGTCACCGACTGCCCGGCCAGAGCCCGGCGGTGCGAGGCGATCGGTGACGCATCAGGGTCGTCAGCCTGGAAGAACTCAGCCAGAGTCATTCCCACGACTTGGCCCGGCACAAGGTTGAGCCGGGCCAAGCCGGCGCCGACCGAGGATGTGAATCTGAGCTCGCGGTCGGTGGTCCAGAGGATGGCCGGCACCTGATTGACCAAGCGTCGCAGTCGGGCAGAACTCTCCTCGAGTGCCGCCTCAGCTTCCCGGTGCCGGGTGATGTCGTGAATCACGACGAAATCCGCGGGCCGGCCATCGAAGCTGATGACGCCGGCGCTGATTTCGACGTAGGCGCTTGAGCCGTCTTTGCGCCGGAACACGGTCTCGTATGAAGCCGGAGCATTCTCACCTCGCATGCGGCGCTGGTACATACCGATCACTCGCGGCCGTTCGTTGGGGCGGACAAACTCCACGAACGGGCGACCGAGAATGTCACTGTTCGACCAGCCGGAGAGCTCCAGTAGTTTCGGATTCGCGTACCGGACGAGTCCGTCCTGAAGAATGGCGATGCCGACATTGGAACGCTCAACCAGTGTCCGGTACTTCTCCTCGCTGTCCCGAAGCGCCTGTTGAGCCTTGGTTCTTTCGGAAACATCGCGGATGATGCGCATAACTGCCGGCCGGCCGCGCCAGACCGTTGCCGCCGCCGTTACTTCGACCGGAACCGTGGAGCCGTCGGCATGAAGCAGCTTAGTGTCGTACAACTCAGGGACCGACTCGCCCTTGATGCCCCGGGCATGGAGCTCCTTCAGCCGCTCTTGCTCCGGGCCGGTCGCCAGTTCCCAGAACCCTAAGGTCAGCAGTTGCTCGCGCGTCCGGCCGGTCATTTCAGCGATGCGTCGGTTGGCATAGACATGGCCGGGCTCATTCACGGAAATGAGGATGCCGTCGCTCGCGTTCTCGGCCAGAGCCCGGAAGTTCTCTTCGTTCTCGCGCAGTATCTCCTCGGCCCGGCGCCGGTCGCTCACATCCTCCGCGACAGCGACAAAATGGGTGATGTCACCGGACGGGTTGCGCAGCGGAGATATCGAGAGCGCAACCCAGAAAAACGACCCGTCGCGCCTTCGGTCCTGCAGTTCGCCCCGCCAGACCCGGCCCGAGAGAATCGTGGCCCACATTTTGCGATAAAGCTCGGGCGGGTGAACTCCGGATTTGAGGATGCGGGGGGTCTTGCCCATCGCCTCGGCGCTGCCGTATCCGGTCAGCACTGAGAAACGGGGATTGACGTACTCAATCCGACCCTCACGGTCGGTCACGAGCACTGCGGCCGGGCTTTCCTCCAGTGCCTTGGTCAACTTCCGTACCTGCCCTTCAGCGCGTACCCGGGCGAGGGCATGCTCAACCGTCGCCGGCAGGACCTTCAAGTAGTTGCGTTCCGGGTCTTTGATAAGATAGTCGGCAGCGCCGACATGCATTGCCCGGACCGCGACCTCTTCGCTGCCCGAGCCGGTGACGAACACTACCGGCATGCCGCGGGTGTATTCAATCAGGTCAAAGGCCGTTCCGTCCCCCAGCCGATAGTCGGCGATGACGATGTCGAACTCGTGGCTGACCAGTATTTGGCGCGCTTCGGCGACCGAACCGATGACGGTTGCCTCGTAGGCCAGCTTCTGCTCTGCGACCAGCCGCTTGAACGCAAGCTGGTCTACTTTGTCGTCATCAATAAAGAGAACCCGGCACGACTTGCTCTCCATAACTCGCGTTTCGCCGTTCGCCATCCGCTCACCGCGTTTCGCCGTTCGCCGGTGTCGGTAATACCACAATCAAGCTAGCGCAGGAACTCCGGCCTGTCAAGCAAATCAGCCGGGTAGGCTAGAAGCTGAAACGAGTCCGGCCGATGACCGCTGCTGTCACCCGGCCGGTCATTTTCCGGCCGAGGAAGGGGGTGTTCCGAGACCGCGAGCGGATGCTGCCCGGTGTGCAGGCCCAGTAAGCATCAAGGTCCAGTACCACCAGTTCGGCCGGGCGTCCGGGTTGAATCGGACCAACCGGCAGGCCCAAGATCTGCGCCGGTGAGGCTGTGAGTTTGTGTATCAGGTCTGCCAAGCTCATCACTCCGCTCCTGACCAGCAGTTCGTATCCGAGGCTGAAGGCGGTCTCAAGCCCGATGATTCCCGGTGGAGCGTTGTCCCATTCGGTCTCTTTCTCGGCCCGGGTGTGAGGCGCATGGTCGGTGGCGATTGCGTCAATTGTGCCGTCGGCCAGACCCTTAATCACCGCCCGGCGGTCGTGTTCGGTGCGGAGTGGCGGGTTGACCCGGAACAAAGCATCGAACCGCGCCAGGGTCTCGTCGGTCAGGGCGAAATAGTGCGGACAGGTCTCGGCCGTGACCATGACTCCACGGGTTTTGGCCCAGCGGATGACGTCAACTGTCACTGCGGCGGAGACGTGGGCGATGTGCAGCCGGCTGCCGGTCAGCTCGGCAAGCAAAACGTCCCGGGCAGCCTGCGCGGCCTCGGCCGTGTCCGGTACTGCGGCCAGACCCAGCCTTGTGCTTATCATCCCTTCGTGGGCCAGCCCCTCGACCAGCTCGGGCAGCTCGCAGTGCGAAATCACCGGCACGTCGAACGCCTTGCAGTATTCGAGCGCCCGGCGCATTACCATCGGGTTGCTGATACTCGCCCCGTCGTCCGAGAAGGCAACTGCACCGGCCCCGACCATCGCACCGATTTCTGCCAGCTCCCGGCCCGCACGTGCTTTGGTGCAGGCGCCAATCGGATGGACCCGGGCATAGCCGGCTTCGGCACCACGCCGGACCTGGAACTCTACTTGGGCCGCATTGTCAACCGCGGGTTCGGTATTCGGCATCGGACAGACGCGGGTGAACCCGCCGGCAAGCGCAGCGCAAGTTCCGCTTTCGATCGTCTCCTCGTCCTCCCGGCCGGGCTCGCGCAGATGGCAGTGCATGTCCACGAATCCGGGCGCAAGATGAAGCCCGGAGCAGTCAAGCACTTCGGCACCCCGGACGCTCAGTCTCGGGCCGAGACCGGTGACACAGCCGTCTTCGATGAGCACATCGCAGCGCCGGGTCTTCCGCTGCCACGGGTCAACCACCGTACCGCCGGCAAGCAGCAGCCGGTCGGACTCGCGGCGCTCGATGCTCACTGCTTCACTCCTTGTCCTTCTCGGTCCGTTCGGCTCCGGCCAGGAGAAAGAGCACCGCCATCCTGACCGCGACTCCGTTCGTCACCTGGTCGAGCACGACCGCACTCGGGTGTTGGGACACCTCGAAATCCATCTCCACGCCCCAGTTCACCGGCCCGGGGTGGGTGACGATGACCTCAGGGCGGAGCCGGGAAAGCCGGGCCGCGGTCAGGCCGTAATAGTCACGATACTCCCGGGCGTTCGGGAAGCTCGAAGTACCAATCCGTTCAAGCTGGATTCGCAGCATGTTGACGACATCAACCTCGTAGAGCACCCGGTCGAGCCGGTAGAAGACCTCGCAGCCCAGTTCCTCGCAGAATCTCGGGATTAGTGTCGGCGGGCCACAGACTGCAACCCTGGCTCCCAATTTTGTGAACACGAGGATATTGGAACGGGCAACGCGGGAGTGGGCGATGTCCCCGACGATGAGAACTCGCCGGCCGGCGAGGTCGCCGAGCCGGGCGCGCAGAGTGAAGGCGTCGAGCAGGGCCTGAGTCGGGTGCTCGTGGGCGCCGTCACCGGCATTGACGACAAACGCCCGGGTATGCCGAGCAAGAAAGTGGGGCGCGCCGGGCAAGGAATGACGCAGGACAATGCCGTCAACCCCCATCGCCTCGATGTTCCGGCAGGTGTCGAGCAGGGTCTCGCCCTTGGCAACCGACGAGACAACCCGTGAGAAGTTGACACACTGGGCGCTCAGCCGGCTGGCTGCCAGTTGGAACGAGGTGAGCGTGCGGGTCGAGGGCTCGAAGAAGAGGTTCACCACGGTCCGGCCGCGCAGCGCGGGCACGACCGGAATCGGCCGGCTGAGCACCTCGCGGAAGCTGCCCGCCTGGTCGAGGACTGCCAGGATGTCCTCCCGCGTCAGTTGCTCAATGCCGAGCAGGTGCTTCAGGCGTGCCTTCACTTCCGCGTGAGATACACTCCTTCGCGGCCGTCGGTCTCAGAAAGGTAGATGTCAACCAGGTCACGAGGCCCGGTCCGCAGCACCCGGCCAACATAGTCGGGCTGAATCGGCAACTCCCTCAGTCCCCGGTCAACGAGGACCGCGAGTCGGACCGCGCGCGGCCGGCCAAAATCGAGCAGCTCGGTCAGTGCCGCCCGAATCGTCCGACCGGTGAAGATGACATCGTCAACGAGGATGATGGTGCGGCCGTTCAGGTCGAAGCCGATTTCCGAGCCGCGGACAATCGGCGTCTCCGCCACCAGCTTGAGGTCGTCGCGGTACAGGGTGATGTCAATCGCGCCCACCGGGACCGGCGTGCGGCGGCCGCGGCTCAGGCATACCGCCATCCGCCGGGCAAGCGGAACACCGCGCCGTTTGATGCCGACCAGCGCCAGCTCGCGCACACCCCGGTAGTCACGCGCGACCGAACAAACAAGTCGGTCTATCAGCCGGGCGACCGTCTGCTCGTCCGCAATACGCCGGGTCATTTCACCAGCAGCGACACCGGAATGAGCACACAATAGCCCAGCACAAGCAGTATCGGCGCAAGGGTGATCGAGCCGGTCGAGAGCGTGATGAACCCGGCGATGACCGTGGCGAGGCCCAAGCCCATGATGGCGTAGTTCTTCCGACCCAGAGCAATCATCGGCCGGGTCGGCTTCTTGGGCAGCTTCTGCTTGGCAGGCTGCAACTGCGGTCTTGCGGGTTTACGGTCTGGCTTCATTCTGCAAAAACTCCTTTGTGTCCATGTTATCGGCTCGGTGTGCGGAAGTCAAGGCGGACCGGTCGTCCCGGAGTCCGAGATTAAACCACGGAGAACACCGAGAGTGCCGAAGGGAAGGCCCGGATTCTCTGGCTCACCCGTCCTGCGTTCTCTGTGGTTGGTCCTGAATCGGCTCCAGGGGGTCGTCGAGCGTCAGCCGTTCCTCAGGCGGCGCGAAGCGTCGCTCCAGATACGCAAAGACCGGTGCCGGGTCGCCGGGCAGAAGCAGGTGCACCCCGCGGAAATTGTCGAGCGCGTTCCTCTGGGCGAACGGGCTCAAGACAACGCCGCCGGTCGTGCGGAACCAACGGCGGAACTGCTTCCATTCGTAGCTCGTCCGGAACAGCTTCTTGTCAACCTCGACGCCGGCGTCGGTGAACGAGTAGGTGACGGGCAGAAAGTAGGTGTTCAGCGCGGCAAAGAGCACGACCACCGCCAGCACTGCAAGCACCGGCCCGAAAGACCACGCAGTCATAGCGAGAAAACCAAGCAGAACGGCGAGAACAACCACGGTCCGGCGCGGTGTTTCCTTAGCCCGATGAACTGTCCAGCTCAGTTCACGCCCGGATGTCTCAGTCATCGTCCATCGCCCGGCCGAAGTAACTCCAGGTAGCCGTTGCGGCCGATGATTGAAACCCGAAACCTGATGCCGGCATGACGGCGCAGTGTTGCGGGCAGTGTTATTCGGCCCGAACAGTCCATCCTTGCTTCGTGGGAAACGGCACGCCAGCAGCGCGCGACTGCCGACTCTGCCCCGAAAGACCCATCAATCCGTCGGGTCAGTTCCTCCCAGACCGAAACCGAAAGGACCAGAATCGTCCGGTTCGGCCCCGGGACCAACACAAAGCTTCCCGTCTCGGCCCTGACCGCTGTGCTGCCAGCAAATGGACTCCTGACCCTGCCCTTCGGGTCGTTCATGAAACCGCGGCCTCATCCATTGGGACTTCGATGACCGGCAGGATAAGCTGGGCCAGTCTCGCGATGTTGCGGGCATCGTCAATCGCGCGGTGGTGCCGGCCCTCAAACGGCAAAGACTCATTGCCGAGCGCCCGCCTCATGCCGCACTGCCTGATTCCACGCAGCCGGGCATACTCCTTCTTCAGATTGATGTGACCGTCGAAGACCGAAGGCCACGCGACTCCGCACCGCTGGCAATCAAGCCGCAACTGGTTGACATCACAAGCCCCCCCAAGAGCAAGTCCTAACCGGCTCCGAGCCAAGCCAAGACACAGACCGAGGCAAGACAAGAGCAAAGGGCTCGGCGGCGTCAACATCCTGCTGCCTGATGCCTGTCAGCGCGATGCAGAACTCGCTCAACACCCGGCCAACAATCGGACGGACCATACAGAAAAACTCGCTCTGAATCGGGCCAGTGCTCGACGCGAGCATGACCGCGCCAATCTCAATCGTCTCCATTCGCGCCGTCGGTCTGCCCTGCTCCGTGCATGTCGCTTCCAGGTCCAACACCGCGTAGCGCACGACAGCCAAGCTGGTGTTAGCTCTTCTCCTGCGGCTTCGTCCCCACGACGCAGACGTTCTGGCCTGCGTAGGCCCGGAAGCACTCGGTGACTCGCAGCCTGCTGCGATGAAACAGTTGGGTCATCTCATCCTCAGTGAAGAAGTGATACTCGCCGGCTTCGGCCTCGCGCTTGATTCTGGCGTTCATCTTCAGGATAGCCAATGTCGGACGGGCGAGTCGGACGAGCTTACGAACCGCCTGCAGGGTGCCCCGGGTCGCGACTTCTTCACGCAGACCAACGAAAAACACGGTCATCGGGTTGAAACCGGCTCCAGGTTCTGAGAACGCCGCGACGCCGCCGGGTACCAGCACCCTTGCGACCTCGTTTAGCACACGCTGCCGGTCTTCGGCCTTAAGAATGTAGAGGACGCTGTTGCAGACGACCCGGTCGAACGAGCCATCGCCAAAGCCGAGGCCTTCGCGCAGGTCCATGTGCAGGAAACGAAGCGAGTCTGATTCGGGGCAGCGGCTTCGGGCCTCAGCCAGTGCGATTTCTGAGGCATCGATGCCGGTGTACGACGCCCCAAGGGTTGTGATGCCCTGAGCGTACAGACCCGGCCCGCAGCCGACGTCGAGGACCCGCATACCCGGCCCGATGCCAGCCCGGCGAATCAGGCTCGCACGGAGGCTGCGGTATGTTGAGAGCTCGTCCAAGGTCCAGTAGTCACGGAAGTAGCTCTCCCAATCCCGCTCGGAAAGGAACCGGGCGTTCGTGGTCAACAGCGGAGATGTCTCCACCTAGTCCCCAACGTGATACTCAACCAATCTGTACTCAGTGCTGACTATTGCACCTCCCCACGGGGGGGGGGACCACGGCAATGGACTGCATGAGTGCAGCCGCGAGTCCAACACCTTCCACGAACTGCTCCAGAACATCCCTTCTCAACCGCTGAGTGCTGCTATTGTACTCCCAATGGTTGAGCACTGAACACCCTTGCCATTCGCCTGCGGGTGTGCTTACGTTCTCTTTGCCCCAGCAGCTTGTTGTGCCAGCATGGAGGAAGGGAGCGTGGAGCAGCATGACCTCGGTCGTCGCTCCGGCTTGGATGTTGTTCCAGATGACCTTGTAGTAGGACTCGCCCGGTTTGCGCCACAATACACCGTCTTCGTTCTTGACGCAGAAGTCACTCTCCTCGGTCCCGGACTCTGTCTGCACGCGAAGCCTCAGTTGGCAGTCAGCGCCTTGGATGCTGACCACTTCGAGCACCGCCGTCCCAGCTCCATTTTCGGTGTGTGAGTAGTTGTACTTCCAGTAGTTTCCTTCTGCCAAGGGCAGGTAGTGACACGGCGGTTTGCCGGCAAACGGATTGCACTGCATCAGGACAATGAGGACCGGCGCAAGCCGTGGACACCACGTCCAAGCAAGACGCCGTGGCGACCAGCCAGAGCTCTCAGAAGTGCGGCCTCTTTTCGTCATGTTCACTCCCTCGTGGTTTGGTCTATTGCGGACCGATGCGGTCTGGTGAGATAGTCAAGGAATGCCGGGTTCAAAGTGCGGAGCCGTTCTTCTCCCCCCAGTAGCGGGCAGACCATCGCGACTGCGGGTCCGATGAGCTCGTGATTGTATGGGTCGGACGCGGTCGCGAAGCCAAGTCGGCGGTAGTAGCGCTGCATGCCAACCGCATTCTGGCAGCATAAGTGCGTCAACTTGATGTGGCGAGCGTACTCGTAGACCCACCGAAAGAGGGCGTATGCGGTCAGATTGTTCCGGTCAGACCTCGCGATGGCCAGTCGCGAAACCTCTGCAGTCGCTCGGCGGTCAATGCCGAGCGCCGCGAGGTCAAGATGCGCTTCGATTGGCAGTTGGCTGTTCCCAAGCAGCAGTCTCAGGGTGCCTTTGGCGCGTCCATCCGCGAACGCCCCAATGAGGATAGTATCTGCGCGCTCGTCCAGCTCGTCCTTCTCGAGGCGGTCAGGGTATGCAGACGTGGGCATAATGTCGAGTTCCTCGCAGAAGACCTCGTACCGCAGCCGGAAGCACTGCCGCCGCAGTTCTTCTGAGCGAGCGACGACAACCAAGACATGGTCTTCAGACGACGCTGCTGGTCCCGAATTGGTGAATGAGTCGTCTCCACGGGTCACCATGGAACCAGACTGAGCTGAGTTGGCCATGGAGTCAAGTGCGTGCATGTTCCGCCTGCGTGCTAGCCGAGGTTGAATGATACCATCCTGATGTCGGTCATCTCTTCGATGGCGAAGCGGGGGCCTTCGCGGCCGATGCCGGAGTCTTTGACCCCGCCGTAGGGCTGCTGGTCGGCGCGGAACGTGGCTGAGTCGTTGATGTAGACGTTGCCGACCGAGAGTTTCTCGATTGCCTGCCAAACGCGGCTGATGTCCCGGGTGAAGACACCACAGGCCAGTCCGTAGTCGTAACTGCCCATCGAGGAGCCGGCGTTGAACTTCTCGACTGCGTCGTCGAAATCGCGGAACGTCTCGATGGTGACGATGGGGGCGAAGGACTCTTCGCAGACGACCTTCATCTCTGGGCTGACACACGAGACAATGGTCGGTAGCAAGATGGTGCCTTCGGCCCGGCCGCCGCAGAGCACCTCCGCGCCCGCGGCCCGGGCTTCCTCGACCCAGTCGAGTGCGCGGGCTAGGGAGGCGCGGTCAATCATCGGGCCGATGTCGGTGTCGGGGAGAACCGGGTTGCCGCAGATGAGCTTCTCAGCACCATCCACAAACCGGGCCGTGAACTGCTCGGCGATCGACTCGTGCAGATACAGCCGCTGGGTATGGATACAGACCTGGCCTGAGTAAGCGAACCCGCCGACCAGACACCGGGCCAGAGCGATGTCAAGATTGGCAGTCTCGTCCACGATGACGCCGGAATTGGACCCGAGCTCAAGAGTCACGCGCTTGAGCCCGGACTCGCGCTTGACCGCCTCTCCTACCAGCGGGCTGCCGGTGAAGGTTATCATCCGGATGCGTGAATCGCGCACCAGGGCTGTGCCCACCGTGTTACCCGAGCCGATGACGATGCTTAAGGCTCGGGCCGGCAGCCCGGCCTCCAGCAATAGCTCGCCGAGCTTGAGCGCGGTGAGCGGAGTCTTGGTGGCGGGTTTGAGCACGACCGCGTTGCCCGCGGCCAGTGCGGGCGCGATTTTGTGGACCACAAGGTTCAAGGGGAAGTTGAACGGCGTGATGGCCGCAATGACGCCGACCGGCACGCGAATGAAGAACCCGCGCCGTCTCTCCGAGCCGCGGGCCGCGTCCATCGGCACGGTCTCGCCGCGAATCCGCTTCGCCTCCTCGGCCGCGAAGTGCACGGTTTCGACCGCCCGGCTCACTTCGGGCTGGGCATACTTGCGTGGCTTGCCGGACTCGGCAATGATGGAGTCGGCGAAATCGGCGGCCCGGGCCTGAATCAGGTCTGCGGTGCGCGAGAGAATCTCAGCCCGCGCGTGGGCCGGCAGCCGACGCATCTCCTCGGCCCCGGCCTCAGCCGCAGTAATCGCCGCGTCAACGACCGGCTCGGTGGCAACAGAGACCTCGCATACGGTGCTGTCGTCGAACGGGTTCAGGACCGGCAGGGCCTTCTCGGTCACAACCCGTTCTCCGGCGATGAGGAGATGATGCGGTGTGCTGGTCAAACTGACCTCGCCTACAGCATAGGCGGCTCGGGCACAATGTCAAACCGGCCGGCCGCTGGGCTTGACTTGGAACGCATCTAAGGCAAGATACTCCGAGGAGCTGAATGTGATTCTGCATACTTTGCTACTGATGCCGCTGCTCGCGCCGGCAGTCTCGCCCCGGTTGGCCGCCCGGGAGAGCCTTGCCTCTGACCTGAATGCGTTCACTTCACCGGGACGCATCTACCGGGCTGTGGTCGAATACGAGACCGGCAACTCCGAGTTTGTGCCGTTTCGCCGGTTCGAGCTGCAGACCGCAGACGGCAGAACAGTCTATGCCCGACAGGGCGACGGACACACCGTGCTCGACATTTCTGACCAGGGCACGGTCGTTGGCATTGACTTCGACGGCCCGGTGTCAGGCCGGGCCCGGCTACACTTCTACGGGCCGGACGGCGCCAAGCGCGGCACCGCCGAGGTCGGATTCCTTAAGAGCCGAACGTTCTCGGCCGACGGCTCGGTCTACGGTGTTGATGACGGCCGAAGTGGCGTGCGCCTCTTCCGGCCGGACGGAACCGAGCTGTACAATCTCGGCAGAGCCAATCGGTTCGAGCTGTCCGGCGACGGCCGAACCGCGGCACTGGCGCTTGACGAAGTCGTGGTGTTCTTCCGCGACGGCAAGGAAGCCAGCCGGCATCCGCTCTCGTCGCCGCTGGTCAGGGACATAGGCCTGTCTCAGGATGGGTCAGTCGCTGCCTGGGCAGACCGATTCCGGTTGTGCATTTACGGGGTCCGAGACCGCAGGCTGCTGGCCGAGCAGGCAGCACCTGAAGCCGCGCTGCGGTTCATCTCGGTAAGCGTGTCGTCTGAGGGACACCTGATTGCCGCCGGCCTTGATGTTGATGGCGGTCGCGGTTCTCCTGACCGACACCGTCGAGGACGAGTCATGGTCATGGAGCCGACCGGTACGGTGCTTTGGCAGCAGGAGCTGGACTACGACAACTGGAACTTCACCGTGCCTTGGGTGGAGTTCGCCGCCGACAACTCGCTCATCGTGAAAACTGCTGACCACATGTTGCGGTACGAATACTAGGAGGACAGGATGCGCTACCTGAACACACTGCTTGCGCTCGCCGGTCTGGGTATTGCTCTGCCCTGGCCCCATCATCCGACCGACCGGCCCCACCACATCGGCAATGCCTGGGGCAGCTACCAGAACTACGGGTCCTCGCCCTATCTCCACAACGGTCAAGATATCATGACCGCGGCGCTCGCGCCCGCGGTCGCCATCAAACGCGGCTATGTCAAGGCAGTCTGGCTCGGCGGCAGCCCGATGTACAACGGCGTCACGGTTGCCGACTCGGCCGGGTCGGCGTTCTGCTCCGGCTTCATGTACTATCACATTGACAATTCGACCATCCGAGTTCAAGTCGGCGATACGGTCGAGGTCGGCGATACGCTCGGCCTGATTGCGACCTGGAGCGTCGCCAACTTCCACCACAATCACTTCTCGAAGAATCGCAACTCGGGTACCACCTGGCCCGACTACGGCGGATTCTACAAGAACCCCCTGATGGAGCTCGTGCCGGACGACGACTCGATTACGCCGAGTTTCCTCGACGCCTACACCGGCCAGCGGTTCGCCATCTGCCGCAACAACACCAGCACCTACCTGACAAAAGACAGCGTCTACGGCGACGTGGACCTCATCTGCCGGCTCGACGACCGCATCAATCACCGGCTCTGGCGCGTCGCGGTGTTCAAGATCGCCTATGGCATCCGCGACACCTCCGGCAACTCCGTGGTGCCGATGCGCAATGCGATTCTGATGACCGACTCGATTGACGGCTACAACCGGCAGCAGTCGCGCGTCGTGTACAAACAGGATGGGGTCTGCCCGACCCGCTGCAACTACGATTCGCTCGCCCGGCAGTACTTCTACATCTTCACCAACACCGATTTCGACTCGGTCATCGAGTCAACCGACTCGCTTGCCGGGTGGAACACGACGACCGTGGCGGACGACGCCTACTGGGTTGTGGTCGAGGCCTCGGACGAATACGGCAACACCGCCCGCGACAGCATGCTGGTCAAGGTAAGGAACAACTTGTCCGGTCGCCACGACGTCGGCGTCACAGCCATCCGCACGCCCGGAGCGCAAGTTGACTCGGGCTCGGTCGTCACACCCGCCTGCACAGTCTACAACTTCGGCACCTTCACCGAGACTTACTCGGTCCGGATGCAAATCGGCGCGTTGTACGACGACTCGGCGGTTGTTACCGGCCACGCGCCGGGAGCTGCGGTCGCGGTGCAGTTTCCGAGCTGGAGCGTGAACTGCGCCGGCGGTTCCTATCCTGTCTCCTGTTCCACAAGGCTTTCGAACGACACCAACCCGGCCAATGACCGCCGCACCGGCACGACGCTGGTGGCAATTCATGACGTCGGCGTGACCGCCATCCTTGCCCCGACCGGCCTGGTTGACTCTGGTGCCTCGGTTGCACCCACCGCGCGCGTCCGCAACTACGGTAACGTGGCCGAGACCTTCATGACCGAGTTCTCAGTGAGCGACGGCTATGTCCGCACCCTCACCCGCACCGTACCGGCCGGCTCAGACACCGTGCTCCAGTTTCCGGTCTGGACCGCGCAGACCGTCGGCAACTGGGTGACCCGCTGCACCACGCGCCTTGCGACCGACATGCGGCGCAGTAACGACAAGGTGGAAGACTCAGTAACTGTTGCACCACCTCAGGCCGTCCTCGAACTCCACGTTCCGGCAACCACCCGACTTGAGCCGGTCAGCCCCAACCCGGTGCGCGACCGGGCGACCGTCTCGTTCCAGCTTGCGACCCGCTCAGCAGTGTCGGTGCGGCTCTACGATGTTGCGGGCATCGTCGCGGCAGAGATTGCCGGCGTGTACGGAGCAGGCCGCCACCGCATCGAGCTGCCTGACCGCCACCTTGCTGCGGGTGTGTACTGGCTCAGGTTCGATGCGGGCAACATCCGCGAGAGTCGGAAGGTTGTGCTCGCCGAGCGATAGCAGCCGGCCTGAGCAGCCAAGCGAAGGTCAGATTCCGCGCCCTTTGGGTCGGCGAACTCCCACGCCAGCACCATCTTCTTCACGCTCCTGAACCCCGGCACTGCCAGCCGGCGGAAGCAAATGCCATTGACAACATGATGGCCTGATGCAAGAAATGTTCCCAGTTCCGCACCCCGGCGCCCAAGCAGTCCATTCGTAACGCTCAAGAGCACAAGCCCGGGCCAAAGCCGGAACTGAAGCCGCGACACAAACCGAAATCATTGCCTGTTCACAAGCACAATCAACTGCGCCGTGACTTACCTGCTTGCTTGCCTTGATGACCGCGCAAGCAACCGCCTAAACAGACGCTTCAATTGTCGCTTGAGTAAGCGCGTGAAAAGACGCTTGAGCCATCGCGGGAACAGACTCCTGTGCTGTCACCTGAGAAGAAGCCAGCACAAGCGCTCTTTTGATAACGCCATCAATCGCCCGATTCGTCACGGCCTAGGGTACGGCCACCGGGTTACCTGGGTCCTGCGTAAGTCCTCGCCAGTTCGATGCTTAGTAATCTAACAACAGCGTTCTCGCGAACGCGCCCGCTTGCACGTAACCTAGTGTCTAACTGCTGGCTATTCCAGCGCTTACGCTACTAATCGCCTGACCTCAGTCTTCTGTCCCATTTACTGGGCCCGCCTGTTGGTTCTTGCCCTCCCGCTTTTGACGGTAGTGTCAAGAATTTTGTGTAAACCCCAGTTCCGACATTGCATCTTGGATTCTTGTTAAGAAAGTAAGCTGCCCCATCGTATCACCTGCGTCTAAGATACTATGCACGACGTTCACCCGTCAGGTGCAGAAAGGA
>FWPV01000212.1_pt1 | contig 86469 bp, 74 predicted proteins | sample 2228371 | NCBI WGS metagenome assembly FWPV01 (sample SAMEA103939776, study PRJEB20133) | metagenome
CTGGGGCTGAAGACGGTCCCAAGGGTCCGGCTGTTCGCCGGTTAAAAGGGTACGCGAGCTGGGTTCAGAACGTCGTGAGACAGTTCGGTCTCTATCCGGTGCAAGCGTTAGATACTTGAGGGGAGCTCCTGCTAGTACGAGAGGACTGCGGGGGAGGAATCCCTGGTGTTCCAGTTGTTCCGCCTGAGGCGGAGCAGCAAGCTGGATAGCTACATTCCTACGGGATAAGCGCTGAAAGCATCTAAAGCGCCAAGCCCACCCCAAGATAAGGTATCTTAGACCCCTTGTAGAATACGAGGTTGATAGGCGGAAGGTGTACGTCCCGCAAGGGATTTAGCCCATCCGTACTAATTGGTCGAGAGTAAATTTTAAGATCAAAGATGGTTCGCGTTTCCCCAAACGCTGGGGAAGCGGAGACCTTTATTCTGTTCACTTTTTAGGGAGTTTATTTGGAAGAATTCCTCGGATTTATTCCGAGTGTTTGGGAACTTTAAAAGTATCCTGGTAATTAGAGCGAACTGGAACTACCTGATTTTCGCTTCACCGAGCAATCGGCGAGGCGGCCATACCGAACTCAGAAGTAAAACGGTTCAGCGCTGACGATAGTGATTCCGCAAGGGATTGCGAAAATAAGCCATTGCCAGGATGCTTTTGTTCCCAAATTTATATACAATAGATCTATACTAAAAATTATTACGATAATTTTCAGTATAAACCCATCTAGAGATCCGCTTTTTCGCCCTGATGGGCTATATAAAATCGGAGGAAGATGGTATAAATAATCTAAAGAAAGGCAGGTAAAATGATTTGTGACCGCAAAACAAAATACTTCTGTAAAGCTTAAAAATCAGGAAACTCTTCCTGTTTCTTCAAAAACAAAATCAAAATCAAATATTTCCTCCGAACCTCAAACAATGGATGAACTTTTGGCAACAATGGGAGGGATAAGTATTGGTCTTAAGAAAGGTGACACGGTAGAAGGAAAAGTTGTCTCTGTCTCTAGCCGTGAAATTTATGTTGATATCGGCAAAAAAAGTTTTGGCATTGTGGCAGAGTGGGAGCTGGATCAGGTGAAAGATTATGCGGCGACACTCAAACCCGGTGATAAAATTACAGCCCAAGTGATGAATCCGGAAAATGAGGCAGGCTTTATCGTTTTGTCGCTTAGGAAAAGTTCGCAAGAAAAACGTTGGAGTTTGCTTTCAGAAAAGAAAGAAAAGGGAGAGGATATAGAAGTTGTCGGTCTTGAGGTGGCTAAAGGTGGTCTTTTGGTAGAATGGCAAAATCTTCGGGGTTTTATTCCGGCAACCCAACTTGATCATGCTTTTGCTAATAATCCGGTAGCGTTATTAGGGAAACAGATAAAAGTAAAAGTCATCGAGGTTGATCCTAGTCTTAATCGGTTGGTTTTATCGCAGAAAGCCTCAGTTTTGGGTATTTCTCCAAAGGTTCTTAAAGACAAATTGGGAAAAATCAAACCAAACGATGTTCTTAAAGGTACAGTTTCTGGTGTGGCTCCGTTTGGCTTGTTTGTCGATATTGACGGTTTAGAGGGGCTTGTACATATTTCAGAGATAGCTTGGGAGAAAGTGGAGAATCCAGCAAAATTGTTTAAGGTAGGAGATAAGGTAGAAGTGGTGGTAATTGATGTTAATGAAGATGAGGGCAAGCTGAATCTTTCCATCAAAAGACTCACGCCTGATCCATGGAAAAATATTCTTGATCGTTATCCGAGAGACGAAGTAGTTGTCGGAGAAGTGGTACGTACCGCTCCTTATGGAGTCTTTGTTAAACTTGATACAGGCATTGAGGGTTTGATACACGTAAGTAAATTATCTCCAGGCACAGAGCTTAAAGCTGGAGAGAAGGTAGAATGTATGGTAGAAAATGTGGATACTACTAAGCGTAAAATCTCTCTTACTCTTGTTCCCAAAGAAAAACCAGTCGGCTACAGATAGAATTATTCAATTTTTAGTTTATCCAAGTCTCCTTGCGCCCAATTAATTTTGCCTTTTTGATATTTTTTAATTTATTGGTAATATTGTTTTATTGAATAGAAAACTTTTACTGATAATTATCTGGTTTTTTTTGGCAGTTTCAATCCTTCTGCTTCATGCGCAGACAATTGGAAGGCCTTTAATTGGTCATCATGACCTAGCAGACGGTTTGGTACTGACGATAGCTTCAATTTGGGAGAAAGAAGGGGGAATGCTCCATTCCTTTTTTGCCCCGGCTTATTCCTATACCTCGGATATAAATCTTAAGGAGGGATTTGGGATTGTTGGTCGTGATGGTCGGATGTATTACGTAAGTTTTCCACCGGGAGTATATGTAATTTTTTACAGTTTGGCAAAATTTCTCTTTTTAGGGATAAAAGATACCTCTGTTCGGATACTGGGTTTGATTTTTTTTGTTATCGATTGCTTTTTGCTTTGTTACTATCTATTAAGACGATATAGTAATTTGGCAGCCCTAGTTGGTATAGGTGTGTTTTCCTTTTTCCCGTTGTCTGCCTACTTTTTAGGCAGTCATTTCATGTATGAGTCAGTTATTTTCCCTTTCTGGTTTTTAAGTTTCCTTTGTTTTAGAAAGCTTGTTGATAAGCCAAAGCAATTAAAATACTTCTTAGGTTTTTTTATTTTAATCTTTATCCTTTCTTTTTGCGGGTTTTTCGGACTGTTTCTAGCAGGTTCACTGTTTATTATGGTGCTTTTTTGGGGAGGAAGATTTTCTTGGAGTATAAAATACAGGATATTATTTTTAGCTAACTTAGTTTTTTACGCTTTTATGCCGCTTTTACTTACTTATTTTATTTTTTTAGGTAAAGTTGATCAAAATATCCTTAATAACCAGCTTTTTTACAGGTTTTTATACCGGACAAATACTGGTCTTTTTATTGAGAAAACGCCTTTGTTTTTTGATTCCTTTCATAAATTCTATGAAAAGCTCTTTTTCCACGCTAAAATAAGCTTTGGCAATTATTTTCCCATAATATTTTTTGGAGTATTCCTTATGCTTCTTTTGGCTATTCCTTTTAAGATAAAGCTTTTTAGGAAAAACGAATTTCTCTTATATCTGTTTTTCTTTTTAGTTGCACCTCTTTTTCACTATATCTTTCTTAGCAACCATCTTTATGAGCATGATTTTGCCTATTTGTTTCTCCTTTTCTTTATTACTTTTGTTTTTGTTTTAAGTTTTGAGGTAATTTCCAAAATTGTCAAAAGGTACTATAAAGATGCTTTCGGTGTCCTTTTACTTATTGCTTTATTCTATATCTTTATCATTCCTGCTACCGCCAGTGATGGTTACGTAAGATATTTCCAAGAATGGATTTATTATTCTCCTAAGTATCCCATAATTCTTAGTAACATGCGAAAAAATAGCAATCCGCATGATTTAATCATTACTAATTACGATTCTAATGCTATGATGTGGTATTATCTACAACGTAACGTCTTGGGTCTAATGGTAGGAGATAAAGTGATAAATTATCAAAATGCCTACCCGAAGATTGAAAATATTTATTACATGACTGATGATCAGTTAAGTGCCCAAGCAAGTTGTGGTGATAAAGAAATAGTCTTTAAAGACTTACTTTATATTTGTAAGCTTAATTAACACCTTGATTTTAAGACGTGAAATCGCATTCTCAATACATTTGCCAGCAGTGTGGTTACAAAAGCCCCTCCTTTTTGGGAAAATGCCCCAATTGCGGAAACTGGAATACTCTTGTTGAAACAGTCGAGAAAGAAGTAAGAGGTTCTTCTTGGGTTAGTAGAAACAAGAGAGAAAGACAAAAGAATACTGAGGCGACTTTACTTAGTAAAGTAAAAACCACAAAAGTCGGTAGGATTCTAACAGGAATAAAAGAAGTAGACCAAGTTTTAGGAGGCGAGAGTAATATGGGTCTTGTCCCTGGATCTTTAACTTTGGTAGCTGGTGATCCGGGAATAGGTAAATCTACGCTGACTCTTCAGATTATTGCTAAAGTAGGAGGGCTATACGTTTCTGGCGAGGAGTCAGTCGAACAGGTGAAACTTCGGGCGGAGAGGTTGGGTCTTTCTATGGATAAGATCTATGTCTTTTCAGAAACGAATATTGAAGCAATTATTGAGGTAGTTGAAAAAAACGAGGAGAAGATTGATTTTCTAGTTATTGATTCCGTTCAGACTCTATGGTCAGAAGAATTGGCTGGTGCCGCTGGAAGTATAGGTCAAGTAAGAGAATGTACGCTTAAACTTTTGAATTTGGCCAAAACAAGAGGTATCGCGATATTTCTTATTGGGCACGTAACCAAGGAAGGAACGATTGCCGGTCCTAAAGTGCTTGAACACATAGTGGATACAGTTTTATACCTTGAAGGTGATAGATTTCAAACTTTAAGACTTCTTCGCGCAACAAAAAATCGTTTTGGACCGGTTGATGAGATAGGGGTATTTTCAATGGAGGAAAGAGGAATGAAGGAGGTGAAAAATCCATCCGAATTATTCCTTGGGGAGAGTCAGGAACTAAGAGTTAGGAAACCCGCTTCCACTTCTGCGGCCGAGGCAGGAAGAACGATAATTGTGACGTTAGAAGGAAGCAGGCCTCTACTTGTAGAAGTACAGGCGCTTACAGTTGCTTCGCAATTACCATTACCAAGAAGAGTGGGGAACGGAATTAACAATAACAGATTGCAGATGCTTATTGCGATTATTCAAAAACATCTAAGGTTACCCCTTTTCAAATTCGATATTTTTGTCAATGTAGCCTCTGGTCTTAAGGTTTTTGAGCCAGCAGCCGATCTAGGAATCTGTTTGGCTATTATTTCTTCATTTAAGAATAAACCATTATCGGCTAGGACTGTGGCTATAGGGGAGGTGGGGCTTCTTGGCGAGATTAGAAACATTATTGGTCTTGAGCGCAGGATCAAAGAAGCAAAAAAACTTGGATTTAATGAAATCATTTCACCAAAAGAATACAGGTATCTTACACAAATATCCGCAAGTCTTTTTTAAGATCCATTTTTAAAGCCACCTTACTAGGTCATTTTATATCCCTTTTTTGGTAACTTTTTTTTCAACAACAATATCCACACCGGTTGTTTATAAATTTTATAGCTTGTTATTATGCGCTATAATTATTTATGTAAACTATAGGATCTTAATATTTTAACTGAAGATATACTATAGGATCTTGACAAGGACTTTTGAACCTGCTAGCATAAATTTAAATATGCTCACCGGAATTTTTAAAAACATCTTGGGAAACAAAAAGAAAGAGACAAAACCTCGTGATTTTGAATGGGAAAGATTTCAAAAGACAGCTAGGGAGCAATTTGTGAAACTAAAGAAAAAGGGATTAAGTATACCCGTAGTGACACTATAAAATATAAAAATGGCCGCCTTCGCGTAGAGCTTCGCGGGGGGACGGGTTCAAGAAAAAAGAGCATCACTAACGCTAGCAAGGGAAGGGCTACGATTAGTAATGCTCTTTTATATTGGTATTGGCCACTTACTTAGGCAGAATGGCCAACGCCTTATAGATTCCTTTATCATAAATTATTTTTTTCTGTCAAGCGTCTGCTCAGCCATAAAAAAAGAAAAATTTAGCATATTGGCAATCCGCAGATAAAATCTTCCTTTTAGTGTGTCGATATTTATAAGTACACCACCAGTAGTGTAAAAAATTATTTGTTCCACGAAAATTGTTTAACAGATTGATAAGACAATCTATTCACTTGACAAGCCAATTTTGCGATGTTAAAATGACGCGCAAAGAAAATCAAAAGGATAAATCTTACTTTTATGAAAAACTTGCCCTACAAAGTTTTGGGAAAAAATTATCAACTCTGATTTCGCTAAGAAAGAATCAGGGTTTTTTTGTGGTTGATGGAAACTTTTAATTTTCTAATGGGGGATCGGATGTAGGGCAGGCATTCGATCTCCCATTAGGAAATTAAATAACGCAGATTAGAAAAAGCACTTCTTTTTTGCAAGTTTAGCTTCTTTTAAAATATTGATAATTAGTTCACTTTATAGATTTTTGTCTCTCCGCTTTCAAAAACGACTTCACCGAGACTTTCTAGATTCTCTTCTTTAAGATTTTTATATTTTTCCCGCTCCAAAGCACCCAAGAAAATATATTTTACGTTGTACTTATTTAGTATTTTTCTAATCTGGTTAAGGTCTTCTGATTCGTAAATTGCAGCTACCTCCGGTATCCTTTTACCTGCCTCATCATAAGATCCCCGCCAGAGCCATTCATGGACCGGCCAGCCAACGATTGTGGGTAAACCGGTATTAGCAGAGACACGATCATAGTTGGTGTATGAATCACCATTGGCTTCAACAATCACCGGCTGGCCGGAAACATTTTGATTCAACCAAACCACGGCATTGTAATCATCCGGATATTCCGTTTTTAGCCAGTTTAATCCATAAAGCCCACTGTAGTTTCTAAGATTATTGTAATAGGAAGCGATAGCGTAGTATGGGTAGATAGCCACAAGTGTAAAAAGAACGATAAAGAAAGCATTATAGATGGTTAAAGAAGAATTCTTTTTAACCTCTTGGTTAATCCGGAAAATTGTGTAAGCACTGACGATTCCTAACATTATAAAAGCTTGGTAGCCGAGTTTAAACATGGTGTTGGCACGGTAGTGCGCAGGATAGATATCTTTGATGTAGAAAAATTCTGGAAAAAGCAAAAGAAGAGTGGAAATAGTGATCATGATAAGAACAAAAACGTCTATATTTTCAATCGAAGAAAACGATTTTTTAATCTTTGGGATAATCGTATAAAAAAGATAGCCTGCGACATTGTAATAGAAAAAACCCCAGAGAATAACAAGCATGTAGATAGGAGATTTTTGGCAATGGTTGCTTTCGAATAAAATTGGACCGAAATTTTTGTCAGCTAAAAATGACGGTGCACAGAGAACACCTATGCCCGAGACAAAAGGTTTAAAGTGTAAAGAAAATGGTAGGGAGGCTACAAGAAAGAAAAAGAGCAGAAAGAGTGAGGCGGAAAGCGTACTGTAAAAGATATTTTTTTTCCGGGAAAAGGCAAGGTATAAAAAAACTACTCCGGAGAAAACCATGTAAATCAACCCGTCCCAAGCATTGGTCATGTACAAAACACCCAAGAATAGTCCCAAAATAACCATTTTGGAGAAAGGAACATTAGTGCGTTCATAAAATTCTGTAAGAAATTGACTTTTCCCATCGCGACTTTTCGTTAATGTTATTAGGCTAAGGAGCAAAGCAATTGTTGTCAGGACAAAGGGAATATCTGAAACATGGCCGTGGATATCCGCCACGACAAAAGAATAAATTGGGAATTCATGGATAGTGTAAGGTATAAATCTTGTGGCGTTGGGATACCAGTAAAGCTCGGGATGATAACCAAATTCCAGTTTCCATGGGGGTACGGGTTCTTCGTTGGGGTAGCCACTGGTGAAGGAATATAGAGTATGCAGGTTGCCACCTAAAGCTACCAGAAAGCCGGCAAGAAAACCTACAAGAATTGCTTTTTTTATACCAATAAACCTTTCATTTTGCTCGTCTTTTTTTATTGGAGCTTTTAATGTCTTTGTCAAAGATATAGCAATATTACTGCCAGTTGTTTTTTGGAAAAGATAGTAGAGGTTTAATCCGATTGAAAAGGAAAGAGAAAAAGTGGAGGCAAAAAGACTAGCAAGAGTAAGATTGTAGGTTACCGCCGGATCAAGACCTGAAAGTTTTGTAAGATAAGCCATGACGTAATGACCAAAATAATAGTAGTTGATAAAATGTCCATCATATTGGGGAGATTTGGTTAGCCACATGTCAAGAGGCGGGAAATAGTCAGCCCGGAGGATTGAGTTCATAAAGCCGAAATCCATAAATTTTTCCAGACCCCTGATTGATGGTTCAAAAGAACGCACGTATGCCCAAAAAGCAAAAGCAACGAAGAATATTATTTCCTCCAAAAGAAAAAGTTTTAGAGGAAGCTGTTTACCACCCTCTTTCTCTTTGAAGTTTTTGAAAATCCAGAGATTTATAATCGTAAAGACAAGTAGGACTATACCAATGGTTATTTTTCCAAATGGAAGAAGCCGCAGATTGCCCAGAATCCAGACTGTGTAGGCTGAAAGAATCAAACCGATGATTCTTGAGAAAATATAGCCGCGGTCGGCAAAACTCTTAAAAAGAGAGAAGGTAATAGGCAGAAAGATCGTACTTAAAACAAAATAGAGAAGCCACCAGATGAAAATGTAAGAAAAATCTGACATAAATAAATGCTATTATATCTACTTTTTTTTCTAAAAAGAAGATATTTTTTTATGCTATAATCTTTCCCATGAAAAAAACGATTCGGGTCGGTTTTGACTTCGATGGCGTGATTGCTTATAACCCCCTTCGTTTCATGAGATTGCCCGTAAGTTTGCTAGGTTTATTATTTGGTAAAAAAGATAAAGTTGTGACTTATTGTCCGAAGACAAAAATTGAAGAGTGGTTTTGGATTGTTCTTCATGAGACCAGCTTTTTTCCAGCCATCGGTCTTTCAGAGCTGAAAAAACTCTTATACGAAGGAAGAATAGAAGGCTATCTTTTGACCTCCCGCTATGCTTGTTTGGAAGGCTCATTTTATCGTTGGCTTAATAAGCATAAAATTGATAAGCTATTCAAAGGCTATTTTCTAAACAAACAAAATGAAAAGCCACATCTTTTTAAAGAGAGAATAATTAGACAGTTAGATCTAGATTATTATATTGATGATAACTTTGGTATAGTGGAATATTTAGCAGAGAAAGTAGGTAATAAAAAAAATGGTTTTAAGACGCAGATCCATTGGATCTATAATTTTTTGGAAAAAAGGAATCCCTACCAATATAAACATCCACATTTGAAGAAATTTTTAGAACAGATTATTCCAAAATAAGCCTTATAAAGAAATTTCTCCAATAAAAAAAGCCACTTCTCCGTTGGGGTATTTTAAGATTTTCTTTGTCGAAAAATTATTTTTGAATTTTGACTGATTTAGATAATCCGGGCTTAAGGCAAATAATTGACGCCTTGATGGGTCATAGATAACGGGATTACGCCAAAAATCTCCCATTTTACATTTGCCTTGACAGGTATTTTCGGGGTCATAAAATTTTAGGAAAATTTCTCCGCCGTTATATTCTCCGCTCATATAAAGATCATCATATTGGTCTTTGACAGTTAAAAAATATTTCATAATCTCTCTTGGGCCGTACTGCCATCCCCAGAAGTTGGAGGAATAAAGGGGATACTCTGCAAGAAGTTTGACAAAATGAGAAAAAGAGGCACAAACAAAACATAGAAATATAAAAATAACGGTGGATGAGAAAATTTTAGATTTTTTTTTATGGACATAAATAAAGAAGTAATATGAGCCAACTGCGGTAAAAAAAACCAAGGGAATCATGCCGTATACAGATCTTGTAGCCTGCGGAGCTGTACCGGTAAAGATTGAACCTAGAGGATAAAGAAGGAGAATGATAAGAAGGAATATCAGATTATTTTGATATTTTTTTACATATAAAATCTTGCTTAAACCGATAAGGATAAATGGTAATTGCCACCAGTAAAGCTCTCCGATACCTCTGATAGAATGACGGGTGATAAACTGCCCCGGAAAATCAATGTCTCCCTTCTTGAAAAGAAAATCGAAAGAGAAATGATTAAGATATCCTTGCAGGATATTTACCTTGCTTTGATCATTTACTGCTACCTGATTCCAACGGGCAAAGAACGTACCGTCTTGAAGGTATGGCCAGACAGCAAGGAAAAAGGCAAGGCCAAAAACAAAATTGGTTAGCCAGAAACGCCTCTCTTTCAGCCATTTTGAAGTGATTAGGAAATTGACTAAAAGAAAAAAGACGAAAAGTGGCGGGATAAGAAGTTTCGTTGGATTACAGCTTAAGAAACCAAGAATAAATGAGAAAATGCCAAGAGGATAACAGAGGAATCTTTTGAGGCTTTTATAAAGAAAAAATATACCTAAAGTTATCCAAAATACCGATGGAATGAGTTCAAGACCTATTCTGCTAAGGTGAATATGCCAAGGAAGAATACTCGTTAGGAAGGCTACGATAAGGGCAATTTTACTATTAAAAAGCTCTTTTCCCAAAAAGTAAACCGCAACGATAGTTAATAATCCATAGATAATCATGGTAAGTCGGACACTGTATTCACTTAACCCGAAAATAGCTACAAAAGGAATAGTTGAATAAATAAAGACAGGATTTTTATAGTCATTGAAAGAGCGGAAAAACAAAGGGAAGGATTTTCCATATTCATCCCTGCCTGTTGTCAGGATGGAATAGGCATTATAACCATTTGCTGCCTCGTCGCAGAAAAAGCCGGCAGGATTAGTATCAAGTTGGAAGATTCTTGTTATAAAAGCAAAAATGATTATTAAAATAAGAATAAAGCAGACCTTTTTATTTTTCATGAGGATAATCAGTATTTTTGTTTTTCTTAAAAATCATCACTTTCGGATGATCATAGACAGTGAATGATTCATCAGCCGAGTCATCGTTTACTATCAAGTGTAGTCTGCCTAGCGATATTTCTGGATAGCTAGTAAATTCGGCGACTTTACTAAAACCTAGATCTCCCGCAAATAATTTTTTGTAATAATCAGCAGTTTGTGGGTAACATTTTCCCATTGGTAGAGTTTGGCAATCAGTAAGTCGCATGAGGGGTACATAAAGACGGTTACTGGCGATAATAATATAGTCAACCGTTTTAATTTTTTCACTCATCATTTCCCATTTTCGAGGAGTGTCAGCTTCATAAAGAGGAAATTCTACAAAGACAAATTGTTTATTTTTATCAGGCAGAAAAAGAGGTAGACTGTCATCCCAATGCTCGATACCAAGTTTGGCTCCGTTGGGGATATTTTCATAGATCCACCAACTTGCAGCGATTCTTGTATGAGTGCGGGCATAAATACTAGTAAAAGCAATCGGCCAGATGATCATAATTGAGCAGATAAGTAAAAAAGGTAGTAACATGTTACAAGAGTCTATTCTCCGCCAGTTCTGCCTTTCACGTTTCCCAGTCACTTGACACGTTTCACTTTGGGATCCCTCGCTTGGGTCACCCGCTTTGGATAGTCTTGTGTTAATCCTCTTTATTAATTGATAAACAAAAATGCTGCCGAAGATGCAAAAGAGGGGATAAATGGGAAGAAAGTAGCGCATGAATTTTACAGCAGAGCTTCCCATAAAGAGGAAATAAACGATGAAAAAAGTAAGCAGGATTGAAAGACTATTTCGTTCTAGGTGTGCGGGTCCTGTCGCTCGTGTATCCCAAACTGATGCTTCAAGTCGCTCGCGAATGAATCTTAAATTTTTCCATGTATTCTTTCTCGCTCGTTTACCCTCCGGTGAAGCATCATTTGGGAGCCCATCACTCGCGCCACCCGCTTCTTTTAAGTTGAAAATAATATTTTTAATAATTTGATACAACCAAAAGACGATTACATAAATTGTTCCCGTTACGGCAATTATCCCAAGCGGCAGGCCCATACCCCAGAGAATCATGTTTTTTACAAAATACCAGTAGGGAGTAGTATTGACATATTGGAGAGTGAAAGGAAAAATGAAAGGGTTGGTACGCATGCGTGATTGTTCCATGGTATGTGCTTTGAAGGTTGTAAAATCGATGATTCCATATGGCATGGTGATGGTAAACGTAACTATGGCAAAAATTGCAATAGCAGATAGAGATAGTATGAGTGATTTAATATTTCTAAACCGCAGAAAAATTGTTAAAAGTGTAAATAATATGGGAATAACTAATAAGATTGCCGTGATCTTGGTTGCTAGAGCAAGACCGAGGGAGAGACCAAGAAAAATAGAATTAAGAATTAAGAATTGAGAATTGAGAATGAGGCGAAGAGAAAGATAGAGAACTAAAGTAGTAAAAAAAGTAAGAGGAATATCAGAGATGAAAAAGTGGGAAGACTGGATGGGGAGGACAGAGACAGCGTAGAAGAAGGAAGCTAATAACCCGATAATCAAATTATCCGGTGACCCAATTTTTTTCTTTTTTTCACTTCTAAATTTGCTGGTTGATAGGTATTTATAGGTATTTATTTGGTTATTTTTTATTATTTCTTTGCTAAGAAGAAATACTAAAACCACCGTGCCCAGGTCAAATATGGTCGAGAGGTATCTACCAACAGTCAAAAGGTCGTTATAATTATCTCCTCCTACCGTCCAACCAATTACCTTCAATAGATAAATAGGGAAACTACCATAGGCGAAAAATTTGGGATTAAGCGGGCTTTGAGGAGTAAAAATCGACTGCCATTCTGCTGCTACTTTGGGAAAGCGGATGCGGTCGGCAACCATGATAATCATCCGTTCATCAGGATGAAGATGAGTGCCTTCGTCCCAATTAATACCAAAATTGCGGAAGAAGAAGGCAAGAAGGAGAATCAGGATAAGAAGTAATTTATACATGGTTGTTTATGGGTCCTGTCACTCGCGTGTCCCAAGGTTGTGCTTCAAGTCGCTCGCGATAGACATTGGTTTTCTCCATAAAAGGACTAGTCGCTCGCTCTCCCTATCGGTGAAGCACAACTTGGGAATCCCTCGCTCGTGCCACCCATAATTTAATAAATCTAGGATTTTGTTAATGTTATAGGAATTTTTTAAACACCCTCAATATCCCCTGATCCCAGCCAACGGTGTGGGTGATGCCGGGCGATTTGGATTTTATCTCATCATAATGCACCTCGTACCACTTGTACGCTTTGATGAGAGCCTCACTGTTACTATATTTCGGTGACCAGCGGAGCGTTTTTTCCAACTTTTCTATGGATACGAAAGAGTCTTTGTCAGCCGTGTCATAAACCCACTGGTAAAGCGGGGAAATCCCGAGTTTTTCGAAGAGAAAAAGTGCCTTTTTTACAAAAAAAGCGGGTGTGGTAAAAATTTTTGAGCCGGAGTGGGCATAATCAAAAAGTTCTTGAAGATCATCTTTGACAGTCTTAAATCGTTTTGCGCCAATATTGAAGACATCATTATACTTTTGGCTATTTTTAGAAATAAAGAGCCAAATAGCATAAACCAAATCGTCAACATCAAGAAGCTGATATCTATTTTTACCATTGCCAATAACTGGAATTTTTTTGCCATCATGGATCCAGTCAAAAAGTATTTCAAAAACGCCCAATCTTCCCCCACCGACAAAAGTCTTGGGCCGGATAATCGTTACCGGGTGGCCTTTGTTTATAGCAGCAAGACAAAGTTTCTCGGCTTGGATTTTGGACTCTCCATAAGGACCCACGCCAATCAGTGGGTCGTCTTCAAAGATAGGATGCTTTTTAGGTACACCATAGACGGCGGTTGAAGAGACTTGAATAAAGCGGCCAACACCGGCTTTAATTGCCGCTTCAAGTACATTTTTAGTACCGTCAATATTTACCGAAAAAATATCATTCCTTTTAGAAAGGGGAAGGGCGGCGGCGGCATGGATGATGACATCCTGTCCTTTGGCAAAAGCAAACATTTTTTTCCTGTCCCGCACATCGGCAATTACCAGTTTGTATTTTCCGGGATACTCCTTTTTATCAAAAGTGGCGATATCTATAAGAGTGAGTTGGCACCCTTTTTTTTCTAAAAAGGCGGCCAAGTGGAGGCCCAAAAAGCCAGCACCACCGGTTATCAGAATTTTCATAGAAAAATTATACTAGAAAAATTTGGGAAATGTAATTATCCGATACGAATCGTTATGTCTTGGAGTTGGCCTGCGGCACCGGTTATTGGACGAAATATCTACTCCAAGTAGCTTATAAAATAATAGCTATTGATACAAGTAGCGAAATGTTAGATATTGCCGCTAGTCGCTATTTTGGTAGTCCATCAATTGACTTTCTTCAAATGGATGCATATGATCCTCCCAAAGCGATGCCTCTTTTTACTGGGGTTCTGGCAGCATTTTGGTTCTCCCATATTCCTAAAAAGAGAATAAAATTCTTCCTTTCTACATTGCACAGCAGACTTTCTCCAAGCTCTTTTGTTTTATTTATTGATAACGTCTATCGCAAAGAACTGGGCGGGGAGCTTATTATAAAAAGCGGGAAAAAGGACACTTGGAAGCGAAGAAGATTAGATAATGGACAAGCTTGTGAAATTTTAAAAAACTACTATACCAGAGAAGAGTTAAGAAAGATATTTTCTAATTACTCAAAAAAAATAGAAATACAATATCTTTCTCACTTTTGGCTTGCGGGGTATTTTATTGATTAAAGCGAAAATAAATAAGTGTTTTGACGGCGGAAAATGCATCTTTGACGGTGAGTTTCTTTCCTCCTAAATGTGTCCTGCCGTGGTAGGAGATCGGCACTTCAATAATAGGAATTTTTCTTTTTATAAGCTTTGCCGTAATTTCCGGCTCGATATCGAAACGGCGGGCGGAAAGCTTTGTTTTTTTAAGAAAAGTTACTGGCAGAAGCTTATACCCCGTTTCCATATCAGTCAGCCTTGTGCCGTAAATGAGGTTAGTAAGAAAAGTTAAAATTTTATTGCCAAAAAGGTAAATTGGTGGAATGGTAACTTTATCCTTCATAAACCGGGAGCCGTAAACAGCGATATTAGTTGTGGGTTGTAGGTTGTGGGTTATGGGTTGGGGAAGGATAGGGGTAAGCAATTTGGGAATTTCTGAAGGATTATATTCTAAATCAGCATCTTGGATGAGGATGTAATCTCCAGTTGCTTTCTTAATACCGCTTTGAATTGCTGCGCCTTTACCCTGGTTGTGTTTGTGGAAAATAGTTTTTATTGAAGCGTTTTTTGTTTCCATAATTCTTAATTCATAATTCATAATTTTTTTTCTTGTCCTGTCTGTTGAGCCATCGTCGACGATAATTATTTCTTTCCGGCATGGCAGTTTGACTTTTAAAAGTTTATCAAGGAGTTTACCGATAGTTTTTTCTTCATTATAAACAGGAATAATGATAGAGAGTTTCATATCTTAAAGAAATTTCTGTAATCTTTTTCAGTCATTGGTTTTGTTTTTTTATAGATTCTTATTACCGGATGGTCGAAGACGGTGAAAGTTTCCTCGGCATGTTCATCAGGAAAAGAATAACCCAATAATTTAGGGAAAGAGTTGATTTCCGCTACTTTTTCAAAACCCAACTTCCCTGAAAAGAGCAATTCGTAATATCTTGTTGTTAAAGGATACCTACCGGAGAGTCGCATGTAATTGGCAAAAATCCTGCGGGAGGGGATAAAAATGTAATCAGCTCGGGTAAGATGATTAATGAGTTCTCCAAAAAGTTTCGGGTTATCATCCAAGTGATAAAAGTCAAAGGAAATCACTTTTAGGTTGTAGTTTATGGGTTTCTGGTTGTAGTTTGGGATTTCTAGAGGAATGTCAATGACATTAGCGGTTTCGGAGAGGACATAGGAATCACCGGGGATATTTTTATAAATCCATTTGGAAGCGGTTACTCGGCAGTCTTCATGGATATAGATGGACATAAAAGCAAGACCGGAGATTAAGGATAAAGTAAGTAGTAGAAAATAAGAAGTAAGCATGAATATTTTTCTGTCAAAAATTTTATCGATAACAGTTAGATTTAGTTTAGAAAATTCGTATACCGAGTATCCTGCAAAGATGACAAAAAAAGGGAGAACCGGTGTCATAAATCTTGTCCACTTGGCAAAAAGGAAAGCGTTGGGAAGAAGATAGATTAAGAAGGACGAATTAAGAAGTAAAAAATAATAATTAAGCATATCAAAATGTATTTTTTTGTTCTTAATTCCTAAGGCATAATTCTTAAATTTTTGTAGTATTAAAAAAATGAACTTTTTAATCAATATGAACGTTGATATAAGAAATCCTATTGAGCCAAGGATAAAAACTGGCCAACTCAAAGCATAAGGAAAGATTTTTTCTGCTTGGAAAAGGATGGGGATAGTTCCGACAAACTGGCGGGTATAAAAGGCTTCATACGTTCCCATGGCGACCTCCTTTTCATAACCAAAGACGGAACCCAAAAATCCTCGAAGATCAATGAGATTAAAAGGAGAAAAAATAATTGAGAAGATAAAACTACCTAAAAAAAGACATAAAAGTGTAAGAGAATAAGCCAACGTGATGGTAGAAATGTTTTTGCCTCTACTTTTTACAGCTTTTATATATCTTATTATTAAGGCAGCAACCGGAGGGGCAAGAAAAAATAGTCCAGTAAATTTGGTAGCAGTAGCAAGACCAATAACAAAAGAGAGGGAAAATAAATACTTTAGGCATTTTAAGTTACTCAAGTGGCTTAAAGAGAGAAATTTTATAGACAGATAAAAAGAAGTTAGAAAAAAGAAGGTAAGAAGTGATTCGGTGGTGCCAAAATGGGCTGATTGTATAAGACCGGGGGAAAAGGCAACAAAGATTGCCGCTAAAAAACCAATCTCCAATTTCCAATCTCCTAGTTCTAATGATGCCCTTTTATTGGTGAGCATATTTGTTATCAGATAGACAAGAAGGACAGTAAGTGTGGAAGTGGTAGCTGACCAAAATCTAAGCCAGAAGATAGCAGAAGGGAAATTGGTTGTTAATATTTTTTGTTCAATTGTTGTTTGACTAAAGATGTTATTTGCAAACGGTTTTACAAATTGATTGCTAAAAAAAGCAAGATAAAGAGGGAACTGGCCGTAAGCAAAAAAATGCGGGTTAAGATTGCAGTTTTTTAGGGTGATATCCTGTTTTGAAAGATCGGTTGGATTTTGTCTAATTTGTCCGATGAGACAACTTGGGATCTGCAAAAGTTTATTAGGAAGGCGAAACTGTGTGATTGCAGTAGCCATATTGCGTTCATCGGGATTGAAAAAATACGGGTAGTCATGCATGAGATTGAAGAAGCGTAAAAAACCTGCAACGAGTAAAATAGTAAGGAGGACTATAGTGTTTCTTTTAATTTTCATGAGAACGAATTGTCAAAATTAAATATTACGTATCAAGAATTAAGTATCATGAAAACGAATATTTGCTACTTAATACTTGATACTTAATACTAATTTTAGAGGATATAAAGTATCGTAATCACCATCAAGCCCCAAGCGGCTATTGAAACGATAAGAGGTATGTCTGTAGTGACGATTTTTTCCGGCTTTTCAGCCTCCTTGCCTTCGTAGGCTAGTTGGGCATAGCGCATTAGGCCGAAGATAACAAAAGGAATAGTGACGATCATCCATTTTCGAGCAAGAGCATGAGGAAGAAAACTTGAAAGGAAAGCTCGGATCGGAGCATTAAATTGGGGTGGTTCTTCCAAAAAGGTAAAAAGGGCATAAGAAAGTATTGCCGCTGATCCAAACATTGAAGTGTAGAAATTCAGTAGATTTTCCCGATATTGGAAAAGAGCCGGTCGCGTTTTTGTACCTTCACGGAGAAGTTCCGCATGTCTTTTGGTCGAGGCTACAAAAAGAGCGACGAATAAAATTGTGAGAAAAAGCCAAAAAGGTAAATGGTAACCAGTAATGACCTCTCCGGCAAAAGCGCGGAGGATAAAAGAGAAGGCAATTCCCAAAATATCCAAGATGGCATACTTTTTAAGAACAATCGAATAGAGAATATGAAGGAGGGCAAAGGTTGCTGTAACTAAAAGAAATATCGGCGAAAGAAAAAGAGCAGCAATAAGCCCGAAAAATCCAAGGAGGAAGGATACTTCAGCTACTGTATTTACCGGTAAAAGACCTGCGGCAAGCGGCCGCTTTTTTTTCTCTGGGTGTTTACGATCGTGAGGAAGGTCAATAATATCGTTAAAAAGATACGAGGCGGAGGAAACTGCACAAAAAACAATGAAACCAGCAGTAGTAAGGTAAAAATAATTTGGGTCAAAGAGTTTGCCGTTAAAAATGATTGCGGCATAGAGAATAAAATTCTTCACCCACTGGTTGGGGCGTATGGCAATGACGATTGCCGGAAATTTGATTTTTTTCAACATATCTTTTAACAAGGTAGATCAATTTAATTAATTAGTCAAATTGAAATTGATTGCAAAACAATATTTGCTACCTTGTATCCTAATTCTACTGCATAATTAGTGCCTCTGTCCCAAGGATAAACCATATCCATATTGGCAAGATAAACATTGGGTATAGGCGTGATGATTTCTGGTTTAACTTTTGAATAATTAGTAAAGAAAACTGGTTGGGCATCCATACCAGAAAATAGTTGTAAATTATCAGTCTTCGGTTGTAGTCTAAATGAAGGGTTGATTTTTTTAAGATAAGGGAGATAAACCCTAAATAATTCTTCCTTTTTCATTGTAAGATACGGATGACCATCCGGGAGATAATTAGCAATATAGGCAATTTCTTCTCCGGCGTAGTATTTTGAGTCAATCATATTCGTATGCTGAATTACTCCTACAAAAGGGAAGTTCGGCTCATTGATATTAAGCCAGTAAATATTTTTCAAAAGTTTTGTTTTAGCAATAATAATTAATGTCAAAGCGTGAAGATGAGGAATGTCAGAAAGCTTTTCTTTATAACTTTGCGGAAGTCTAGGAAAACTCCGGATAAATTCCGACGATGGTGCGGTAAAAATGATCCTGTCGTAATCTTTCTCAAAGTTGACTCTCCAAGGAGTATTCAAAAGCAATTCGCCCCTTTTCTTTCTTATTTCTTCTACAAGATGGTTAACGAGTTTTTGGTATCCTCCTTCAAGATAACCTAGGCGGAGGGTACGCTTTTTTATTCTTGCCCAAAACCAAGTCATATTTACTTTCTCTGCAAATGGTCCGAATTTGCCGTATAGAAGTGGTTGCCAGAGTATTTTAAAAACTTTTTTGCCGAAATGTTGCCTTAGCCACGAATAGGCAGTATATTTTTCAAGTTTTAAAGCAGATGATGAAAAAAGCAATTTAAGGTATAAAAGCAAAAAACCGGTATGAAGACGGTTAGTAAAACTTAGTGGAGAAAAACTCAAAACGTCAAAAGGGGAGTCGAAAGAATACTGCTTTCCCTCAAAAAAGATACCAGTGGTGCTTTTTGGGAAAAAAAGATATTTGGTAAGACCAAGTTGACTAATCAAGGAGAGTATATAAGTATCATTGGCAAACCAATGATGGTAGTGTTTTTCCAAAGGATATTCCCAGGCGGGCATTTGAAAACTGGCTACTAAGCCACCTGCGGCTTTTTCTTTCTCAAAGACGGTTACCTCATGTTTTTCTTGGGTAAGTTTATAGGCGGAAGTGAGGCCGGTTATGCCGGCACCAATCACGGCAACCTTCATCTTGTAAACTCAACAGTGGGGATATTAATGATAGAAGTATTACTGTCAACATCAATAGCAGAGATTTTTACTTGACCAGGATAGGCGGCACTCATGGAAAACTGTGCCATACCGATTTCATTGGTAGTTTGGATGTCAGAAGGCGCAAAGGAAATACCGGAAGTATCGGTGGATATCCTAACTTTTCTATTGGGAAGAGAGGCGCCGTTTACATCTCTGATGTAGACCGAAACCTTGACTTTTTCTTGGATTGAGGTGACTTGAGGAAAGACCATTACAAAGGATTTATTGGGTGAAGGAGTGATATTTCTGGCCCTAAGTAGGGTTCCGAGTGGTTCATTGAGGGTGGCAATGCCCATGGCTGCTAGAAACAGCAAGAAGAAAAGCGAGGAGAGGGCCAAAAATTTTTTATCTTTCATTCTTTTTCCCATTGAATCACAATGGGAACCCCCTGTTATTTATTTACAACTTGACTTTTTTTATTTTATCTCTTGGTTTTAGACTTGACAAGCCCCTTTTATTTTGACATACTTTTGCTGCCCTTCGGTTAGGAAAAGTACTTTGGGTATTTTTTCCTCCACAACCTCCGAAGCGGGTAAGTCCTGAGTAAATCAGGATGATAGGGTTAAAGTATCAATGATCCTGCGGGATCATGATCTACCCTCCCATTGAGACTTTCGGGGAAAAAACCCAAAGTGCCTCCTTCTCGAAGGGTATGTGATTTGGAAAAGCAAAATTTGACAAAAAGTTGACAAGAGGAATAAAATCTGCTTTAATAAGCAAAGATTAGTTTGATTTTTCCTCAGGTTGAGAATTTCCGTCCTTAAAACTTCATGCCAGTAAAATCTAAACTTATAACCCAGGATGAATCCATAAGTGTTGAGGATGTAATCGGTAAGCCGGTTTCGCCAAACCAAGTTGCGGCACCGGCCAAGCCGGTTAATTTCATCCCTTCACTTGTTTCCTCGCCTACGTCGCCTACCTCTCAGGTAGCTTCTACTGGAATTCCAGTCGTAAATAATCATATTGACCGCTTTGGTAATCTTAATACCCCTACAAAAACAGTATCAGGCTATCTTGAGATAATGCCCGAGGGACATGGATTTCTGCGGCCTAGATTCCTGCCGGGGGAGGGTGATATTTACATTTCTCAATCCCAAATACGCAAATTTCAGCTTCGTGAGGGAGATGAAGTGGAAGGACAAGCAAGGATGCCCAAAGAGAATGAGCGTTACTTGGGGCTTTTGAAAGTTGAAAAAGTCAACAAGAAGCCGGCAGAAGAGTCAACCAAAAGGCCACGTTTTGAAGATATTACTCCGATCTATCCGAATAAACAGATTATTCTGGAGACAGGTAAAACACCTTTATCAACAAGGATTATTGATTTGCTCGCACCGATTGGTTTCGGACAAAGAGGAATGATTGTTTCGCCCCCAAAGGCTGGGAAAACTACTATTCTTAAGGAAATGGCGGCAGGTATTGCGGAAAACTACCCCAAAGCTCATCTTATGGCTGTTTTAATCGGTGAGAGGCCTGAGGAAGTTACAGATATAACCCGTTCGGTTAAAGGAGATGTGATTGCTAGTAATTTTGATGAGGCGCCGGAAGCGCAAACGCGAGTGGCAGAAATAGGCTTAAACCGCGCTAAGAGACTAGTTGAACTTGGATACGATGTCATTATTCTTCTTGATTCAATTACGCGGCTTGCCCGTGCTTATAATCTTTGTGTCAATCCGTCTGGGCGGACTCTTTCCGGAGGTTTTGATCCGGCAGCTCTTTATCCAGCCAAGAAATTTTTGGGTGCAGCTAGAAAATGTGAGGATGGAGGAAGTTTGACGATTATTGGTACTGCTCTTATTGATACGGGAAGCAGAATGGATGATCTTATTTATGAAGAATTTAAGGGGACAGGTAACATGGAGCTTCATTTGTCGCGCGCTTTGCAAGAACAGAGGATTTTTCCGGCAATTGACATTGATAAATCAGGTACTAGACATGAAGAGCTTCTTCTTCCTCCCGCTACTTTGAAAAAAATTATCACCCTAAGACACATGTTTTCTCTTCTGGGAGAAGGAGGAGAGCGGATGCAAGCTCTGATTGATAGACTTCTTAAAACCCGCAATAATAAAGAATTTCTAGAAAACTTAAACCAAGGATAAAATTCTGAGTAATTAAATTAATCAAATTGGTCTAATTTGTATTAATGATCATCTTTCCAAAGCTAGAACCAGTCATTTCAGCCTTAAAAACTTTCTGGGCGGATCTTAAAGATTGGTCTTTTTTTCTCTATCGTTACAGTAAAAAACGACTAATTATAAGCGCAGTCAATTTCGAGCAGATTAAAGATATTTTTGTCGATATCCTTCTTGCTAAAAGAGGCCGCTATCGGACACATTTTCTAAATATTTCTTTCCTTTTTATTATTGCCGGGGCGATTGTTGGCGGGCCGGTGATTGCTGATTACTATCCAACAATTGAAAAAAACAAAAATAGTTATGACGGAGGCGAAGACATACTAGCTTCAGCTTCGGCTCTATCTGTTGAAGACGTGTCTACAACAACTGCTCTTTCTGATAAGCCGCGTTTTGAGATTGTTGATTATGAGGTAGCAACGGGAGACACGTTAGGAGGAATAGCGGAAAAATTCGGCGTTTCTATAGACACGATCAAATGGGCTAACAGTTTAAAAACAGAAAAACTTGTTCCAGGACAGATACTCCGTATACCTCCAGTTACTGGTATCGTTCATAAAGTAGCGCCAGGAGACACTATTTATTCCTTGGCAAAAAAATACAAGTCTGATCCGCAAAAAATCGTTAATTTTCCTGCTAATGATTTTTCTGACCTTGATACTTTTGCTCTTGCTGTTGGGCAGATTCTTTTTATACCCGATGGTGTTATGCCGGAGGCGGCACCAGTCTACAAGCCTGCACCCGTACAATATATCGCTGGGACAGGCGGCAAGTTCCTTTGGCCTGCGCAAGGAATGATTACACAATATCCAGTTTCCTATCATATGGCTATCGATATAGCTAACCGGGCGGCACCGCCGATTGCCGCTGGAGACGCGGGAGTGGTTGTCTACGCCGGGTGTTTGCGCTATGGATATGGATGCCATGTTATTATCAATCATGCGGATGGTTATCAGACGCTTTATGCGCATCTTTCCTCTTATAATGTTTCACCGGGTCAAAGTGTCGGTCGGGGACAGGTGATTGGTCGTATGGGTTCAACCGGAAGATCAACCGGTACTCATCTTCATTTTGAAGTACGGAAAAACGGCGTACTTCTGAACCCTCTGTCATTTTTGAAATAATTGGACTAATTGGACTAATCAGGCTAGTTTGATAAAATGAGGATTAAAGTGAAGAGGATACTTATAATTCTCACTTTTTTCCTGATTTTGATTCTTGGTTGTTTCTTCCGGCTTTACCTTCTTACCGAAGTACCGCAAGGATTACTTCAGGATGAGGCAGCCGTAGGTTACGATGCTTATGCTATTCTTCTGACCGGCAGAGATCATCATGGTGCGTACTTACCACTTTCTTTCCAGACGTTTAATGACTGGGTGGTTCATGGATTTGACTATCAACTTATTCCTTTTGTCTTCCTTTTTGGCTTAAATGCCTTTTCGATCAGATTTGCTGTCGCTTTTTTCTCCATTTTAACCATTATCCTGATTTATCTTTTAGGGTGGGAGGTAACCGGAAATAAAATTCTCTCACTTTTGATGAGTTTTGTATACTCTCTTTCTTGGTTTTCTGTAGTTAATAGTCGCTGGGCTGTTTCCCCAAATACTGTTGCCTTTTCTGTCACCCTTGGTCTTTATTTATTTTTCTTGGGATTAAATCAGCTAAAGAAGAGATATGTTTTTTGGGTTTTCTCAGCAATTGTTTTCGGTCTCTCATTTTACAATCATCCCTCCCTTGAGGCTTTTCTGCCTCTTTTTTTGTTTGGTAGTCTATTAATTATTTTTCTAAAAGAAAATCTGAAAAAAAGAAACTGTTAAACCAGAGTCTTGTATTTCTACTGTTATTTTCTCTCATTGCTTTGCCATTGGTTATAGATCATTTCCGACGTCCCTTTACTTTAACCACCAGATTTAAGATGGTTGCAGCGGCAAATTATTCTACTAATCCTTTTTTGTCTTACATCCAAAATTATCTCTCATATTATCTGCCTAATTATCTCTTCTTGGCGGGCGAAGTTAATCCTTCACGGACAGTGCCAGGCTTTGGCTATGAAAATGCTTTTTTGGGACTGTTTTATTATTTAGGCTTGATCGTTCTTATTTTTAAAAAAGATTATCTCTTTAGACTTTATCCTCGTCTTACTCAAGAGAAGATCTACATTTTTTATCTTTTTCTTTTGCTATTCCCGATTGTCCCTAGTCTGACAATGCCGCCGGGAGATTTCCAGCGGGCCACCCACATCATTCCGGTGATGATTTTTTTAATTAGTTTGGGACTAGTTGCCTCTTTTCATCTAGTACAATACATTAGTTTAAAATTAAAAAATAATTTTACTCTTTTATTTATTCTGGGAGTTGTCGGCGTTTATCTTTACACTCAGTCTAATTTTTATAGCCACTATTTTGGCGATTATTACCGCAGTTTTGCCCAGTGGTATTTTCAGTACGGCTTGGAGGAAGTAGTGAAGTTTACTAGCAGTCATGAAGAGAAATACAAAAATATCACCATTGATAATACCATCAACCAGCCTTATATTTATCTCCTTTTTTATAAGAAAGTCGACCCAAGGACGCTAACGAGTGAGGATTTTAAGGATTTTTCCAGAGTTGATCCTACTACCAATTGGCTAGCAGTTGTGAAATATCAAAAGTACAGATTCAAAAAGGTAGAGGAGGAAGAGGTAAAAGACGGGAAGCTGGTTAAAAAAATTTCCAACAGTCCGATTTCTATTTACGCCATCTATGAGAAAGATAATGATTTGATTGTTAAATTTGAAGTTATAAAAGATAAACTACCAAGACAAGGTTTGTAATTAGACTAATTGAACTAATTTGATAAAATGTAAAGGGTCACAAAATGGGTTTAGCCTGAACATGGTGGAAAATGGGCCCGTAGCTTAGCTGGTAGAGCGTCGCATTCGCATTGCGAAGGTTGGCGGTTCGACTCCGCCCGGGTCCACCAAAGCTTAAGTTTATAATTTGCTTCTTTCCTCGTTTATCCCGTTTCGTCTAGTACTTTTCAAGTAGCTATCCATTTCTATTTAAATAAAAATAAATAGTAAATTTTCAACCATTTGATTAATCGAAAATAATGAAATAGGAGAGGTTACAAGAAAAAGAAAGGAGAATAATGCCAGTATTTGACGAAGGGATTCTCCTGCCTCTGTTCGTTTATAAAGATAAATATATAGAAAGTAAAAGATTGATATAAAAATGACAACTACGAAAACTAGCAACGATATTGAAGATAAAATTAGGTTCTCTCTAGAAAGTGAATTAGAGTTGCTGCCAATACCGTGCCCAAAAAGAAGTAGACTAAGATTACCAAAATTATACCAGTTTTATCTGTAGTCTATTCTTGAATTGAAATTACCTGGGTAATCGTCGTATCTGGCGGCACACATTTGTAAAAATTCTTTCCCCATCCATTTGGCGATGTTAAAATCCCGGATATCCATCCAGCGGAAGTATTTCCCTCTATCAGTATCGATATCCAAAAAAATTATTTCGCTCCCTTTTTTTATTGCTCCGTTTTCTACGGGAAAAATATCAACTGGTCTGATTATTTCCCCAGGAAAATTGTACACCGGACCACTGTGCCATACCCTAGTATTAGGGTTAGCAAGATCGGCCTCTGTTTCATAAACCGTAATGTTTCTGACTATTAGTGGCAAACCATAAACATTATAAAATCTTAATACTACCTGTTCGGGTAGATCAGCTGGCCACAACCAGATATCTTTTAAAGTTTCCCTTAAGTTATGAACGCGTCCAGCTTTTCCTCGATTGGCTAATTGTAAACTATTATATAAACCAAGAATTCTGCCTCCTCCGCCAGCCATCAGTGTATTATCGGCCAAATCTTTCCTCGAAACCCCTCCATCGTTGTCAATTCCATCCCGGTAACTACCGTAATATTTCTGCCAGAGCGGTATTTCTCTTAACGGAGGTGGGATATTTACCGGTGAAAAAAAATCCAGACTATAAAAATCATTCAGATGCAAAAAATAGTGTCCCCATTCATGAAGCAAACCAAGGTCAATCCTTATACTTGGATCATAATAATCTGCTTTAGAGGGTTGATAATTTTTTATCAAATACTGGTCGTCACAATCAGTAATTCTGTTATTGTAATAATCACGGAAAAAATCGGATTCAGGGACATTATTATTTATGACAATTAATCTTCTTAATTTGAAACCACCCTCCGCAAGAGCGATGGGGTTTTCTATAAGCATCTGATTAAATAAGGCCTCATGGCGTCTTAGATAAGATTGGAAACTTTCTTGGAAATCATCGAAAATAAACCTTTTATAAGTTTCCTCTGTGACAAAAACCGTTCCGTAATATGTATCATCCCGTTTTTCATTTCCAAGACTATTTAATTTTTCAGTAAGTAATTTTAGTTGCTCTTCATTGAGGGGTTCATCCGCCCCGAAAGTTTCCAAACCGTCAATAATTGACGGTGGTGAGTACTCTTGTTCCAATGGGAGTTGTGGAGCCTCTTTTTGGTTAGGTTTATTGATCAAGCTACCGGCTTGAGCAATTTTCTCATTAGTTAGCACTCCCGCCGCTACTCCCAAAGTCATTTTTAGAAACTCTCTTCTTGTGATTTTTGACAAGCGAAAATTTGGTTTTAGTTTTTCTCCTGCTTCCATATAAGTTATATGATTTTACTAAAAACATTTATGTTAGACCATATAAACCATGACTTAATGTAAAAGTAGAAAGTATAAAGTTATAGAATTGATGTCAAGATGTTTTTTAGCGTAATAAGTTTACAAGAGAATAAGTTTAGAGAATAAAGTTTAAAAGAAATGGTGGACCGGAAGAGATTCGAACTCTCAACCTTCTCCATGCCATGGAGACGCGCTACCGTTACGCTACCGGCCCCTCCTTTGATTTACTGATTTTAATTCAGACTAAACCCTTTTTCAATTCTTTATATCTTACCAGATTAGAATAATTTGTCCAATCAGACCAATTTTTTTACCACAAAATTTCCCATAACCAAGATGTCAATTCCGCTTCTTATGAAAGTAGAGTAGGCATCAGCTGGAGAGGCAACAATCGGTTCACCTTTGAGATTAAATGAGGTATTTAAAACAAGCGGCACGCCGGTTTTTTTGTAAAAAGTAGAAATCAGCTTGTAGTAAAGCGGGTTCTCGTTCTTATATACCAGCTGGGGTCGGGCAGTGTTGTCGGCGTGGTTGATGGCGGGAACTTTTTTTCGCCAAGATTTTTTCAATGGTACGACATAAAGCATGAAGCGGAAGGGGTAATGATTGCTTGTCAGTAGCTGATTTTTAATAGCGGGCAGATCAAAAACCATGTTTGCTTTTTCCGCCAGAACCGATGGGGCAAAAGGCCGAAAAGCTTCCCGGAATTTTACCTTGCTGTTTATAATATCCTTCATCTTCGGATTTCGGGGATCGGCCAGAATACTTCTTGCTCCCAGGGCCCGCGGTCCCCATTCAAATCTTCCTTGCATCCAGCCGATAACACGGCCACGGGCTAGCTGACTGGAAATATAATCGATAAGCTTGTTGTCAGAAAATTCTCTCCATTTTACCGGCTTGGAAGCTGTGTTTTTTACTTTATTCAAGCCCACTCCCTTGGTGGTATTTTTGTTTTCCTCTTCAAGAAACTTTTTGATTACCTCGTTGTTATATTGTTGTCCAAGATAAGCTTTTGTTAGAATTTCCCGATTTTTGTTATTTAAAACATGGTGGTAAAGGTATAAAGCCGCACCCATTGCTCCTCCTGAATCTCCGGCTGCCGGCTGGACATAGATATTCTTAAAGCCAGATTCTTTAAAAAGTCGGTAGTTGGCAACGCAGTTTAGCGCCACACCTCCGGAAAGACATAAGTTTTCCATTTTTGTTTCTTTTCTAAGCGCCCGGGCCATATTCAGGAGGATTTCTTCAGTCACCACTTGGATGCTGGCGGCAATATCAGCGGCTCTTTCTGTTACGAGATGAGATTTATCTGGAGAGATAGGTTTTCCGAATAGATCAATAAATTTATTCGAATATGTGCGATTATCGCTATAATGGAAAGTAAAGTAGGAAAAATCTAAGGAAAAACTGCCGTCGGGATGAAGTTTGACAATTCGCCAAATTTTATCTACCCATTTAGGCTTACCATAGGGGGCAAGACCCATTACCTTCCATTCACCTTCGTTTACTTCAAAACCCAAAAAAGCAGTGAAAGCAGAATAGAGAAGACCCAAAGACTGGGGATAATAAAGCTCTTTTATAATCTTAATCCTGTTTCCTTCGCCAATGCCTATAGACGCGGTTGTCCATTCGCCGACGCCATCAACAGTCATTATAGCTGCTTTCTTAAAAGGTGAAGGATAAAAAGATCCAGCCGCATGGGAAAGGTGGTGTTCGGAAAAAAGAATTTTATCAGGCGAGATTTTAAGATACGAGCTAATTTCTTCTTTTATCCAGAGCTTTTGGGTGAGCCACACGCGCATGGCTTCACGAAACATTCCATAAGAAAGAGGATAGGTGGAAAAGGCAGAAATGAGAATCCGGTGAAATTTCCGAAATGGTTTTTCGTAAAAAACCACAAAATCGACTTCTTCTTTTTTTATTCCTCCTTCTTTCAGACAAAAGTCAATCGCTTTTTTAGGAAAAGAAGAGTCATGTTTTTTACGGCTGAAACGTTCCTCTTCTGCCGCGGCTATGATTTTACCATCACGGATCAAAACTGCCGCTGCATCATGATAATAGCAGGAAATGCCAAGAATAGTCATAAAATCAGAATTATGAATTAAAAAATAAAAAATACATCTTAAACATAATTCATTCTTACTACTTACTCTTGCTTCTTTTTAGAACTGCTCTTTTAATTGATCCAAAGTGAGAGACTGCTTTTCCTTGTTTCTCCATGTGCTGGTATGTTTTGTCTTTATTCCCAAAGCATCTTTAAAACCGCTAAAGACAAACCCAATAGGCAAAAGTAAGATAAAGTAGAAAAGTGAGAGGATGACTCGCGACTGAAAAACTCCGATATGAAGGGCGATAATCTTCCACCTTTCCCAGATGATTTTGAGAGGGGATGATATCATAAATTACCTGACTAAATTCCTTAAAAAAGCGTGTAGATAAACGGGGCAACAGCTGATCCTTGAGCAAAAATCATGAGGACTCCCAAAAAAAGAAGGATAACGATCATAGGGGTAAGCCACCACATTTTTTCTTTCCAAAGAAAGGAAAGGAGTTCGCCGGCGACTCCCATTCTTCCGAAAAAACTTTTCAACATATGTATAATATATCTGAATTTAAGAATTTGTACAAGCATAAGCGGGTCTTTTACTCGCGTGTTCCAAGATTTGTGCTTCATGTCGCTTGCTCTCCTAACGTTTGCACATAACTTGAGAACTCTTTTCGAGTTGCCCGCAGTCGAAACAAATGATTAAAAAGCGTATCGCGGTTGCTGTTTTTTCTTTAATATTTACGCTTGTTGCAACAGAGTTTCTCTTTAGTCATTTTCTTCCGCAAAAAACCTATTCTTCCGTTTATAAAAACGCTATTTCCTGCTTTGATAAAAGCGAAACGACTGTTTTTAGACTTAAACCTAACTGCAGTTTTCCCTTGACTAATTATGAGACGAAAGAGGTTTTTACTACCCGCACAAATTTCCTAGGTTACCGCGGGGAGGATTTTGACATTAAAAAACCGGTAGGAGAAAAAAGGATAATGATTTCCGGTGACTCGTTTATTTTAGGTTTTGGAGTTAAAGATGGGGAAGTGATTACTTCTATTCTTGAAGAAAAATTAAGAAAGATAAGCCCAGCTAATTTATTAAAAGGTGCAAAAGTTATCAATGCCGGCTATGCCGGAGGATTTGGGCCAGACGGATACTATCTACACCTTAAAAACACCGGAATAAAGCTTGAACCGGACCTAGTGATTTTTTCTATTTTTGTCTTCAATGATTTTTCCGATATGAAAAATAATGAATGGATTGGAGCAGGAAAATACGGACAGCCGCAAAAGGTAATCTCAAAAACCATATTTGTCGATGAGAAAGGCAATCTTTTACCAATAGGCATACCTTTGGTTTACCGTCTGCCGATTGTTCGGGAGATTCATCTGGCGATTTTTACGGAAAATGCCGTTTCTAAGATAAAGGAGAGAATAAATCACTATGTTGATCGGATTCAATTCAAAATCAATCCTCCGGTTATGCCTACAGGTGATGCCCGTGATAGCAATCTTCCTGCCGCCTATGAGCGAAGTTGTATTTTTGGGGAAGTCTGCCATCGGCAAAACCTGCATCTTTATAGTGATTTACTTTCAACAATCTTAGCAAGTAGAGAATTAGTTGAAAGTCAGTTTACCGATGGTAAGTTGCATTTTGTTGTACTTATCATTCCTGCCGATTTTCAAATATATCCTGATGTTTTGGCAAAATATCAGGATACAACAGGTATACCGTTAAATGCAGCAGAGATTGAAAATCCCAATCCGCAAAAGAAGATAAAAGAGCTGCTTGCATGGGAAAAAATACCCTACATTGACCTTCTGCCTGTTTTCCGGGAAAATAAAAATCGGCTCTATTTTATAGAGGATGGTCATTGGAACACGAAGGGGCATGCGGCTGCGGCAGAAGAGATAGAGAAATGGATTAAAAAGAATTACTAATATGTTAGTTAAACTTGTCATTTTTACAGTTGACAGCGGCAGATTAAAGGTGTTTCTACCGAATATCGGCTTACCCGGAAAGAAGTTTTCTACCGGTCGGACTTTGGACGCGGTGGCAGAGGATATTTATAAAAAAACTATTGGAAGTATTGAAAAAGACAGTTATCTTGAGCAATTATACACCTTTACGATTAAGAAAAAATTACCACCGGCAGTGGTCTATTATATTCTCGTACCGTATAACAGTTTTCCGGAAAGAGCTAAGAAAAATTTAAAAGATATTACTTCTATATCAAGCAATATCGATGATTTTGATATCATAATGTATGCAGTTAAGAGACTGCGCTGGAAAATTGAGTATACGAATGTGGTTTATTCTCTTCTTCCCTCTGAATTCACCCTAGGTGAGCTTCAAGCAGTTTATGAAGCAATACTTGGTAGAGCTTTGGATAAAAGGAATTTCCGAAGGAAAATACTCTCGTTAGGGTTGCTTAAATCATGTGGTAAGAAGCGAAGGGGAGTGGTGGCTAGGCCGGCAGCCGTATATGAATTTAAAAAAAGGAAGCCTGAAATAGTTAAAGTGTTTTGATTATAATCGTTTAATGGTATATATTGCTAGCAGATAAAACTTTCTTTTCTGTAAGACGGGAAGATTCCATGTTTGTATTATTAATTCAAACTTCAAGATATGTTACAGATGCGGTTATGGTTAATATATGTGAGATTTCGCATGCGGTTTTCGAAAATTTCATCATGCTTCGCTTAAGATAGATTTTATGAAATACCTTAGTCAAGGATTGGTTGACAAAATCAGAAAGGGTTATTTTTCCGCGGTTTATTTCAACAGAACCAGATATATTCTTGAGAAAGAAAAAAATTACCGTACAGTCACGATGCAGATTTTTCAGAAACACGACGGAGCGATACTTTGCGGGGTGGACGAGGTAATTGAGCTTCTAAAAATAGGGACAGGGTATTATGATGGAAAAAAATGGGTAAATAAATGGAATGAAATTAAGGTAAAGACGCTCAAAGACGGTGATAAAATCAATTCTTGGGAAACGGTGATGCATATTAATGGTCCCTATCTTTATTTTGCCCATCTTGAATCGCTTTACCTTGGAATTTTGGCAAGAAGAACAATGGTTGCGACAAATACTTATAGAATTGTTCAAGCGGCAGCTGGAAAAAAAGTGATTTTTTTTGGTGACCGTTTCGACCATTTCCTTAATCAGGAAGGAGATGGCTACGCAGCTCATATCGGTGGAGCTTCGGGGGTATGCACGCCAGCTCATGCCAACTGGTGGAAGGGAAGGGCGCAAGGAACTATTCCGCATTCTTTGATAGCCATAAATGACGGCGACACGGTAAAAACCACAAAGTTATTTGAGAAATATTTCGAGTCGATTTCCGCTCGTGAACAAAATTTTCTTGATCCGCAGCTCACAATAAATGGGAAGTTTCAGAAAGCGTATAAAAATCACAAAAGCTATTTATCTTCCAATCTTAAACTGTTGAGCTCAAAATACGATCTTCGAAAATTTCATTCACTTCGCGGAATAACAGATAAAAATATTAATATCATTGCTCTTGTGGATTTTGATAACGACTCCGTGAAAACTTCACTTGAAGTTGCCCGCGCGCTGAAGGATAAATTATGGGGGATAAGACTTGATACGGCGGAGGGATTGATTGATAAGTCAATTAAAACGCAACGATATCCCGGTGTTCCAATAAAACAATTAACTGGTGTTAATCCCACTTTAGTAAAACTTGTCAGGGAGGCTTTGGATAAGGAAGGATTTGGACATGTAAAGATAGTCGTCTCAGGCGGTTTTTCCGAGGAAAAAGTAAAATGGTTTGAGAAAGAAAAAGCGCCGGTTGATGTCTATGGAGTGGGGTCTGGGATAATACATGGGGAAAACGATTTTACGGCAGATGTAGTAATGGTTGATGGGAAAAAGATAGCCAAGGCAGGTAGGGAATATAAGGAGAATCCCAGATTAAAAGCTGTTTTGCGATGATAATCCTTCCTGTTTCTCTCGTACGCGAGGAGAAGCCATAAGTGACAGTTTGAGTTTCGAAAGTACTTCAGGTACCGGTGCGGGTTGTTCCCAATCACCTGACAATCTAGCCGGCAAGAAGTAGAGAAGCTCAAAGCCAAAAACTGAATAGTGGTAAAATATAAGAATGAGTGCTGCGTAAGCAGTATCCTGCTGACCACACAGGTAAGGTAACCCCTCACTCATTCTTATCTTTAACAAAATGCAATCAGTAAAAAATATAATTGCGCAGGCCAAAGAAAATTATTCCAAACTTGCCGAACCCAAAACCTGTAAACTTTCTTTTTATATTGACTACTGGATTAAAGAGACAAATCTTAGGAATTCTATTTTAAAAACTGTTGAAAAGATTTCTCCCGTTGATACTAACGACCCAAATTATGTTTTTAGAGAATATTTTTCAATCTTACCTATGGATAAAATACCGATTGTCTACCGTGAAATTGTTTCCGCACTACCTTATTCAAAAAGAGTAAAAACAGCGGAAAAATACAAAATATTATTCAAGAAACTGGAAAAATTATTTGTAAAAATGACAATCGCGAGAAACAAAAGTGCCGCCGCTCAAAACTATAATAGTTTTGTTGATTTAATTCTAAATAACTATAAAATTCCCCGGTCTTCTTACCAGAAATTTATTAAAAATGTAGATTTTCTTATTGAAAACATTAATAAACAATTACCAAGAGTGTCCCATTTACCAAGCTGGTTTTACTCGCAGTTTAATCTTCCCTGTTTTCTCTGTAGGATTTCTTTTCCAAATTTATATTCGTCTGCAGAAATTTTAGATTTGATTGAGAAAGGCTATCCGCCTATAAAGCTTTTTAGACATAAAATTATTATTATTTATACTGATTGGACAACCACGTTTTACGAGAAAGAAACAGATTCTTTTAAAATTACTCTTCCTAAAAGTTACAACAAGCGTCATCGGGCAGTAGGGTTAATTCACGAGCTTGGTCATGTCATTGCTATGCTTGAAGATTTCAAAACTGGAAGGAGTCCATTAGAACAAGGAAGATATAAAAGTGAGAAGTCAGCCATAGAATTTGAACTTAAGTTTCTTAAAAATTTGTCAGCGGATCTCTTCCATGCGCATTTAGGAGATATTCTGTTACTACTTCAACGAGTATTATTTGAAATAGATATATATAATAATCCCAAACAAGACTTTTCCAAACTTTATGCTGAAACATTTAACCGCTGTTTTTTAAAAGCAAGACAGAAAAGTAACTATCTTTATCTTTTGGATGAAAATATTGTCTTGAAGCCTTTATCATCTTTGCCAGCCGCGATTTCCTATGCAGAACTTTTGCTGGATAAAGCGGTTGAACAGAGATTGGTGAGGAGTGGTGATGTATCGAGGAAGAAAGAATATAAATCCGCCTCTTGATTTCCTCCTTTTATTTATAGTATCCTTATCCTTATCTAAATAGTGTAAAAAATACACTATATAAATAATATGGAATATTCTGCTTTTGAGAAAGTGCCGCAAAAAGCAAAGACCTTTTCTTTACGGGATGAGTTTGTTTTTTGGTTTTCTTCTGTTCACTTCCAGCTGTCTAGACTTACGGGGTTTTTAATATCTGGAGTAATAATTTATTGGGTGTTAGCCTACGGGTTTCTCTCTTTAAGAGAGAGCTTCACCGCGGCAATACCGACAGCTTTATTTGTGGGTATTACTTATTTATTAATTGAAAGGAGAAGGCTATGGCTAAAAAAGCGGTAATCGTTATCGATATGCTTGAGGATTTTGTCTATGGGCCGCTTAGAAATGAACGGGCCAAAAAGATTATTCCCAAGATAAAAAAGCTTCTTATCCACGCGAGAAAAAACAATTGGTTGGTGGTTTACTCCAATGATGCACACTATCCGGGAGATCCTGAGGAGCGAGTTTGGGGTAGACATGCTATAGCAGGGACAACAGGTGCCCGCGTTATCAAAGAACTTGCACCCCAAAAAGGAGACTTTGTAGTCGGCAAGCGTACTTACAGCGGTTTTTATGAAACAGGTCTGGATTTACTTCTTCGACAAAATAAAGTGGAGGAAGTTATTATTACCGGTCAGCACACGCATATTTGCGTGCGGCATACTTCGGCTGATGCTTTTGCGAGAAATTATAAAATCATTATTCCTTCAGATTGTGTAGAATCATTTACTGATGAGGATCACAAAAGGGGTTTAGAGTATCTTTTGATGTGTTATAAGGCAGAAATAGTTACGGTTGAAGATCTGATAAAGTAGTGATCTTTATAACTGATTGACTTTTTAGTCTATACTTATAGTAGAGTTAAGATTATGGCTATCAAAAGTAAATTGGTAAAGCTTGAAAAGGCCCAAGTTAGACTGGCTGATGAGCGGACGCTTCTAGCTTATATCAGAACTGCTCTTTCTGTTTTCATCTTTGCTATTTTTATCCTTAAATTTTTTCCCGATTATCCCGATATTTTTTTAATCTTTATAACGATTGTAATTTTGGGAGTAATTATTCTAACTATCGGTTTTGTCGAATATTTTGTTTTTCTTAGCAAGACTAAGAAGTGATTATTGCTTTTATAAGCTTGGTAGGTTATACTACAAATCTAGTTTAGGCCTAATTAGTTCCACGGTATACTCAAGGTTTTTTATACCCCAAGGGCATCCTGGAATCAATAGGACCAGAAGAAAAGGAGGTGAAATCCAGGATGCAAACATCAAGTTTTTCCGATCAGACCTTTGTTTGTAAAGACTGTGGCAAACAATTTGTTTGGACAGCAGGCGAGCAGGAATTTTACAAACAGAAAGGTTTTGAGAACCCCCCGTTTCGTTGCGCCGAATGTCGTGAAAAAAGGAAGGCGGAGCGGATGAGTAACAGGCAGATGACCAAAATTACCTGCAGTAAGTGCGGTAAAGAAGACGAAGTGCCTTTTGTTCCTAGAAAAGGAACAGGAGTGCTTTGCCGTACTTGTTTTGCCGAGCAAAGACAAAACAAACAAATTTAATTTAGATTTATTGGTGAAAGCCCCGCTTTATCAAAAGCGGGGCTTTTTTATGAGTTTTATGATAAAGAAGATAATAATGGAGACCACTGTTAATACTTCAATAATAATTAGAGCTACTTTGAGAGTGTTTGGTAGGTAGGTAAATTCGACTGTATGTTCACCAGGTGGAACCTTAACAGCCAGATAAAAAGGGAAAACCGCATATTTATTTACCAGTCTTCCATCAATCTTTACTTGCCAGTCAGGGTGATAACTCATCTTAAACATGACTAGGCAATTTGGGCATTTATCCGGAATTTTTATCTTGGCGGAATAGGTTTGTCTTTCGACTTTTTCTTGAGAGATAAGTGCTTCTGTACCGGTTCCATCTTTGATGTTTTCTGTTAATCTTGCGGAGACAGTTGCTTCCAGAAAGACAAAAGGAAAGTCGGTAAAAATATTTTGGGATTTGTTGGGAGGATTGCTTTGATTGGATGAGTTTGAGATATCTTTATAGCTTACCTCATTAATCATTTCGATTGCTTTCTCGGTACCCGGTGGGATTGCAGCATTTTTTTCTACCGTGATAATCGGGTGCATTTTCCAGCGTCTGGGATAACTTCTGTGCCAAAGATGGACGAGATTAATAAAATTAGTTTTGTCCGTTTTTACAAACATGGGAGAGGACACAACATCAAACCAGCCAGAGGTGGGGATTTCATAGACTTCAAACGGGCCAAATTTTTTGCTTAAGGATGCCTCTTTGGGAAAACCCTGATTTTGGGGCGCGATGATATAGCGGATGTTGAGAAGATCATAATCCTCTGGTAGTCTTTCGTCGAAATTTTGCTCGTTTTCGCTCATCATGGACCAGGTTTCCGGCAAAAACTGACTTACATCTAAGCCGCTTATACCCAAAAGCATATACATTTCTGTTGAGCCCAAGCGGAAATTTTTGCCCCAGTTGCCGGGCCGGCCGGCGTAGACACGGGCTGGGGTAAGAGAGTTAAGATATGAAATTAATTCATCGAAATTCTTTTTGTCGTAAAGATAGGCATAATTGGCTTCACCGATCCATTTGTTATTGAGTGAGGCATAATTTATGGTTTGTTTAATGGTAAGATAGCCTAAAAGGACGACTACGGCAGCCGTCAGGATAAAGATGATGATTTTAATTAGCGGGTTCTGCCGCGAGTTTCCCTCCCGCCGGTGCTCCTTAACGCGTGCGCCGTCGGGAGACCTTCCTCTCGCGTCACCCGCAGTTAAAATTAAGGCGTTTCTTATCAAATTTTTAATTTGGAAATTTGAAATTTGATCCGCCAGACAGCGGATGAGATTGGAAATTAAATTAAAAATGTATTCTATTCCCGCCGGGATTAGAAATATTGCCGCTATCTGGAGACCAACGATAAAACGGTGTTGGTGAAAATCGCTCATTCCGGGAATAAAATTGATAAGTCCTCCCCAGGTAGTGCGGCCAAAATAAAGAAGAAACCACATGGCAAAAAGCAAAGAGAATGGGAAAAGACGGTTGTTTGCCAACATCATGAAAAATCCTATGATTACTAAAATAGTGACAACAGGTAACCTGCCCCAGTCAAAAATCTCTCCTTGGAAAAATTGCCTTATCACCTCAAACCAGCCGTAGGAATCGAATTTCCAGATTGGATCCCAGAAAGAAATAATGTGGTAATTGCTGTATAGAAATACAGGAATGATCCAATATGCAAGAAGGAAAACAACAATTGCAAAAATAATAATAAGCTTTTTTATCCTACCGATAATATGTTTGATTTTTAAGTCAAAAAAGAGAAAGGGGATAGTAGAAATAACAGCGATTATCCCCATACCTAGATGTCCGGCAAAGGTTAGAGTAAGAAAGAGGATAGAAAAAAAGAAGTCACTTTTTATAATTGATTTAAATGAATGAGTTATCTTAAGCGGAAAACTAAAAGAAAAGGAAGGATTTGCAAGTGTTTTGTAGATAAAAGCCAGAGCAAGAGGAAAGAAAATCATGGCATAAAGTTGCGAAGTTAAGCCATAACCTCGCCAAAGGAAGCTTGGAGGATCAATGCCGTATAGGCCGTCAGTTGAGAAATTACTAGCAAAAAAGGCACCCAAAGCAGAAAAAAGGGGGTTAAACCCGACAAGTCGCAGTGCAAAAAATACCGATAACGGAAAAAGACAAAGAAGAAGATACTTAGTTAAGTTATAGTACTGGTAAAGCGAATACGATAGCTGAAAAAGTGAAGTAAGCGGTTTTACAATCAGGCGGTAGGAGGAAACAGTTGCTATTTGTGGAATATGACTGTAATAAAAGGGCAACGGGTAGCCTTCGGCCCAAGCAGGGACGTTGTGATCAGTAAGATTCGGCAGACAGGATAAAGAAAGCGGACAGCCATAATTTTCCCACACCCAGTCAGTTCGGGCGATAAGTGAGTATTGGAAAATATTATCATTTGGGTCAGCCAGAATCTGCGTTTCCGGATAGTTTAGCCAGAGGTGGAAGATGATGGTAGCGGCTAAAATGATCCAAGCTAAAACGGTCGAAAAGTTTTTTCTCATAATTTATTTATCTATAAAGCGTCGGATTAAACCAGTCGGCGTGATCACTGTTTATACCGTCTCCCGCATCTGTCACCACAAGTTCCAATGTTTTTACGCTGTTTATATCAACGTCTAAGTGTCCCGGAAAATCAAATCTGCCCATCTTTTTACTTACGAAAAGCTCCTTACCATCACCCACTACTTTAAAAATAACACTTGCAGGGGTTGGGGCATTAGTATCAACCCCATAGTCACTGACGAATCTTTTGAATTTTTTTCCAATGTCAAAAACTATAGTTGAATTTGCATGAGTACCAAAACCTTTTCTGTAGAAAAAATAGTCATCAGATAATCTGCTCCAGGATTTCCAGCGCGAATCAGTGGTAGTAGCCCGATTAACTTGAAGAATGCCATAGTCTTGTTTTGAAGCAATCGGCTTAAACTGTGTTAGTGATACTTCGCCTTTGAAAAGATAGGAAAAATTTCCCAGTAAAAACATAGCAGCCATAAAACCAAAAGGAATAAAAGCAATAAGTAGGGGTATCTCGGAAATGACATAGGGCAAAGTCAAGAAAAAAAGAATGATAAAAAGATAGGAATTAACAATAGTAAGAGCTGGAGTAGTTAGTCTATAAAGAGTGTAGATACCGTTTTGTGGGTAATTAAGGACGAGTCCCGTGTGGATATTAAAAAAAATTACCGCTGTAAGTAGTGCATAGAGAGTCCAAAAATATTTTTTTGCAAAGTCTTTTTTAGTATCAAGAAACGGATAGAAAAATAAAAGCAGGACAATGACCGGGTAACTATATCTTTCGTGGCTTTGGGTGGTGAAAAGGAAAAAGGCAAAAATGGCAAGAGTAAGCGTCAAGAAGAAATTCCGGGCATTAGGCTTAAGAAACAAAAGAAGAGAAAACAGAAGGTAAAAACTCGAGAAGATAATCAAACCAGTAGTTTTGGCATTAAGTATACCGACAGCCAAGATTTTGTCGATTACCTTCATACCTGAAGCTCCTGAAACTATCCACCAAAGATTATGGGCGTTTAACGAAAGCCAAGGAAAGTAATCGTTGTTGACGGTTAAAAGCAGTAAGACCCGTTCCATGTCGCGGGCAATGAGAAAAGGCAGACATACAGCAAAAAAAGCAGCACATGATGCGGCCAGCGATTTGACCAAGGTTTTAAGGTTGAAGTAGCGGAAGATAAAAAGAAAAAAAAGCGGGATAAAAATAATATTTTGTAGTTTCATAAGGAATCCGACGGTGAAGATGGCCGAAGCCAGAAGCGGCCGGCGGTAAAAAAGAAAAATGACGGCAACAATGGTAAAAAGCAAACCAAAAGACTCAACTTGTCCCCAGAGGGCTGAATCTAAGATGACTACGGGATTGAGAAAAAAAACAGTAGAGAGAAGAAGAGGAAGGCTAATTATATGCGAGTCCTTTCCCTCGCGTATCCCAAGATTATCCTTCAAGTCGTTTGCGGCAAACATTGATTTTTTCCATAAGGGACTAGTCGCTCCTTTTCCTTTCGGTGAAGCACAACTTGGGAATTTCTCGCCTGTCTCACCCGCATGATAAAAATTTTGCCTGATGTTTACTCCCAGTTCTTTTAATTTTTTCTTTTGCGAGAAGAACCAGTAGATAAGGCACGCGATGACTACATCAGCAACAATCGCAAAAGATTTAGAAACAAAGAGGAAACCGAAGTTATTTTCCAGCCAAAAAGTATTATAGTCATGAGGGTCGCCAATTAAACTATAGAATTTTCCCATGAGCCAGAGGACATAGATAAACCCTGGTGGATAATTTATATTGGTGTTGTGGGCTGTCCAGACGATGCCATGATCAATTGCTCCTAAACTCCATGATTTCCAAAAGGCTATATCCGCTAAAAAGCCGGTATTGCCAACCAGAAGTAGACGGATGGAAAGGCCAAGAAAGATGACAAGCAGAAAAGGATATACTGAAAAAAATTTAGTTCGAATCATGGGTATATGTTAAATAAATTTTAACAGAAAAAAAGTGAAGTATAAAATAAGTTTTTTTATCTTTATTTTTCTGTGGTGGGGGAAACAGGAGTCCATTTGACACTGTCAATGATCCGGTCAAAAATAGCCGGGTCGACGATGCCATTGGCTGCATGAAGCATGAGGTTTTTTTGCCCGGGAATTTCAAAAAAGATATCAACATTGGGTGTGGCATCGGCGTAATTGATGTAGGAAGCTCGGTAGCCTTTCAAGCCATGGGCATTGGTGAAAGGCTCGACACTAGCTACTCCTTTTAATCCAGAAAAGAATTTGTACCAGTTTTTGACATATTCAATTTTGGGCTTATTTACGTAACTTTCATCTCTTTTATCGATAATCTCCATATTGAAAAGGAGATTTTGTTGTGGAATGACGTTGCCCCAAGCGATAGCAATGCTGTCTGTGGGATCATCTGGAAAAACCACTAGAGTCAGAGTAGATGGATAAGAGAAAGAATAAGGATAAATCCTGCCGCTTTGAGTGGTCCAAGAAACAGTAGCATCGGCTGTAAAACGAAGCGGGGCGGTAGGTGGTTGCTTGCCGGGAGACGGAGAAGCGCCAAGATAAGTTACGCCACCGGGAAGGACGATATTACCTGCCTGTTTTTGTGAATAGCGGTAGGCAGCATAAACAGCTGCACCTAAAATGACAACACCGACAAAAGTAGCAATTGCGAGTTTGGTAAAATTCGGTTGTTCGCTGTCTTTATCCATTGTGTTAGAATTTTAACACAACAAAAGAAAGACATGTCAAGAGAGAAAAATTATAAATTTAAGATAATAATTTTTTTTCTGAGTCTTTTTTTTGTCTTTTTTTCCTTTGTTCCCTCCTTTTATGAGATTTATCATGCCAAAGATTTACCCCGCGAAAGAGTCTTTGTTTTGGAACATAACTATATGTTTGACTACAATTTCTATCTCTCTAGGATAAGACAGGGACAAGAAGGAAGGTGGTTGGTTTCTGAAAAATATTTTAACCAACCCCATGCTGGATCTTTGTTTCAGATTGTCTATCTTTATTTTGGGAAAATAGGCGGTATTTTTGGTTTGTCACCGGAGCTTATCTACCATCTTTCTAGGTTAATTTTGGGATTTATCCTGCTTATCTTAATAGGAAAATACGCATTGCATTTTTTTCCTGGGTTTTGGGGTGTCATCGGTTTTCTTATTATTGTCACCTCGGGAAGCTGGCCCATACTTGTTAAGGTTGGGGAGGCATGGCGCTTTGCTACTCATATGGGCTGGTGGTCGGCTATAGATTCTCTCTCGCGCATCACTTTCATCCCTCATGTTCTTTTGGGACAGATATTCATCTTGGTTTTTCTGACAGGAGACTGGGAAGATAAGTCAATTAAGTTACCTAGGTTAATAGGATGGGGAATAATAGGTTTTGTTGCGGGGATTATTTTTCCGCCGGTTCTTATCGTAGTCTATACGGTCTTTGGGATGCTTCTGGTTATGGAGCTAGTAAAAGATAGGTCATTTAGAACTCTCAGTTCGATTAAGTGGATACAGAGGATGGTTTTTGTCGCTCTCTCTTTTCCCTCGCTGATTTATCTTGTCCTCATGATGAAAGTATCTCCTTGGAGCGCACTTGCCCTTTTTGACATACAGCATAGGATTATTCTTCCCTACCGGGAGTATGCTTTGGCTCTGGGACCGGTATTGCCTTTAGGAATCCTTGGTCTGGTTCTTTCTTTTTTTCAGAAAGAAAAAAGACTCATGGTTCCGACTGTCTGGATACTGTCTATAGGATTACTTTTTCTTATCTTTGAAAAAGTACCGCAGCAGTCGCCCTCGCGTTTCACCGAGGCTCTTGTTCAGGTACCTTTAGGAATAATGACTACCTACTTCCTTTACACAATTTGGGAGCGTTGCAGGAGTAAATTGGTAAAGATCATTATTGGACTAAGCATTTTCGGGATGATTGTTATGGGCACAGGAGTGATGGTTTCTATGATATTTTGGCTTACTGATCAAGCATACGGTAAAAGGGTAGGTACTTGGCAAGTACCTATCGGGACACAGATTGTTTATCCTCTCAAAGATTTTATGGATGGGATAATTTATCTTCGTGACAACACTTCCAGAGATTCCGTGGTGCTTTCCTACGTTACTGCCGGCAACTTTATTCCTGCTTACGGAGGAAATTATGTTTATCTTGGTCATGCCAACACGCCAGATGAGAATGCCAAAGAAAAAATTGCGGCCAGATTTTTTTCGGGAAAAATGAGTAAAGAAGAGGCTAAAGAGTTTTTGAGCCGCGAGAGAATATCTTATGTGTATTTTGGGATTCAGGAGAAAGAATTGGGTGGGATAAAAGATTTAGTTTCAAGTTATCCCTTTTTATCACCTCTTTATCAAAATGATAATGTTGTAATTTACAAAGTTAAATGAGTTTATAAAACAAGTCTTTGTGTGTGGCACACAGTGAGATTTGAAGATTAGATTTATTTAATTATTGGCAATGGAGACTAAGTTTAATTAGAACTTTAATTTTTGGGTACATAAAGGGTGACTTCCTCGGTGTCATAAATAGGTTTAAGAAGATTCGGATATAGATAATTTTGATATATAGGTTTTTCTTCAGGACCTTGGAAGATAAGAACAATTTTATTGTTCGTTATTAATTCTTTTGCCTCTTTATCGGATAGCTTGTTTTCGAAGAATCTCCGGACAATAGCTTGTTTCTCATCAATATTATAAGTATAACCAGAATGCCCTATAAAACTTATTGTATGAGTGTATGCCGGTAAGTAATTGCCGGTATAAAAGGTGCCCAGGGTATGAGAATTTTTGGGAAAGTTGCTATTTATGAAATCGAAAGCCTTTTGCAGACGGTTGTCAAAATAGATATTGCCAAAAATCGGCCAGTATTCGCGTATCTGATCTTTAAGGCTCCAGTAAATCAAGGGGAGAGTAAACAAGATAAATAAAATAAAGATTGTAGAATTAATTAATTTTCTTAATTTAGGGATTCTGTCGCTTCTTAGCCCCATTTCGTGCTCGCTCCATGTATTTTTTGCGGCACGAAATGAGTCTTCCTGGCTCAAGTCACCCGTAACTAAAATTAAGGTACTTCTTATTAAGTTTTTAATTTTGAACTTTGATTTTGATCTTTGAATTTTAAATTTTGAGATGATTATTACGGTTGCTTCTATCCCGATTACTGCGAGTATCGCTAGCGGTAGATAGGGTGCTCCTTGGATTAGTCTTATATTAGAAATGTTTAAGGCGGGTGCAAGAGGAATTAAAAAAAGAGGGACTAAAAACCAATAGGCGGTAAGAATATAGGAAAAACGTCGGGAGTAAAGGGCGGCAGCTACACCAATTACCGCAAAAGGGAGAAGAAATCCCAAAGCACCGGAAATTTCCGGTATCAAGGGAAACTGCAGTTTTCTTTCCCAAGCGATATACTGACTCCAGGGAAAGCCTTTATTAGTCTGCAGGATCATGAGGAGAAGAAAAAGTACACCTGAAGACCAGTAGATTAATAAACCTAAATACTTTATTCCTTTTTTTGATTGGTTAGAGAAATAGATAAAAGGAGAGTCGATAAACTTTCGGAAGGCAACAAAAGCAGATTTGTTTAATAATAACGCCGGCGGAATTACTATAAGCAGAATCATCAAACTTGGCGTATGGACAAAAGCCAAAAGGGCGGCAAAAATGACAAGAAAAATAAGAAATTTGCCTTTGGGATTCTCCATATATTTCAGAAGAAAAATCAAACTCAAGACCAGAAAAAGACTACCAAACATATGGTGTGGCAAGTAGGCGGCACGTCTGATCGGATCCATCCCTGTCCACCAATTCATGTAAGGGATCCATTCCGTTTTTCCATTGAGATTAACAGGATGCAGTAAAGGCGCAGAGAAAAGAAAGAAAAAAAAGGCAAGACGGGGGTGGGGAATATTAAGCTGAAAAATAAGGTAGAAGGCGGCAAAGAAAAACATAATGCTTAAGACTATCCTTGCCAGATGATAGGTGACAGCATAGGGAAGGGCTAAAACTCGGCTTAATTTCCCAAGCCAGAGAAAATAGGAGAAAATAATTGAAGACTGGTGAGTTTCAGTAGTGTAGGGATCACTAGTTAAGTAGGCACCGCCAGCTCCTTGATTCATAAGAGACTGGTAGAAGAAAAAATCTTGGGCATTATTATGAACAAGTGTAAAAGTGCGGCCGGGTGGAGAGTGGAAAATATCGGCTATAAGCGGAGTAAGGTTAAGAGCGAGGATTATAAAAGTGGTAATAAAGAAGAAAACAAAATCTGAAGAGAAAAATCTGTAAAGACGCCTTTTCATATAGATATGATAACATTTTTAGCTTACTCATTTTAGATCAAGTCGCATTTCGTTTATGAATCTGCTATGATCCAAACAAATTATGAGTAAAAGAACTCCTTCCATTTCCGTTTTTTTTCCTTTCTTAAATGACTGGGGAACAGTAGGAAGTCTGATTGGGTTAGCTGTCGCAACCGTCTCCCGCCTTACGGATGACTGGGAGATAATTATAGTTAACGATGGTAGCAGAAGAGAAGATCGGGAGGCATTGGAATTGATTACTGAAACAATCAATCCAATTTTAAGTTCTAGACTTCAGAATTTAAATTTCCAGAAAGAAAAATATAAAAGTAGGATAAGAATAATCAACCATAAAAGAAATATGGGTTATGGGGGAGCTTTAAGGAGTGGTTTTAGTGCCGCTACCAAGGATCTGATTTTTTATACCGATTGTGATGCCCAGTATGATCCTAGAGAGCTTGCTTTATTATATGAGGCGATGAAGCTTGGAATTGGCATGGTTAACGGCTACAAGATTAAAAGAAACGATCCTTGGTATCGGATTTTGGCAGGAAGGATATATCATTATTTTGTAAAATTTGCTTTCAGGCTTCCAATCCGGGATACAGATTGCGATTTCAGACTTATAAGACGTGAAGTTTTTGAAAAAGTGAAATTATTTGAGAATACCGGAACAATCTGTGTGGAACTGGTAAAAAAAATTGATCATTTCGGTTATAAGATTGCCGAAGTGCCGGTGCATCATTTCTGGCGAACCAGCGGTAAGAGCCAGTTTTTTAACTTTGGAAGACTTTATAAGACTGCGTTGAATCTTATAAAACTTTGGTGGAAACTGATTATTCTTAAAACTTATAACGCGTAAATCTGATTTTCAAAACTTCGATAAAGGAGAAGACGATATCCGAAGTCAGCCTCACTTTCGTATCGGAATTGTTTTTCCACTTTACGGGAATCTCCCTAAGTTTATAGTTGAATTTTTTTAGAAGATAGATAAGCTCCGCATCAAATGACCAGCGGCGGCAGACTAAAAGTGAAAAAATTTTCCTAGCTACCCTTTTTTTGAAACCTTTAAAACCGCAGGTGATATCAGTCACATCTAGGGAAAGGATGGATCTTGTAAGATTCCGATAAATTTGTCCAAGAGTTTCTCTTATTTTGTTTTGGTGTATTAAAATTTGACTTTCCGGCAATCTTCTTGAAGCGATAACTGCATCTGCCCCTTGCTCCAAAATTTTTAAGGCGTTTTTAAGATGAGCAAGATCAACGGAAAGATCAATATCAGTGAAGAAAATGTATTCTCCTTGAGCTTTTTCCACACCCTTTTTTATGGCGTAGCCTTTCCCTTGATTTTTTTTATACCCTATCAATTTAATAATATTTGGTATTTGATGTTTGACGTTTGATATTTTCGATGCTGTCTTATCGGATGATCCGTCATTAACAAAGATGATCTCATAGGGATATTTCGGCAATAGATATTTTTTGGTATCAGATAAAAGAAGAGGAAGAAACTTAGGCAGCCGTTTTTCCTCGTTGTAAAGCGGGATAATGATTGTAACTTTTGGTAAATTACTCATGCTTTTTCATTATGGCAATAATTGATGTACCAAAAGGAAAATTGATAATTCTAGAAAGAAGTAGTAAGTTTTCAATTCTAGTAATTAGCAGAAAAAGAAAATTTAAGGAGGAAAACTTGATAAAGTCAGAGGGCGGATTAGTAGAAAATATGCTGTTTAACCACCTAAAGATTCTGATGAAAGGATAAAGAAAAGTGATTCTATGGGAGGAGAAGACGATAGAAAAGCCGGTATTTTGTGCTAGATTCTTAAGTGAATTCATCTCGTAACGCCGAAAATGCCCCAGCGCCTTATCCCAATAGGAGGTAAGTTTGGGATTTGCCGGGACATGAAGAATAAATAAGCCGTTTTTTTTAAGAAGAGCTGATACTTTCTCAAAAGCCCTTTTATCATCGTGTAGGTGTTCAAAGACATCCGCAGCGATAATAATATCATACTTTTTTCCAAAAGATTGGTATTTTTCAAAATCTGCATGAATAAGTCTTTTTATGCCTTTTTTCCGGCAAAAAGAAAGGGCGGTTTTACTTTTGTCTAAAACAGTGATAACGGCTTGATTTAAGAATTGGCTCGAAATATTAGCTGTGCCGGCGCCTATTTCCAGAATTTCAAGCCTTTTTTTCGAATAGTAAAGATTACGTTTGATAAGACTGGCGATAAGCTCTCTTTTAGCAATATGCCACCAGTGGGTTTTTTCCAGTCGGTCAAACTCTTCTATATAGTATTTTTTCATTGATTTTTTTTAGTATACTTCAATTAATGCGAAAATTCCGTCCCGGATTTATCATTTTTTTTATCATCGGCAATCTGCTTTTTCTTCTTACAAATGTTTCTCTCTTTTTATCTTTGCAAAAAGCGCCAAGTGGCACCTTTTACCCTCTTCTTCATCAAGGTCACATGGATTATTACCTTTATCTTTCCGCCATACGGGAAAGTATAGACGGTTCTTTTTTTATGAAATCACTTTTTTCCGCAGAACCCGCAAAGGAAAGCCTTTTTTATATTTATTTCATCGGGTTGGGGAAATTGGGAGGAGCGCTTCGTCTTAACCAGATTGTTACTTATCACTTGGGTCGGATTATCTCGATTGAATTTATGTTAGTTTCAATTTATCTTCTTTGTTGGCAGGTTTTGGGGAAAAAATGGGCTTTTTACGGGGCCTTTCTTTCCCTTTTTTCCACAGTGCCGCCGCTTATGTTTTTTGGAAAAAGTGTCGCTTTTCCTTCTTGGTGGAGTGGACTGGATGCTTTGGGAAGAATGGATTATCTTCCACATCATGCTTTTGGGATAGCCTCAATTTTTACCAGCGTTTATTTCTTGTTTCGTAATGAGGCAATTTTTGCCGCTATTTTTGCTTTCTTGGCAACGCTGGTTTTTCCGCCTGTAGGACTGATTACTCTTTTTTGTCTGCCGGCAGCCATGGTAATTTGTTTTCGGCAAAAGCCTTATCGAGATTACCGGTTTGTTTTTATCGTTTTCTTGATCTTGTTGGCCCTACTTTTTATGAAGTGGCAGACGAACTTAGGCTTTCCTTGGTCACAGTGGAAGTATTGGGAGATGGGGCTTTGGAATGATATACCCGATGTCAATTTTTACATTATTATTGGCGGCGGGATGCTTTTGTTTTTTTCTCTTCCTACTATCTTTTATATTCTTCTTAAAAAGCGTAAGTTCATCTATGTATATCTTGTCATCTGGGCAATTTTACCATACTTACTTTTACCTTTTACTGATTTTATTGGAGTCTCCAGAATCAGGATGGCTTATGTCGGTAACTTTTTGCCGCTTGCCATTCTTTCAACTTTGACAGTTAGGACTTTATCAAGAAGTTGGTTTACAAAACACAGAAGTCTGGTGGCAATCTTATTTCTTCTTTTTTTCTGCGCTTTTTCTTTTCCGGTTTCTTATTACTTTTTCCGCGAAAAAATCTCTTTTGTTCCTTTGGGATACATCAATATTTTTATTCCCAAAGAAATGATGGATTCCATTGTTTTTCTCGGAAAGACGGCAAAACCTTATTCCGTAATCTTAAGTCTTGATTATTCAGGGAATATCTTTCCGGCTTTCATCAAGGTAAAGTCTTATTTTGCCCATGTAGCGCAGACAAAAGATTATGGAAAAAAGAGGCCTCTGGTAGAGAAATTTTATAAAGGTGAGATGACGATGGAGGAAGCAAAGCAATTTGTGAAAGAGAACGGCATAGATTACATCTATCTTGGTCCGATAGAAAAGACACTCGGGACAATTTTAAGATACAATCTTCCAATAACGGAGATTTACAACAAAGGGGGAATAGTGGTATATAAGGTAATATAAAAATTATAAAAATATGGTAAAAAGACTGACACAGAAAGAAGCGGCAAAATTGGGCACGGAATACCAGTTTGTTCCTCCAATTAAAATGGGACCATGGACTTCCTACAGTCTTTTGCATGATCCTATACATATGTCTTTTGTTCTTGCCCGCTACAAATTTTGCGCCCGGATGCTGGCGGGGAAAGGGATGGTATTAGAGATAGGTTGTGGTGATGCTCCCGGGACACCAATTGTTGCCCAATTTGTCGAAAAAGTTATCGCAGTTGATATTGAAGAGCGGCTTATCAAATCAAATAAGGAACGTCTGGTAGGGGTGAAAAACATCGAGTTTCGGAATTTTGATATTTGTAAGGAAGTACCGCAGGAAAAGTTTGATGCTGTTTACTCAATTGACGTTATTGAACATCTGGATAGGCATCTTAATAAACCATTTTTCAAAAATACTGTAGCCTGTCTTAATAAAAATGGCATTTGTATCGTTGGTACACCCAATAAAACTGCTAACAAGTACGCCACACCAAGAAGCAAGATTCAACATATCAATCTTCAGGACCATAAATCCTTAAGAAAAAGACTTGAAAGATATTTCCAAAACGTCTTTATCTTTTCCATGAATGACGAAGTGGTGCACACAGGTTACTATCCAATGGCGCATTATTTATTTGGTATGGGCGTAGGGGTAAAATGAATGGCAGAAATTGATTTGTTAAGAAACTATCCTAAAAGCAAAAGGAAGATAAATACCCGGGCAAAGAAAAAGACTGAGGTCATCAGGAGAATTGCTAGGCAGTTTGGTCGGGAATATTTTGACGGCGAGAGAATTTACGGCTATGGCGGATATTATTATCATCCGCGTTTCTTCCAGCCGGTTATTCCCGATTTTGTAAAACATTATTGCTTAAACAGCAAAAGCAGTATTTTGGATGTAGGTTGCGCCAAAGGCTTTATGCTTCATGATTTTCTGGTGCTTGTTCCTGGAATTAAAGTTGCTGGTATTGATATTTCTGAGTACGCGATTGAGCACGCAATGGAGGATGTCAAGCCATATCTTCGAGTTGGTAATGCTAAAAATTTGCCCTATCCCGATAAATCATTTGATCTGGTTATTTCAATCAATACGATCCACAACCTGCCTCTTAACGATTGTATTAAGGCATTAAAAGAAATTGAAAGGGTAGCAAAAAAGCACGCCTTTATTACGGTTGACGCCTACAGGAACAAAAAGGAAAAAGAGAGACTGGAGGCGTGGAATCTGACGGCAAAAACCTATATGAGCACGAAAGAATGGGAAAAACTTTTCGCAAAAGTCGGATACACGGGCGATTATTACTGGTTTATACCTTAAATTAGTAATTTGCTCAGCGTATAAAATTTTCTTGTTCGTAAGACGGGAAGGTCATCTAGCGCGTTAAGATGTTACTTGGGTTAAAATAACGATATACTGTCAGAACGTCAGGATTGGTGAAAGCGTTCCGTATGCGACCTTCGAAAATTTTATACTGCTTCGCAATAGCAGCATTGCTGATTTAATTTTCTGTGTATGCGAAATTTATAATTATATGAAGCTTTCTGATTATGTTGCCGATTTTTTATATAAGCAGAATTTGCGACATATTTTTCTTTATTCAGGTGGGGCGATTGTCCATGTAGCTGATAGTATTGACCGGCATCCTAAACTAAAAATCATTATTCCCCAACATGAACAAGGAGGAGCTGCTGCCGCTGATGGTTACAGTCGGATTACAGAAAACTTAGGTTGTATGATAACAACTAGCGGTCCCGGCGGCACCAATACGGTAACCAGTGTTTGCAACTCATATTTTGACTCAATTCCCGTACTTATCATCACTGGCCAGGTAGCCACCTTCAGGATAAAACCCTCCAAGGCGCTTCGTCAGAAGGGTTTCCAAGAGACGGATATGGTTTCCATTTTCCGTTCAATCACCAAATACGCAGTTCAAATAAAGAAAGCAGAAGATATAAGGTATGAGCTTGAGAAAGCAGTTTATTTGGCTAAAAGCGGTCGTCCTGGTCCGGTGCTTTTGGATCTTCCTGACGATTTACAGCGGGCAGAGATAGATCCAGCAAACCTTCGGCCGTTTTCACCACCAAAGAGAAAGAAAGTTAGGTTAAAAAAGCAGTTTAAAAAAATCTTAGAACTTATCGAAAAGTCAAAACGACCCATACTCATATTGGGGGCCGGAATAAGAGTCACCAGCCTTCAAGATGAGGCAAAAAAATTCGTCGAATATTTCAAAATGCCTGTACTACTTACTTGGGGCGGGATGGATCTTTTTCCTTATGATTATCCCTATAACATGGGTGGAGTAGGGGTTTGTGGTCCTAGAGGAGGGAATTTTGCGGTGCAAAATGCCGATTTGGTTATAGCTTTGGGAACAAGACTTTCACAAATGATTACCGGCGGAAAGCAAAACCTTTTTGCTCCTCATGCCAAAAAAGTGATGGTAGATATAGACAGGGAGGAGCTTGAAAAATTTGGTCCAAACGATTTTAAGCTTGATATAAAAATTTTAGCAGATCTTTCTGATTTTTTTGCAGAGGCTAGAAAATATTATAAAAAACCTTTTCCTGTCTCTTCCGTCAGCCTTGTTAAGGGTGCTTTATCTCAAAGCAGTTTTAGCGGGTTTAGATCAAGAAGGGATCGTTTTGCGAAGTGGCGAGAAACGATAAAGGAATGGCGTAAAAGATACCCTATCTGTCCCAAAGAATATTACCAGGAAAAAGGTCACGTCAACGCTTATGTCTTTATCAAAGAGCTTTCCCGAATCTTAAGACCCGAAGATATAATTCTTACTGATGCCGGCGGCAATCTTTCTTGGACGATGCAGAATTTTGAAATAAAAAAAGGACAAAGACTTATTTCAGCATGGAATCATTCACCTATGGGTTACTCCGTGCCCGCCTCAATTGGTGCAGCACTGGCAGGAAGAAGAAAGGTGTATTGCATTACAGGCGATGGGGGTTTAATGATGTGTCTTGAAGAACTGGGGACAATAAGAAGACATAATTTGCCGATTAAGATTTATATCTTCAATAATCACGGCCACGGTATCCAGAAGCAGACTATGGATACCTGGCTTGCCGGTCGCTATACCGCAGTTGACGAAAAGACGGGTCTTTGGTTTCCGGACTTTGAGAAAGTTGCAGAGACTTTTAAAATTCGGTACTTTCATATTAGAAACCACGGGGAGATCGGAAAGATTTTGAAAAAAACTATTGCAGCAAAAGGTCCGGTTCTCTGCGATGTGGAGATAAATCCAGACCAAAAGATAGTTCCGATGTTGAAATTTGGAAGCTCGCTTGAAGATCTTGATCCTAAACTTCCGACGGAAGAATTGGAAAAGATAATGATCTGCCATACAAAAGCAAAAGGAGAAATAAAAAAGGAAATAATAAGCAGTGAAGCTAAACTTATATAAGATTAAGATTGCTTTACTATAGTGTTTTTTATTTTACGGATTTTTATTTAATTATTCGCAGAATAAAATTTCCGAAGAAAATTTCATCCAGTTTTGCAATAAAAGAGATATATGCCAACAGTAATTATACTTTCCATAAGTAGCGACATAGGAATGATTTTAGCAAAAAGGTACCTTAAAGATGGATTTCGGGTGATTGGTACCTACCGGACCTTCTCGGAAAAACTTTCAGAGTTTAAGAAGAATAAATCTTGCACCTTGATTAGTTGTGACATAAGTGATCCAGGTCAGGTAAAAAAATTGGTATCGAAATTAAAAAAGTTAAAGATTAGTTGGAATACTTTCATTTCATGTGTTGGCGAACCGAGACCATTGACGCCGTTTTTTACCACAGATTTTGAAAATTGGAGCAGGTCTTTTGAGTTAAACTCTGTAGAACAGCTCCGGGTTCTTCATGCAATTTATCCTTTCAGGGGAAAAGGGATGGTAACGGCAGTTTTTTTTGCCGCGGGAGGTATCAATAAAGCAGTTGTTAATTTTTCTGCCTATACTCTCGGTAAGATCGCTTTGGTTAAGATGTGCGAGTACCTTGATGCCGAAGAAAAAAACCTTAATATTTTTACTGTCGGTCCCGGCTGGACTAAGACAAAAACCCATGAGCTTATTCTTAAAGATCCAGAGATTTCCAAGGAAAAAAAGCGACAGACCCTTGAATTTTTAAAAAGCGGCAAGGGAACAGATATAGATTATATTTATGAATGTATCCGTTGGTTATCTGAAGGTGGGAAGAATATTGCTTCCGGCAGGAATTTTGCCATAGCTTATGATCCACTACAGAGAGGGAAAAGGGAGAAGCTGGTAAAAGCCTTAAAAGATGATATTAATATGTATAAGCTAAGAAGATATGGGAGTAAGTTTTGATTGAGTCTTTTTTATTGATTGTTCGCAAACAAAATTTTCTCTCTCTACAGTTTGCTCGGGCAAAACCAGACTAGACTAAAGCCAATTTTTTAGGATTAATAAAAATTATCTATCATGAAGACCAAAGCAGCGATATTGTGTAAGTTAAATTCACCCCTGCTTATAAAAGAGATTGAAATTCCCAAACTTAAAAAAGGTCAGGTTCTTGTGAAGATATTGGCAAGCGGTATCTGTCGGAGCCAGCTTAACGAGATTTCAGGAAACAAAGGTCCTGACAAATACTTACCCCACCTTTTGGGTCATGAGGGAGCGGGAATAGTGGAAGAGGCAGGCCCGGAAGTCACCAAAGTGAAAAAAGGCGATTACGTTGTTTTATCATGGATTAAGGGAAAAGGACTGGAGGCACCGTCTTCAAATTATTTATTAGAAGGCGAGATTATAAATTCTGGAGCGATAACCACATTCAGCGAATATTCAGTAATTTCTGAAAACCGCATGGTAAAGATTTCTAAAAAGGTTCCACCGCATTTGGCAGCACTTTTAGGTTGTGCCATACCTACTGGTGGAGGAATAGTCATTCATGATTTTCAAATAACCACTGATTCAAGCTTGGCGGTTTTTGGTGTGGGCGGAGTAGGTTCGGGAGCCATCTTAGTTGCCAAAATGCAAAATTGCGGGAGGATTGTGGCTGTTGACATCACTAGGGAGAAACTGGAGTTTGCCAAAAAACTTGGTGCCACAGAAACCCTTCTTTTTAAGAATTGTCAGAATTTAAAAGTAGATTTTGCGCTCGAAGCCTCGGGTGTAAGGGAGGTAATGGAAAAAGCCTTTGAATCCATCAAAAATACGGGAAAACTGGTGATTGCTGGGAATTTACGCAAAGGTGAAAAAATTGCGATCAACCCTTTCGACCTGATGTTGGGTAAAAGGATATTTGGTAGTTGGGGAGGAGAGACAAAACCTGATGTTGACATACCTTATTATGCAAAAGCTTATCTTAATGGAGATTTGAAGCTAGATAAATTGATTACTCAAAAGATTAAACTTGAAGAGATTAATGAAGTATTAGAGATGATGAAGAGAAATAAAGTGTTGGGGAGAGTAGTGATAGAATTTTAATAAACTGCTCAAAAACAAAATTTTCTCTCTCCAATGTTTACTCAGATAGACCCAAACCAGATAAAGCATGCACATTAGATACAGTATTCTCTCTAATATAGTCTTAACCCTTCGCTTAAATGTGAGCTTTGATAATTTTGTTTTGCTACGCAACAATAGTAATCATTGATAAAATAAGAGAAGACATTTTTATTTTATGACAAACGAAGTAACTGTGATTATTTCAGCTTTTAATGAGGAAAAAAACCTTGAGCAGGCGGTAGAAGATGTAGTTGCTGCCGTGGGAAAAGAAATGCCACAGTTTGAAATCATCATCGTCGATGATGGTTCAACCGATAATACGGCCAGAATTGCCGCCAAAATGGCAAAAAAATATAAAAATCTTCGAGTTGTCCGAAATTCCCAGAATCTCGGTTTGGGCCGGTCTTTTGCTAAAGCTATCACTTTTGTCAAGACTCCCTATTTAACTGTTTTTCCCGGAGATAACGATATGGCAGCTTCATCTCTAGTGCCGCTTCTTAAAAAAAGGAAGGAGGCAGACCTTGTCACCTCTTACATGAAGACCGATCGGTATAGATCTTTAGGCAGGAGAATAGTTTCAAAAGGCTACGTGTTTATGATGAACCGCCTTTTTGGGTTGCATCTTCGCTATTACAACGGCTCGTTTGTTGCAAGAACCTCTGCCTTGCGCTCTTTGACTCTTCGTTCAACTGGTCTTGATATCTACGCCGAGACAAAGGTGCGGATGATAAAAAAAGGCTATACTTACAAAGAGATTCCTTTTGAACACACGGGGAGAAAGCACGGAAAGTCCAAGGCATTAACCATAAAAAGTATTTTTAGGACAATCCGCAATACCTTTATATTGTATAATGACGTTGTTTACAGATAAAATTTTCTGTTCATGAAGATCAGGAAGGTTTTTTAGCCTATTGAGATATTATTAATTGAGACATCGACTATTTGTTGGAGTTTGCAAAGAGTGGTTAAAAGTTCCATAGGGGATCTTCTAAAATTTTATACTGCTTTGTAATTGTAAACTTTGTGTCGTTTGTTCAATTATCAATATAGAACTGAAACTTATAAAAATGGTAGATATCCTGGTGACCATTCTTGTCTTTTTTTTTACTTCTCTATCTCACATACTTTTGTACAAGACCGTCGGAGAAAAGACGATAACGGGCGTGAGGCTTTTTTTTACGGTCTATTTTGTGGGATTTCTTGTTGAGTTAATAGTCGTAACATGGATTTTGCCGAAAAATTGCTCATTACCACTTTCTTCAATTCTGTTTTACCTTTTAGCTACCGGAATATACTTTATTCTTTATATTGGTGCCTTTTTGGGAGACGAGAGTCCCGCAACAAAGATTTTCAACAGGATAAGGAAAACCGGTCAAGCTACTCATAGAGAGTTGGTTAACTGTTTTTCTGATAAAGAGCTGATTTTCAAAAGGATTGATGAGATGAAGAAGGTCGGTTGGATAAGCGAAAAAAAGGGCTCGTATAGTTTGACACCTAAGGGTTTGACAATCATGAAAATTGTTAGTTTTTATCAAAAACTGCTTAAATGGGAAAGGAGCGGATAAACATTTTATATGTGTGAAACTCTTGATATCAATATTTTTTTAACCGCAGTTTTTAGCTTCTTTGTTTTTTTGGGGGTTCACTTTATAGTTTTCCGCCACATAGAGGAGAAGACGGTCCTTTCTTGGCTTATGCGTATTTATTACTTGGGGGCATTGGTTAATTTGTTTGTGAGTTTTACCATGCTTGGATTTGGAAGTATTGTCTTTGTTTTTTTCTCCTTTCTTCTTTATACAATGCTGGTTTTCTGCTATATTTTAGGTATTTTTGGATTGATGGAATCATCCATTAGGATAGGATTGATCATGAAAATTGGACAAAGTAGTACTTATGGGATGAGAAAGCAAGATATTCTTAAAAATTACAACCGTAGGATAATCGTTGCCAAGCGGTTGAAAAGGTTTGTCGCTTCAGGAGAATTGAAATATCAAAAAGGCTATTATTTAATCAAAAAGAAATTTTCCTATTTTATCATCAATGATTTTATAAATAGCTTTATGAGAAAAATCTATGAGAAGTAGAAATTCACGGGATAGCCTAAGCGTGTTGATTGCCGCCTACAATGAGGAAGAGAACATTCTTGATGCGGTAAAAAGCGTCTATAGTGCGCTTAAAGGCTTAATTTTTGATTATGAAATAATCATTATAAATGACGGTAGTACGGATAAAACAGGCAGGATTATAGCCAGCCTTGCTAAAAAGGATAACAGAATCAAAGTAATTACTCACCGGAGAAATTTGGGTTTCGGTCGTTCAATACGAGATGGTCTTAATTTGGCAAGAAAGACTTACCTTACCGGTTTTCCCGGAGATAACGATATGTCAGCGGTTTCACTGCGAGAGTTAATTAAAGAGAGAAAATCCGCTGATTTGATTATTTCTTATATGGCTAACACTAGTGCAAGACCTCTTGTTCGAAGACTTGCCTCAGCTTTTTTCGTCGTTTTTATGAATTTGCTTTTTGGACTGCATCTTCGCTATTACAACGGTTATTTTATTGCCAAGACCAAACTTATTAAAAGTTTGTCTCTTTGTTCGGAAGGTTTGGCAATTTTTGCGGAGGCGATTGTGAGATTGATAAAACAGGGAGTAAAATACAAAGAAATCCCTTTTATTCATGAAGACAGAAAGACCCATCAATCAAAAGCTCTTTCATTTAAAAGTGTTGTTCAGACATTAAAAACTGTTGGTATCTTGGTTAAAGACGTTTACTTTCTTAATTCATGAGTCATAAATCATGTTTAGTTACAGGTGGAGCAGGCTTTATTGGTAGTTATTTAGTCGAGAAACTGCTTAATGACGGTCATAAAGTGATTGTGTTGGACCACTCACAAAGAGAAAATTTATCCCATCTTAAAACCAACAGGAGACTGTCGGTAGTAAAAATAGATGTTTCTGCGGGTGTGGATAAGTTGGTAAGATATTTCAAGGGTGTTGACTGGGTTTTTCATCTGGCGGGAAGGTCAGAAGTCACTAACTCCTTTATCCATCCGTTGGAATATCACCGAGTCAACGTAAATGGTACTTTGTATACACTTGAGGCAAGTCGAAAGGCAAAGATTAAAAAGTTTATCTATGCGGCTTCTTCTACCTGTTATGGAATTCCTGATATTTATCCCACACCTGAAACAGCTCCTGTTAAGCCGCAACATCCCTATGCTTTGACAAAATACTTAGGCGAACAATATACTCTGGCATGGGGCAGGATATACCGAATTCCGGTAGTCAGTCTTCGTCTTTTTGATATTTATGGTGCAAGGATTAATAAGTTTGGAAGTTTTGGTCCTTTGCTTACTATCTTTATCAACCAAAAAATTCAAGGTCTTCCACTTACAGTGGCAGGAGACGGGATGCAAAGGCGGGATTTTACCTATGTGACCGACGTTGTTGCTGCTTTCATCGCCGCGGCAGAATCGAAAATAAGCGGTGAGGTTTTTAATGTAGGCAGTGGAGAAACTCACACAATTAATGAAATGGTAAAGTTTATTGGAGAAAAAGTGGTTTACATTCCTAAACGGAGGGATGAACGCAGTTGTAATTTTGCTGATATTTCTAAAATAAAGAAAATGTTGGGATGGATGCCTAAAATATCATTTAAGGATGGGATGAGAAAAGTGATGGAGGCGGAAAGCAAAATGAGCAAAGGGAGAGAAAGGTGAGCGGGGACATTTCTTGTAATCTACCCTAGCATCAAATTTTCTCAAAAGAGACTCCCACCCCTTTTTATCCCTAAAAGCAAGAGGAACATTCATCGAGGGGTGAGATATTTTATTCAATAAAAAATCAAATAGATATGTGGCCAGTGAAGGTTTCGCTTCAAATATTAAGACACTCTTTTTGGCGGTTCTAAGAGCTTCTTTTAATAATGAATATTGTGTTGGAGCTGAAGTATGATGCAGTACGTCGTTAAACATGACAATATCAAAGTGGTGGTCAGGAAAGGGTAACTTATTCTTATCTTTCATCAGGACAAAATTAAGAGGCACTGTCAAGAATTTTTCGATATCGCAGCCAATGACCTTTAAATTATATTTTTGGGAAAGCACCTGGGTAAGAATACCATCGCCACAACCTACATCAAGGACTTTGCTCCTTGGTATAAGCCAGCCTTTATAGGTATTTATTACTAGTTTAGCGCGATTATACTGAAGTAATTGACTCAATATTTTCATGGTTGCCAAATGGTTATTTACACACTATCATACACGATGTAGATAAAAATGGATATTTTTTCAGATAATAACGATTTGAGAAAAACGATAGAGAGACTCATCGGCAAAAAATTAAATAAGCTTATAAATATTCCTCATCTGGGTAATAACAGATCCTATGTCGTTACTACTTACGGGGAAGCCAGTAAATATTTCGTAAAAGTATATTACAGGGGGAATAAAAATTTGAAGCGAAAGTCTGCCGTAGAATATCAGAGTTTGAAATATCTTTGGAATAACGGGATTCGATCAATTCCGGAGCCGTTTATTTATGATAAAGAAAATAAAATCGCGGTTTTTGAATATGTTGAAGGACAGCGGATTGATAGGAGGAAATTGACCAATGAAGACATTTTGGAAGTAATATCTTTTATCCGCAGTCTCTACCGGTTGTCAAAAAGTGAGAAAAATGGCTATCCTTATGATGCTTCTGAAGCCTGTTTTTCAGTAAAAGAAATAACTGATAATTTAAGTAATAGATTAAACCGTCTTTCTTTTTATGCCAAAGAGAATAGAGAAGAAAAACTCCAGGAATTTTTATCAGAAAAACTCTCTCCTACCTTTGAGAAAATCAAAAATTGGTGTAAAGAAGCTTGTCGGGAGAAAAAGATCAGTTTTAGAAAAAAACTGCCAAAATCATATCGCACCTTAAGCCCCTCCGATTTCGGTTTTGACAATTGTTTGAGGCGGAAAACTGGTCACCTTGTCTTTTTGGATTTTGAATATTTCGGTTGGGATGATCCGGCAAAGATGATTTCTGATTTTCTTATCCATCCGAGGATAAATTTACCTGATAAATTTAAGAAAAAGTTTATAAATGAAACCATTGCGATTTTTGAGCGCGACAAAAAGCTTAAAGAGAGGCTAAAGGTGGTTTTTCCTTTATTTGGGCTCAAATGGTGCCTTATTATGCTCAATGAATATCTGCCAGAGAATTTTGAAAGAAGAGTCTTTGCCGCGGCAGGCTCTCTTGATAAAAAGAGAATTTGCGCCCTCCAGCTATCAAAGGCAAAAAGGATGCTTGAAAAGATAAAAGGCAGTTATACCAAGCTTCCTTATTAACAGAATTTATCTCCAGTAGTTTCATTCCACTTTAGAAAATGGCTTATTCATCTTTTTGTTGACGTGAAAGTTTCTATAGAGCATAATTGGCGTTGATAACTTATAAAAGGTTTTCAGCGAAGTTGCATCAGGTTAAGTGAGTATGGATCAACGATCAAAATATTTAAGGAAGCTTATTCTCAAACAATTTGAGGGTGAAAGACGCGGGCATCTGGGAGGAGCTTTGTCGATAGTTGAGATACTGCGGGTACTTTACGATGATATACTCCTTTTTGACCCCAAGAATCCCAAATGTATTAGACGCGATAGGTTTATTTTAAGCAAAGGTCACGGCTGTCCGGCTCTTTACGCCATTTTGGCAGATAAGGGATTTTTCCCTAAAAGGTATCTTTCTACCTTTTGCCAAAGTGGATCTATGTTGGGAGGGCATCCCGAAAATAATATTCCGGGAGTCGAGGTTTCAACAGGAAGTCTTGGACACGGATTATCAATTGGAGTTGGAATAGCGATAGTTTTAAAGAGTTCCTTACTTAAGTCACTTAAAGGACTCGACTCTAAGAAAAGTTTACCTAGGGTGTTTGTCCTTATGGGTGATGGTGAGTGCGATGAGGGATCAGTTTGGGAGGCGGCGCTTTCGGCCAGCAAGCATAAGTTAGGCAATCTGATCGTACTTATTGATTACAACAAAATGCAATCATACGGGAGTACTTTTATCGTCCAGAATTTAGAACCTTTCGCTGATAAATGGAGGTCTTTCGGATTTATCCATTACGAAGTTGATGGTCACAATGTCGATGAACTTAAAACCGTGTTAAAAAAATTACCTCAAGACAGCGACAAGCCCAGTGTTGTTATTTGTCATACAGTCAAAGGGAAAGGGATAAAGATTACCGAGAATAATCCTTCATGGCATCACCGGCGTGGACTGACAGATAAGGATATCAAATTTTTATATAAAGCGCTGGAGGAATATGCGTAAGACGTGTCTTGAACAAATTTATCGCCTCGCCCAAAAAGATCCGCGGATAATTTTTATCGGTTCTGATCTTTCCTCCGGAACTCTTTCGGAATTTGCCAAAGAAATGCCGGAAAGATTTTTTATGGAAGGGGTATGCGAGCAGCACTTAATCGGTATGGCAGCCGGGATGGCTTTAGAGGGAAAGATAGTTTATGTAAATACGATTGCTTCTTTTATCACCAGGAGATGTTTTGAACAAATTATGCTTGATTTGGGACTGCATAATTTAAGAGTCAGACTTATCGGTAACGGCGGAGGATTAGTCTATGCGCCGCTTGGTCCAACACACACGCCTTTTGAAGATATAGCGATTATGAAAACAGTTCCCAACATGACGATACTTGCACCGGCTGACGCCCAAGAGATGAAGAAACTTATGCCCCAGACAGTAGATTATCCCGGCCCAATTTATATTCGTTTGGCAAAAGGTAATGACCCGATCGTTACTCCCAAAAAATCTTCTTTTAAGATAGGTAAAGCCGTTGTCATAAAAAGGGGAAGTGATGCTTTAATTATTACCACAGGAATTGCCTTAAATATAGCATTAGAGGCGGCAAAAATACTTAAAAGAAAAAGGATAAGTACGGCGATTTTGCACGTTGTCACAATCAAACCATTGGATAAAGCGATGATTGAAAAATGGATAAAAAAAACACCGGTGATTTTAACTCTAGAAGAGCATGCTATAACTGGAGGATTGGGAAGTAGTATTGCAGAGATTATCAGTGAAGGAAATTTCCGTCAGAAGAAATTTAAGCGGATCGGCCTGCCGGATGCTTTCCCCCAAGGTTATGGGTCGCAGAAAACTCTATTGGAAAAATATATGCTTACCCCTTCAAGAATAGTTGGAGAGATATTAAAATTACTATAAATGTAAGGTTATCCCGTTGGTAGATAGAATTCTCTCTCTCCGCAGTTTGCTCGGGCAAAACCGGACCAGATTTTATTAGTTATGATATCAAAAGAAGTAATAAGTTACGTTTAAAACATGCAGACTAGATATAGTATTCTTTCTAATATAGTCTTAACCCTTCGCTTAAATGCAAGCTTTGAGAATTTTATTTATTTGGCGTAAATATATTTTTAATTCTTAATTTTAATTTTTAATCATGACTCACGCTTCTTGTTTAGTTACTGGTGGCGCAGGTTTTATCGGTAGTCACTTAGTTGAGAGGCTTTTAAAAGAGGGTCATAGGGTGACTGTTTTGGATAATTTCTCAACAGGAAGGATGGAAAATCTTAGGCAGTTTAAGGGCAATAAGAGGTTAAAAATAATAGAAGTAGATATATCAGATAATAATTTCCAATTCCAAAGTTCAAATTCCAAATTTTTTCATGGAGTAGATTGGGTTTTTCATCTGGCGGCTTTAGCTGATATTGTGCCTTCAATCGTGCGCCCCCTTGATTATCATCGCGCCAATGTGGACGGAACGGTAAATATCTTGGAGATAAGCCGGAAGGCGGGGGTAAAACGGTTTATTTATGCCGCCTCATCTTCTTGTTACGGGATTCCTGATAAATATCCAACTCCTGAGACAGCCCCAATCAGACCACAGTATCCTTATGCCTTAACAAAATATATTGGAGAAGAATATGTTTTGCACTGGGGAAAAATTTACCACTTGCCGGTAGTTTCTTTGCGCTTTTTTAATGTTTACGGTCCACGGTCAAGGACATCCGGTACATATGGAGCAGTTTTTGGTACTTTTCTGGCGCAAAAGATTGCAGGAAAACCATTTACAGTGGTTGGTGATGGTAAACAAACAAGGGATTTTACATTCGTGACCGATGTTGTCTCCGCAATTATTATTGCCGCCAAATCTGATATTAAAAATGAAGTTTTCAATGTAGGAAGCGGTAAAACTTATAGTGTCAATCGGTTAGTAGAGTTATTGGGTGGTGAAGTAGTCCATATTCCCAAACGTCCAAGAGAGCCAGATTGCACACTGGCGGATATTACCAAGATAAAGAAAGTTTTAGGTTGGAAACCCAAGGTTTCTTTTGAAAAGGGAGTCAAAATCATGGTTGAAAATATCGATTATTGGAGAAAAGCTCCTGTCTGGACACCGGAAAAAATAGAAAAAGCGACAAAAGAATGGTTTCGCTATCTGTCTTAATTTGTGCTTTAAGTTTTAATTGGCTATAATTTTTTTTATTGAGTTTATTTTAAGAATGTATCCTGCCAATAGTAATAAATGAGTAAAATCCTCTTGTATCATTTTCCCAAAGTGCTATCATTTCATCCATGAGTAAGGTAGGGAAGAAAATAGTTACACTCGGAAATTTGGCAAAAATCGCCGCAAAACTTAAAAAACAAGGGAAAAAAATTGTTCTCTGCCACGGCGTGTTTGATCTTCTTCATGCTGGACACATCAGGCATTTTAAATCCGCAAGAAAATACGGGGATATCCTAGTCGTCACTGTGACCGCCGACAAATATATAAAAAAAGGTCCCGGCCGGCCGTTTTTTGGGGAGAACCTTCGCGCGGAAGTGCTTTCTTCAATAGCTTACATAGATTACGTGGCGATCATTAAGGGCGAATCAGCGGTTATGGCGATAGAAAAAGTTAAGCCGGACTTTTACATAAAGGGTCCAGATTACAAAAAAAGGAAGAGTTATGCTAAAATTCCTCAAAAGCTTGACCAGGAAAAGGAAGCTATTAACAAAGTTGGAGGGCGAATTGTTTTTACTGACGATGAGGTTGTCTTCAGCTCATCAAGTCTTATCAACAATTATCTTGAAAACTATCCGCCAAAAACAAAAGCCTATCTTGAGGCTTTCAAAAAGAAATATCCTGCGGAGTTTATAATCGAGAGGTTAAATACTCTTTCCCAAGTAAAGATACTTCTTATTGGTGATGCAATCATTGATCAGTACCACTATACGCTTCCCATGGGTCGTTCTTCCAAAGAACCGATTATGGTTCATAGGTTTATAAGTGAGGAATCTTTTGCCGGCGGGGTGCTTGCTTCAGCCAATCATCTGGCCTCTATCTCGGAGAATATTGCTTTAGTAACACTTCTAGGCAAAAAAAAGTCATTTAGAAATTTTATCGTTAAACACCTGAAGGCGGGCATCAAACCGATATTTTTTTATCAGAAAGGTGCAAATACAATTATTAAAAGGAGATACCTTGACAGTTTTACCAGACAAAAGCAGTTCCAACTGACTTTTATCAAAGACGGCTTTATAGACAGTCATCTTGAAAAAGAAATTATCGCTACGCTTAAGAAAGAGATCGTTAAATATGACCTGGTGATTATCAATGACTTCGGACACGGTCTTTTAAGTGACAAAATTATTAGGACAATATCAGCGGAAACAAAATATCTGGCTCTAAATGTTCAAGCCAACAGCGCTAATTACGGTTTCAACGTAGTGACCAAATATCCCAAGGCAGATTTTGTCTGCATTGATGAGGCAGAAATAAGATTGGCTACTCATGATAAATATGGCGATCTCAGACAATTGGTAAAAAGGGTTTACCGGAAGATGAAATGCAAAGATATGATTGTGACAAGAGGGGCCTCCGGATCGCTCGGTTTTAGCGAAAAAGAGGGTTACTACGAGACGCCGGCTTTGACAGACAAAATTGTGGATAGGGTTGGCGCCGGAGACGCACTCTTTGCGATTACCTCTCCGTGCCTTTTTGCTGGATTTGAGAAAGATCTTGCCGCGTTTATTGGCAATGTAGCCGGAGCGTTACAGGTGCAAGTGGTCGGAAATAAAAAACCGATCGAGCTATCTGACATGACGAAGTTTATTACTAGGTTACTTAAGTAACTTAAGTGACTTAAGTCAATTATGAGGCAAAATCAAATAAACAGTGTTCTTATTACCGGTGGAGCTGGTTATGTCGGAGCGGTACTCGTGCCGAAACTTTTGAAAAAGGGTTACAGAGTCAGTGTTCTTGACTGGTTTATTTTTGGCGATAGCGTCTTTGCTGATATCAAAGATAAATCGCGGCTTAGAAAGGTAAAGGGCGATCTTCGGGATAGAAAACTTCTGGAAAAGGAACTTGTCGGTATTGACGCAGTGATTCACTTAGCTTGCATTTCCAACGATCCTTCTTTTGAACTTGATCCTCTTTTAGGAAAATCAGTCAATTATGACGCAACCCTCCTTCTTGCTGATTTGGCCCGGAAAAAAGGAGTCAAGCGCTTTATTTATGCTTCAAGCTCAAGTGTGTATGGAGTAAAGAGCGAGCCGGAAGTGACAGAAGATCTGCCGCTTGAGCCGTTAACCGATTATTCGAAATATAAAGCGCTTTGTGAGGAGTATTTATTAGGAATTGCGGGTCAGGAATCAGGAATAAGGAAAGGGATGACGATTCTTATTCTGCGTCCGGCAACTGTCTGCGGTTATTCTCCAAGACTTCGATTAGATTTGACGGTCAATATTCTAACTATTAATGCCCTAGTTAATAAGAAAATTGTAGTTTTTGGTGGGAGTCAGAAGCGTCCTAACATCCATATCGCAGACATGACTGATCTTTACGTCAAAACACTTGAATATCCCCATGAAAAAATTCACGGCAAAATCTATAATGCCGGCTATGATAATTATACGGTTTTAGAAATAGCCCAGATGGTAAAAAAGGTAATCGGGGATAAAGATATTGAGATTGAGATTAAACCCACCAATGATCCGCGCTCCTACCATGTCTCTTCTGCGAAAATTGAAAAAGAATTGGGATTTCGGGCAAAAAGAAGTGTTGAGGATGCCATACGTGATTTGGTAAGAGCTTATAAGGAGGGAAAAATTCCCAATCCTATGAGTGAGGCAAAATATTATAATATCAAGACAATGCAGAAGAATAAAAAGAAATTATTAAGTATTGAGAATTGAGTAATTAAAATGCGGAAAAAAAAACAGCTTTCCTGTCGTAAATATATAGATTTCTACATCAAAAACCTCAAGCATTGTCTTGACAGGCTTGATTACAAGACTGTGGAGAATGTGATTGATGTCTTGATGGAAGCCTACAAAAACAACCGGCAAGTTTTTATTATCGGCAATGGCGGAGCGGCAAGTAACGCATCGCACATGGCCTGTGACTTGGGAAAGGGAACGTTGACCAGGGAATACGATGAAGATGAGCCAAGATTTCGGGTGGTTTCTTTGACCGACAACGTAGCCATTATGACCGCTTTTGCCAATGATTTATCCTATGAGGATATTTTTGTGCAGCAGCTTCGAAATTTGGTCGAAAAGGATGACGTGGTAATTGCTCTTTCTGGAAGCGGCAACAGCGTAAATATTATCAAGGCTGTTGAGTATGCCAAAAAATGCGGGGCTAAAACCATTGGTTTTTTAGGTTTTAGAACCGGCGGAAAACTGGCAAAAATAGTAGATTTAGCTATTATTGCTGACAGCCCTTTTTATGGCCCTTCAGAAGACTTGCAGCTTATCCTTGACCACATTATTACTTCATGGATTGCCAAGATAAAAAAGAAGCACGATCGGCAGATGAAGAAAGTCAAATTATGATTTGCTCAGCGTATAAAATTTTCTTGCTCGCAAGACAGGGAGTTTCTTTCATGCGTTAATATGTTGTGCGGGTCAAGATAATAGAGTATGTTTTAATAATTTAAGATTGGTTTAAGAGTTCCGTATGCGGTCTTCGAAAATTTCATACTGCTTTGCAAACGATATTTTTCACATGATTAAGTTATGAATTTGAAAAAACTTTATTATCAAATTCTTAGAATTAGACTAATTGAGGAGCGAATCGCTGATGAATATGCCAAGCAAGAGATGCGTTGCCCGGTGCATTTTTGTATCGGGCATGAGGCAATACCTGTAGGTGTTTGTGCTTGTTTGAGTAAGAATGATTATGTTTTCAGTAACCACCGTTCTCATGGTCATTATCTTGCCAAAGGAGGGGATCTTGGCGCCATGATTGCCGAGATTTATGGTAAAGAAACCGGTTGCAGTATGGGCAGGGGAGGTTCGCAACATCTGATAGACCAATCCGTGGGTTTTTTGGGAGCTACACCTATAGTTGGCGGGACAATTCCTGTGGCTGTGGGGTCTGCGTTTGCTACCACCTTAAAGGGTCCTGTTACTCGCATGTCCCAGACTTCGCCTCAAGTCGCTCGCGATAAAACTCACACCTCCCATAATCGCTTAGTCGCTCGCTCTCCCTTAGGTGAGGCTACGTCTGGGAGCCCCTCACTCGTGCCACCAGTTAAATACAATAGTAGAAATCTTGAAGTAACCGTGGTTTTTTTTGGCGATGCGGCAACCGAGGAAGGCGTATTTCACGAAAGTCTGAACTTTGCCTCGCTTAAAAAATTGCCTGTCCTTTTCGTTTGCGAAAATAACTTTTATTCGATTTTTACCCATATAAGTAATAGACAGCCTAAAAGGGATATTGCCCGTATTGCCGCCGCCCATGGAATTTTTTCTATTAAAGAGGATGGGAATGACGTTGTGAAGGTTTATAACGCCGCCCAAAAAGCACTTTTTTATATAAAATCAGGTAAAGGTCCAGCCTTTTTGGAATTTACAACTTATAGGTTCCGGGAACACTGCGGGCCGAATTTTGAAAATCCCGGCGAGCGGCCGGTGAAAGAGTTTGAAAAGTGGACAAAGCGTGACCCATTGAATCTATTGGAGAAAAGAGGCTTGAGAGAGAAATGGTTTGACAAAAAAGCGATAGAAAAAATGAAAAAAGCTATTCAAAAAGAAATTGATAAAGCTTTTGATTTTGCAAGGGAGAGTCCATATCTGGTTGAAGACCCGGAAGAAAAAAAGGCATTTAAGTAGCTTAAGTCACTTATGAGAAAGATGATGAAACGAGAAATCACCTATGCTCTAGCCATACGGGAAGCGATAGATCTTTGCTTGAGCAAAGATCCACGGGTGTTTGTCATCGGCGAGGGGGTGCCTGATCCCCGGGGTATTTTTGGGACAACTTTGGGATTAGCAAAAAAATACGGGAGTAACAGAGTGATGGACATGCCGGTTTCGGAAAACGCTATAACAGGTGTTTGTATCGGTGCGGCTATCCGTGGCTTGCGGCCGATTATGACCCACCAGAGGATGGATTTTTCGCTTCTTTCCTTTGACCAGATTGTTAATAACGCCGCCAAATGGCACTATATGTTTGGCGGAAAAGCGAATGTTCCTTTGGTTATAAGGATGCTTATCGGTCGCGGTTGGGGTCAGGGAGCGCAGCATTCCCAGAGTCTCCAAGCGATCTACGGGCACATACCGGGACTTAAAGTGGTGATGCCGACATTTCCCTGCGATGTAAAAGGAATGTTGATTGCCGCAGTTTATGATGATAATCCGGTGATTTTTATCGAGCATCGGTGGCTTTACAACATCAGAGGAAAAGTACCGGAAGGTTTTTACAAAACCAATCTTTCCAAAGCTAAAGTTGCAAGAAAAGGGAAAGAAATGACAATTGTTGCTTCTTCCTACATGGTAATTGAGAGTTTGAAAGCGGCAAAGATTCTGGCAAAAGAAAAAATAGAAGTTGAAGTGATAGACGCAAAATCAATCAAGCCGGTAGATTGGGAGACAATCATAAAATCAGTAAAGAAAACTGGTAGGTTAATAGTTGTTGATACAGGACATCAAGCATTGGGGTTTTCCTCGGAGGTAATTGCCGGGATATCAGAAAGAGTGTTTTCTTCACTTGTCGCTCCGCCACGGAAAATCGCTTTGCCTGATACACCGACGCCGACTGCCTGGAGTGCAGCAGAAAAATACTATCCGACATACATCGATATATTAAAGTCGGTATTGGAAATGTTGAAGATTCCTAATAAAAAGATTAAGTTAATATTAGACAAAAATAAACCTGATAAAAATATAAGGTCTGATATACCGGATAAATCTTTTACTGGACCTTTTTAATTATTTTATCCATTTCCATTTCTTTTCTTTGGTCGCTCAAAGAAATGGATGGAAAGAAAAAGCGCCCAGTGAATATTAGCTTTTTTTTCTAACCTCGGGCACTACGGTGGATCCTCGGGCATAGCGTCCGTTTCCACACGTTTGCCACTCGGTAAGAAAAAACTACGCTAATATTCAAAGGGAGAAATATTTTGATATGTTAAAGAAGATATTTGTAATAGGCAGTAATTCTTTTTCAGGATCGGATTTTATCGATTATACCCTCTCGAAGGGAAATTACCAAGTGATCGGGGTTTCTCGATCCCCGGAGAAAAATGCGCTTTTTTTGCCGTATAAAAGACATAAAAAAGCACCGTTTGTCTTTTACCAGTTAGATTTGAATAAGGATTGGAAAAGATTATTTAAGTTACTGGAAAAGGAAAAGCCGGAATATGTCGTTAACTTTGCCGCCCAATCAGAGGTGGCGCCCTCTTGGGAGCATCCGGAGCAGTGGTTTGAGACGAATGCTGTTTCCATAGCACGTCTGGGTAATTTTCTTAAGGGACTTAAGTCACTTAGGAAGTACGTGCATATTTCTACCCCCGAAGTCTACGGTACCTGTGAAGGAGTGGTTAAAGAAAATGCTCCGTTTAATCCCAGTACTCCTTATGCCGCCAGCAAAGCTGCCGGCGACCTGTTTTTATTCACGTTAGTCAAGAACTTTAACTTTCCTCTGATAATGATCCGTTCGACCAATGTTTACGGAGCGCATCAGCAGCTTTTCAAGATTATTCCTCGCTCAGTAATTTACCTCAAAATGGGAAAGACGATTGAGCTTCATGGTGGAGGTTTAGCAGTTAAATCTTATATTCATATTCGGGACATCTCAAGAGGCGAGCTTTTGGCGATGGAAAAAGGAAAAATTGGGGAGATTTACCACCTTTCTCCAGATAAGGGAATAGCTGTTCGCGATGTAGTTAAAATTATCTGTCGGAAATTGGGAAAAGATTTCAAAAAAGTGACCAAAGTAGTAGCCGAAAGGTTAGGACAAGATAAAGCCTATGTGATAGATTCGGGGAAAGCCAGAAGGACACTTGGTTGGAAGCCAAAAATATCAATTGAGGAGGGGTTAGAAGGAGTAATTTCCTGGATAAATGATAACTGGGAAGAAATCAAAAGACAACCGTTGAATTATATCCATAAGCCGTAAAAGAAAAAAGTTTATATTATCTTACTTTTGTGGGGATTAATATAAAAATCGGGCAAAATAAAAGTAAAAATATTTTTTTGATGGCTATAAATGATATTCTACAAAAATAAAAAAATATTAGTAACAGGTGGGGCGGGTTTTATCGGAAGCAGTCTTGCAATAGAGTTAGTTAAAATGGGGGCGAAGGTGACTATCGTTGATGCCCTGATAGAAGGTTACGGTGGGAATCTTTTTAATCTTGAGCCGGTTGCAAAAAGGGTGAAATGGGTAAAGGGGGATATCAGGGATAAAAGGATAGTGGATAAGGCAGTGAGAGATATGGATCTTATCTTTAATCTCGCCGGCACGCTTTCACATATTGACAGTATGAGGAATCCTATGACAGATCTTGAGATAAACTGCCGGGCACAGTTATCACTTCTTGAGTCCGTAAGAAAATATAATCCCGGGACAAAGATAATTTTTGCCGGGACAAGGAACCAGTACGGTAAAGCAAAATATCTTCCCGTAGACGAGAAGCATCCTCAGGAGCCGACAGATATCAATGGTATCAATAATATTGCGGCAGAAAAATATCATCTTTTGTATCACCATGTTTATGGAATTAAATCGGTTTCCCTGCGGATGACCAATACCTATGGCCCCAGGCACCAAATGAGACATCCTCGGCAGGGAGTTTTAAATTGGTTTATAAGAAAAATTCTTGATGGCGAAAGAATTGTGTTGTACGGAGATGGTAAGCAGATAAGAGACGTAAATTATATTGATGATGTTGTTTCTGCATTATTAATTGTAGGCGCAAGTAACAAAGGTTGGGGAGAGGCATATAACTTAGGAGGGACGCCCATTTCGCTTATCGATTTCGTAAAAAAAACTGTCGAGATTGTCAGAACAATAAATTCAAGGTTCAACCTTGATTTGATGGTTAGGGAGTTTCCGAGAGAAAGAAAAAAAATAGAGGTGGGGGATTATATTGCTGACTTTTCAAAGATTAAAAAAACTTACGGTTGGGAGCCGAAGGTAAGCTTGGAGGAGGGGATAAAAAAGACAATAGCATATTACAGGAAATACAAAAGATATTATTGGTAAAAAGATAAATCGCAAATTATCTATGTCTAGATATTTTATAAAGACATTTCTTGTTTTTGCTTTTATCTTTACTTTCTGTTTTGGTGCTTTTTTTCTTATTAAAGACCATGGGTTGATGGCAGATGAACATTATCATTACGGGCAGATTACGAGATTCATGCGTTTTAATTTTACTTTGGATCCGGAATTGCCGATGGCGCCGGGATATCATTTTGTCGTCGCTTTTTTTGGGAAAATTTTTGGTTTAGATGTTTATTCCTATTATCAAGCCATACCACTTGTCCGTTTTATCTCTTTTCTTTTTTACATTTATTCTATTTTTATATTTTATTTAATCGCCCTAAAGATAGATAAGTCATCAGCCGCGACTCGGACTTTACAGTATAGTTTCTTCCCGCTCATCTTTACATTTGCTCCACTTGTCTATACTGACATTTTTTCCTTGTCAGTACTTCTTCTTTCGATTTTATTTATTTATCATAAACAATACTTTGTCTCCGGTTTGTTTGCGGCAGCCAGCATTTTTATCCGACAAAATAATCTTATCTGGCTAGTTTTTTTAAATTTACTTATATATCTTTCTGAATTTGGGTTTAGGTTTACATCCGGAAACCTAAAGAAACATTTAAGTTTAAGCTGGAGCTTTTTAACAGGATTTTTTGTTTTCGCCTTTCTTACTATTTCTTATGGTGGTGCTTCGGCCGGATCAAACACGATGGTGAAGTTTACCATTGTTTTCCCCAATAATCTTTTTGTGATGCTTTTTTTATACTTTTTCCTTTTTTTGCCTGTCAATATTCCACTTACTAAAGAAGTAGGCAAATGGCTAGTGAAAAACAAAAGATTCTTTGTCTTTTTGCCGCTTTTGCTTCTGTTTTTCGCAATTTTCCAATACTTCTTCCGCATAGAACATCCGTACAACCATATGATATTTTTTTTGCACAATCAGCTTTTGGCATACTTTACTTTCAATCTATTCCGGAAGCTAGTCTTTTTCGTGGTTGTGATTTGTTCGCTTCTTTTTATCATTGTTACCAGGCTTCAAAGTAAAATTTATTATTTGCTTTATCCCTTCACCGTTCTTTTTTTTCTGCCGCTTTGGTTTATCGAGCAGAGATATTACATCATTCCTCTGACTTTCTTTTTGCTGTTTAGGAAACATACGCATCCTGTTTTTGAAAGAGCGCTGGTGGTTTATTTCTTGCTTATTTCTTTATATCTTTATTACGGGATATTTTACTGGAAATTTTTTCCATAAAGATGATTCCAATATTTACTCTCGAACGACAAAATAAAAATATAGGAAAAGAAATAGAATCTGCGATTAAAGAAGTGATAGAAAGAGGTATTTTTGTAATGGGTCCTAAAGTAGCAGATTTTGAAAAAGAGTTTGCCGAGTATATCGGGACAAAATACGCAGTAGCAGTAGCTTCAGGGACGGATGCTTTGACTCTTTCGCTTCTTTCGCTTGGCATTTCTTGCGGTGACGAAGTGATTATACCTGTCAATAGCTATCCGACCGCTTTTGCCGTGGCGGCAACTGGGGCTGTTCCTAAGCTGGTAGATATTGATCCATTTACATACACAATAGATACGGAAAAACTCGCTCGAGCGATTGGTAAAAAGACAAAGGCGATTATACCCGTGCATCTTTACGGAGGGATCGCAGATATAGAAAAAATTATGGAAATTGCCGCAAAACATAGAGTTCCCGTGATCGAGGATTGCGCGCAGGCTGCGGGAGCCACGCTGAACTGTTTTTATAGTGAATTTCCTAAGTCACTTAAGTTACCTAGGTCACTTAATAAGAAAAAAATCTGGAAAAAGGTTGGAAGTATAGGTCACTTGGGCTGTTTTTCCTTTTATCCGACCAAAAACCTGGGGTGTTTTGGGGATGGGGGAATGGTGGTAACCAATGATAAAAAGCTAGCAGAAAAAGTAAGACTCCTTAGGATGTACGGAGAGAGAGGCCGTTACAATAGTGTTACCTTGGGAAGAAACAGCCGACTGGATGAGTTGCAGGCAGCGATATTGCTTGTGAAACTCAAATATCTAGACGTTTGGAATGAGAAAAGGAAAGTAATTGCAGGAAAATATACAAGTGGTTTAAGTAACCTAGGTCGCTTGGGTCTACCAACTGTAGAAACAGGTTATTTCGGACACGTTTATCACCTCTTTGTTATCAGGGCAAAAAGACGTGATGAATTGAAAGAATATCTTTTGAGAAAAGGGATACAGACAGCGGTGCATTATCCTTTTCCCGTCCATCTCGTACCTTCTTTTGTTTATTTGGGTTACAAAAGAGGTGACTTTCCTGAAAGCGAGAGGGTAACGGCGGAGATATTGAGTCTGCCGATGTTTCCGGAGTTGACAGACAAGGAGATAGAAAGAGTTGTAGAGGAGATAAAAAATTTTTATAAGGAGAAAAAATGTTAAGAAAGTTAGAAGCTCATGATATTAGAGAGGTGGTTAAGATACACAAAACAGAGCTGGCAGGTTTTCTTTCACAGCTCGGGGAAGATTTTCTGGAGAAATTTTATAAGGCATCATTAAAAATTCCTGAAGTATTTACTATAGTGATTGAGGAAAAAAAACAAATATTGGGATTTGTCAGTGGAACAACTAAACTCAAGGGTTTGTATAAAAAAATATTTTTTAGGAACCCATTTGGTTTTATTTATTCATTATTGATTTATTTTATTACTCATCCAAAAGGGATTGTCAAATTGACAAAAACTATGGTTTATCCTGGTTTTGAGAGCGATATCCCGGAGTTACTAACTATAGTGGTAGCAAAAGACCAAAGAAACAAGGGTTTGGGAAAAAAACTGTTTTTGGCAGCTGTCTGCGAGTTTAGGAAAAGGGGAGTTGGGAAGTTTCGGATAAGTGTCTACGAGAGGCTTCCTGCCAACAAATTCTATAAGGCGATTGGTTGCAAGAAGGAAAAAGAGTTTGATTTTATGGGCGAAAAAATGAATTATTATAAATATGGGGATGTTTAAGTCAATTATGTCATTTAGTTTACTTAAGTCACTTAAGAAGGGGAACACGATAATAATTGTCGCGGAAGCGGCGGTTTTGCTGTTTTTACTTTTTCAGCGTTTGCAGCTAGGCAGGGTACGCTATTTTGATATTGATGAGCTTGCTTACCTTCATTGGGGTTATAATTTGTCACTCGGCGAGAGGCCATATAATGACTTCATGTTTTTACTTCCACCAACATTTTTGTATAGTCTGGTGCCTTTATTTCTAATCTTTGGCCGCTCGTTAGAACTTATTACTGCAGCAAGAGTCGCGATTTTTGTGACCTTCTCATTGGTTTGTTTGGTGCTTATACTTATCGGTAAAAATTTAAGAAACTTACAAACAGGAATTTTTGCCGCTATCGTCTTTGCCTTTTTGCCTCTTCCTTACGACAAAATGCTTGAAATAAGACCCGATCTACTAGCGGTTTTATTTGCCTTACTCGGGCTTTGTTTATTCATGTTTGCACTCGAAGGATATAGTAAGATCTGGTCATTTATGGCAGGTTTTGCTCTGTCGATTTCTCTGACAATTATTCCCAAAACGGTGTTTTTTTTCCTACCCGTGGTTTTAGTTTTGTGGTTTAGAGGCTATCGGGCGGCGGGGGCTGGCCGGTTTTGGAAAACTTGGCGAAGTTTCATTTTTCCCTTTCTTGCAGGCTTTGCCATTCCCGCAATTATTACTTTGTTTGCGGTGATATCTTTCGGTGATTTTCGGATGGCCGTCTACAGTATGACGAAACTTGCTTCTGACATCCATAAAACTTTGGGAGAAAAATTTTACATGGGGCCGGATCTCTTTTTCTATCCCAATGATACTTATTACGGGTTTCCCGGAATCAACAATTTACCTTACATTCTAAACCTTGTTATCTACATTTCTGCATGTCTTTGGGCGATAAAAAGCTTCTTTTCCGCAAAAAACATGCAGGAGTTTCTTTTTGCCACTGTTTTTTTTGCAAATCTTACTGCCTTTGTGAAGTTTTATCCCCTTAAGCACGCGCAGTACTTGATTATGATTGCTCCTTTTATAGCATTTTACTTTGCGGATTTGGTGGAATCCATATGCAGTAAAACTGATGTTAAAATCTATAGTTTTATTCCGTCATTAAACTTATTGATAACATTGGTCTTGTTGGGGACAATAGCCTTTTCAAGCTATCAGATGTACGAAAAAAAGAGACACTGGGATAACAGGGTGACTTTGGAAAAAGTCAAAAGAATACTTGCTTCTGTGCCCGGAAATGAAAGAGTGTTTGATCTTACCGGCGGCAGCATCTTTTATCGGCATGGATATTATTTCTGCTGTTTGTCTTACGGCGAGTATGAAGAGGTGTTGCGCTTCCCCGTACCAGATCTTAAGACGGCTTTGGAGAATAGTCAGACCAAGTACGTTCATACGGATTTGTTTGGCAGGCTTTCGGTACTGCCACCTGTCCAATCCAGTTATATCAAGGAAAACTTTGTTCCTTATTTTCCTGACGGAAGCATGTTGGTGAGAAAATAAATGGAAATTTTAATCATTTTTGCCATCTGTTTACTGGTTTTGGGCTTAAACTGCTTGCCATTTGTTGTCGGGGCGCTGTCAACACCTAAAAACACGGTATACCTTGGTACAGTCCACTGGCCCGGAGACTATTTTTCCTATCTTTCGCAGATGGCGCAGGGAAAATACAGTTTTTTTTTAGTGCAGATACTTCATACTGCCGAAAGATTACCGTCCACCATCATTGGCTGGCAGATGGTTTGGCTGGGAAAAATTTTTGCCTTTTTAGGAATAAGTAATATTTACGGTTATCAGATAGCCGTTGTAGTTTTTACCCTCCTTTTTTTGCTTTTGACCTATCGGCTGCTGATCTTTATTTTCCCAAAAGAACAAGGCAAAAGGCTACTTGCTTTTTTCTTCTTTGCCACCTCAACTGCCCTTTTTAAGATAGCGATCGATAATGGAAAAGTGACTTTTTCAATCTACGAATACTGGTATAATACCGGCAATTTTCTTGAACGTTTTCCTCATACACCGCATCATGTAATAGCCAATAATTTTGCTGTTTTAATGATGCTTATTGCTTTTTACTGGTTCAAAGAAAAACTTAATATTACAAAACAGATAATAATAATTATAACCTCGGTATTAAGCGGTGCCATACTTTGTAGCATCACGCCGATACACTGGATGCTGGTTGGCGGGGGAATAGGGATAGCTGTGCTTATAATGGGTCCTGTCACTCGCGTGTCCCAAGATTGTGCTTCAAGTCGCTCGCGAATTAAGTCAATCTTATCCATGATATCATCCTCGCTCGCTTACCCAACGGTTGCGCACAACTTGGGAATCCCTCGCTCGTGCCACCCATTACCATTCTATTTTAAAAGAACAATTTGGCTACTTCTGCCGGTGATTTTCTATATCTTAGGGGGGTTGCCCGTGGTTTTTTATCTTAAAAATGTCTATGGGAGCACTGGTTTACAATTGTTTAGATGGGAGGGGTATCAGCAGTTGCCGGTATCTTTTTATCTTATTTTTGTTGGAAGCGGTCTGGTCATACCTTTGGCAATTATCGGCATATACAACTTTACCAAAAAAGCGGATTTTACAAGAATAGCGGCTTTAAGCTACATACTTTTCTGCTCGCTTTTTTATTTTAGCCAGATTCCGCAGAAAATGCACATCACCAACGCCAGATTTTGGCCGGGGACAGTCTATATTTTTATTGCCGCGCTTGCCGCGGAAGGAACATATTATCTTTCGGGTCTTTTCGGAAAATACAAAAAAAAGGCGCTGGTTTTCCTTATCCTAATTTATCTTTTTTCTATTATTCCAACCTATATCATCTCTTTGCGGGAGAAATCAGAGCCAAAGCTAGGCAATGCGTATTATTACCTGCCAAAGGATATGTATGCGTCGTACCTTATGGCCGAAAAAATCTCGCCAAAAGAGGCTCTTTTTCTCGTGCAGTGGCCCATGAACCTTTCTTTTCCCGGGATAACCGGAAGAAAGGTTTTTCATGCTTATGATCCGACAACACTGGATTTTGCCACCAAAGACAAAGAGGCTTATGATTTTTTTGCTGGAAATTTAAGCGAGGAAGAAATGGGGGCTTTACTTGATAAATACCATATTGATTATGTTTTAGGCTACTGGTGGAATCCTAAATTGGATAAATTTGGAAGACTTAAAAGAATCTACACTAATCCGGTAATGGCAATAGATATGGTAGTCAGGTAAAAAGGGTCTCTTAGGTTAAGAAGGTAGCTTAAGTCAAAAACTAAAAATAATCAGATAGTTGTTTTGAAAAAATATTTTCAGAAACGGATAGGCCGACAGCAGTTTTTGCGGGTCCTGTTCCCAAGGAGAAAGAAGAATATAGCCAATTTTTTCTTTTTCCAAAAATTCCTTTGCTTCTTTTTCCCCCATTTGAAGATTGTAAAAAGCTATGGCTTTTTGGGTTTTTTCCTCGTGATTAAGAGTAAAGATACTCCGGCCAAGATAGACTTTTTCTCCGGTTATCGCTGTTACCAAGAGACTGTAGGATGAGGAGGGAGTAGAAAGAACGACTTGGTTAGTTTTTTCAAGTGTTTTTATGCCCTGATACAAAGGAGCTGGAACAAACTGAAGATGTCCGGCGTTATAGGGAACTTTGAGCATGATTTTAAAGTTTGCATAGAGAGAAATCAGAAAAAAAGAAATAACGGCGGTAAAGACCGCGTAGCGGAGAAATGCTTTTTTAAAAAGCTTGTTGATAAAAAGGACAGAGGAGGTGGCAAGGAAAAAATATGAGGAGGCAGTTTCGAAACGGAGGTTATGAACACCCGCCAAACGGAGTAGCGGCATAAAGAAAGGGGTTAAAATAAACAAAAAGGAAAAGAAGGAAACAAAAAAGAAGAGGATTCTCGACGGTAGAGTTTGGGAGAAATAAAAGGGCAGACCTAAAACCGCAAGTAAAAGAAGCAGTCCGGTATTTTGGGCAAAGTCAAGAAATGAAGGATAATAATAGTGGCTGATATCCCAGATTTTGACGGCAATAAGCGAGGGAGAGGTGGAGGTTTGACGGGCAAGAAGAAGAGCGAAGGGGAGGGTGAGGAGAATGGAAAAAAGAAACGGTAAAAATGATTTTATCCTAATTTGCCGGTCCTGTCGCTTACGTTTCCCAAGCTGCGCTTCAGAATCGCTCCACCTCGTGGAGCTCAAGGCCAGTGAAGCTCCGCTCGGGAATCCCTCGTTCGCGCCACCCGCCGCAACTGCACTTAAGGATAAGGAATAAATTATTTTCATAGTAAAAGCAACTAGCCAAAAGAGTATCAATTTAGGTGGGGAAAGTGAAAGAAGGAGAAGCGAGATGATAAATAATACTGCAGTTTCCTTAAGGAGGCAGAAATTTTGCTTTTTGCGGCAGACAAAAAGAAGGCCCAAAAGAAGGATGATTTGTGTCAGCTGGTGATGAGGGGTGGCATTGGAAAAACGCGCAAAAGGAGAGCCGATTGCGTACCAGTAGCTTATCGGCGTAAAAGTAAGGTTTGGAGTAAAGGAGACTGTAAAAAGATCGCCTGAAAGAAGGACAAAAAGGAAGGCAAAAAGCAGGGTTATCTTTTTCTCTTTGGGCAGAAGACGACAGACGGTAGTAAAAGCAAGCATGAAAAAGATAAAAGAGAAGATGGCAGAAGAAAGCCAGTAGATGATTTGTACGGGAAGGGGGATTTTCAGAAGATAGCTAATAAAACCAATCAAAGAATAGGGCCACCAGACAACAAGAAAACGGCTCGGATCATCAGGACTCCAAAGATTAGAAAGGATAATGTGACCATTTTGCCCCTCTTTTATAAACGTAATGTACTCGTAGTAATCCTCAAAATAATGACCAACAAGCATATTGATATGGTTCGGCGGAGTTTTGGAAATGGTAAGAAGGACTGGGGAGATCAGAAAAAGAGAGTAGCAAAGGGAAATTACAAAAACAGAAATGATAAGCCAGTTAGATTTAACCGCGGATATAGTCATATAGTTAAGTAACTTGGGTTACTTAAGGAGCTTAAGTCACTTAAGTTTAAGTTTATTCTAATTTATATATCGTCACCGTCTGATTATTAAACACCGGTTTTACAAATGGATAGATGCTTTCCAGATTTTTCCCTCCGGATTCTTCCTTTTCCTGAATACTGTAAAAAACATATTTTATCCTGCCGTTGGTAAGAAAATCTTTTGCCTCCTCCTTAGTCATTTTTCCCTCAAAGAAATTTTTTACTTCCATTTGTTTTCTTTCATAATCATAAGTATTAGCTTGGCCAAAATAGACGGTGTTACCGGAGTAGGCGGGAATGTAGTTTGCGGCAGTAATCTCCGCCAAAACGACTTCATTATGATTGGTATTGTCGTGAAGCCACCTGATAGCCTCCATCCAGTTTTTCAGGGGAAACATCGCCTGCGGAGGATAAGGAACAAGCGGGATGTTTGCGCGGGCGCGCTGGATAAGCCAATTAGTCTGCCATTTGAGACTTATATACATCATGTAGAGGTTAGTGAGGAGATAGAGAGAAAGGACAAGAGTAAGACTAACTTTGATAGTCTTCTTAATTAAGTTACTTAAGTGACTTAGGTCACTTAGAAGAAAAAACTCATAGAACAAATAGGCCCCCAGTATTCCCAGAGGGATGTAGAGTCCGGTTTGGGTGAAGCGAAGGGGACTTTGGTCTTTAAGATGGGTAAAAAGGATGGCAAAAGCAAAAGTGATGATGATCCAAAAAATAAGCGGTTGGTATTGTCTGTCTCGTTTCACAATAGAGAGGATGGCGCCGGCGATCCCCAAAAAAAAGATTGGGCCGGTGCCTAAAATATATTGCCAGAAAGGAATCATCATCGGATGTGTGCGATGGAAGTCGAGGAGAGCCGACCAGGGAACTTCTTTAGTAAGAAGAAAGATATAAAGGAGCGAAGGAAAAGTGAAGATGATAAATAAAAGCCAGACTAAACCTAATCTGACTGCACGGATTTTGCTCGAAATCGCAAAAATTGTCGTGAGAATTATTACTCCATTAAGCGTTATCAAACTAGGCGGGAAGACTAACCCCGTAAGGTTACCTAGGATAATAAGAATAATTAACTTAGGCAACTTAAGTGACTTATAAGAAATGAATTGGAAAAGAAGATAAAAAGAAACTATCTGTCCAAAAAGGATGTGAGGAATGAAGGTAATTCGCTGCAAGCTGTCAATATTAGACCACCACTCCATATAGCGGCCAATTTGTAAAAGACCATTGTTATCCAAGTAAAACCTTGGGAATGAGGCGGAGACGATGACTGTAAGGAAGGCGATTATTTGCCATTTGAAAGATTTGAAATAGAACCTTACATAGATAAGAATAAGAAGAAGAAGAAGCGGAGCAAGGATAATTCTTGCCAATAGATAGCTAAAGTTGGGATCAAGACTAAAGAGTCTTCCCATTAAGCCTAAGACCACATAAAATTCCTGAATAAGCGAGCCGTGATGAGGCTCGCTGGTGTATTTTTCCAAAGCGGTCAATCGACCGTCAAAACCCTGTCTTATTTTAGAAAGATAGAGATTGTAATCAGGCCAGTAGTAGTTGTGTTCAAGGACGTACTCGCGGTTGGGGTCGCCTAAATTATTAGCCAAAGAAAGATCAAAGAGGGTAGGATAAAAGGAAAAAGCGAGAAAAAAAAGGATTATGATGGGAAAAAGTGCATCTTTATACTTGACCATAAAATTATTATAACTTATGATGAGAAAAATTTTTTAATAAATTACTTACGTTACTTAAGTGATTTAAGCGAAGATGGTCTTTCTTTCGATTATTATTCCTTCCTACAACAGTGCAAAGACGATTGGGCCGCTTCTTTACTCCATTGCCGCTTCAAAAGGAGTCGACCTTGAGAATATAGAAGTAATAGTCGTAGATGACAAGTCTACTGATGAGACGGTTGAGAAAATAGAGAAAATAGGAGAAGACAAGAGGCTACTTAAACTGCTTAGGTCTTTTAAGATAATAAGGTTAAAAAAAAACAGCGGACCGGCGGCTGCTCGCAATATCGGGGTAAAATACGCCAAGGGAAAAATCGTACTTTTTCTTGATGCTGATGTTTTTTTATATAGAAATACTCTTTTTGAGGTAATTAGATCTTTTAAAAACGATCCTGACCTTTATGCTTTAACCGGCGTTTGGGATAAAAAACAAAAAAGCCGCAAGTTTTTTCCAAAATTCAAAGCCCTTCGGGATTGGAGCTATTGGATAAACGAGAGAAACCCCCGGGATTATTATTACCTTTTTTCAACCAGAGTGGCAGCTATAAACAGGGAGTTGTTTCTTCGCTTGGGAGGATTTGACACCACCTATAAAGCGGCACTCATCGAGGACATAGAGCTGACTTACAGGATTGCCAGACGTTATGCCGTCGTTTTTAATCCCAAAGTAATAGTCCATCACGAATTTGAGGGTTTTTTGCCTATAGCCAAAAAATATTTCTGGAGAAGTTTTTACTGGAGCAAAATTTATCGGGAGAGAAAAAAGTTTGACCCTGTGGCGACAACTTCAAAAGAAGCACTGACGACGATTTCAGCGGGAGGAATGGTGGTGCTGGCGGGAGTCATTCTCATAATTTACTTAATTGACCTAAGTTACTTAAGGGGAATAACTATATGGTTGGTAGCAGGTTTGGGATTAGTGTTGGTGGTTCACCTCTGGGGAGTGCGGAAATTCTTGTGGTTTTGCGTGAAGGAGGAGGGGGTGTGGTTTGCAATAAAGGCTTTTTTTACCGGGATTATTCTTTATCTGGTGATACTTGCTGGAGCAGCAGCCTCTTTAATTACGGTTTCTCGGTCGGGCCGGCGAGGGAAATAGTCGGGACAGGCGAGGGGAGATTGTTGATTGAGGAAGGAGTAGCTTTTTTTACTTCCGTATCAGTAGTGTTTGTAGCGTTTGCGGGTTTTTTAAGATTTGCCGAAGGAGTGGTTTCAGACGGAGGGAGTAATTTTTCCAATTCTTCCATTTCTTTTTTCACTTTCTTGCCGTCTTCGGAATCAGGAGGAAGGAGTGATGAGACAATCTTGAGTTCTTCGTAGGCCTCCTTATCTTTCTTAGCTTCACGAAGCACTACAGCCAGATTGTAGTGGGCGTTGGCAAGATCCGGCTTAAGACTGATGGCTTGGCGGAAACTTGCCTCCGCCTCGGGAAGTTGTTTAAGGGACAAAAGGAGTCCGCCATAGCCAAGATAACCGCTGGGATTATTGGGATCAAGAGCAATCCGCTGCCGGTAGCTTTGGACGGCAAAACTGTCGGCTCCTTGGGCCAAATTGATGATAGAAGCATAAGTCTCGGCAAGATTATCCCAGTTGACGACGTTGGTTCGGAAAAGTCCGACCGCGGTTCTTGCTTCATCAATTGCCTGTTTGACCAAAACGGGAATATTTTGTTTGTCTTCATCAGTTGGGTCATTTTTGGACGAAAGGGCGTTGGCAATGGCAAAGTTGGTTTTGGAAAAAGCCAAGTGATAGCGGTCGATATAGGGATTAAGAGAAATGGCTTTCTGAAGCCATAAGTAGGTGATATCGCCCTGATTTCCGACCATCGCATCAAGGGCTTTTTTGAAAGTGGTTTCGGCAAGATATGATCTTGCGGCAAAATAGGAGATTATAACAAGGGCAATTATTTCCGGGATAAGAAGGTAATAGGGAAGTCTTTTGTAGCGGGAGAAATTAATTTCCGCAATGACATGTTTTTTGGCAGTAATAGCCAAAAGGATAATCGTCAGGGTAAAAACAGCCATACTTCCCGGTAGAATAAGCTGAAGCGTTAGGGCGACTGCCAAAGTCAGGATAAAAGGAAAACGGTTTGTCAGGTTTTTAGCGTTGTTTTCAGTTTCCGCAAGAAGAAGACGCAGTGATTGTATCCAGAGAATCAAAAAAGAGGCGGCGGCGACAATGCCGATTTCCGTAGCGATATTAAGAAAAAAAGATGAGGAGTTGGTAAAAAGGACGCTCCAATAGGGAGTGAGATTAAAATCAGGTGGTTTAGTAAGGGTGAAAGCGGCGATGAAATTGGCCGGACCCACGCCCAAAAAGAGGGTTTTGATATTTTTAAGCGTTTCCACAAAGGTAATCCAGCCGTAGGAAAAAGGAAGGACGACCGGTTTCTGGTCCGTAAAAAGGTGAATAGCAAGAAGGATGGTAGCTCCTCCAATTACCAAAAAAGCGGCTGTCTCGGCGAAAATACCGGCGGTTAAATTTTTGCTAAAAAGAGAAAAAGAAAACTCACCGTCTTTTTTTTGTGCGGAAAGCACGAAAGACAAAAGGTAACTAAAAAGATAGACTGTGACAACGCCTAAAAAAATCGCAGTCGCCAAAAGAGTGCCTGCGGGAGTAAAAGTATTTTTGGGAAGAATATCAGCATAAAGAAGGATAGTATAGATAGAGACAAAAACCGAGGAAAGCATAATCGTCTGCATGACTTTTTCGCGCATTTCATCTATTTTTAGCTGAATAAGCAGAAAGTAAAGAATAAAGCCGCTAACCAAAGTAGTGGTGGTAAGAGGGGTGATAAGAGCAACTACCCAGTTGGGAGACTGAAAAGCGGTTGAGATGAGGGAGATACCAGCAAGAAAGAAAAGAGGCAGATCGAAACTGCTTCTTATAAAAACAATTTTCCTTTTTTTGGCGCTTGCGAAGGAGAGAAGTAGGATTAGTATTATACACAAAAAAACATTAAGAGCCATTTTGTTATATTCATAGGCATCGGGAGTAACGGGTAGGAAAAAGACAGGGAAGAGGAAAAAGAATAAATAGATAATCGCTTGGAGGAGCAGATCCAAGTTCATAAAAAAATTAGAGAGGCAGAAACTAAAAATTACCCCTAACAATTTTATACTACACGATGAAAGTCGGAAAAATCAAGACTTGATTTTTTATATAACTTTATTTTATGGACAGTTAGCCTCATACCAGCAGGACCAACCATATATGGGATCGTACCAACATTTCTCATGAGTCAGACATAAGACTCCGCCGCTTTCTACCCCTCCGCCGCAAAGCCTATTGCGGCAACATTCGTTATGATCGCATTCGGCTCCCGGCGGCTTGGAGGGTGTAGGTGTGGGTAAGCCGCCGCCAAGAGGCGTGGGGGTCGGGCCGGTTGGTGTGGGAGGAAGAGTGGGTTGGCTAGTCGGTTCTTGAGGAGGCGGTTCGGTGGGAGCGGGAGTGTCGCCGCCTATTAAAGTGGGAGTGACGGGAACACCAGCCAGCATGACTATATTGGGGCTAGCGACAAAATAATTATAGCTTTGGTTTGGTCCGCAGCCATTATTGCAGCCGACTTTGCTTATATCAGGATCACCGGTATTTTCCAGTTTGGCGTAGATAATAAAAAAACTTTGCGACGGGCTTCCCTGATAGTAGTATTCTTGCTTGGGGGATTGGGGATCTTGGGGAAGAAGGGGAATGTAGGGATCAAAAGAGGAGCCCCAAGGGATATCATCAGCAATTTTGCCCTCGGCTCCGCCAACCGGATAGCCCAGATGGTCGTTGTAATAATCTTCCATCATTTTAGCGATTTTGGTAAGATCCTGCTTTCTTTTAGCATCACGGGCTTTTTTAAGCGAAGTGGCGACGCTTGTCGTAAGGAAGATGGTTGCAAGGATGGCAATGATGGCTATAACGGTTAAAAGCTCAACCAGAGTTAGTGTAATGATCCCGCTATTTTTTTTGCCTAAAGCACTTTTTTTCATATTGTTAAGATGACTATGGTCTTTAAGGTAATTATGGAACAAAAATTGGAAGTTGAAAAGATCCAAAGTAGAAGATTGCTCTTTTTAAGAGATATTTTATTGTTATTTATGCTATTCAGCCGGCGTGGGAAGCATGGGAGGTATTTCGGTGGGTGTAGGTTGGTTTTTTCTGGCGGCAGAAGCTAATTCCTCCGGCCGGATTAAAAGTGCGTAATACTCCGGGTAATTGGATTTGGTAATGTCGAAATATACGGTAACCTGCATACCTTTTTTAAGATCCTTTAACGACAAAAATACCGGTTTTTCCGGATTGAGGTTGTCGGCATAGGATATTTCAGTATTGTCAGAAACAAAAACCTTATAATCCTTGATGTCAACTTCAGCTTCTGTTGCCTCCGGCAGGCGAGGCATGGGCATGTCATTTTCGACAACCAAGTATCCGTTTTCAACGCTTAATATTTTTCCGGAAATACTGTTTTGCTTATGCGGAAGATCAACAGAAACAGCCTCGAAGGTATTATCTTTGAGAGTGCGCAGATCGACTTTAGAATTTACGGTAATAGCACTACCGATTTCTATATCCTTTATGGTAAGCTTTTTTTCCGAGGCGCTTTTTCTTTGCTGGTCAAGATAGGGAATAATATTTGATGGCGGCTGGCGGATTATCGTTTTATCAGTGATAACTACGGTATAGGTAAGTAATTTTCTGATAGGAGTAGGATATGGTGTGCCTCCGTTATTTATATCCATATCCGGAGGAATAAATTCTGTTTGGTTTAACATTGCTTCGCTTTTTAAGACAATATTGTTACCGCTTACTTTTTCCACTTTGCCGGAGAAGGAATAAACAGGATTGGTAAGGAAAAGTATGTAGGGAGATACTGTTTCACTGGTGTTTTTAGGCTCCAAACTAGAGATGATTTTATTTTTTCCTATCAGAAAAATTGCGCCACCAACAAGGATAAAAATCAGAAATAAAAGAAGGAGGGATTTAAATCTTTCATGCCGGTCCATAATCTAAATATGAGACAAATTTGCGATATTGTCAAGAGAGATTGGAGGGGAGTTTTTCTTTTTCAACTAACTTCGGTAGGGTTTGTACCGAAAGTTACAAAGGATAAGAAAAAAGGCTGGCGGGATTTTGTCAGTCTTGTCATGATAAGAAATTCAAGGACCGTTCCTGACCTCTTGGAGTTTCTTAATCTCGTCTTTGAGAGATTCGATCTCTTTTTGCTGGGTCTCTATCTTATTTTGCTGGGCTTCTATCTTGGCGGAGAGCTCCTCGAGTTTTTTGGCGACATCGATATTGCCGATAAAAAGCTGATCAACGACAATTTTCTTGGCTTCGATCAAGCCGGTGCGGATTTTGGCAACGACAATTTCAGCAAAGACACCGATACGGGTCACGGGGGGGAGAGTCTTTGGTTGTAACCTCAAAATTAGCCTCAAAAGGACAGTCCTTACAAGGAATAGTTTAGAAGCCATGGGGTATCAAGTGATATCGTCTATACGGTTGATCACGGAGTTGAGTTTGGAGGAGACTGCTGGTGGAAGATGACGGAGTTAAGAACCATTTTAAGAGGATTCAACTGCTCTGTTATTCAAAACCAGAAAAGACACCCGGAACAGAATGCTCACCTGGAAAGATCACATAGGACTGATGATGAGGAGTTCTATATTCCCAGAATCTTATCAATCTATAATACCCAGGAATTCTACCAGGAGGCGATGAATTATCTATATTACTACAACAACCTAAGAAAACACTCCTCCTTACAAGGAAAAACACCGTTTCAGATCATACAGGAAACAATACCAACAATTAATGATAAAATACGAATAGTACCTCCGATTATTCTTGACCGGGTATCTGTAGAGTTAGGATCTTGGAGTGGATACCATGTGCTGGCTCAGCACCAGAATTAGGTTTGGCAACGCCGACTACGCGTGGTATGTCAAATAGTTTAGCATTGAACTTATCTGAGCCAAAAAAGCAGAAACTAAGGGTAAGATGACAAGCACTACTTTATCCCGCCCGGGTATATAGGATGTAGAATATGGGTAAAAGTCATAGGCGATAAGGTTCTCTTTGAGGCAACGGCAGAATGTTCAGTAAGACAAGACAAGGCTGAGATTGTCTTAAAGGACAATCTATAATTCTTCATTGTCTTAAATGGAGATGGCTTTTTAGTCGTTTAAATTCAGGAAAATTGAGAAGTAACAAAACAGGAAAACTGAGAAGTTATATTACAGATTATAACTTACAACAGTATATTTGACATATACTGCCACAACCTCCAGGACATATTCTCCATCCAGCTACATATTCACCATTGCTACAAGTAAATTCAAAAGTGCATGAATCAGTTTTATTTCTCCATGTACAAGTTCCCCATGTGTTACTTTCTGCAGCGAGATTACCGCTTAATGTAAGAGCGGCAAAAGTTGGCGAAGCAGTTGTTCTGACGCTTTGGTTGATATAACTGTGGTCAGTTCCAGTTGAGGAAACATGGGTATAGGCGCTATTCCAATTACTACTGTTTCCTCCGGAAGCGGTAACAGTGCCTGAGGTAAGGATATTTCCTATTACATGTAGTTTTTGAGTAGGCCCCGTCGTCCCGATGCCGACATTGCCGGTTGCATCAATTATTGCATTAACACCGCCTACACTGTTAAGAAATTCAATAGTGTCATCACCGCTATTATCAACATCAGGCTGAAGTTGAATACCAGCATAACTCTTTATTTTTCCCTTGTATCCATTAGCTGGTGTATCATCTATACGTAATGTTCCACCATATATGTGCAGCTTCTCCCCCGGCCCCGTCGTCCCAATGCCGAC